>Ga0114930_10001000_pt1 | contig 28111 bp, 31 predicted proteins | sample AnhtaG_FD_87300 | JGI IMG/M metagenome (GOLD analysis project Ga0114930, IMG submission 87300) | Deep subsurface microbial communities from Anholt, Denmark to uncover new lineages of life (NeLLi) - Anholt_01485 metaG | ecosystem: Environmental > Aquatic > Marine > Oceanic > Sediment | place... | reverse complement strand
TGGCCGATATGTTTTGCCCATCCCTGAGCCTCCCGAGAAAAATGTGTTCTTTTCCTTAACCTACGAAGGCATTTTACCATCAATTGAGATGTATTCAACTATTACTCGGACAGGCTCCTAGAAAGTTATTTGGGACCACTCGAGAAATTTGAGCGGTATGTCAACTTAAAAAACACTCAGATACAGACACAGCTTTCCGACGTATCTTCCGTAGGTATGGCTATTAGCACGAGTACTGCCGTTAGCGACATTCAAGTTCTTCCCGCAGACCTCGCGCCGGCGCCCCCAGAAGAACTGGCTTGGTGGAACCCGAACAGCATAGAAGAGATTGCACAAGACTTCGACCGTGTTAGCCCTGACTTTGGGCGACTTGTCAGAGCTGGTTGGGAGGCTTTTCACTCTGCAACGTATGAACCAGAACGGGGCACTCTTCTTTTCCTCAGAGAATTAGACGACCAGTTTTTCAGGGAACTTGCCCCGGACGATGCCGTCCGATGCTCTGGATTCTTCAAGAAAAAGGACGCACCGAAGGAAGATAACGTTCACCGCGATGAAAGAGCCAAATACATACTTTCCAAAATACCGGATAAAAATTTAGCGGATTTGCTCGATTCGACGCTCCCGATGTTGGCGAAACTACACAAAGACCTCAATAAGCTGCACAAAAGAGGTCGCTTAGATCCTGAACTTGCCCGCCAGTCGTTCATCGCAACATTGGAATGGCTCGGCCTCTGGCGAATTGTTGCCACCAACATTTAATCATTCTTGCTCTTAGCGCACCAGAGCGTCAGGTCGGTTCAGCCCTGGTCTTTCAATTCAGGAAAAATAAGCATCTATTTCGGCTAATCCCGTCTGGAGAATCTGTTATATCGGCTCTTTGAAAAGTTAATAATTTCGGAGCGAAAAGTACAGTAAGGACGGATTTATTAATGACTATTGGCTTCTTTTTCGGGCTTCTCCTGAGTATCTGGTTTTTTTATGGCTTCGGGTTTTACCTCTTCTGTGGGCTCTTCAACAATGCGTATCGGGAGCGATGCTTTGCCGAGAAATAGGTTAGCGAGCGAATCGCGAAGGAATAACTTGGACAGTTGATCGAAACCATGAGCCTCTGGCACGTATGCACCACGTTTTATCAGGACTTTGTCAAAGTCATAATTCAAAGCTTGTGCCATCACGTGAAGCATATCGATGCCAACATCGCTACTCCTAGTGTTCCAATTATCCATTTTTGTTTTATAATCTGGTGCTTGATAGTCTCGCGGCACGTCATGTAGCTGGTCGAAGTACAACCTCCAAGCGTCGCGAACCTTCTTGTCCTTTTCTGATTTGGCAGAGAAGGCAATGTCTATCATATTGAGGGCTTTTATTCGGTCTGGGTCAAGTGGTGTGCCTCTTGTTGTCATGAGAACTTGAAATATTGACCGTTTTAATTCCTTCCTGCGGGTGAGCTTTTCAATCCACTTCTGGGCTTGAACAGCCAGGATAGGGCCTGCTATTATAGCGATGATTGTGAGAGCACCTATAATAAGAACTACCACAATATACGTTTTTTCCATAATGAACCTCCTTTCTGTATTTAGCGGTATTATGTCAGAAATTATTGTGTATACAAGTTTTTTGTGAAAAAAGACGCCGACGCGGGAGGATCAACTGGCCGCCACACCCGCCGGCCAGATTTTAAACTACGCGTCGGCGTATATTACCACCATATATCTTATATCCCTGAGTATTCTTTTGCAACTAAAAAACCGCCGACGCGGGCGGAGATTCGATTAAACCGGCTGCTCAAGCTGTAGGCCCAGCTTAAGCATTTTTTCACGTAAAAGTGGCGGGCCCGCCTGCACGGGGCAGGCGTGGATTCCTGCCTGCGCAGGAATGACATGGGAGGGCTGCCTGCGCGGGAAGAAATCAATCAAAAACGCGGGCGATGTTAGGGGATAGGGTTTAGGAGCATAGATTCCTGCTTGGGCAGGAATGACAATTGAGGGGAGATTGCTTCGGCCCGATGAATCGCGCTTGCCGCAGAGGGGAGCGGACAGGAAGGTCAGTGGGCGATTACGCTCGATATCCTGAATACCGGAAGCAGCAATCCTATCACTATCGTTCCGATAATTGCGCCCAAAATGGTTATCATCAACGGCTCTATAAGAGCCATAACGTTCCTAATCGAAGCTTCGAGCTTCTTTTCGTAAAACACGGATATCTTATCACTGACCTGGCCAAGCTTGCCGCTTTTTTCCCCTGCCCGAAGCATTTGTATAATCCCGGGCGCAATTAAGTCACTGCCCGGCGAAAGGAGTATCGACTCCGACAATTGGTATCCGTCCCGAATCTTTTCATCCGTCCCAAGCCAAAGCCGTTGAAAATAGTAATTTTCACATGAGCCCTGAATCACCTCTATTGCATCAAGCAGGTTCACGCCTGTATTGATCATTGTTGCCATAATCCGCATACTGCGAGTTATCACGGCATCAATAAACATTGTGCCCAACACCGGCGTGCGGATTTTTATAAAATCTATGACTCGCCGGCCGGTCAGCGTCCCGGCAAAGTAATATAATGCCGTCGATGCCAGTATCAGCATCGTCACCACAACCGTCATCACCTGGAAATCACCAAGCATATGCGAGACGCCAACAAGTACTTGAGTAATTTTTGGCAGCGAAGCGCCTTTCGACTCATAAATCCTCATAAACCGCGGCAAAACAAAGAACATCAGCGTTCCCGTCGCCGCCACCGCCATTAGTGCCATTATAAAGGGATACGTCAGGGCCCCTTTAATGCGTTTGCGGGTCTCGGATTCGAAGCTCAGGTAGCCGCTGAGGACAGTGAGCATCTCCGCCATTTTGCCGGACGCCTCCGAGGCCCTGACCATACTGATAAACATCGGATTGAAAACCTTCGGGTAGCCGCTCAGCGCTTTTGAAAAATACTCGCCGCTTTTGACTGTTCCAGCCACATCCATAATTATCATCTTAAATGCGCCGTGCTCAGCCTGGTCGGCAATCGCATCAAGAGCATCGCTGAGCACCACCCCGCTGTCGAGCATCACCGATAACTGTGTCGTGAACAGTATCAATTCAGCTCGCTTTACTTTTGTCCTATACAGTTGTGGCATCGCAGCCTGCGGCCGGGGCCCCAATCGGTCTTTTTGCATTTGCGAAGGGCTGCCATCTACACCGTTTGGCAAAAAGGCGCCCCGGCCCGAGGATTTCAAGGGGTCGGCTTGCTTTGCCAAATCAGGCCCTTCTGTGGTTTTTGTTGCTGACATAAACCTTTACCAGCAGGAGCGATCCGCGAATCGCCCCCACGCATCCCATTTTACAATCTTTTTGCACGGGGCGCCTCAACTGTCGCTTGGTTGGGCTGTTCTCAATACTTCTTCTATCGATACAATTCCGGCCTTTACTTTCTCGATACCATCTAATGCAAGAGGAACCATCCCGCTTTCGAGCACCTTACTTCTGAGCTTCTTCAAGCTTGCCCGCTCACTAATCATTTCCATAACTTCCTCGTCCGGCACAAACAGCTCGTGAATTGCGATTCGCCCCGCACAGCCGGTGTTTCGGCATTTTTTGCAGCCCACACCCCGGTAAAACTTCTCAACCTCCCCGCCTATATTCTCCACTGCCTTTCTAATACTGCCGGCCGGCTCATACTCGGTCTTACAGTTCGGACATATCTTGCGAACAAGCCGCTGAGCCAAAACCGCAATCAGCGAGGCGCTGACAAGATAAGGAGCAACATCCAAATCCAGCAATCGTGTCACTGCCCCCGGCGCATCGTTCGTATGCAAAGTTGACAGAACCAGGTGACCCGTCAACGCTGCCTGCACCGCGATATTTGCCGTGGCTTTATCGCGAACCTCACCAACCATTATTATGTCCGGGTCTTGTCTTAACAAACTCCTCAACGCCGTGGAAAATTGAAAGCCTGCGCTATCGTTGACCTGGAACTGATTTATGCCGGCCATATTGCACTCTACAGGGTCTTCGACCGTGCAGATGTTGACCTCATCACTGTTTAATTCAGCCAGGGCCGCGTAAAGTGTCGTATTTTTCCCTGAACCGGTCGGTCCTGTTACCAACACTATGCCATTTGGAGCTTGTATTACCTCTCTGAACCGCCGCAGGTTCTCATACGTAAAACCAAGCGACTCGAAATTGAAAAGAATCTTTTGAGGGTCGATAATTCTGATGACCACCTTTTCTCCGAAGCTGCCGGGCATAACCGACACGCGCAAATCAATCGGTCTGCCTTCCATTAACACATGGATACCGCCATCCTGAGGCAGTCGCCGCTGAGCAATGTCCAGCTCAGCCATAATCTTGACGCGTGAAACAATCGCAGAGTGCATCTGATGGGGCGGACACATCTTTTCGTACAGTTTGCCGTCAACTCTGTATCGCACGCGCAGCTTCTTGTCATCAGGCTCGATATGAATATCGCTGGCGTTCTCTCGGACCGCGTTGTAAAGCAGATAATTAACCAGTTTAACAACCGGCGATTGGCCCGCTATCTCCTCAAGATTGCTTATATCCTCCGCGATATTTTCTATCAGCGTAAAGTCGTCGAGTCCCTCATCATCGATAATATCGTCAATCACAAAAACATTCGCCGCCGGCAGATATGTCTGCAGTGTCGCCCTGATATCCTTGGTCGTCGCACAGACCACTTGAACCTTGCAGCCGCTTATCCGCCCTATCTCATCTATCAGAAACACATTTGTCGGCTCGTTCACTGCCACCGTGAGCACGTCATAGACCCTGAACAGCGGTAGAACAATATATTCTTCGAGAAATTCCCTCGGCAGAATCTCCAGCGTCTTTGCATCGCACACTTTCGGACTAATTTGTGCATAAGGCACACCGTAAGCCTCCGCCAGAGCCGCCGCTATCTGATTCTCCGTACAATAATTCATCTCCACCAGAAGCTCGCCGAGCAGCTTGCGATGGCCCTTTTCTTTCTGCTCAGCCAGAGCCTTTTCAATCTGCTCCTCCGTCACAACGCCACGGCCCAGCAGCAACTGTCCAAGCTGCATCTTATTTTCCGCCACCAATTGACTCATAGTCTTTCTTTCCGCCTAAAGCCCCATTAATACACCCAGGCCGGCGCCTGCTCTCTACGCGAAACTCTTTACCGCCTCGGCAGGTTCGCCGTGGCAATCGAATTCATTCTCAAGTCGAGTGATTTCCAGAATCTTCACGCAGTTCTCGTCAAGGCCCGCCAATCTCAGCTCACACTTGTTCTCGTTGCAGTAGTCCCGCGACCACAACAGTTGTTCCAAGCCCTGACTATCGATAAATCCTACCCCGCTCATATCAAGCACTATACCCGTCTTGCGTTTTGCAATTATGTCGGTGATTGTATTTTGAAGCTGGTCCGTAAAATCACCGTCCAGCTCACCCTGAAGCTCAACCACTGTAACATCATTATAATCCTGTGTTCTTATTTTCATTTGATTAGCGTCCCCACAGCAATACTGCCGTATTCCGAGAAAGCGCTTACTCTGTGAATTTCACTGAAGCCGTCCCGTACAATGTCCCAGAGCTGATACACATCGCTGTCGATAAATACTCTGCCGACTTTCTCGTCAAACTGCGCGCCCAATTCTTTCTCTATCTCTGTGAGTGCCTGCTCCACGGTCATCGCATCTCTATAAACCCGTTTTGACGTCATCGCATCGAAGCCGTCCGCCAGCCCGACAATCTTGCCCGTAAGCGGTATCTGCTCGCCGACCAAACCGTTGGGATAGCCTTTGCCGTCGACCCGCTCATGGTGACACAATACGCCGGGCACGATATCACGCATCTGTTTTATTTCACCTAAAATACCTGCTCCCACCGATGGATGGGCCCTTATATGGTTGACCTCTTCCTCGGTTAGTTTACCCTTCTTGCGCAATATCGCCTCATCTATCCCGACCTTTCCTATATCATGCAGCAGACCGGCCAGATAAAGCTTGTGTACCTGTTCTTCTTCCAGCTGCCCTTGCTCAGCGAGTCTCTCACCAATCCACCGCGAAATAAACGCAACCCTTTCAGAATGTCCTCGCGTATACTGGTCTTTCGCATCGATGCTGCTTGTCAGTGCTTTTAACGAACCTATAAATAATTCCTTGAGGTCCTTGAACAGCCTGCCGTTCTCCACGAACACGCCACATCCATTGGCCACCGAGTTAAACAGTTTTATATCCGTGCTGTCGAAATCCGGCTTGTCCAGTCTGTTTATGGCGACCATCAGTCCTATCATAGACTTGTCGTTTTGAGCTCCTTCCGCAAAATGAGGTCCTGTCCGGTCTGTGCCGTGCAAAGCTACTGCGATGATATTTTCTATGCTGCCAGGCCAATCATATTTGAACGGCGAATCCACTTCGCTGTCCAGCAGGGCCTCTTTGCCGCTGTGTATCTCATCCGCCAATCGACTCTCTAATACGCCCGCCGTGTGCTCATCTATATCTATCAGCCCTGAGCCCGCAGCCAAGACCAGACGCTTCTCGTCATTCAGGGTCTTTTCAAGCAGTATTGCGATACCTTCAACACTGACAATGTCCGTTAAGCTGTCGCAGGCCATCTGCAGATAGTTCGCGTCCGATTCGGTAACCCTCATATTTGTGCTGAGCTTGTGCAGAAGCACCAGTTCCTCGTACGTCTGAGCCAGCTCCGTGCTCACCATTTCAATCTGTTCATCCGCTTCTGCCTCAGCCCCGAAGCTATCGACAAACACCCCCAGCACCTCCGCCAAATAATCACCGTTTAGCTGAACCGACCCCTTCAACACATCTGCAAGTCGCTCACAGTCTATATTCCGCTCCGAGCAGAATTCTTTAAGCCGGTCTTCGGCCCCCGACCATTCGCCCGGGTCAATCAGGGCCACACCAAGGGTTTGGCTTCTCGATTTTAGAACAGCAGCCAAAACCGGATTTTTTTCGCCGAACCTGCAGACCCCGTCTTCCGACCCGCAGCGGTTCTGCCCGCCGTTTTGCTCTAAGACTGTTCGGCTATATCCCACCAGCCGCTCACGGTCGCTTTGGAACTTGCCGCCGTCGCACAACAAAATAAGTTCGCTGTTCACATCGCAAACTGCAAAATTCACCCCGAGCTTATTCACCCTGCCGCCGAACTTTTTCAGCTCACGTAGTTGTGCGCTTCCAAAAGGCTTCACATCGCCCTTACGGCCACCTGATGAGCTTAAACTTTTCGCCGTTGTATCCAGCATACCTTCTTCCAACCTCAACAATCCCTTTATCAGCTTTCCTGCATTACCGCCCTCTGATACAAAACATCCTCGATGCTTCTCAGCAATTCCTTGGGACTGAACGGCTTACTGAGACACTCCGAGATTTGCAAATCCTGTTTTTGTTTCTCCTCAATAGCAAAGCTTCTCGCCGTCAACAAAATCACCGGTATATCTTTCGTCGCTTCGTTATGGCGAATTTTCTCCACAAGTTCCAGGCCCGTCATAACCGGCATCTGAAAATCCGTAACGATAATATCCGGCTTCTCGCTGCACGCCAGCTCGAACGCCTCAGCGCCGTTTGCTGCCGTTACAACCACGAAACCGTTATTACGAAGCTTTATCGCAACCACATGAATGATGTGTATCTCGTCGTCAACAACCAAGACTTTTCTTTCTGACATCATCTTGCCTCCACAAAGCTTTCAGGTTCCCATTTCACAGCATCCCCTGCAGTTAATCCCAAAACCGGGTCCCTCTTACTAAACTGCTTCCACTGCCTTTGTCGTCGCCAAAGGCAGCTCAAAACCAAATGTGCTCCCTTCGCCGGGTTTACTGCTCACGAACACCCGGCCGTTGTGAATCTCTTCCACTATTTGTTTAACAAGATTAAGCCCTAAACCTGTCCCTTTTGCCTGACCTTTATTTGCACTGACCCTGTAATACTTATCAAACACATGTTCGACCTCATCTTCAGGAATTCCAACCCCTGTATCTGTTACACTAACTCGTGCCACCCTTGAGATTTCATCAACTTCCGTTTCGACTTTTACCGAGCCTCCGGAGGCCGTATACTTAACCGCATTGCTGAGCAGGTTCACAATAACCTGCGACATCATATCCCTGTCAACATACACCTGGTCGAAAACAATTGGCTTTTGTCCGACAATCTCGATGCTCTTTTCTTCAGCGTAGCTCTTTATCATTTGCAATTGTTCTTCTATTAGTATTGTCAGGCTGAGAGGCCTCTTTTCTATTTTTATCAGGCCCGATTCTATACGCGCAGTATTCAGTATGTCGTCAATCAACCTGTTCAGTCTCGTCGCCTGACTTTGAATCACCGAACAGAATTCTTTTCTCGTTTCTTCGTCGCCGGCTTCACCGTCAGAGAGCATTTCCGCGTAGGCTGTGATAGAAGCAAGAGGCGTTTTCAATTCGTGCGAAACGTGGCTTACAAAATCATTTTTCATCTGTGATATTTCTTTCTCCCGTGTAATATCATGCAGTACCGCTACAACCCCGCAAACCTGCTCTTTTTGGTCGTAAACACACGAAACAATACAGTCGAAAGTCTTTGGCCTTCCGTTTTCTGAAAATCCAATTTCCTGTCTCGTCCCTCGTCCCCTGCTTTGTCTGCTTCGGCTCAGAAATTCCACAAATTCACCCTTGTCTGCGTCTATCAGCTCACCGATAGGTTTGTGCTGCGAATCCTTAAAATCAAAATCGAACAGTCTGCCCGCCGTCTCGTTCGCCATCGACAACTTATCAAATTCATCGATAACAACAACAGCATCGCGAATGCTGTATATAATTGCTTCGGCATTTCCTTTTTGCCTTTGTGAAAGCTGAATCTGGATTTGCAAATCCCTGATTTGCTTTTCAAGTGTGACCTTGCGGTCCGAGCAGCTACCAAGCCGTTCATTAATCGCCTCACTTAATTCGTTGACTACCGCATTGCTGCTCGATTTGATATGAGCCGGCTCGTCTTGCTTTAGCCGCCTGGCTATGGACGCGATTCCACCGGCAAGACTTAGCCAGTACCAGCCGAGCCAAATCACGCCCACAGCCCCAGTGCCATAGCACACCAATACAAGGAGGTCCCAATGTCGTACGTATGCACTAAGACGCCAACCCACTCCGATGCCAGACTTCACCCACTCGGCGAAACCCCCCAGGAATAAGCTGCCTGCCACAATGGCTGTGACTATCACATATAAGTTTCTCACCGATTTCAAGACAACAACTCCAATTCTTGTTTGAACTTCAACTTCCGATTTAATTTGGGCCCGACAATCACCAATTCCGCACATCTTTGTCCTTAGCCAGAAAATCTCCCAGCTCGCTGTCGGGATTTATTTCCAATGCCTTTTTGTATGCCCGTTCGGCTTTGCTTATTTCGCCGAGATGTTCATAGCATCTTGCTCTCATCAGCCACGACAATCCCCTGTTCTTCTTGTCTGACCCTATTTTTTCAAAGCTCTTAGCTGCTGCGGCATAATCACCCTCCGCATATTGGGCACACCCAATCAGGGCAGTGGCGTCGCCGTAACCCGGCCGCAAAGCAAACGCCTTTTGACCACACCTAAACGCCCTGTCTGTCATTCCTGCACCCAACATTGCCTGACCCATCTTCACCCAAATCTCAGCGTTATCTCTTTCCTCCACGCTTAATTTACTGTAGCAATCAACAGCTCTGTCATATTGGGCGCTATTCATACTGCACAATGCCGTCACTTGAAGGTATAGTCTTTTCATTCGCTTGTCTTCGCACCGCTCAATCAGCCCATTAAAAATCTCCGCCGCCTCACTCCATTTACCGTTGAACACATAGCAGTACCCAAGAGCTTCAGCGATATAACTGTTATCACTTGTCATAAGCATTGCTCGTTTGTAAAGCTCAACAGCCTGCTCGTTTCTTCCGCACCGATGCATCAAATCCGCTGCTGCAACCTTCAGCGAAACCTCTTTCGGCATAGCTTTTATTTTTTCTTCGAGCAACCTCACCGCCTGCTCGAACTCTTCCTGCGCAGCATATATTTCGGCGACGGCAAGAATATAATCAACATTAGTATGCTTAAGGGTCAGCGCCTTGTGGTAGTAAAGCCCGGCCTGCTCAATCCGGCCCTGCTCTTGTGCCGTCACACCCAGCCAATACCATCCCTCGTCGAGCTTCTCGTCCAGTTCAACAGCTAACTCAAACTCCTTTGCCGCATCTTCCAGGTTCTCTTCTGTCAACAGCAGCTTGCCTGACAGCAAACGTGCCGCTGGCATCGCCGGGTCTGCACTAATGCATTCCCTTATCGTCTTCGCTGCGTCTTTTATTCTGCCGTTGTCATATTCCTGCTGTGCCAAACCCAGTTTGATTTGCGCAGACGTCTTCGCCCATCTTTCTTTCGCGGCTTTTTTGTTCTGTGCGTGCGACTGGCAGCCCGCAAGAACCGCCAGCACCACCGTTATCACCGTAATTGTCGTTTTCCTTAACATTTCTAAATCCCCTTGTTAGCTCTTATGTTCAAATCCAGCATTTCCGGTTTTATCTTTCAGGGTTCCCAAACCAACACAGAGGCCTGGGAACCCTGATTCCGCTCCATACTGTCAACTTAACGCTTGCGCCACTTCGGAGCTTCTTCCTGCTCAATCACGCCAAGCATAATCCGCTCCATTCGCGCAACCTCATCGGGCGATACTTCACCGATGATCCTTTCCTTCATACGCAGAGCCTCAAGGTACGACGGCCGCAGACGAAGCGCGTTATCAACCTCTTGCAGAGCTTCGACACTGTTGCCGTCGGCATAGTATTGCACCGCTTTGGCATAATGGTCGTCCGCAAGTTTCGCCCTGCTGATGCCGAGCAGCTCCATACGGGCGCCAAATCTCTTGCGCCCGATGTCAGCAGCCCGGTCTTCACCGTCGCTCTCGCCTGCTGCGTCTATGATGTGAGGCGTAAGCATAATTATCACTTCCTGACGTTGAGTCTGATCAGTCTGGCCGCTGAACAGTGCCCCTATAAATGGTATATCCCCCAACAGAGGCACCTGCGTTCGACTCACGTTCACCACGTCTCTGAACAGACCCCCGATAACAATTGTCTCGCCGTCTTTCACAAGGATGTTAGTTCTCAACTCCGTGGTAGTCTCATCGGGAATTTGGGTAGTGGTGTTTAGCGTAGCAGAACTGTCCTTTGGATAAATATCCATACGGATGTACCCGTCGTTGCCAATGTATGGCCTGAACACCAGTCTCGTACCGGTCTCGAGAAATTCCACTTTCTCAGTCGTAGTACCACCATCCGTTTGCGTCGTTTGAGACTTATACCCCAGCTTACTGCCGATTAACACCGACCCTTCTTGTTTGTTCACTGCAAGAATCTTCGGATTTGCAAGCACCGTAACGTCGGTAATCTTTTCTAACGCGCGAATGAAACCCACTACGTTGCTGCTTCTGATTCCGACCCTTAGACCCCCGGCCGTAGTAGTGGCGAATCCTGGAGTTTCCATCATAGTACCAGAAAGTCCTCCGCTTATCTGCGTAAGACTGCCCGTCAAGCCCACTCCTTTCAGCAGGTTCCAATCAATCCCGAAGTCCGTATCTTCATCCAGAGTTGCGCTCAGAATAGTGGCCTCCAACAACACCTGTTTGGGCCTTATGTCAAGCGACTTTATCACCTCTTCCGCTTTCGCAACGTGTTCCGGAAAATCATAGACCACGACCGCGTCGTGCAGCGCCATACTGTCGCCGCCGCCGCCGCCGCCGGATATCGTATTCTCCGCGGCACTACTGAACTCAACCCGTCCGTCGCCGCTAAGCACCGGAGTTATAAGCTTTTTCGCCTCCTCCGAGGTGATGTAGTACAACGTAAAAACCTTGTACACCATCCGGTCCTTGTCTTCCTTAATCTTCTGGTATTCTGCTCTGGTGTACACCTCTATTAGTTGTCCCACCTGCTTGTACTTGAAGTTCACGCCTAAGATCGCGTCCATAGCTTCTTCGAAGGTCACATCAAACAAGCTCGTAAACGACAATATGCCGTCAACGTTTGGCGATGGCACAATATTCTTATGATACTTCTTTGCCAAAAAGCCAAGTGCTTCTTTGATTGTTGCATCCTTCTTGAAACTAAGTGTCTGTATCGTCCCGCCCACAGAAATAACCTCGCCGCCGCTTACAGAGCCAACACCTTCATTAGCTCGGGCCGCTGCCGCACTTTGCCCAACGTCACCAAACGCAAGCGCCGCCATTGCAGCAAGCACAAAGCCCCATACGAACAAATCTTTTCCAATTCCGATTCCACTGTTTGAATTTTTCTTCAGATACATAATTTTGCTCCTTTCTTTTGCCCCCGTCCTGTGACGGACTGCAAATGCCATATTGATATTACCTACTCAACTGCTTCAATCGTCTGCAAAAGTTTCAACGTAATTTCTGCTTCTCCACATTTTATGAACACCCTGTTTTCTTCAATTCCGGCTACTTCACATTCGTACACATTAACTCCGTCGCTGATTGGCAATTTGTCCCCCACAGCTAACAGTTTATCATTGATAAAAACCTGTGGGTTTACGTCTAACGATATTGCTTGTAGTTTTAATTTCTCTGCAACTCGCTTCATTACTTCTTCACTGCCGTCTTTTGATACGACACTCACTTCTTCAGTACCTTCTCTATCTCTAATAAAGTCCTCCCAGCCGTTTGAAGCAAAAAAGTCTCTGGTAAGCACATCATTTCGGCCTTTGACTTTTGGCAATTCGATGAAAGATATTTTTAATTCCGAATTCGACTCCGACGTGCCCGACTTTACCTGTCTCTGGCTCACTGCCCCTTCGGCGCTCTGGGGCCCTTTTCGCAAAAGCACTTTGACCCACATAAAACCCATCACCACAATCAAACCCAGCGCTATGAAGGTCTTTTTCTTTTCCGCCGCCAATCGACCTAAAAGCCCGTTGACCGCATTGCCGTTATTTCTAAAATTTTGCCCCATATCTTGTTCTTACCCTCGCTTCTTATACCTGCCCGGCCCCTGCTCTGTAGTAAATCACCGTCTCTGTCCGCATACTCACGTCCCCGCTCAAATCCCTGTCGTTTTCCAGCTCTACCCGCTCAATGCGAACCAGCCTGTCCAGCGTCCGCAGCGAGTTGAAAAATGCGAATATCTGTTTCAATCTTCCTTTACCCCGCATACTTACCGGTATACAGCTCAAGCCTTCTGCCTCGACTTCCCTGCCGGGCTGAACCTGCTGCTCGCTGAGATTATGCTCATTCATCAAATCAGCGATTCTGTGCATGAACGGGCCGAGGTCTCCACGTCCGGGTATCTTTGCCTCGTGGTTTCCGACTTCCCTTTTCAGCTTCTGCAATTGCTCTTTAAGTGCCGGCACTTGTCTGCTCTCGCCCAATGCTTTAGTAACTACAGCTCTCTGTGCAGCTCTGGTCTGCTCCACAGCCTTCATCCTTTTCCATAAAGGCAGGTAACCAAACAGCACAAATCCGCCTATCACTGCTCCCGCCGCAATGCATATCAATACTTGTTGTCTTTCCCGAAATACCATCAATCGACCTTACTGCCAACAATCAATTATCAACAACCAGTTCTTTGTAGTTCGCCAGATAGCAGCTTATCTCAAACTCACTTACCTGGAAATTCTCCCCCGCAAGGCCCGTCCCCACTTTCATCTTTTTGTTTCGTGAAAACGATGGTACGACCTGACAAAAATATGGCGAATCTTCCAGCTTGCATATCAAACCTGCCGCGCTGCTCGCATCTGACGCAACGCCGCTCACCACCACTCTGAATCTGATGTCACCAAGCGGCCGTGTTTCTTTACCGGAAAAATTACCGCCGGCTGCTCTCACAGCCGAATCGCGCTTCGGCTTGCCCTCTTGCTCGTCTGTAAATCTTTCCCCGAAAAATCCGACTTTCCTCAGCACCATCTTTTCATCTATCAAAAAGCTCATCTCGGCCAGAACACCTGCCACGTCGATTTTGGAATCGATTTCTTTTATGGATTCTGCTTTTTTCTGCAACTGTGTCACTTCGCTTTTTATCCTCACGAATTCCTGGGCCGCGCCAGCCGCCTCCGCCTGCCTGACCGCATCCTTGGCAAGTCCGGCCGTCGCTCTTGAAATCGAATTAGCGCTAACCATGCTCCACACTACCATCACCACGAGCACGCCGCCCAAAGCGACATATTGCGTGCGATAACTAACCTGCCGCCGTCTGCCGCTCTTATACCATTCTGGAAGAAAATCAATTTCTTTCATGACTATCAGCTTTGCGGATACCTTCGCCGGTCTCCAAGCGCCCGTTACCGCGCTCGGCGTCTCCGTTACAACCTTTGAGACTAAGACCTACGGCCACCGCCCACTCACAAAGCAGCCCTCGTCTGTCACTCCCAAAATCCAGGTTCATCATATCGAAGCCCCTCAACGGCTCAGCCACCTCTATCTCAACCGCTAATTGTCGCTTCAGAACATTCAGTAAAATTTTTTCGTATGCCCCTCCTCCGCTGAAGACCGCCCGCTCCACTCGCCTGCCTCTGAATGTCACCGTATAATATCTAAAGCACAGTGATATTTCTCTCGCAAGCTTCTCAGCCACCGCACTGACCGCATCAACCATCACCTGCCGTGTGGATGCATCGAGCGTTTCCGACCCCTCGCTTTCCTGTTCGAGCTCTCCGCCACTGCCTAGTCCCGTCGCGCCTTCACCGCAGGCCCTTCTCGACGCACCGCCGCCGACGCTCGCTGTCTTTTCTGCTCTCAGCTTCTCCCGAAGCATTTCTGCTTCGTCGGCGCTGACTCCTAATTTCGCCGCAATCTCCTGATTAAAGTCCTCACCGCCAATCGCTATCTGCTTAATGAAGCTAATCTCTCGCCCGCGCCCGAACACCACCGTGGTAAACCGGCTTCCCACATCCACGAAAACCGCTGCGTGTTCTCTATCCTCCTGACGCTGCAGTGACCTCTCGAAGCTCCTGAACAACGCACAGGCAACAGCATCTATGCCCACAGGCCTGAGCCCAGCGGCCTCGAGCAATTCAATATGGTTTCTTATCGACTCATTATCTGCTGCAAAAAGTATCAGCTCATTTTTAATCTCATCACCCTGACGAACGTCGCCCGCAAGCATATAGTTAATTGTGTCCTTATCCGCATCCAACCCGAAACGCTGCGCAGCTTCCTTCCGCAAAGCCCGCTCGATTCCTTCACTCCCGGCCTCAGCCAGCCGCAAACTCGTTATTTTCAATCTGTCGTTTGGCAGACACGACACAACATTCCTTCCCCGAAAGTTACCTTCTGCCAGCATTTGTTTTATCGCCGAAACAACAAACTCTCTTCTCTCTTCCCCGTCACCGTCTATACCAGGGTCAAAGCGAACCTTAGTGGCCGCAAGAACACTTATGTGTCCCCCGTTCATTGCCAGCTGGATCATCTTGATAGAATTATGCCCTATGTCCAATCCTATCGGCCGCTGGCCTTGCGTTTTCAATTTCCAGGTTATCATTTGCGATTTCCAGTCGTAACTGTCAGTTCTCAATCGTTATAAACCCTGTGACAGGCTCCACATTAACCCTTGCGGTCGTCCCTCCTGCCTGCAGGTTGACGACACCGCTGTTCAACGGGTTGCCGCTGCCGTTGTACGGACTGCCCAGATAGTCAAATTTAACCTCGTCGGTCCCGTCAAAATCAACGTCTGCAATATCAACTTTATTCAATCTCCTCTCGTTGCGAAAATCTACAACGTAATCAAATCCCTTCTTCACCGGATGTGCTATTACCCCGCCGTCCTGGTCTTCTATCCTGTAACTCTCTGCTGCCTCATCAAAAACCACTGAAAAATTCTGTCCTCTGCTTATCGCCATACTCTTGGCGTACTCGAGGTCTGCTGCAATCACATTCGCCGCCGACCGGATTTGCATACTCGCTGCCGAGCTGGCCAATGGTACAACCACCATCGCCGCAATGGCGATTATTACCACCACAATAATAATCTCCACCAGGGTAAAACCCCTCTCCAGCGAATGTCGCAGACTCACCATTCTCACCAATCTTTCATACCTCTTTTGGCACATACTAACCTCCCACCTTACTTCTTTTTTCGTCCCCTTACCCTTGCGCCTTTACGACCTTGTCAACCGGTAAAAACCGGATGTCACATCGTATCTATTCTCAGCCCTGCCCAAACCCGCTCGTACCGTCCGGTTTTCTCATCCGCCACGCGTTTTTCACACGCAGCTCAAGTGATACAAATGTCAAATCTCATACCTTCTACAGTTAAGGTCAACAAAACTGGTACAATCGTCAAAATGACGCACTAATAACAACCGAACTATTTCGACGTCCCACAAGGGATAGGTGTGTATTTGGTATGGTCAAACTACTTCGGATTTTTCTTTTTTATTGTGTATAAAGGCCGATAAGCAGCCTGCCTTTCACCCCGGTCACCAAGTCCCATAAGCGGCCTCTATTTTCTTTCGATACTTCTATAAAACGCTCCGCCAGCCTGTCCCCACTTCTCTGCAACACCCGTCGGCCAAACCACAATCGCTGCCTTCGACGGCGATGCGGTTATGCTGATATTTCCACCGCCCTGCTCATCCAGCTTCCAGTGTCCCAGCAGACCGGATGTAGGATAAATCTCATTCGCGTCCGGTGCCCGGTCGTAGATGCGGATATCATCAATCTGACCTTTGTAAACGTAGCCGGACGAGGCAGTCCTGTCAGTCCCAATGTTCAAATGTCCCTCACCACTGCCGGGATTCTCACTCCAAGTGTTGCTATGCTTCTCGGTGCCATCGAGATACGATGTCATCCAGTCTCCGCTGCGCACAATTCTTATATGATGCCACGCGCCCGCTACGTCACCGAGCCTGATTCCAGTATCCCAGCTGCCAATGGGATGATGCATAATAAGTTTCTTCGGGCTGACGTTGTCAAACTGAAGCGTCCAGTGATTTATCGAGCCGCCGGGATTACACTTCGAGAGAATACCCGCCCAATTCTTTTCGGTGACACCGGCTTTGACCGAAACTGCCAGAGTATAGTCGCCTGTAAGCTGGAGCTTGTCTGAATCGTCGGATGTTTGGACGTAATCGTTGACGCCATCGAACTCAAGAGCCCCGTTTATCTGGCCACCGGAAGGTCGCCACGTGGGACCATTATACAGCACACCGACGTTGTTGTTTGGCGACGAGTCCGTCGCAGTTTCTGCTATGCCGTCGCCGCTGAACAGCCCGCCGACTATGCTGATGTCCCCCGCGCCGCCGCTGACTCGCACCTTACCCTCAACAATGGCAAGTCCGTCAATACTTAAACGCCCGCCGCTTTCTATTATAAGATCGCCAGTCGTCAAAAGTGCCGGCAGGTTTTTCGCCGCCGTGATAACATTGCCGGCTCCCCCTATTATTAAATCACCTTCGACCACCAGCATACCATCGATTTGCACATTGCCATTCAGCTCCACATCACCGGCACCGTTATAACACACTCGCACAGGGTTGTACGGTCCAAATGTAACACCCGACAGACTGGAACCTATGGGTTGTACTGAATAACGCGAAGTAAAGTCACCAACTGTAACCTCAGGCCACTCCAGCGACAAATCTCCGACCGCCTTCTGCTGCCCGGCTATACTTCCATTCAAAACACCGACAAACACATCACCGTTGATTACGCCTTCGTTTGTTAATGTCCCGTTACAATACACATCGCCGTTAATTGTAATTCGCTGCCAAACTGTCGTACCCTTCCCGGCCCAGAACGCAATGCTCGGGTCAAGTCGCACCTCCGCCTTTAGACCACTGCGCCCAATTTCTTCACCGTTCCTTTCTCTATACGCATCGCAGGTTATAAAATAATTACAAAGATTCGGGTCGTCACGAACAACTACAACATCATAATAATCAGCACTGCCCGCGACCAACTGCTGCCTCACACCGCCTGTCCAGTATTCCGAACTAACATCCTGTGGACTGAGTATCAGCCCTTTTGCGTGCTCAAGACCTGATTCAGCCAGATAATCCATTTGAGTCCGAAGCACCATATTCGCGCCGCACGCCAGCTCGACATCGCTCCGAGCCAAAAAGCCCAGCGATAAAATCGTTATCGCCATAACGACCAACAAAACGACAAGCAATGCCGCACCTTCTTGTTTTTTCCTTTTAATCCGTTTCATCTTTAATCATCATCACTACTGACAATTTCACCACTGCCGTCCAGCAGATTACCTGCCCGGCCCCGAAGTCCGGCGTTTATCTGATACTGACGAACAACATTGTTCTCAACCAGGCCAAACGAAATACTCACAAATTTGCTGTTCGGCGGCAAAGCGTCAAACAAAAACTCAACATCACTGCATTGTGGTATCAACGGCACATAGTTCACGCTGTAACCGTCCGTCATCAGCGTTTCAATGCCGCTCAAGTTTATCGACGAAGTAGCCGGCGAAGGAAACTCACAAAGCCGCAGGTAATCCCTGCCGGGGCCTCTCTCGATATAGACCAGTTCATTTATATTGATTTGCCCGTCGTCGTTATCATCGGCCCGCCACACAGCCAAATCATCACCAGGCGCCCCGCATATAAGTTTGCACTGTCGAATCAGCTCCGATATTCGCAGTGTCGCGCAGCGCACCTGCGCCTGTTTTTCACCCCTATCCTCCGTAGCGTCATTTGCCGCACTCATAGCGTAAGCTAACGTAGCCACCGCAGTCAAAATTATGCTTGTAACAACCAAAGCCACCAGCAGCTCAACGAGCGTAAGACCCTTCTCGTACTTCGTATCTCGGAGCTCGTGCAAACCAAAAGATTGGCAATTGATCACCATTTAACCACTCACTTTTACCTACTTATGAGCCTGTTGATAACCGCAATTTGACTACCGCTGTAATACACTCGCACCGTCGCCAGAATAAAATTTGCCTCTCCTGTCCCGTTTTCCTGCGGCACATAAACGTACACGCAGCTTACATCTCTGCTGAAGTTCGCGTAATTTGAATCGCTGAACACCGCTCCGGCGAAATCCTTTATTTGTCCCTGCGCCTCGGCATAACCGTCGTACCCGGCCACTATCTCCCCGAACGGCGTCTTTACGATTTCCTCCATCAAATCGCCTGCCAACTTAGCACCAAGAGTCCTGTGCATACCTTCGGCCCGCACTCTTGCTCCGCCTGCAAACGGCAGCAGCACCCCGGCCGCGGCGATACCCAACACCACTGTTGCCATAATCGCCTCAGCTAAGGAAAACCCCTTTCGATTTTTCTCATTAGTTCTCACTTGCTGCTCCATTAATCGCTTATGAATTTGTGGCCCTTTCACAAAGCTGCATACCCGGCATCATTATCAGCTTGAAATAAGCCGGTTTTCGTATCCAGTCTCCATCCGGCCTTGTCCAACCCTGCCGGCTCACCATCAAAACGGACCGTGTTAAGCTTATTAAAAGGATTAGTGGGAATCTTCTTAACATACGGAGCATACTCGCCGCTCCTCGTGGTTATAGCAGCTTCAAAACCTGCGAATGAATCCGTAGGTGGAAGGCTGCCATTATGATGACCACGGTACAAATCAAGATGGGCACGCATAGTCTCAAGGCCGTCAACCAAATCGCAAACCTTCACTTCCGTGCTTGCTTCACTAAACTTCGGCCCCACAGTCCTCGCAACTATGCCCAATACTACCGCTATTATCACAATCTCCAAACACGACAGCCTGCTATTGAATTTCATAACTCTCCACCCACCTCACTCAAAAAGGCTGACCAGCTTGTGGCTATCGCCTAAAGCTGGTCAGCCTTATTTATCCGTTGTTTTGCTCCAACCGGAGCTCGCTCTTTTCGCGGCCTGTGGAACAACACAAATCATACAGACCTTATAAGTCTATATGAAGAGTACCATCGGCACATGCAAGAGTATCGTCGGCCTGAAAATGGCCTGTGACGGTATTGAAGAACCAGCCTGTGTCAGTTCCCGCAATAGGATTTACGGCCCCTTCGGTAACGACGGCACTGTCGTTCCAGGGATTTGTGGGAATCTTCTGCAGATAGGGTCCGTAAACACCGTCGCCAGGTGCTTGTACCGCGGCGAGAGCACCAGCAACATCGGTATACTTAGTCATAGCGTCTGCAAAGCTGGCTGTCCCGGCACCCGGCAAATTGTCGTTGTGCTGAATCTTATATAGCTCAATTTGCGAACGCACGGTCTGCAGGTCACTGAGCAGCCTGGATTCCTTGGCTTCGGTACTTGCCTCAGTAAACTGAGGAATCACGATAGCTGCCAAGATACCCAGGATGACCACCACAATCAGAATTTCCACCAATGTAAAACCACTTTTCGCTCTCATCTTCTTACCCCTTAAAAATTTCGTTTCTTCTTACCCAAAACACGTAACATCTACTACAATATTGCTCTTTCAATTCAGACTATCGACTCAATCAAAACAGGACTTAACTGTACCTCTTCTTTATCTGCCGGCTATTGATACCCCCGACAGCAAGGAAACTCCAAAAATGCTCCTGAAATACTTCAAAAATTCATCTCGGATGCTTGAACAACCACAAAACTTCAGACTCCTACGTCCGAAAAACACTTCCGACCGCCACACACGAGCGTCTGTACAAGTGTCCAAGGAAAATATAAAAAATAAACCCTCCTCCGCCAAATTCCCAACCGCCAAAATAATCTCACCGACAGCTCAAAGTTGCCGGCCGATGCTGTGCCCCGCAACTTCACAACGTCATATATTCAGGCGTATTTTGGATGTGTATGTCCCTTTGCTTTTCCCCCGCGGTAAGAAGTTCTACACGAATGTAGTTTATCCCCTCCAGCGCCGATTCGATTTTGTCCGCCCACTCAATCAGGACCACCGACTGCGGATAACAGAAATCGTCAAACCCGAGCATCTCAAACTCGCCAATCGAATTCAGCCGATAGGCATCGATATGGTAAATATCAAACCGCCCCGAATACTCATTGACGATAACAAACGTCGGACTGTTGACCTGCCGGCTGTCTTCGGCTCCCGCTCCCGCCGCTATCCCTTTAATCAGATGCGTCTTACCGCTGCCCAGCGCCCCGCAAACAGCCACAACCTCCCCGCCTCTTAATTGTGAGCCTATCTTGCGACCAACTTCTATGGTATCCCCGGGCGAATTTGATACAACATCAAAATCCATAATCAATAATCAATTACCTGAGGTGGTCGTATCCCCCAGCTTTTAACTCACGGACTTCCCCGTCGGGCATTCTTATCCGCATCTTTCCGGTGTCGGTAATTGTCCCTATTTGTGTAATAGCTGCTGGTTCATTCCATTGTTTAAGTAATTTCTCACAGTCTTTTTCAGATAGCGTAAAGAGCAATTCAAAATCTTCCCCGTCGTTTAGTGCCGAGCTCAGTGGCTCCTCATTTTTCTTAGCTTCGTCGGATATCGGAATTTGCTCTGCATCTATAATGGCCCCCACCCCGCTCTGCCGGCAGATTCGGTTCAAATCGCTGCTCAGCCCATCGCTTATATCAATCATCGAATGCACCGTCACCGTCTGAGTGATTTTTATCGCCTCTCTGACCCTCGGCTCAAACTCCAGATGTTTTCCCGAACCCGAACCCCCCAGCTCCCCCGTAACGCAGATAACATCACCGGCTTTCGCACCCGACCGCCTTACAGGTTCGCTGCCCCCCCTTCTGCTGAGCATCGCCACACTTATCGCAAAAGGTTCTTTCTCTCTCCACCTCGTAATATCGCCGCCCACAAGTTCGCAGTTGAACTTATCACCAGCCGAGACAATTCCCGAATGAAGCTGTTTTAATTCTTCTTCGCCGAACCTTTTCGGCAGCGCTACAGACACCACCGCAGCAACCGGCACCGTCGCCATCGCCGCACAATCGCTAAGGCTGACCGCCATCGCTTTATACCCGGCCTGCTCTAAAGTTGCTTTTCCTAAGTCGAAATGCACACCCTCTAACAGAATATCCGTGGTGACAAGAATTGACCTTCCATCCCCCAACCGAATCTCGGCCATATCATCGCCGATGCCGACGGGAAAATCTTCCGTACTCAGCTTGCTCTGCCGGCCAAACCATTCGGTTATGTCGTCTTCGCTCACGCTCATCGCTCTGCCAGCTCGCCGCTCCAGTATGCAATCTGTTCTTTTGCCTGCCTGGGTCCCGCCGCGCCTTCCGTGACATATTTACTCGCAACTTTTACCGCACCGAGATTCTCATACACATCCGCCTCAATCGAGCCGCAATGCCCCTTCAACTCATCCAGACTAAGCTCGGCCAACTTCTTATCTTGCTTCTCACAGTAAGCCACCAACGACCCGACAATGCCGTGCGCTCTTCGGAAGGCAACACCCTTGCCAACCAGGTACTCAGCCAGCGCGGTAGCGTCCAGGAATCCTTCTTCGAGCCCGGCCGAAATCTTTTTCGTATTAAACTTTGTATGTGCGACAATCGCCTGCGCCATATCCAGCGAAGCCTTGACCGTGTCGCTCGCCGCAAAAATATGAATCTTATCCTCCTGTAAATCCCGATTATAGCCCGACGCCTGACCCTTTAGAATCGTCAGCATTGCCATCAATGAACCATAGACTCCAGCGGTTTTTGCCCGAATCAGCTCCGGCACATCGGGATTGCGCTTCTGCGGCATCATACTCGACGATGTGCAATAACTGTCATCAATCCGCAAAAAGCCGAATTCAGTGGACGAATAAACTATCCAGTCCTCCGCCAAGCGCGACAGGTGCGTGGCGATAAGTGCGCAATCGAAAATAAACTCCGCGCAAAAGTCCCTGTCACCGACCGCATCAATGCTGTTATAGCTGATATCCGAAAAGCCCAGTTGTTTTGCCGTACTTTTTCTATCCAATGGCAGCGTCGAGCCAGCCACAGCACCGCAGCCCAACGGCGAAATGTTAACCAGCCTGCTGCAGTTTTTAAGCCGAATAAAGTCACGCTCAAACTGCTCCACAAAACTCAACAGGTAAACCGCAATAACAATCGGCTGCGCACGCTGAAGATGCGTATAGCCCGGCATCACATCTTCCGCGTACTTGCCCGCCAATTTAACAAACGCCTTTTGAACCCCGCTTATCTTCGCCTGCAGAACCTCTATTTCATCTCGCATCCACAACCGAATATCGCAGGCAATCTGGTCATTTCGGCTTCTGCCGGTATGAAGTTTCTCACCTGCCTCACCGATCTTCGCCACCAGCGCCGCCTCAATCGCCATATGAATATCTTCATAGGTCTTATCGAATTTGAACCGCCCTTCCGCGATCTCCCGCGATATTTCGATAAGCCCGTCTTTAATCTGCCTGAGCTCATCCCTGCCAATCAGCTTCTGCTCCGCTAACATTTGCGCATGAGCAATCGACCCGGCAATATCATATTTATACAGCCGCTTATCTACAGACAGTGACTCCATAAAATCAACCATCAGCGCCTCACGCTCACCGCCCAATCGCTTTTCCCAGCTTCTCTCTGATTTCGCCATCGTATCTGCTCCAAAACTAAAGTCCTTTTACCGCAGATGATACGCCCGCACACTCTCCGCGTCAACCCTCCTGTCATCCTGCGCGCAATACACCCTTGCCACCATCACACCCGCAATACGCAATACGATAGACGCAATACGAGCTACGCTAACGCCTTCTCCGCCGCATCACCGTCAGCCGCATCCACCACAACCAGCATATGATATTGCCCGTCGCAGACCATCGCCGAGCCTGCGATCCCGCTAATGCCCGCATCCGCAAGCCCTTTTAGAGCACCCGCTGCCGCCCCTATCTTGTCCTCACTGCTCACGACAAACCCCGCCGCTTCCGTCGCCTCAATTCCCGCCTCTTCCGCATAGGCTTTAAGAGCCTCCGGGTCCTTGGCACCTGCATACACCCAGCCGAGTCCGCCGCCCGCTGAAAACGCCGCAAAACACGCAAAATCAACATTCGCAGAAGCTGCACCTGCCAAAAGCTTCTGCAGACTACCCGCCTTGTCCCCAATCTCCAAACAATGAACAGTTATTCGTTTAACAGCCATCTTCTTTCCCTTTCATTTCAACACGACAATATTGTCCAAATTTTCACCTTCTGATTTTTTATTAAACTCCCTCTCACTTCATCATTCGAAATTCCTTATTGGCATTCGATATTCTTTATTCGACATTCGATATTCGATATTTGACATTCGATATTCGATATTTGACATTCGATATTCGATATTCCTTCCCCCTCCTCGCCAAACACCCCGGCAATCAATCATCAAGAGCATTCTTCAACCTATTTAGCCTCACCCGGGCGGCTAGCGCACGGCTGCCTCCCGTTTACCACAATTTCTAACGGGGTCAAATCCATTTTACCCACAACAATCCCACAAGCAAAGCCATTTTACAAAATCTTCGTAATCCCCGGAATGTCATTATGAACACCCAAACCGACTAACAAAAGCAGTAACCGGCCAACTGGTGATATCATCCGCATTCTGCGCCGGCAATAGACCGGCCACACATGTTAAGGTTCATCCGCTGTGTGTTTATTCACGAGCCTTGAGCAGAAAATAAGCCCCTCGTGCAGATTGAGGTGAGCACATTACCGTCCTGGTGATGTTCGCACAGGCCATATAAAAGCGCTGTACTTGTCAATAATTTGAAGGCCTATTTGGCCACTGTAAATAGTCTCATTTTATCCCTCCTCCTTAAACTGCTCCTTTTCCAGGTCAAGCATCCCGTATCTTGTCGGGTCAACTATCTCGTAGTAATAGGTCAGCCCGGATAAATCAGCCGTTTGCTCTGTTCTGATTAACTTAATATGCTTTTTGCTTTCCAACTCTTGTAGGACGTTGCGTACCAGCTTAGGTCTCATCCCGATACTATCGCTTAAGATCGGTATTTTGAAACCAGTCACATCACGCCTGTGAAAAAATAAATAAGCATATGTCAGCTTGCTTTCAGATGAAAGGCGAACCGTGTTTAATAGCTTAAAAGTTAGCAGTAAATCACCCAATTTGACGTGGTTTTCAATCTTAGCGGCCTGATTGCGAATAAAGTTAACAAACTCCTCGTACACAGATAACATCTTGAGCTTCATAGTTAACTCCTCTGAGTATACAACTACTAACTTCTCATCTCCAAATCCACAACACCCGCAGGTCGCTTTAAAACCATACTCCGGCCATTCGCTATATCGGCTATTCCCGCAGTCCAGTTAACTTGACCGCCGGCTTTCCCGCCCTGTCATCCCAACCGAAGCGAAGCGAAGTGGAGGGTTCTCATATTTACTCCCGAAATTATTACTACAGCGCCACTTGGTACTGTAAAATCTGGTTTTCCTGTTAAAATCCGAAGCACGAAATCCGAAACAATATCAAATGTTCAAAATCCAAATTCTCAAAACAAGAACGTTGATTTGGCTGCCGTCGTTGCTTTAGATTTTGGTAATTTGAATTTCGTATTTGTTTCGAGCTTCGATATTCGGATTTCGAATTTGCCTCACTTAATATAACTGTCTGCGCAACAAAAAGTTATCAATCCAGCTTCTTGCTATATGGCACTGTAGTATTATATTGCCCGGGTTATTTAGCCCCACGCGCTTCGTCCCGGGTCATCGGGGTTTCACGTGGGGTCCTCAACATCGCCACGCCGAGAATCCCTGTTACCTCCCTTGACATGACTGCCTTTAGTGAGTGGAGACCAGTCTTCGCGATGGTCGAATTTGTCCTGAGACTGTGTAAAGAAAGGCGGTGCAAAATGAAAGGCTTCGTTCACACAAACCGAACGAACAGGTCCAGGCCCTCAGTATATAATCAGCTTGATACTCACAGATGGGCGACCAAAATCGAAATACACCGCATTCTTTCAGGCAAGCCTGACCTAAAAATAAAAGATGAGCCCAAAACGAGAAGTAAGAGCGCAGCGGGTTCGGTCTATTCCCTATAACTTTCCTGTGATGGAATAATCAAGCCGCCTGGCAAGTGTGCTTGCGGCTAAGATGCTTTTATGAGCGACTTTGCTTTATCCGCATCTCCAACCAATTCTACGCACCCGCAATCAACACAGATGTTGGCATTAACAGGAATAGCACCTGTTTTGGTTGTCATGAATTTGGCGTTCCTGGCATGAAAACTGACTCTTCCGCTGGATTGGATAGTACCAGGTTCACAATTGCTGCCGCCACATCTTAAACATTTCTTTTCCTCACTCATAACGCAACCTTCCTTCTAACAATTCCCATGTAAACTTTGCACAGTTACAATGCTACCTGCCTGGTCCCTGGTAATTTATGGACGAGCGGGCAAGTTGAGCTTTCTTTATTTCGGACGTTTAGATGTACTGCATTACTACTTTTTTGCAGGCTGCAAATCAAAGCAAGAAAGCTCGCGATGGACTCTATGACGAGCGTCTTCTCGGACTAAGAGCCGCGTTCGCAAGCCACAAAGAAAGGCAGACCTTCGGCGAAATAAAAGGCCTGTGCGGCTCTTTGTAGGAGGGAAAAGCACAGGCCTTTTTTAGGAGGATCATCACAACGTATTGTAGCTGTTTGTCCCAGCCTGGTCAACAAAAAAAATGACCTGCCCAAAACCCTGCCCTGCATATCCTCATAACCCCAAGTCTCGGTTAAAGATTAGCCAAGAAGGTGGACGATAACACAGTATGGCACATTTGCCTGAGAGTAAAGCTGATTGGAACATCATTGAAATGGGAGATCCAAAATGGCAAGATGCGCGTTCATAATCTTTCTTCTGGCTGCCCTGAGCCTCAGCCTGACGTTTACTGCCGGCTGTGCAAACAATGCTCAGACTTATGCTGCTATCGGTGCTACCGGCGGCGCAGTTATTGGCGGTGTAACCGGCGGCGTCGGAGGAGCTGTCGTTGGCGGTGCCATTGGCGGCGGCGTCGGCTACGCCATTGGCAATGAAGAGGATAAGTAGTCCGCCACCTAAGCCCTGCTTATCTTGACTTCGGCCGCAGACTGGGCGCCCGGCCAGACCACGTGGACAGCTATTACTACCAAAGCTGCCGCACCGCCTTGGCCGCGTCTTGAGGACACCGGACTTTCTGCTGATTTCTCAGGGGGCGCAGTAAAAAAACCTTACTTTAAGCACGCTAAAAGCATATAAAAAGCGGGCCGAGGAGGAGGAAAAGGTAGCGTTGGTGCCACCCTCGGCCCGCGGGGAATCCCTTCCATAATATTCTACGACCGGCTGTTGGTGGCCGTTCATTAAAAGAGCCCCTGCGTATCTCTTTGTGGTGGTGAGAAAACGCAGGGGCCAATTAGCCGCCTGCCACACCCGCCAGACGGCCATTACCATAATGGACATTTTCATTGCCCAGGTCAATCAAAAAAAAAAACAGTCTGCGTTACGGCCTACACACCTTACACGGCCTCCTGCCTGACATTTCAGCATCTTTCCCGGTCATTAGGCCTTGTCCGGCCCTACTACTGTTCTTTCTTTTCAGTCTCCTCCGTACAGGGATGTTCTTCGGCTTCGCCGTGGCACTCCTCTACCTGTTCAGGCGAACATTCTTCCGGCTTTTCTTCCAGCTTTTCTGGCTGTTGGCATTTGTTTTTCTCATCGCACATAATAAACTCCTTAAAATCATATCGGTTTTCAGTAATTTTACCAAATTATTCACACAAAACAAACTCTATCTTTTTCTTCTCAGCATCACCGTACCGAAGGTGAGAAGTAAAAGCGTGGATGGTTAGCTTACTCCCAGCAGGTACTCGGCGGGGTTAAGGTTTGTGTTCGAGATAACTCTAACACTATTCTTCCCAAAGCCACTTATCTGCAAAAATCGCAAAATCGATGAAATTGACAATTGCATCTCTGTCGAGGTCTTCGGTTAGCCGGTCGATTGTTAGGGATTTTGAGCTTCTGCCTTTTCGGCTTCAGCGGCAGCTTTTGCTTCGGCAGCGGCTTTTACTTCGGCCGCCTCCGCAGCAGCTTTTTCAGCAGCGGCTTTTTCAGCGGCAGCTTTTGCTTCGGCGGCAGCTTTTGCTTCGGCAGCAGCTTTTACTTCGGCCGCCTCCGCAGCAGCTTTTTCAGCGGCGGCTTTTGCTTCGGCAGAGGCTTTTACTTCGGCCGCCTCCGCAGCAGCTTTTTCAGCAGCGGCTTTTTCAGCGGCAGCTTTTGCTTCGGCGGCAGCTTTTGCTTCGGCAGCGGCTTTTACT
>Ga0114930_10000996_pt1 | contig 28244 bp, 57 predicted proteins | sample AnhtaG_FD_87300 | JGI IMG/M metagenome (GOLD analysis project Ga0114930, IMG submission 87300) | Deep subsurface microbial communities from Anholt, Denmark to uncover new lineages of life (NeLLi) - Anholt_01485 metaG | ecosystem: Environmental > Aquatic > Marine > Oceanic > Sediment | place... | reverse complement strand
GCTCCACGCGGTTGTGGGCGAAGAAGCTCTTCACGACGGCGTAGCAGGTCTTCAGGGTGCTGTACCTGAGTTCGAGGCTGCCCACGTAGGCCTGGATCAGTTCGAGGATGTCGAAGCACGTGCTGTTGTCGGAGTTCCTCTGGTACTCGACGAGCTCGTCAGGGCTCATCTCGGAGAAGGATCCGCCGCTCACCCTCAACCAGTCCAGAAAACCCAACATCCGGTTCGCGTAGGTCCTCTTGGTCGACGGGGCGACACGGTTGAGCCACTTCTTCACGGTCGGGTATTCCAATCCGTTATCCAGTTCGGTTTGCATTTCAACCATTTTAATGGCCTGTGCCGTATTACTTATCCTTTATGGTATAATAAGCCGTGATGCATTAGAGCGAAAAGGATAAGAATAACCCCCATTCACGCGCATCACCGCTTAAAGGTCATGATAAAAAGGGTGGGGGGCGCCTCAGTCTAGGTAGCCCTCGGCTCTCATAATCTGTTTCAACCGTCCCATCTCTACCACGGTGAATTCGGTGGGGCAGAGTAGCAGTTTCAGGATAAGCATCCTAGCCTCTGAGGCGGCCTGTTCTTCCGTCGGAATCTCGATAGTTTTCGTCGGGATCTCAATAGTTTCCACGTTACGACACCGTGAACCTGAAATCCCTAAATCTTTTAAACGATATGGCGCCTAAAAACTGATCAGAGGTCGGGATGAGGGGTACGTTACGACACCGTTCTTACCCCAGTCCCGGCTTCAACTTGTACAGTTTGCGCGCGCACGCGAGAATGAGGATGGTCTGGCGGCGAGGAGTCCGTCGAGGATCAAGTGACTCCTCTACCGCCAGAGGGCCAGCACAGCCAGGAAGCACCTGCGTATGAGGTTGCGGGGCACGCGTTTAAAATGCTTGCTGGCTTCCACGTGGCGCGCGCGCCTAGACTAGAGTGAATGACGAGCATCTGGGGCACCGAAGCTCGCCATCGAAGCCGTGCGGGTAGTCCTCGTAGGGGCCGTGTTCCGGGCAGTTCACGAGGTAGAAGGGGTTAGGCTCGCTCCAACCCTCATGCTGCCTGTGCTCAAGGTAGACCCTCCCGAAGATGCGGAATATGAGCCGCTTGCCCAGTGGTAGGTCAGACGCTTTCATCTTTTCTCTTCCGTCTCAGAAGGTTTCTTACGCTGGAATTTTTAACTCTGAACATGCCCGTTTCCTCATCGAGCATATAGTGATTGTCCACCTGGACGATTTCCCACCGCTCATCGCTCATTTACCTTTAATTCCTGTTGCGGTAAGAATTTTTGCCATCATTTCCTGCCACTCCTCAAACTGCCTGTTTATTAGACTCTGCTTCTTGCTGAGAGGCATTAGAAAGGCCACACCACCCCTTCTTCGCTTCCCCAATCACCGTGTGCTGGCTCTGGGTAGCAGTATTCACGAATTATGACCCAATCAACATCAATCTGATGGCCGGTTACTGGTGCGACAGTGGGGAATGTGAAGGCTGAGAATATCCAGTACAGCGAGACTATGGGAACATTGCTCGTTACTTCAGCAACCAGAATGTCCTCCTTGTAAACGCTGAGAACACCATCACGCCAGATGTGGTCGTAAACTTCAAAGCTATTCCAGTCTGGGCCTTCGCTCCACCATTCGTCAGTAAGGACGCCAGCCTTTATACATCGAGCTATTTCACTCCCTGTTCCAAATGGCCCAGCCATAGCGGTGTTGTCCTTGAAGTCAGGGTAGCATGGGGTGTCTGGGTGGGTAAGCCCTTCCATCCAGCCCTCGCCCATGTAGCTTCTATCAACTACTGCTGTGGGATAGCGGGCTCTATATCTTACAGCCTTGTATTGGCGAAGGTCTTTTGTCTTAATCGCATATTTTTGGTTCATGGCTGCTGGGTGTGCTAAAGTTAGAATGCTACTAGCAACTGTGAGTGTTGCTGTCCCTACTTGAGCTTCGTCCCACTTGGCTACATCCAGTCCTACGCCGGGGAAGTGCTCGCTGAAGAGGAAGGCGGTGGCATCCAAATCACTTGTTGTGGTCGCACCGGCTTTGCCGTAGTATATATAAATCGTTACTGTGCCGGGGTCTGCAGGAATGGTGGGAATTTTAACCCAGAAATTGGCGTAGTCGCTATCGACCTTGCCCTCCAGCCAGTAATCGAGTGCGGTTGTGCCATCGGATGCTGTGAACCTCACATCTCCGAAATCTGTTTCACATTTTGTGGCTAAGTTAATTTCATGCCCTTTCAGCGATGTGGCATAGACTTCTCTCGCATCCTGATACCAGTTAGAAGCACCATCTCTATTTGTGAATAGATAGCATTTAGAGCCATCTGGGCTGAGGTATATGCAGGGGCAGGCCTCATCATTTTTTAGAATGGGTGAATCATCGCATTCAACAAAATCAGCGGTTGGCAAATTTGAGGAGTAGGCTTGAACTTTCCAAGGAGCACCATTAGAACTTACTTCAGTAAGCAACCAATACTTGCCATCTCTATACATTATTGTAGGCCATGCTATGACAGCTGCTATTATGACAACATCTGCTTCGGCTGCTAAGGCTGTGATGTCTGATGCGTGTCGAGCCAAGATGGCTGCTCCTCCAGCATCTACTGAAGAGCGTTTCCAGTAGAGATACCATTCACTGTCGTTAGGGTTGAGCCAGATGAAGCAGTTATGAAATGCGGCTGTACTAAGCCCTGCGATAATATGCTCCTGCTCGACGAAGTTTATTCCATCCGCACTAGTCCACCTTTCTATTGCTCCCTGTGCTCTATTGTCAATGAATAGGTGGATGGTTCCGCCCACGATGGCTGCTGATGGCGATTGGTGGTGGTTTGCGCCCACGTTCAGTATCGGGTTTCCAGAGTAAGCTGTCCATGTGCCCTCTAAATCATCGGAATAATAGAGGTTTATTTCATCTTCGGCCGCTGGAACGGCACTGTAAGCTAAATATTTGCGGCTTACTCCGTCGATTACTAAGTTTACTTCCACGATATTTGTTGCATGTATTATACCGAAGCCGTGTGTGCCTGTTGGGTCGCCTGAGATAGGCGACCACTTGGCGGATAGGTGATAGAAGCGCCCATCTGGAAATGAGAAGTCATAGAAAGCTTTGACCCTCACCTGATAGTCAGTCTGCTCGCCTGCTGATGAGCCTTCAATCTCGTGGCTTTTGCGGTATGCGTCTGTAACTGGCCCTGCGCTCATTGGCTGTGAGAGCAGTAGTTCCCTTAACATTGCTAGCCCATCTTGTAGGTTATGAACAGGTAATACTGCGCTTGGAACCTCACAGATGCGGCTGAGCTTAGAGTTACCTTAGCCTCAAGGGTTACCACCTGAGCGTCCGCCGTAACCTCGCCTGTGGCATCCTCGGCTATCACGTAGCATCCCGAGGCTCCATCTACGGCTCCGAACCCTATCACATCGGTCTGGGTGAAGAGTGCGACGCCCTCGACCTCGAATTTCAGGTCAATCTTCTGCGCCGTTGCCGCATTGTTCATCATGTTAATGCGAGCTACGGCGATGGCTGAGATGATTGTCGCCCCTGCAGGAATGTCAACGGTTATGTTCTTGCTTCCTAGGCTCTGGTCTGCCGTTGTAACGGCTACTGCTACAACGTCGTTCTCTGCTACTGGAGCCTGACACTTCTCGAACTCGGTGAGGTTGAAATGTGCTGTTGCAAGTAGGGCTGATACATCAGCTTTGTAACTGGCTGGGTCTGTCAGGGTTCTGGCCACATACGCCCAGATGTCTGCTTCTGTAACCCTTTCGCCGAGAGTTGGTATGTGAAGTGGCATTACTTCTCATCTACCCTGACCCACTCGAACCCCTCGTCTGCCATGAGTTCAACGAATGCCAGAATTACCGAGCATGTCTTTGCTGGTCTGAACAAGGTTTCAAGGTCGCCAAGGTCGAGCTTTCCGTTCTCAACTGTGGCCATTACTGGCGGGCCAGCCGCTTTTCGCTTCATCATAAACTCGTATTTTACCATTTTTAATCAACCCTGTACTCGACGTTTATCAACGCCGTTCCCGCGCCCGCTGTGTTCGTTATGAATATCTCCGTTGTCTCGAAGTTATCCATCTCGAGCCCAACGGATGCGTCAATTGCATCCATATCCGTCGAGTTCAGCTTGAAGGTGAACGCGCTGGGAACCGTGATGATGCTCATGTAAGAGGCAAAAAGTACCCCGACACCTGCCAGCAGTTCGGCGACACCTAGTGGCTCGTCTGAGTGTGCCACGGACAGGTCAACTCTGAAGAGCTTGTACCTGTTCGGCAGCATCGGCTGGCTTATGACCACCTCGGGCGGTGGGATCACTATCTCCGGCGGAAGCTCATCAACGGGCACTCCCGTCGTCGCAGCGATCAGCCGCTCGATTCTGTTTATCAAGACGTCAAGCCTGTTCACGACCAGTATGAAGCTCATTCTTTCTCCCTCAAACCTCTTTTAATCGCAAGAACTGCGCAGAATTGGGCTCCTGCTGCTATTCCAGCCGCTAGCAGCCCTACCTTCGGGTTTTCAAGGAGTCCGACAGCTCCTAGACCTACAAGGACTGCGAAAAAGGAACAGCCGGCCATTATGGCTGCATCTATTACAGCGTCCTCCCAATCGAAGGAGTTGTCGTCGTTGTTCTTCCCAGCTCGATTCAACACCATTATGGTTCCCCCTTGAACTCGAGACGCCAGGCCCTATCCGGCATCTTCCCGATGTACGCTCCTGGGCTTGACGTCTTGAACCTCTCGTTTGGAGCCAGCTCAGGAGAGCTCCATGTCCTTATGACCGCACCTGTATCGAGATCCTTCACATTGATCGTGGCCTTCCCTGCCACGCTCCCGACGTTCTTCACGACGTAGTGGGCGTAGACATCCTCACCCGGGTCGACGGTTCTTACCACGGCGGGCCATGCTGCTCCAACGATGAATATCTCACGCGCATCCAGCGGCGGATTCCACGAGTCGAACCTGAACTCTCCGAGCGAAGGTGCAGCTTCAACTGTGAAGTCAGCTCTCAGGAAGGCTCCGCGATTGACATTGCCCTGGGCTTTTAGCACTCCGTTGATTAGTATTTTGGAGTTCCATACGGCGGGAGCGGAAGCTGAGTTTCCATAAATAACGTAGTGTGCCCCTTCAGCAAGCTCAACTGTCTGTGTGTGAACAAGACTCTTGCTGGTTACTGCTATTTGGTTCTCTTCCTGAGTGTCCCAAAAGTTGCTGGCTAGGGGTTGGTCAACGGATTTGCCATGATAGCGCATATAGACTTCTGTGGAGGTGGCCTCTATCCTTATTGTGACGCTGACCATTTTATTTTCTCCTCTTGGGCTTGGGCTTCAGGAGAAGTAGGACTGCAGCCAGTATTCCAAGCCCGAGGCCTACGCGCATCTCGCTGAACGTCCAGTTCAGAACCACGAAGAATGCGATCAACGCCAAAATGCTGGCTATGAACCATACAGCTGTCCAGCTTATGACCAGCGGACTAGAGTGCCATGGAGGCCTGAAATGAACCGCAACTGTCTTGGTTCCCTTCCCTGAGACCTTCACGACCGTGAGGCCCGCCGTCTCCAGGGCCTTCGTCTCAATTTCAGCGATAAAACTGCTGAACTGTTCCACTCCGATAATGTCCCTGAGCTGGATCTTGACGATAAACGTCGGGGCTTCCTTGTACTTTTTCAGATTGAAATCATACTCTTTTCCAAGCTCAAAATATGCTTGGTCCTTCCACACGGCGTACTCTGAACCTTCTAGGTAAGCCGTCAGCAGCCAGGGAATCTCTTTGAACGCCGATGGGGTCACGGGGACGATGCCTGCGAATAGGGCCCTGCCGTCCGCATCGGCGGTGGCCTCGAATTTTTGAGGGATCGCCGCTTTTGTGATCAGGTTGACTTTGGCCCCTGCTGCGGGTTCACCGTCTTTGAGAATGTTAAACACGAGGGTATCGGTAGGCACGCTATAAACTTGGACCGTCAGGATCTTCTCTTCCATCCATGAACCCTCTGTGTCAGCCTGTAACCAAAAAAGGGGGGAAATTAAGGCGTTACTGTGAATGAAAGGCTCCAATCCCTGTTCGGCATTGGCCCGACTCTCACACCGGCGTCTGCAGTTTTCCAGCTCCAGCCGGGATCAATCGAGGGGGTAGTGTAAGTCTGTAGGACTGCGCCAGTATCAACGTCTTTGATTTCGATGGTGGCTATGTCCGCTCCGTCACCGATGTTTTTGACTCGGTACTTCACGTTAACGATCTCGCCTTCTGCGTACTCCGTCTGTTTAGCAAGGATCTCTCTTAGCTCAAAAGGTGGATTGTATGCGGCGAACCGCATATTGGCGACGCCAACCGGCACTTCCGTAAGGGGTATGATCAGCGTCTTCGTCTCTACCATACTCAGCCCTTCTTGAAGTGCCTGACTCTGAGTCTCCAGCTAATGGTCGGCGTTGCTGCCGTGGCCTTGAATCCGAGCTTCCACTTGCCCTTCTCCTTGAGACGGACTCCAAGGAAAACCTCCGGCCCTACGCCCACAAGGCCCGCTGTTCCAGCGGCCTCAGGAGTGTCACTCAAGCCACCACAGTTCAGCCCGTTCTCATAGAACTGTTTTCCGTCCCTCTCGATGTATACTATGGCCGTGTCGTCGGAGGAGACTGCAATACTTACAATCATGCCCTCATGGCCGTCGGGCACCGTGCCCTCCTCGACCGTCTCAAGATCTGTCGACAGGGTGTCGGTATCTGCGTACAGCTTTTCCTCGACTTCTGGATGCTCGTAGGTGTCGGACATGATGCTCTTGATGAGCTCTTCGCTAATTTCTATGCTCATTCGATCAAACTCCTTGTCTTGAGGACTGCTTCCTCGAAGTTTTGGGCGAGCTGCCTAAGAAGAGTGGGAAGTATGTATGGATTCATAGTATTGCTCACAACCTCGTAATGAGGGTGTGCGTCCACTATGAGAACAATAGTGATTGAAGGTGGAGCCACCTTCAGCTCTTTTTGCTCTTCTTCCGCCTCGGTTTCCTCTCTAGGCTCCTCGCTCATGTCAGTTTCCAGCTTCGTAAATTCGTATGTACTTGGCTACCCCAGCGACATCTATCTTGAGATAGCCTGCTTTAGCAGCTGATGCACCAGCCTCTGAGGCGTCTACCACGCCAGCAATCACTGGAAGCTGCATAACGTTGACAATAGTGCCCGAAGTTAGCCTGATGAGGTCGGTGATGGTGTGAGCACCTCCGAGAACATCTATCCCAGCATCAACAGTCTGACCAGCTGCGCCCAATATCTGAAGAGTCTGAAGAGCAGACCTAGCCCCGCCGCTTATACCAGCGTTATACACTTCAAGGTATCCATGTATCGCTGATATGCGCGACAAGCCGCCGCTGACTGCCCCTTCTGAAAAAGCGCACTGAGCGACCAGCCCTGCCATGACTTTATCGACAAGCGCCAAGTCGTCTGTGGAGGTTACTTTCAGCTTGTGGAAGTAGTCGATGTCCACGCCGCCCTCTATCTCTAGGTCGAGGCGTTCAACTGCGTAAGGTATGTCTACCTTGCCGTTGTGTACCTCTATTCCTCGTGCCATCACGCTATCCTCCTGTAATGTCCGAGAAGCTGAGTTGCCATGCCCTCGGCGGGTATGATTGCGTTGTCGTCCCTCACCTTCACGCTGAAGTCGGTGTTCGTGTAGATGTACCCTGCGATTATGTCAGGGAGCCTCTGGATTGGCATGTAGTCGTCGTCGTCGCCGAACGGAAGGCTGTTGTAATCCTCTGCAATGGTGAAGTACGGGTCGTACTCTGGGAACTCCCTCTTGTTCCTCAGGTCGTAGAGCTTCAGGTTCAGGCCGTTTTCGTGCGGCAAGACACCTACGTGGGAGAGCTGTATCTGCTCGTAGTCCTTTATGGACTTGGTGTATGCGTTCTCCCATTGCCCCTTGCCTGCCGTGGCACTCTCCAGGAGCTCATAGTCTGCGAAGAGTCTCTCGGGTGTGGACTGCTCGACGCCACCTACGACGGTGGCCAGCTTCGAGATTCCCACGCCAAAGACGCTCATGCAGTCTGCAGGCTCGTAGAGTAGAAGGTGGATCCTAGCCCGAACCGTGTCCTCGATTGCGGTGTCTCCCGCCGTTACAACGACCTGCACTTTCGTGGCCGCATTGAACTTTGGCGTGAGAGAGCCTCTCTTCATCGGTGTCCCGAGCTGGAGCATGGGCTGCTTGGACAGCCTGTCCCCATACGGGAGTGAGTTCATACCTGCGTGGTTGGTCAAGAAGCGGATGCCTGTCAGCTTGTCTTCGTACCCGATCTCCGTGTCGAGGAGCCGTGAAACTCCTAAACCTGCGTTCCAATCGGGCATGATTCCAATTGACAGGAGTTCCGCCGCATACCCGTCAGGTATGGTGTAGTCGATTATCTTGTTCGACAGACTGGCTGCCAGCGAGGCTAGGCTTCCCACTATCTCGACGAACTTGATGCTGCCCATCACCCTCGACTTCGGAAGCTCCAACCTCTCCTCGGGCTTCTCTATCGTGCCCGGAGGAGTCCTGCGCCTCTTGAGTAGTAAGCTCATGTGAGGCCTAGACCTCCTTCTTCTTCAGCATCGTTATAATGCCGCTGACCCATTCCTCGCTCCAGCCCGCCGCACCTGCGACAGCGACGCCGAAGCCGACGGGTACTAGCTTTTCGTGAAGCCTCTCGCCGTAGTACCAGATCAGCCCGCCCGCTATGACTGCGAGCACCTCGTCTGAGATGTCTGTGGTCTGCTCGGGGAACCAGGATCGGACGACCTCCAGTACGGCGGCGGCGCCTGAGGCGCCTCCGACGACGAGAGCCAGATCCGTCCCGTCACCGATTGTGGCCTGGGACTTCTTTACGAGTCCTTCTAAGAAATCATCAGCCATATCAGCACTTCCCCTTCTTGAACCGGACGCCGACGGACGTCCGGCAGTATTTGACCCCGTGCTTCGTGCAGCGGCACGTGTTCATTGCCATTGCTCTTGCCATGACAGATCACTTCTTGGGGCGGGGCCCTAGGAGGCAGTGGCCGACTCTCTTGCCTGTTTTGACGACACCGTGTGTGCATGATTTACCAGACTTAGTTTTTGGACCAGTACGTCTTGACATTGGTATTTTCTTACCCATGTTTGGTCAAATTAAAATGTATAAACAAAAGAATATAAAGAAAGGTGGTTACAAGTGAAAACGAAATTGTAACCAATAGAAAATATATACTTGTAACCATAAATGGTTACAAGTGGAAGCCTGAAGTTTCATGTCTCGGGTTATGACTTATCTGTCAAAGGATGAACACGCTAGGTTTAAAGAAATCTGCGACAGAGAAGACTGCACCCCCTACATGTTAATTAAAAAGGCTGTGCTTGACCATATTTGGGCTTATCCTCTCGAAAATGCCTCTTACGCAGAGAAAGAGGAAATTAAACCGGATTTGGGGGAGAACGCAATCACGGACGCACCTGAATCCGAACCCTCAGTGGAACCAGAAGCGGTTTCAGATAGGGTGAAGAAGATCCTGGAGGGAAAGGAAGAGTGAGTGGTGAAGAGTTAGCACAAAAGATAGCGGGTCTATTGAAAACGGACGCAGCAGAAGCCGCGAAAGGAGCGGTCGATCTGCGTATGAAGGATCTACCTGGCATCGTCTCCAAGGAGCTGGAGGGTCTCCCTGTGATCGTGCGGAAGGAGATGGACGCCTGCCTGGACGGAAAATGCGATGCCATAGCGGAGCGGCTTGTCGAGAAGCTCCCGAAGGCTGAGGCTTCCATGAAGGTCGAAGACGTCACGAAGTCCGTCATGGCCGCCCTGGCAGAGGGAGCCAAAATCCCATTCAACGTCGAAGGGCACTCCGCCCACGACATACTGGACTGTCCCACCTGCAAGCCCATCGTCGTCGAAAAGCTCTGGGAGAACCCAGAATACAGGCAGAACGTCATGGAGAAGATCTGCGAGGACGACGCCTGCAGAGAGTCCATGACCAAGATTTTCAAAGATAAGGGATTTGGAGTAGAGGAAAATGTCGGAAAAGACGAGTCCTGGGCAGATCGAAGGCTTAGAGAGCGAAGAGAGCGAAGTCAAGGTTGAGGAGCCATCCGGTCCCCCGGATCGCCTCGATAAGCTTTACAAGCTCATAGAGACCCAGACCGGCGCGATAATGACGCTGACCGGGAATCTCGCGGATATGCACACGAAGGTCGAGGCCCTTGAGTCGCACCAGGACCAGTCCGACGCTGCCATTATCGAGGTTGCCAAGAAGGTGGGCGGCGGAGGTGGAGGGGACTCAAAAGGCGGAAACCTGCTGGCCCAGATCCTTCCCTACCTCACGCAGTCTCGAGGACCCAGTCCGCTTGAGAAGGTCGCCCAGGGCATGTTCATACGGAACCTATCGTTCAGCACCCTAGTCACGGAGCGCCTAGCCAAGAAACAGTTTGGCGATGAGTACACTAAGATGGTGAAGGAAATGGAGGATACTCTAACTGGCGCAAAGGCCGAAGGGGCCTAGTGAACGTGAGCTCGAGGCCCTGCGCGAGATCGCAGACATCCTGATCCCCGAGTCCTTCAACGTGCTCGGCCAGAGCAAGGAGACGGTGATCGACGGAATTTTAAAATCCATTGAAGACGGACCAGCGATCATAGGCTTAAAAATGAAGATGATTTATAAGGTTTTGAGAAGGTGCTACGAGCCGTGAGCGAGATCACCGTCGAGACCGGGGAGCTCCCCGTCTGCGTAAACTGCCAGTTCAAACACGCCGTCGGCCTCCTCCACCACGTAGATCCCTCAATGGAAAAAGAAAAGTATAGTAAAACCATAGAATTAATCAATGAAATTGGCGAGGGATTAATGATGACTTCTCAAGAGGTGGAGGACTTTATCAAGGCATATAGGCTTGAGCACAAGGTCGAGGACGTCCTCACCGTCCTCAGAGATCTCCGCCACAAGATCATGGAGGGCTCCGAGAAGCGTTTTGAGGCCCTGTCAGAGTGGCACCCATGGGAGACGAATAACCCTAGAAACCCCAGCAACCCCAAGAAATGCGATTTCAAGAAGGAGCCTGTGAAGCCCAAGGGGTACTTCGACCCGCTCAGCTTCCGCACAATATGTCCCGAGTGCCCCGAGTCACGATGCGCGCTCTGCCCGCCTGAGCTCGCGTGCGCCACCAGGATCGTAACCGGCTGCAAGGAGGGCGAGTTCAAGAAGGGGAGATGCCAGATAGGCACGGAGGCGCATAAGATCTACCATGGGAAGCACTGAATGCCCTCTGTGCTGGGTTGACGCGCACGCAGGCAACCAGGGCAACCCAGACGGTAAGTGTGCCACGATCAGGGATGTCCTTGATTCCGAGTGCCTGAAGGCGAAGCGGACAATAGACGCGACCCTGGGGAACAAGTGGCCCTTCTGCGAGATCCTGAATGAATACTTCGATATGTGCGGCTCTGGTGATAATCCCGACCACCCGCTCAAGCCCATTAGGATAAAAAAGACCATCTCAAAAAAGGTTGAGCGACTCATAACCCCTGAGGCAAAGCATTTCGGGGAAGAGGCCGCCAAACTTGATAATTGGCTTTATCACAAGCGTTTAACGGAGTACTTCGGGAAGGAGAAAACCTCGACGTCGGGGAACCCGGGCAACCCCTTCCCCTCACGGTTATGGAATAACACGGAAATCTACTGGTTGAAGAAAAGCATGCTATTTGGTAAGCCGATATACGACGTGAGACGAGGGCACTGGGCCAAGCCCGCGATGCGGACCACCGATAAGAAGAGGGCCGAGAGATACAGGGACGAGGAGAACGCCTACACATATCTTCAATCAAAAATCGAGGATAGAAAATTCCTGATCGGTATAGCCAAGAAAGTGGGTTTGAAAGAGGACGAGCTCGAGGGATTCTCAAACCCATCCGTGATGGGAGAGATACTGGGTGCGGACGATTTCAAGAATATAGCGAGAGAGTTAGCTGAAAATATCTCCTCGAACCCAGGCAACCCCGGGAACCCGGGCAGCCCAGGAACCACTCAGTTTGAAGCGAGAGGTTCGACCCTTCCGGGCCGTCAGATGTGGCTCCTCCGGATGATGTGCTTGAAAGCGGGCATCGACACCATGCACATAGATAGCGGCGTCGGCTACTGGGAGAACAAGAAGCATATCGAAGAACTAGCCCAGAAGAAGCTTCGACTGGGCGCCGGGACACGTGCGGCCGAGCGTGAGGAGGCTCGCTACGTGGCCGCCATGTTGAAGGAGGAGAAAACAGAGGAGGAGGAGGCCTATGCGGATTATCTTCGCTACTACGGGAAGAATCACTGATGGCTCAGAAGACCGTGGGGTTTCAGGCCTGTGCCCCCGCCGGCGTCGAATGCACGGTTATAGCCAAGTATAAGAAGGATCCCAGCACCCGCAAGTTAGCGGAGTACCTGGAGCCCTTTTTCGGTGGAGGGACCGTGGAGCCCATCAGGGTATACCTCGGAGGCACCCGTAAGGGCTACTCAACACAGAGAACCCTTAAAGGCAGCAAAGGGGTGTGTGCCAACCTGAATCCTGCGAAGGCAGAGCAGAGGCGCCGGCTTATCCATGGGGCCCCAAGGGGCACGGTCCTCGAGCTCTACGCAGGGAAGGGATACCTGACAAAGGACGTCTACGCCAGGAAGGCGAAGAGGGCCATCCTCGTCGACAAGGATAAGAGGGCCCTCGCCGCGGCGGACAGACGTCTAAAAGGTAAAGTGCGCAGGGAGATCTACGCGGGCGATAACCGCAAGTGGATCAGGGAGAAGATGGTCGACGTCGACCTGAGCGACCTGGTGGCGGTGGACTTTGACGCCTTCGGCAGCCCCATGGACACGATGCAAATATTCTTCGACAACTACAAAGTCCGCCGGCCCCTGTATGTCTCCCTCACTGATGGGTCAACCCTAGCCTATTCTTTCCACAGGGAAACGGACGGACCCCAGATGGCGAAGAAACATTATCACAGCCGGATAGGGAGGAAGGAGATGGGCACCGTTCGGGGCCAGGTTAAGATGATAGACCGCTTTATGAAGGAGGAGGGGAGAAAGCACGGCTTCACGGCAGAGCCCATAAGTATCGCCAAGGGACGGTCTAAAACCCTTTATGTGGGCTATTTGCTTAAGCCTGCCTGAATTGAGGTCGAAAAGATTTATATTTCTTTGAAGGTTAGGTATATGTAAAGGTGTCGAAATGGTCGGAAAGATGTATCCGGAGACTAAGACGTGGAATCCGTTTCTAGGGTGCCTGTATGACTGTGTGTACTGCGAGTCGAGTTTCAAGAAGGTGCTGAGGTGGATCTCCAGGAGGAACAAGTGCCAGGACTGCCGGGATTATAGGCCTCATGAGCATCCGGAGAGGTTAGAGACGGCGAATATTCCGAGTGCCAAGACTATATTCGTGTTTGGCCAGGGGGACATAACGTTCTGCGATCCCGAGTACGTGAGGAAAACGTTCAGGGTGATCAAGAGCCATAGGCCGAAGATACGGAAGGAATATTATTGGCAGTCTAAAAACCCGAAGTGCCTAGAGCAGTATATCGGGGAGTACCCGTGGAACAGTATCATGGTGACAACCCTTGAGACTAACCGTGATGAAGGGTACGAGAGGGTGTCGAAGGCCCCGGTTCCGAGTGTCCGGTTCAGGGATTTCTTCGGGTTGGATTATCCGAGGAAGGTGGTGACAATCGAGCCGGTTATGGATTTCGATTTAGACGAGTTCTTGGAGTGGATTTTAAAGTTGAAGGATCAGGGGAGCCTCCAGTATGTGTGGTTCGGGTATAATTCTAATCCGGATAAAGTGCAGTTGCCGGAGCCGTCGGAGGAGAAGTCCCAGGAGTTCGTTGATTTGTTGATGGCGGCGGGTGTCGAGGTGCGGGGAAAGTCGTTGAGGGGAGTCGTGATTTAAGAGGCGTTCTGAGGTACAATAAAATTTATACTATGAACCCTCCTAATTCAAAGTGAAATCCGATGGCTAATGATGTCTTATGAGCGTGGCGAGCTCTCAGTGCCCTCTCTGCTGGGTCGAGGAGCACTCAGGCAATCCGGGGAATACCATTAAGCAGGAGACGGCCAAGGTCCGTAAGCTCCTCAAGTCGAGGTGTCCTACGCTCTCCGTGAGAATGGGTCTGGGAACGGCTCGTAATTTCATTGATATCTTGGGTAGCGAGGACGAGTTCGGCAGGTTTACTTCAGACGAGAAGAGATGTCTAAAGTCTTTTGGAATAGATACTGGTCTCGGCGGGGGAGTCGTTATGGATTGGCATGATAGGGAGCGATTCCTGAAAGAACATGAAGGTGAATCGACGTCTGAGAAGATTCTTGAGGCTGTTGCAACGAGGCTGGAGGAGAACCTGAGAAAACAGGTTCTGAGCGGTCTTGCTGAGGTCTTCGAGTTATCCAACTGCACGGCTGTGGGTAGAGAGATCCTAGCTGGGAGAAACGTAACTGGAAATGCCGAGTGGGGCATCAGGTACTGCGTACATCAGAAAACTTCTCCCAGGGTTGACCCTAGCACATTAGAATTTACCCCTCAATCAGAGGAAGCCAAAATACTTGACGAGAAATTCATTAAACTAACTAACGACATGCTTGAGACCGGCGGGTTCCCCAAGATGGATCCTAACCTTCTATCAGATATGAGGAAAAAGGATAAAGAATTTGAGCGGGAAATCGCAGCGAGAAGAAGGAAGAGGTGAAAGTAGATGTCCGAAGACCATAAACTGGATCGGACGGGCTCTCGGTGCCGAAACAAGAAGAATGGAAAATACGCCAAAGCCATCCGATGTAAGGTGGGGCCAGACGAGTGAGAAAACCAACCCCTGTATCGATCCAACGGCAGACCTAGGAGACATACTCCACCGCTGCAGCGTCACGATCCCAATACAATTCGAGGACGTGCGAGGCGCACTGGGAATGTCACACTCTCCCATTGAAACCGAAAAAATTATGTCCACCCTGGTGTACTGCTGCCTGTTCGCCGAGAGAGAGGACGGCAAATACGACTCGGTCGCACGCATGTCTTTCAACTACGAGAGCGCAAAGCAGCTCGAGTCCTTCATAAAGAAACTGCCCGAACAGATATTCAGCCCCTGAAGCCCCCGCCTCAGGGATGCAAGTCGAATTAAGCTGTGGTTGCGGGGGAAGGATATAGCGCGGGGAGGATTTGAACCTCCGTTAACGGGTTATCCCGCCTCCAGGTTTCTCAGGGCGTTGAGGCCATTTTCAACCTCGTCGGTTCCCAAGCCGACCTGCACATCTCAGTGTGCTGGAGTGCCGAAGCACTATCACCTTTCCCTTATGAGCCTGGCGGGCTTCCGGGCTGCCCTACCGCGCTTCAATCACCTGACGCCACAGAGTTTCTCTAAGTACTTCTGCACCGCACCGTAACCAGTATAACCAGCCGAGAGAGCCAATAGACTCAGGCGATTATACAATTTTTCACTAACAGTCAAGACTCGATACCCCTTCTTCGGCACGAATACCCCCAAGGATCAGAGGATACTAGGGTCCATATAAGTACTGTACTAGGTACTGCAGTTTCACGTGGATACTGCTGAGTTAAAGGGCTCCTCTTAGAGGGGGGTGTTTTAAGCCTTATTCCCTTTAAACAAGGGCGTTTAGGGGGCCTTTAGAGGGGCTAAAAAGGCTTAACATTAGTTTAGATACTGTTAATAGGCTGAAAAGGGGCTTTATTTAAGGGTATTACAGTAATTGGAGGTAAAATAAGTGAATGATCTAGGTGACACAAATCTCATGGAGATTCACGCCGTCGTCAAGCCTGTAGACATCCTCACAAAGCTGGAGAAGCACCGCGAACGATACATAGCAACGTTGGGTGACGTCAAGAAGATCTATGAGGCTCAGACTGAGCGGTACGCTGAGGCTTACAAGGAATATACCCAGAAGGAGATCAACGGCGAGCTGACTGAGACTGAGAAGAGAGCGAAGCCTAAGGAGCCCAATATGCCGCCCGACCGGACGAAGACGTATGACCGCTACATAGCCCTGTACGGGGCCACTCGAGCACAGCATGTTTACCTTTCCGAGCAGCGCTTCGCGGAGTTTTTCCTCGACGAGTGGGACTTCATCAGGGCCCATATCAGCCACCTCAGGATGCTCAGGGCGGGCGGAACAGGAACCTGGCTCAACGAGGACCTGAGCGGTATGGCAGCCAGCGCCCTCACGATGTACGCACAACCCTAATCCCCCTTTTTATATGAGAGGCTGCGGGTGATTTTAGGTGCCTAGGGCTCGCAGCGTGAAGAAGGACGTTCATGGGTTCTGCGGCTGGGAGTTCCTCCTTGAGCTGGTCGAGGCCGCCCCTACTGCATTCATGCAGGGGCTTATGGCCGCCCTGTTCGGGACCGGAGGCAGGATCTCCGAGGTGCTCGCCCTCTGCAAGTGGAATATCGACACCGCCCTCCACCCTGACGTCGTGGTGATAAAGCAGATGCCATTGCACAAGAGGTTTGAGAAGGTTGGTGAAGTCGCCAAGTGGAAGTGCAAGGACCACTGCATGAAGCGATGGGACAAGAAGCCGACGCCAGAGGTGTTTGCAGAGCACAATATCAAGAAGTATAAAGGGTGGGTAACCAAGCCAATTATTGATCAACGGACTTTCCCGATAAGGATCTCTGAGCCGCTGACAAAATACCTGGTGTCTTGGTGCCAAGAGGTGAAGGGTCCGCTTGACGTTCTGTTCCCCATCAAGCGGTCTGCCGCCTTCGTTCGGATCAGGAACATAGGGGAGGAGCTGGATCAGGACATACCTTTCTGCGACATCCGCAGCCCACTGGTCTACCTCCACTGGTTCAGGGCCGAGCGGGCCTGCCAGCTCGCCTTCGACTACGGCTTCGACAGGGAGGACATGAACGAGTTCTTCCAGTGGAAGGAGAGAAGGCAAAGTATGGCCGAGAGGTACGCGAGCCTCGGATGGATCGGCCTCGCCAGAAAGATGGGGGTCCAGGTATAGATGCAGTGTCCGAACCCGGCCTGTAAGCGAGACTTATTCAAGGTTAGGGTAGTCTGGAAGCAGCGCGTTAAGGATGTCCCCATGCTCCTCCCCGTGGAGCTGGCCTGCGCCCACTGCGGTCGCAAGATCAAGGCCTACGTGTTGAACGAGAACCTCCGTGACGTCCACGCGATACTGAAGCTGCTCCTCGAGGGGCAGAAGATGATCTACGAGCTGCTCGAAGCGCCTGAGGAGAAGCGGGGCTTCTTCGATGCCCTGAGGCGACGCTTCGGGAAGAGAGAGACTTGATCGTTTTGACGCCCGAGGAACACGAAGAATGGATCCATTTATGCGGTAAGCCTGGCAGGGAGATATATCCTGGTGACTGCCGGGACTGTGACCTGGGCTCATATTGCGTGGCTGAACACGCTATCCAGGGGCAGGACTTTTTCCTGGTGCGCCCGTGAAGGCCGTCACCTACGTCTCACGTGTGACGGAGGCCCACTCCCCCGTCGGGGGTGACGACGTCGTCACCCTGGGCGGAATTAAGCCCAGGGTACGAGACGACGGTGGCCACCATCCTCTCCGCGGTGAGGATCCTGACTAGGACAATCGGCCTGTTACACGTGTATCATAGGCATATCTCAAGTTTTTGAGACAAAAACTTGCTGCGAGCGCATAGTCTAGCGGGCCGTCATTGCCCCCGCCCCTTGGGCGCTTACGGGTTCGATCCCTGCCAGCGGTAAACCGCAGACCAGGAAGGCTCGGGCCCTATTTTGGTATCGCGATTCACGGGTTCTCTGTTTGGGGGGATGTTGCGCGTGTCAGAATCCTGACCATCCCCGCATACTTCTTGCGATGTCCTCCAATGCCCGGTGTAGAACTGGAGGCAAGTAAGGTTAGTGTTTCAAATTATATTTAAGGATGCGCACGGGGTCCGTGGAGAAGATATTATATTCTATATGAAGAAACTATGGTGTAACTGATCGATATGTCTGAAATGGACAAGAAGCGTCAAGAGGATTCGGCGGAATTGAGACGCAAGGCCGAGGAAGCGGCCCGCGCGGCTGAGGAAGAGGCCCCCGTGGAGGTCGAGGAGCCGAAAGACGAGTCAGAGGAGACCCCCGAGGAAGCTGCGCAGCCAGTAGGAGAAGAGACTGACACACCTGAGGAAGACCCCAAGCCTGAGGCTGATCCCGAGGCTGACCCTGAGGAGCCCGAGTAGGGGCACTCCTACTTTTTTATTTAGTTTTCTGCGGATAATGCCTGATTCCCATTGATGGGAATAAAATTTGTTTGCGCGCGCGCAGTACGCCCTAGGGGCATATTCTTTCCATGGGGAAAAGGATGCTCCTCAGGGGCATACTCTCTCCCTCCTCGGGGGGAAGGGGATGCTCGCCCCGGGCATCCCTCTGGTGGGCGTCCCCTAACGAGGATAAGATGAGGAAATAAAATGAGGAAATATAATGAACACGCTATTTTCTTCCTCCTCCCCACCTTTTTAACATATGTTTAGAGAAATGGGAGTTTGCTATACAAATACATCAAGCCACCAAGAGGACCGGGCCATGAACTCTGTCCATAATTACATAAGGGGGCGGGAGAACCTCTACGAGGTCCTTAGCTCATAGCACGGGGATGGGCATTTTCCTCGGGAGGACCCGTCGGCGGCTTCCGGGGCCGCCGGCGTGCAGCGTCGACGTCGACGGTCACTCTGGGATGCCGATCAGTCTTCCAGGATCCAATTTGGCAAGGGCCAGGAGACATCCATAGCAGATCTTGCCGTAATCCCCTGGAAATTCTCTGAGCTCGGGGATCTCGTTGACGTCGTAAACCCTACAAATAGACCCCCGTTTCCTGATGAAAAAATGCCACTTCTTGGCGAAAGAGGGTTGACCCCAGCCTTCATACATTACTCAGCCTCCTTCGTGAAGACGAGGACGTCCTCATACTCAACCTCAGGGACATCAGGGTACTTCCCTCGATAGAGGATCCTCCAGAAGCCACGGGTGGTCAACTTTAAGTACCAATGATCGGAGAGGCAGAAGCCGGCGGCCTCACAGAGCTTGATGGTGTCCAGATCGAGACGGACCACGGCCTTCTCTCGGATGAAGTTCTTGGTCACAAGAGCCATGACCCCCTCAGGTTTGAGGACTTTATGGCACTCGCGGTAGACCTTGAGCATAGCCTCGAGGTAGGTCTCGCCCTTCATCGAGCCGATGTTATCCTCTTCCCGAGAAGGATAGCCTCTCATTGATTTGCCAAATCTCATTGTCTTGTGCTTAGGAGAGTCACTCTCGTCGTCCCAGTGCTCCTCTAGCCACTTCTCATCGTAAGCTGGAATTGTGTCCTCAAAAGGAGGGCTTGTGAGAATCGTATCAACGGTCTGCCTGTAGCCCATACGCGCGGGGTCTCCGTCGTGCACGGCCACATCCGACAGTCGGTTACCGTATGGCGGAGAGACGACCACAGCGTCCACCTTACCGTATTTGAGGTTGTCGATGTTCCTGGGATCCTCGCTGAGGGGTCTGGCGTGCCTCTCCGGGAGCCCAGGGTCGCTGACCTTCTCCTCGCCAGGAGCCTTGTAGCCCTCCTTGAAGATTCCCCCGCCCGTGGGGGAGGGGCCGAACGGTGGGCTGGTGATTATGGCGTCGGACTTCTCCAATAGTTTCGACAGCTCCCGGGCGTCTCCCTGGATGCAGGCCATCTTTCCTTGTGTCAGGGCTGTGAATTTCTCGGTGAGTTTGATGTTCGCTCTGATCATGTCACAGAAGCTGGGCTCGTACTCGACGGCAACACCGTGCCTGCCAAATCGTGCGGCGAGGACAATCGTTGAACCCGTGCCCGCCATCGGGTCTAGCACAACTTCACCAGGCTTCGTGTAGGTCTCCAAGATCCAGCGGAGCAGGTTGAGGTTCATCTTCGCCGGATGGGCTACGGAGTCCTTGGTGAAATATCGCTTCCAGCCCATGAAGCCGGGGGTGGCCTTGAACTTGAGGATCCTGTCCTCGGGGATCTCCCTGTAGCTCATTTTGCAGCCTCCAGATAGCCGATTAACTTGTTTTCCTGCCAGATAGATGACAGGGTTCCGCCTCGGTAGAGCTCCTTGGCGGGATCCCGTGTTCTGGCGTTCTCCTCGAGCTCCATGGCTTTCTTGAATAGTTCGGGGTGTGTGTCTCTGAGTCTCTTCCAGTCTCTCTTCGATTGAAATGGGCATAGGTAGCAGCCGGATCTTATTGGGACGGGGAGACCGTGATCCCTGATTATGTCAACGCATTGCTCCCGGGTCTTCTTCTTCTCCACCAGGGGGAACTTGTGGGTTATTCCCTTCCTGTCTTTGAGACGGCGCCTGACTCTTTCGCCGAAGTCGTAGCCTATCATCAGCTCGCAGGGCTTCTCGACGTATTTGTCGATTGGTTCGGTCTTGAATTTCACGGTGCATACCCTGTATCGCCTAATGGGAATAATTTTGTAGTGCCAGAAGTAGTCGTAGAGGTTATTGTAGATCACTCCCTTTACCTTGATTTGGGGTTTGATCCTCGTTATATCGTAGCCTTGGTCCTCGAGGAGCTTCAGGTGTTCGTAGGTCTCCGGCTTCTCACAGCCTGTGTCCGAGAACACCGCCTCGAACTCCACTCCTTCGTCCAGGAGCAGCAGCATCAGGGCGGTGCTGTTCACGCCGGCGCCGAAGCTCAAGTATCTACGCACTTTACCTCCTCCCTCGCTTCCACTTGTGGCCGCAGAGGGAGCATTTCCAGCCTACTTTTGTATTTTTGATATAATCGCGGCTCGCTCCGCAGTTTTTACATTTTACAGCCATCAGGGAAACCTCAGAGTGAGCCAATAAGCGACAGTCACCGCCGCCACGAGGATGGCGGCCACCCCGACGATAGTCGCGAGGATCCACAGCTTCCGCCTAAACTCATCTACCACGTTCATTCACCTCCCCCTACAGTGGATCGCAGATCCCGCCGTTCTCGATGAAGTTGGCGCACTCGTAGCATATTCGCCCCTTCAGATCCCGGGTCATTATCACCATCTGCTGTCTAACGCACCAGGTGTTCGGGTGGAGGACCGCAGCCTTCGGAACCAGTTGGTCGAACCAACTGATCCGCCTCTCAAGATCCTCACGGCTCATCGTCCAGTCTCCTCACCTCGTACAAATGGATCCATTCTACAATGACGTTCCAAGTGACGGGCTCCGGGTAATTAGGGCGCCCCGATCGGTGCTCGAGCAGCCTGTAGAAGGGCCTGAAGGCCACGGTTGCCGCCTCCAGGTCCTCTTCGGCCTTCACGTATTCCGTCAGCAGAAGGGATAGGCCCTTCATAACCTCGGGGATCTCCTCTCCATAGAGTCGATGCCTCCTAAGCGATAATGGTACCATTATATTTTCCTCATGGATCCTCCTGATCGGTCAACGGTAGTCTCTCCATTCCAGGCAGTGCTCCCCGGGGGCGTGAATCTTACCGTCGAAGGAGCAGATGCGTCCCCGTGGCCTCCAGTTGCGGCACGACTTGCACGTCTTATAGTCAGGCATTCACTTTCTCCTCCTCGTATCCATCTCACGTAGCTGCTCCAGCTGTTCACGCAACTTTATGTTGGGCTCCTATCCGATGGCCACAGTCAAGCGTTCCACGATCCCCCCTAAGTCTGCGAGCTCGCTGTACGAGCGAGGGCGCCCAGTGATGGGATCTTTCATACCGTTGGCGATGGTCATCATGAGGAGTTCTGTGCATGATATGCAGATTATGGCAATCTCCTTCATCGGCAGCCGGAGCAAGACCTCTCCTTCTTCAGCCATTTAATTTTACTTTCTCCTCTTGCGTTTAGGCCTCGGAGCCCACTGCCAGAATATGTACCCGCAAACGGAACACCGTAGTATCGGGTGGCCGTGGATCGTGGTATAGCGGCGCATGGTCCCCATGCTCGAACAGCTAAAACAGTTAGCCACTCACTTTCTCCTCCTTCCTTGGGAAGAGCCAAATTTCATCGAAAGGCGCCGTGTTCTTTGGGAGTTTTGCATCCTCGAAGCATACCAGGACGAATGCAAACTCGAAAAACCCGCCTCTGCGCATTTTCCTGTAGCACTCGATTTTCAGGAGGTTCTTGAACAGGTTTCTCGGGTCCGTCTCCGCCTCGAGGAAGACCCTGTGAGCCTGCCAGATCTTCCTTTCCTCAGGTTCGATTTCAGTCTCATGTTTAAATTTAGTTGTCGTCACGGCGATATCCGGACGAAAATTAAAACTAACATTAGTACGCCCGTATCGGCTGTCAAAATCCGGTTTTATATTAAAGTCAAGTTCCTGCTCATAGTTGATAACGATCTCGTGACACTCCTCGAACTCGTCGATGATCCTCTTCGTCGCCAGCTTCACGAGCTTCACGTGGTCTGAGCCGCCGCTGCTCTTAATCGAGCGCTGATACACGAGACATTCTCACCTCGAAAGTAAATAATTTATAATTCCCTTGATGTGTTCAGGAACTATCACAAGTTTAGCTGGGCCTTCAGACTCTGAAACTTTTTTAGATGCACAAACAGTGCAAACTATCTTCATTGTGGACCAGTATTTTTCCATCTTCTCGCTGATCCACACATCTTCGCCGCACTCACTACAGGGAACTTTGAAGGAAGGAACGTAGGAATTGGGCAGATCAGATACGCGAGAAGCTACATAGATTGTCTCTTCTTCAGCCATTTTCTAAGCTCTCCTTTTCCTTCGCTCGGCCTCCTCATTGAACTCCTTGATACTCTTGTAGGAGTTGGTGACTTCAAGGGCCTTGGCGATCCTCTGGTCGAGGGCGTGGTCGACGTCGTGAACCGAGGCCATGAGCTTGCTGACGTACTCGATGGCCGTCGCGAAGAGCTCAGGATCCTTCACCGTCTTGATATGACCGAGGAACGTCTGAATCGTATCGAATACCCAGGTCACTGGATCTCCGCCTCCTGATCCTCTAGCCAGAACCCCTCGTCTAAGAAGAGGAGCATCAGGGCCGTGCTGTTCACGACAGCGCCAAAACTAAGATAGAGGAACACCTGTGACACCTCAGCGCGGCTGCCCATATTCGTCGAAGCCGTCGGGGTCTACCTTCCGGGCGTACTCCTCGAGGGCCCTTCGGAGGTCTGTGAAAAAGACCTCCTGGGCTTTGGCCTCGGCGTCCCAGAGCTCCTCCCGGGCCCTGTTGATGTTGGCCCACATCCGAGCCCAGGGCGTATCTTCCTCAGTCACTCGGTTTTGACCTCCAGGATAAGGTCGTCGTCTTCGTTGATCTCTATGAACCCACAGTCCTCGAGTGTTTGGAGGTACTTCCTGGCCGTGGCCCGTTTGAGACCTTGCTTGTACTCACAGAAGGCGAGAACCCTGGTGAGCGAGGCCTCGCCGGTGCCCTGGATCATCTTGTGGATGGCCTGGATGCGCTGCTGCTTCACCCAGGCCCCGTCCTTCTTTATGCTCATGGCCCCGTCCTCCGGAGATAGGTGTGTGTGTGTGTGAGTGTATATTGTGGGGGAGAAACCACTGATCTAGGGTAGTTACTTGTGTGTGGTGAGAGTAACCTAGTAGAATCACGGATCATATCATCTATAATACACACACATACACACACACACACCCCTGCCCTGAACACTTTCATCCGCCTCTCCCTAGGGTTCACCGTCTAGCCTCCTCACGAACTCCCTCGCCTCCTTCATGGCCACTGCGTCGAACTCGTTCAGCTTCTCGGGCTTGATGCCCCTCTCGGTTGCCGTCACTGTGTCCAGCTCTAACACGGTGATCATCGCCTGGCGGAAGGCCCAGGGGTCTAAGTCCTCCTTCCCGGCCCACTTCCTGACGTCCCTCAGCCTCTCCAAGATCAGATAGAAGTCCTTCTCGGGAACGGTCTTCGGCTCGGTCATGCGGCGACATCATTCTCCTCGACTCCCTTCTTCCCCCTGAGGTAGTGTCTTCCTTCTATGATGTCCAGGACGAGGACGTCCTCCAGGGCCCTGCCCTCGGGGTAGGGCGCCCTCCGTTGCTCCCTGTGCTGCTCACAATCGACGAGGGGATCTGGCTTAAAATTGGGCTTCGGCTCGCCAATCTTCCAAGCGGCCTGAGTGTTCAGGACGAAGAGGCCCTGGTTCTTCCGGTTCCTCCTCCTCCCTTGAGGCTTATCCCTTCCACGCTTTCTCCGTGGCATTAGCCCTCAGCCTCCTTATCTGATACTGGGAGAACGCAGTGGTCATCCGTTCCGTCCGGCCTCTGTTTGTACATCTTCCCGTCCATGTGAACCCACCCCGTCTTAGGGTTGAATTTCAAGGGTTCGCCACACCAGTGACACTTGAACCCCATCAGCCCTCGGCCTCCTTCCTGTATTCAAGCAAGCCGTCTTTCCAGGCTTTTTGGAACTCGTCCTGTTTTAGTCGAATGGCGAATAGAATTGCCCTGCGGGCCGTCTCTGTCTCGATCTTCTTTCCAGGAAGCATCAGCTCCGAATGGACGTATTCTCTGATCTCTTCACTCAGCTCTTTACCGATCCAAAGTACCTTCATTTCAGACCTCAGCCTCCCTCTCCTCGTAGACTACTATTACAAAATCGCCGTCTATGCGAACATCCTTGATTTCTTTTTGAAGCACCCAAACAGGAAGCCCATTAGCCAAACAGGGAAGGTAGAAGTGCGACATTATCAAAGCGTGCAAGAGCCTCTTGGGCATTACCAGCTGATTCTCTTTCCCATCGATCCCCGTTATCACGGCCTCATCAACGATTTTTATAACTCCACGTTCCTCAAGGTCTTTAATTGAAACCCACTCCGTTTTCATACCATTCTCAGGATATTCAACCAGAAACCGCCCTTGTTGGGAACCCTTACTGTAATCGCTTTCTAGGATCGAATGAGGTCTAAGCGCAATGTATGATGTGCCGCCTACCATTGATCTCTCTCCAGGTTTTATACGAATTGCAAATTGGTGTCCTGACATCAGCCTCATACTCCCATGAGGCAGCCAACGAGAAAGCCGGCCAGATAGACCAACAGTAGCAACCCACGCTGTATCTTGAGCCTCCTTTCAACTCGGTGAATTAGCACTCCCGCCACAATGCCGCCATACATGGCTAAATATTCCATCTAACCCTCACCCCCGGTGCCCTCGGGATCCTCCTCGAGGTCGTACTTTCGGATGAGGGCCAACCAGGTGGGCCTCATCAGGCGCTTGTTATATGCGTCGGCGTGGAGCCAGGCGTCGGAGTATGTCCGGATGAACTCGCACCGTTTACCACTGAAGACGTCCACGGCGATCTCGTCGAGGCGACCTAACTCGGCGAGCCACGAGGCCTGGGCCCGCTCGAGGGCCTCCTGGACCTTCTTCTTGTTCTCCTCTCCCTCGAGGTGGCGCTCGTTTTGCTCCCGGCGCCGGCGGGTCTCCTCGTCGACGGCGTCGTTGAAGGGCCCGGGGATCCGGTCACCGCCCATCAGCCTGAGGCCTCCTTGGGGCGAAGAGTCCAGTAGACAACGAAGGCCAAGATCGAACCGATGATGGCGGAGAGCGCCGCCTTTACAAGTATCAGTATGGGTGGGTCCATCAGTCTGAGGCCTCCCATGGGTTCTCTAGATCGGCCTCCGTGATGGCCTTGGCGTCCTCGAGGAGGTCGACACAATGGTATCGTATCCTGGTCTCGTCGCCCACCTTCTCGAGCTCAAGGGCTAAGATGGGCTCGTTCCTGTCATCTATGCAGCTGTCGCAGAGGACGGCGCAGGCCCTACCGAAACCCCTCTTGTCGGGATCCCTAGCCAGGATGTTGCCCCACCCCGGGTACTCCCACGTATTGTACTTGTTGAGGTTCAACATGTTGACGTGCGGGCTCTCCCTCAGAGGTCGGTAGCATGCGCAGCACCTCCCGAGCTCGCGGAGAGCATCCACCATGGTCATCTCAGTCCTCACCCTCCAGCTTCATGCGGTAGTAGAAGGTCAGGAGGTCGATGGTCTCATAGTCGGCATCGAGGGCCTTGAGGCACTGCTCGAATCCATCGAGGAGCTTGGCGACGAAGACCTGGTCCCAGACGTCGACCCCGATCATCGAGATAATGCGGGCGTAGACCTTCCGGAGAGGCGTGTCCAGGAGCTTCTGCGCCTCTTCGCTCTCGGCGACGGCCCTGTCCTGTTCCAGCGCCGGGTGTCGGGTGACCAAGATCAGTCCTCAGCCTCCACTTGATGAGAGCAGGGGAGCAGGTGATTGCACTTTGTCCCCTCGACATAGTTTCTGCAGACCGGGAGAGTGGGGGCGGTGTATCCTGTCCTCATAGCCCGCTCATGCTCGATGAGGAGTTTGCAGGCTTTGTTCATGTCAGCCCTCGGCCTCCTTCTTCACGGCCTCATCGCAGAAGTCCACCGCCTGAACCCGTATCTTCGGCTTGGCATCCTGACACCAGCCGCTGTAGCCCCTCCCGATGGGTTTGAAGTGCTTGCACTCATGGCAGCGTATCAATTCCTTAGACATCTCAGCCCTCAACCTCCCTTCGCAATGGGTATCAGGGCGATCCTCTGGCCGGGCTCGAGCTTGAGCTCCTGCAACAGCTCCTGGGTCTCCTCGTCGACGACGAAGTACCGGCCCCGGCTGATCGTGATCAGCCTCTCGGCCTCCTCTGGCTTCACCTCCATCGGCTCGTGGCCGATCTCGCTGATGATCGTGACCTTGACTTTCTCCCCTTTTCCTTCCATTTTTTCACTTCACCTCCTCAAGACGTTCCGATAGGACTCAGGCCTATGCCTGATGCTGGTTATGACGCTGACCAGGTGATCGGCCTTAGGCAACCCGCTCTGCTTCAAAATGCAGATATGCCTAAGTCCGCCTTCCATCCACTTGTACGTCGTGCCGTCTGCCTTTACCCTCCAATGGTCTTCGTTCCTGTCCTCGAAATCTACCCAGCCAAGCCGCTTGAAATCGGCGTATCCCTGGTCGCCGAGGAACTCCCTCAGATATTGCTCTGCCCTCTCCTCCGCCTCTGCCTTCTGGGACTCCCACCTTTCCATGTAAGCGTCGACCTCGGGCTTGTTATACTCATCAAGCAGCCGCTCCAAGTCCCCGAGCTCCACGTCGAGCTCCCGTGCCAAGTCGACGTGATAATCGCGCTTACTCCTCAACTTTGTGACTTTTCCCTTCGTTCTCGTCCTCATGGCCTTCAGCTGCGCCGGCGTCATCCTCTTGTAGAGGACACGATAGACGCCCGTAGGCAGGATCTGAACCTCCGTGTAGTCCTTGGTCAAGACTCAGCCTCCTGGAGTTCGATGAGCATACGATCCAATACCATCTTCAGGTTTGGCGCATACTGTCCCCTGCGTACACGGATGATGATTCCTTTATCGACAAGGGCTTCTAGGGCGAGCTGAACGGCATAGTACGATAGACCGCAATCCTCCTTCATGATCCTCTGTATGTTCCCCGTTTTTTCCGCCTGGCCATCGAATATAATATGGGAGACCCAGAGGTGGTCTTCATCATCTGTCAGCTTGTCTAGGACTCGGAAGGCTAAGTCTGAAATGCCGTTCACCCTCATCAGCACTCAGCCTCCTTCCATATCACCCAGCGCTGGTCGTCGAGCCACTCGGCGCCCATGGGCACCAGAGTCTCGTTTATTCGGTTGTAATCTTCGTCCCCCAAAGTCCTCTTTGGCGAGATGTAGAAGCCGTCGTCCTGTTCAGACACGTCGACGTCGTCGGAGACGCCTGTGGCCCTGAGGTTGTAGAGTATAACGTCGACGTCCACCCTGCCCAACCTCAGCTGGGTCTTTTTATCTGGCTCAACGACCTTCACCTCGGAGTCTACGTGCTTGGGTGGCGGTATGATCTCCTCCGCTGATACCTGGCCGAAGCCTATGAGGTCGGAGATAGCCCGATTCTTCGCGCGCGTGTGGGCCGTGGCCTTTGTGTCGTGTTCCCGCCTTCTATCGCCGTGAACCTCCCTGCTGTCACAGCTCCCCTCTCCCGAGGTGAACTGCCCGTTAGGGGCTATGGCCTTGACCGTGTAGTGCCACACAAAAGAGTCATCGTCTCGTTCTACCCGCTCCTTTTCCAGGATCTCCGTAGAGACGCTATAGAACCTGCCGAGCTTCCGCCAGGCGCTCTTCTTCGGGAAGTCCCTAAGGACGGGCTCGTCTTTCCCCGTCTCGGGATCCCTTACCCTTGCCCGTATCCGCTGATAGTCGCTCTCCTGCTTCACGACGCCGTCCTTGACGATCCGCTTCTCCCAGGGTATCAGGACCGCAGCGCAGAGCCGCTGGTACGCCTCCATGGCCTTCTTGGCGTCCTCAGCCATAACGATAGGCAGGGGCTGCTC
>Ga0114930_10000991_pt1 | contig 28331 bp, 20 predicted proteins | sample AnhtaG_FD_87300 | JGI IMG/M metagenome (GOLD analysis project Ga0114930, IMG submission 87300) | Deep subsurface microbial communities from Anholt, Denmark to uncover new lineages of life (NeLLi) - Anholt_01485 metaG | ecosystem: Environmental > Aquatic > Marine > Oceanic > Sediment | place... | reverse complement strand
TATGCGTCACAGCGACGGACGGCACCGGACTTTCTCCGACGCGTAGGAGTAGAAGGATGGAGATTCGAGTATCGCCGCCCTGTGCCGTTTCCGCATCCGGCGAGCCAAACTCGAGAGCATGGCGAAAAGGCTATCGGCCCGGCAGTCCCGGAAGCCTATCCAGATCGGCCGGCGTGTTCACGTTCCAGAAAGATCGAAGGTCGGGATCCAGGCGAGCGACGGTGTCGAAGGGGATTATTCGCGCATCCAGCTTCGACAGCATATCGGTCATCTTGAAACGTTTCTCAGCGACACAGCGTTCGATGACCGGCAGAGCCTTCTTCGAGTAGAAGCCTCCGAACGGTTGAACTCTGCCGACTTCGTCGCATCTCAGGGCGCAATCTCTACCGCGGGCAAGCCGGTATTGCAGCGCGATCAAGTCCGGGACGGCGCCCGGCATATCGCAGCCCACAACGTAGTTCAGGGTGCGGTCGGACCGCCGCAGACCCTCGAACAAGCCTAAGAGCGGAGCATGGATGCGGACGGCGTCCCGAACGAGGCGCACGCGGTCGCTTGGCTCCACGCCGAGTGCGTCGGGGTTCTTTGCGACAACGAGGATCCGGTCGAAAACGTCCAGCAAGCGCGAGACGCAGAGCGCGGTAAGGGTCCGGCCTCCTACGTCGGCAACTGCCTTGTCTGTTCCAAACCTGGTGGACGCGCCGCCTGCCAGAATGATCGCTCGGGGAAGCATGATGTCTCTTACTCCGGCCGTCCCGGCGGGCGCATTATCGTACCGCAGTCGGCGATTTCCACGCGCATGACTTCGAGGATGTGGGGGATGATGGCACGAAGCAGGTCCGCGCTCTCGGCAATTGCCCGCTTGCTGCCCGGAAGATTGACGATCAGCGTCCGGCCGCGGAGGCCGCTCACCCCGCGCGACATGCAGGCGTATGGCGTGTGACGCATCCCCTCGTGCCTGATCGCCTCGGCAATTCCCGGGGCCTGCGACTCAAGAACGGCAAGCGTGGCTTCCGGCATGCGGTCCCTCGGTGTGAAACCGGTGCCTCCGGTGGTCAGGATGAGATCCGCCGCACAGCGGTCGGCCAGGAATTTCAGCTTGTCGCTCAGGTCGGCTTCCTCGTCCGGCATGACCGTATAGTCCGCGATAGCGATGTCGAGTCCGCCGAGCAGTTCGACGAGCAGGGGGCCGCTCTCGTCCTTGCGTTCGCCACTCGCGCACCGATCGCTCGACGTCAGGACCGCGCCTACCTTCAACGACGTAGACTCAATCGGATCGCCCATGGCGATCCGCCCACCCCGCAGGATACGTGCGAATAGTCCCTCCCGCGGCATGATGCACTCTCCCAGTCGCTGGCCGATGCTGCACGGCACATCGCACACCTTGCCGATATCGGATATCTGGAGGATCGCCTCTCCGCCCACCAGGAAACGCTCGCCCAGTCTTATCGAAGCTGCATCAATGCCTTCCGTGGTCATGTTTTCGCCGAAATCACCGGGCTTGAGTTCCACGCCAGAAGCGATGCCCTTCTCGATGGATTCGTTTGCGAGCAAGCTTACCTGGCGGACGGCGCCGGCGTGGGCGTCACCTTGAATCCCATAGCCGGAGATCAACACCGCTTCGGCGACGGGAGACTTCTTCTCGCCTCTGTCCGACCCAGTGTTGATTGAGACTATCCTGCCTTTCATGCGTCCTCCTCTCGGACAAAGCGGCCGCTCTTGCCTCCGGACTTCTCCAAAAGGCGGATCTCACCTATCTTCGCGGTGCGATCCACCGCCTTCACCATGTCATAGATGGTGAGCGCCGCAACCGTTACTGCCAGGAGCGCCTCCATCTCGGCGCCGGTCTTCGCGCGGCAGAGGACCTCAGATTCAATCTCTATCCGTGCCGGATTCGAATCGGGCCGCAATTCCACATTCACGCTGTCCAGTGGAATGTTGTGACAGAGTGGGATGAGTTCGTCGCAGCGTTTTGCCGCCATGATGCCTGCGAGCCGTGCAGCGGCAAACACGTCGCCCTTGGCGAGCTTGTCTTGCGCAATTGCGGCGAGAGTGGATTCCCGCAGGTAGATCGCTCCCCCGGCCTTTGCGCGCCGAGTCGTAACCTTCTTCTTGGACACACCGACCATCCGCGCCCGGCCTTTCTTGTCGAGGTGTGTGAAACCCATGACCGCTCTGTTCTCCGTCGCTGAAATCGAGTGCTTAGGCGGCACCCAGCATAGCCAAATCCGCGACGTCTGTCAACACCCGTGCGTGAGGGCAGGAATTGCGTCCACTATCTCCTGCGGCCGGCAGTTTGCCTGTGCTGATAAGTCAGGCTGCTCTGTTCAAATAGAGAGCTCGGAGATTGGCGATCGTCTAGGCAGGTATGCATTCGCTGTTCTTGGCATCCCTCTGCAGTCACTGGCGGGAGCAGCGGGCTTGTCCCTTCGTTCGGGAACCTTGTCCCGCTTCGGCAACTATTCTGAATGTGGCTTGACAACTGATCGGCGGCGGGTTATAGTAACATTAGCTGCTTGTGACTTTCCTCACACACTTGGGGCGTCCGGACGACGCGCGGGATCACTCCAGTGAATGAAAAGGTTCTGATAGTCGAAGACGAAGCGGTCATAGCGGACTCGGTGGCCTATGCACTTCAAAAAGAAGGCTTTCGCGTGATGACCGCAGCAGATGGTGTCCAGGGTCTGGCGACGGCGAGATCCGAGTCGCCGGATCTGATGATCCTTGACCTCATGCTGCCCGAAATGGATGGGTTCGACGTGTGCCGCACTGTCAGAGGCGAGAGCAGCGTCCCCATCATCATGCTGACGGCCAAAGGCGAAGAGGTCGATGGCATCCTGGGCCTGGAACTCGGCGCGGACGACTATTTAATCAAGCCCTTCAGCATGCGCGAATTAGTGGCACGCGTAAAGGCAGCCCTGCGGCGGCCGTATATAGCTTCTGCGGGCGATGAGGGAAATGTGATGCAGGTCGCCGACATCGTGCTGGACTGCAGACGTAGGACGGTGGGGGTTGGCGACAAGGTACTGACGCTTCCGTTCAAGGAGTTCGAGCTGCTGCGCGTTCTCATGAAGAACAAGGACCGGGTTCTTAGTCGGGAGATGCTGTTAAATGTCGTGTGGGCCGGCGAAGTGTTCGATAACACTGGCACGCTCGACGTGCACATCCGCTGGCTGCGAGAGAAGATAGAAGATGACCCCAGCTCGCCGAAGCGCATAATCACGGTGCGAGGCGTTGGCTACATGTTCGTGGGATGCGACCATGATGAGGAGCGTTAAGTGGCGCTTCACCGCTACCTACCTCATGGTGATTTTCCTCGCCATGACCATTCTCGGATTGGTACTCTCTTACTCCGTGGAACGCCACTTTGTGTCGGAGTTGCGGTGCTGCAGGATGTGACGGAAATCCGCCGTCTCGATCAGATCAGGAAGGATTTCGTCGCGAATGCGAGTCATGAGCTCCGAACATCTGTGGCGTCAATTCGTGCGCTGGTCGGAGCTCTCCAATTGGGGGCAAAAAAGGACCCGGAGGTTCTGGATCGGTTCTTGGACAGCCTGGATGCCGAAACAGAGCGGCTGTCACTTCTGCTCAGCGACCTGCTCGACATCTCGGAGCTGGATGTGGGGCGGAAGGGTCCGCAGCGAACTCTTGCCTGGTTCCACGAGTTGGTTGAGCACGCGGTCAGCTCTCTTGCAGACAAGGCGGCGCGCGGCGGCGTTACGGTAGCCGTTGACGTCCCATCGGATATGTGCGCATTGGTGGACAAACGGCAGATTCAGCGGGTACTTGTAAACCTGCTTGATAATGCCATCAAGTACACGTCCTCCGGTGGGACGGTTAACATATCCGGCCGGGAGACGGACACCGAAGTCTCGATCACAGTGGAGGATACCGGCGTCGGGATCCCGCCGGCGGGGATCGATCGGATATTTGAGCGCTTTTTCCGCGTTGACAAAGCCAGATCACGCCAACTCGGCGGAACCGGACTCGGCCTCTCGATCGTTAGGGACATAGCGGAAGCACACGACGGCAGGGTGAGTGTGGAGAGTGAGGTAGGGAAGGGCAGCGCGTTCACGTTTACGGTCAGTAAGGGGTGATTCCGGACTGGGTGTCACAAGCCCGACATTCTGGGGATGAGTCGAGCGTGCAATCGAGCGGCAAGAGGTGTTCCTGCAGTACATAGACGAGTTCTGCTTTCCGACAGACAGATGAGGAGCCCCGGTTCAACACTCCTCTGGGAGGCTCCATGCGCGGCTTTTGTGACTGCTGCCGCTTGTGCTGATGGCGAGGCGATTTGAGTTGATGCCGATGTCCACCGAGCCCATTTCCAACCGAGTGGGCTTCCTGGCACAGATCCAAAGCCTCGCGTGCAGTTGGATCGAAACTACCGGTCTTGAGCCGGTGTTCTACCAATTCTGAAGAAGGATAGGCCGGCGCGCAGGCATCATCCAATTGCTGTGTGCGTTCTACTCGAGGTGCAAGATCGTTGGTTTCTCGGTCCGCATCTCGAGAACCAGGATACGATCGCCGATTCGACCCAGCCGGGACAAGCCGCGTCTTCGTGGTAGTTCGGGCTAAACGAGTCTGATCGAGAACACTTTGAAGATCGTCGCAGTGCGTGGGGGCGTGCTACTCAGCTCCGATATGGAAGGTATCTGCGGATTTGATCCTGGTTTGCCCTGTGTCTCTACCCAGCCCGACTCAGGCGCTCCTATTGCGCCGCCCGAGCAGCCATGACAGGAATCCCCGCTTGCGCGGCGCATCCGGGGCTCTGCTATCTGATTGTGTCTTCGTCCGATCGGATTCGGCGGATTCCAGGTCGCCTGACAACTGCTCAGTGGGTTCGTCTTGGCGGGAATCATCCGGGGTGGACGGGTGGGTTTCTGCGACCCTCGTCTCTTCCGCCTCAGTCTCAGGCGGGGCTTCAGGGATTCCCTCAGGCTCGGGCTCACATTGGGCTTGCGGTGGAGGCTCGGGAGCTTCGGTTTGCGCTCCAGACATGAAAGGTGGGGCACTCGCTGCTGAGGCTTTCTTGACCTCATCGGTCCCCGGCTTGGGGCGCTCGGCTTCTGCTGTCTTGCGGAATATCTCGTCCTGCATGTCACCGGCCAGCTCGTGAGTTTTCTGGAACAAGCTGTTGACTTTGTCGATGGTTTCTTCCCAGTGTGCGTCTTTTGGCGGCGGCAGTTCCTTTGCAAGCTGCGCGAACTCGGCAGATAGAGCTAAATTCGTGTCCTGGAGTTGGTGAAGCACTGAACTTGCGCGGTGGAGCATGAAATTAAGCTCGCGCTGTCGTTCCAACAACTCGGTTGCGAGATGATTCATCAGGTCGTCGCGCTTCCGAAGATCCTCGACCCGTTGCTGGAGCTGTTTGCTTCTCTCAGCCAAGACAGCCTTGGCTTTGAGCGTGCGGAGGAGCTTTTCTCTAAGCGATTCGAAGGTGGGCGTATCCATCAAAACAGACCATTCCTTGTCATCAACCCGGCAGATCACTAGGATTATCGGCAGGCTCCGGCACGTCCTCCAGGGAATACGCATGTTACGTTTCGTCGCATTACTTCCCAGGCGAAGAAGTGGCCGTCGCAGCAGTGTTAAGCTCGCATCCCAGTCTATCACGAAATCCCGGCGAAGTAAACTAATCGGCAAGAAAGATGTGACTGCCGCATTGGCCTGGCAGCTCCGTGCCGTTATGTCCGACATGAGTCGGCGCCCGACCGCGATCGAACGCGTGATGAACGTTCCGGCGGCTGATGGCTGCAGAGGGCCTTTCTTTGTTCAAGTCCTCTCAGGCTGATTCGGTTTTCCTCTCGGACCTTGGTTGTGAGAATAGTTCTGCGTTTTCGGTCTTAGGGCTGCGGCGTAGTCAGTCACGATTGGTGGTAGGTTGACCTCGACGCGTTCGATACGGGATCGCAGGAAGGACCTCTGCTTCCACGAGGGAGTCTCCTGAAGTGATCCAGGTATGCCTCGACACGCGAAGGTTCCACAAGCTCGGTGTTGGCGTGCTTGAGGCGCTCCATCAGATTGAGCGGCGTTTTCTGCAGATCATGTGTGTCAGCCTTCGGTTCCTTGGGGCTCGGAACTGTGGCGTCGCTGGCAGTCCTGCTGGCGGACTGGGTAGGCGACCGGAAGCGGGTACTGCTGAGCACAAAGGTTGAGGTACGATTAGCCTGGAAGCAATAGTGAGGAGCAAGCCTTGACAAACCGGCGAGTTAGTGCTATTATGTCGTTGCGAGTCACAAGAAACGTAAGCGGGTCGGTCACAACTCGGGCCGGCGCGATGAGGCAGAGGTCCCTGGCTGCTCGAACCTGTTTCGCAGTCCCATCCCAATATGTGCGGCCAGTCATCTTCACGTCTCGGGCAGGTGGGCCGCAGCTTGCTGGTGCGGCTGGCCAAGGGGGACATTGTCTTCGTAAGGAGGGAAAAGCATGTCGCGCAGACTTCCGGTCCTCGCGCTGCTTCTCATTTCGTGGTCGTTTCCATGTACCGGTGCTGTAGTTTTCTCCGAGCACTTCGACACCACGCCATTCATCGAAAAGCACTGGACATACCTTGATGGCTACGAGTCTTTCGACGGTCAGTGCAATCCGACCGGCCCGCCGATCTATGTAGACGGCTGGGTTTACAATAACATGAGTAAGAACATTCCGGGCTCGTGGCAGGACTACTTCAGCCTCAAGGGGTGGCCGGTATGCGAAAGCCAGAGCAACGTGAGCGACTGCACGCAGGGCGGCATCCAGATTAAATGCCGCGATAACCCTCTGATACCCCTGAACAATCCCATAGACTTGGGCCAGACCAATCAATACGACTGGCAGCAAGATCCAACCCAGCCCGGCAACGGGTGCTTCAAGACCGCCCTTCCCGAGGGCTGGACCATAGCGTTCGACTGGTGGGGCGATACGACCGCCTATGGGCCGGGTTACCAGCGCGGCAAGATGGGCGTCTCGAAAATAGCGAATCAGTACGCCTATTCGGGCGGGTCTCTGCATATTTGGTCCTCGCACGGCAATCTGCGTGTGGTGTCCCCTCCGATAAGCGCTCTTGCAGGTGCCTACAGGCTCAGATGGAAGTCGGCCGTATGGAATCTGGCCGGCCCGGACCCGGCTATTCAACCCCTGTGGACTGACTGGGCGCAGTGGGGGTGGGGCAACAACAACCGAGAGAACCCATGGACTGATCTTCCGTATCCCCCTCTGACCGATTTCGATGAGTCTATTCTCGGGATCGGCGAACCTATGAATCTCCTCGTGAGGGCTGCCTCACAACTTCAGCCAGCACCGGGACCAGAGGTTCCAGTTGCCGGACCCCGTCGTTGCCGCCCCGGGTTAAGAGGTCTCTGGCCTCGACCGGCTTCCCTCGCAGAAGGACTTTGACCTCGGCCGGCGTGTCGCGCAGATTGACCATATTAATCAGTGTCCTGCGGCCTACTCTGACCGGCAGCCACTCGATGCCCCAGACCGGCTCGCCGGTTTCAGCGTCAACCACCCAAACCTCCGGCAGCGCGCCCAGGATACTCAATTGCCCACGCAGCAGAGGCCATATCTTTTCGGAGCTGGCATCTGCGGCGAGCAACAGCCCTTCCGCCGTGATCTGGCTCAACTTGCCGTTTGCGAACTCCTTCCCATAGGGGTCTCTCCGCGGGCTGTTGCCGAGTATTACGAGCTTGACGGAGTCGGGCAGATTGCATAGGCCCTCAAACGTTGAGTGGGGAATGTGAGTCGCTTCAGGAAGCAGAATCATCTTGTAGTGAGTGCCTCTGCCTTCCGCAAGCTGCTTCTCGGAGATGAAATCAATCTTGATGCCGCAGAAGTTGAGCGCGGTGTAAACTTGGCGGACGGCGTCCAGGTAGCCGGGGTTCCGCACAATCGACGCGATTGAATAAAGGATGGCGACCGGCGCCTTCAGATTCTGCAAAGCGGTGACCTCTTCCGCGAAGCGGTTCAGGTCGAGGCAGGTCGTGCCGACCGCCTGGGCACAGCCGGGGCGGTCCATCACGTTCCCGTAGAAAGGCAATGATGCCGCGTACGCTGGATGTCCGGGGTTGAGTGTCCGTTCCCATACCCAGATGGTGGTCGCTCCCTGCCCGTGTATCGCGCCCTGCCAGAGCGCCGTCCGGAAGTGTTCCGGAGCGACATAGTAGGTTGAGCCGTCCTGGGTGAGGTGGTTCTCCGAGTTGAAGATAGGCTGCCGGACCAGTGAGCGCTGGAGGTCATATGCCATATTCTGAGTGTGCCAGGAAATCGCCCAGCCGCCCCCACCGGGCCACATGGCGCAGTCGTTCCCGTTGATCTGAGAGAGTTGACCGAAGAGTTCGGGATCTGTGCCGAAGGCGATCGTATGGCGCTGGAGGAACGTCCAGGCCATGACCTTGGCATGTACCGGCACCTCCGGCGCCATTTCATGGATTATGTCCGCCATCCACTTATGCCATGCGGCAAAGCGCTCCTGGTTGAAAACGCAGTAGTCGTAAAACTGGGGAGCGTCGTACGCGTTGTTCGCTGGGATCGGCACATTGAAAAAGGTTGCGTAGTCCGTGCCGTAGCGATCGTTCATCGTCTTGACGTCGCTGTGCACCCGCTCAAGATAAGCGGCCCACATCGCAGCCGTGTTCTCACAATTCGCGGTTCGGTCGAAGATCGGCTCGTTCGACAGGCAGAAGCTGTGGAGAGCGGGTTTGCCCTGAAAGAGCGGGATGACAGCACGGAGGAACTTCTCAACCACCTGTTTCGCTTCGGGTGCGTCAACACAATAGCCGAGGAATCCGCCGCCGCCCTTACCGAGGTGCGGCCATTTCTGCATCGCCCAGTCCGGGAAATAGTGCGGCGAGAGCAGGATGTTGACCATCATGTTGTTTTCCGCCGCCTTGTCCAAGACTTCGACAATCTCCTTCGCCGCGTTGAGTGACACCTCGTCCTCCGACGGCAGCGCTATTCTCGGGCCGACCTCGACCTGTATGATATTGACGCCGTATTGCGGGAAGCGTGGAATATCTTCGCGCACCTGGGTGAAATGGCCGTACCCGCAGAAGAAGACCGGCCCCCGGCTCTTGACGCCCTTCGTGTCCTCCCGGTCGCCAATGAAGCTGAGCCCCTGGATATTGACTCTGCCGGACTGATACCGCCGCGCGTTCGGCGCCAGCTCAGGATACTGGAGATAGGCTCGCATCTCGGCGCTGGCGTCGTCCAGGGAGCGGTTAAAGTCCTGCACGGCGAAGTCCGCACGCCGCTCTTCGCCGTTCCCGGCATCCTCGCGGGCCAGGGGAATGAACTGCCCAAGCATCATCCTCGCCGCAGTCGGATAATCAAGCGCGATACCCTTTGCACGGCATTGCTTGTATAGGGTGTCGAACTCCGCGAGGCGGACTGCCACCCGGTCGATGTCAGACAAGATGACCTTTGGGCTCAACTTCTTTATCTTTTGGTCGGCAGCCGCGATGATGTTGCCTCGGTCGTCCAGCACACGGATGGTGAAGTCCAATTGTCTCACAGCAGCCGCCGTGCTGTTCCATTCCCATTCGATCATATTCTCGCCGGGTTTGATCGGCGCCCGATTCTCAAAGATCTTGTCCTTGCCTGCCGCGATCGCCGCTTCGGCTGTGGCTGTCTGTTTCAGAGAAGATGTAACGATGAGGGCGAGGCGTATGGGCTGGTTGTCGCCGACAACCTGCCCGGGCACGAAGAATGAACCGGTGATGCCCTTGCCTTCGAAGGCAGTGCCGATAGGGCGTAGGAAGATGTCGTCTATCGCCAGCGCCTTGCACCTGTTGACGACGTTTATCCCCAGGTTGAGGCTGTGCTGATCGTTCTTGGTCCGAAACACGATTGCGATTCTCTGCCAATCGAAGGTGCCGGTTGGGACGTTCAGCCTGTAGCTGTTCCAGTCGGTGAAGTGCAGAGCCGGAGCCACGTCTTGACCCCGCACCCAAACGCTAAGCTCATACTCGACCCCTGGGAGCACGGGAACGTGCTGGTAGAGCCGACCGTAGACTTCGGGCTCCAGGTCGCTTTCGTTCGCAAAAACCAGGCAGCCAGTGCCGGAGTGAGGGTTCTGGGTGTCCGAGCGAAATCCCGCCTTGGCCCGCGTGTACCAGTCCCAGCCGGGGGCGTCATTCCCGGGCACGTTTTCCTCGAAGCCGGCATTGGCTATGACCGGAACGAGGGAAGAAGCGACAGATGGGGCGGCAAGTGCAAGGCAGGTTAAGATCAGGGCTAAGATTTGCATCATGAGCCTCCAGGAAGGTCAAGCTTTCGATACGGTGGAAAGTGTGGCGACTGATACAGCCTACGATACCCGGCCGTACGTTTTCTTGTCAAGGGCGAGGATGGCGAATCCGGGGAAGGTTGGGAGGAAGTATGCTGCACTCGGGAGAAGAGTCCTGTGTTGTGCATGGCGAGTTGTATGGATATGTCTCCGCCGTGCTGCAGTGGAGGAGTTCCGACCCGGGGGCGAAGTAGGACGACCGACATGTCGTCAGGCAATCCGAAGCGCATCACGCGTGGCGAGTCTATTGCCCACGGTGCCAGGGCGGCTGGCGGGGCCGCGTTGCTTGGCGTGTTCGGCGAAATGGTTCTGTCCGCCGAGAAGTCGCCGCCAAGGCCGAATGTTCTTTTCGTTTTTGCAGACCGGATGCGCGCTGCCTCCCCTGGATGCATGGGCAATCCCGAAATATGCCTTACCTTTATGCGGGGTTGGCATGCCGGTACAATGCGCCGTGCGCTCTTCGGGCCGGTGAGTCCGGACTGTCCGGGTTCGCTGGTGCAGGAGCACCCGAACGTCGAGGTCATATTGACTGAGCTGGCAGCCCAGCCGCCGGTCGTAAACATCGCCCTCGATACCGGCGAAGAAGATTCGTAGGGCCGGATGAACTGAATGGGAGAATAACGATGAAGTTCTGCAGCGCGAAAGTGCTGGTGGACCGGGCTGGGGACGGGGGATACGCAGTCCCCGCATTCAACACGAACGGCGGGACTTATGACATCACGCTGGCGGCGATTGAGGCGGCGGAAGAGCTGCGATCTCCGCTCATACTGCAAACGTACGAGCCGAACCTCGCCTATCGCGGATATGAATACGCTGTCACGCAGGCCGCACTCCTGGCCAGAGACGCCTCGATCCCCATTGCGCTCCACCTGGATCACGGTGCAAGCCTGACTTCTGTGGTGATGGCGATGAAAGCCGGATACACGTCGGTAATGATCGACTACTCATACCTCCCGCTGGAGGAAAACATCCGGAACACTCGGCAGGTTGTGGAAGCTATGGCACCGGTCGGAGTATCGGTTGAGGCGGAGGTCGGCCATGTCGCAGGAGGCGCCCATTCAAGCGAACATGCGGCCGCCTCAATCACAGATCCGGACGAAGCCGTTCGTCTGGTCAGGGAAACCGGCGTGGACATGCTGGCGGTGGCGGATGGCACACTCCACGGTGTCTTCGACGTCCAGGATCAGATAGATCTGGACTTGGTGCGGGAGCTGCATGGGAGAGTGCCTGTCCCATTGGTCCAGCACGGGACCTGCGGCATTCCACTGGACCTCGTGCGCCGTCTGGTGGATGCGGGAATGGCCAAGGTCAACTTCGGCGAGCCGTTTCGGGCGAACTACATCGCCTATTTCGAGGAATACGCGCATACGCTCGATCACAGCGACCATCCCTGGAAGATAATGACGGCCTGTAAGAATCGCTTGAAAGACGACATGAAGGGGATTATCCAGGCTTTGGGCTCGGAAGGCAAGGGCGGGTAGGGTATTCACCGATGAACGTGACATTGCCTTACGGGCACGGGGAACTGGCCGTTGAGCTGCCTCCTGAGTGCAGAGTGAAAGTATTCACCAGGCCTGCGTTCGAAGGCGACGGCCGGACTGAAGGTGAGAGAATACGATCTGCCCTCGACCACCCTATCGGAAGGGACTTGGGCAGGGTAGTAGAGAACTGCCTTGCCCGCTGCGGAGAACCGTCCGCTGTTATTGTGATAGGCGACTCCACTCGCGGCACCCCGAATTCAGCCATCTTGTCGCCCTTGCTCGAGAGGATGCAGGCGTCGGGCGTCAAGCGGCAGAACATCACGGTTCTCATCGGATGTGGGAAACACAGGGAGCCATTTGCTGAAGAAATCAACAGACTTGTGGACCCATCTCTTGTACGCGGCATTAGGTTAGCGTCTCATCGCGCGGGAAAGAACGAGACCGTCTACTTAGGTACGACTTCCCGTGGCACGCCTGTCCGTTTGAACAAGGTTTACGTGGAGGCCGACCTTAGGATCGTCACCGGGATGATCGAGCCCCATCAACTGTGCGGATATTCAGGCGGTGCGAAGGGCGCGTTCATAGGGCTCGGAGATGAGGAGACCATTGCCTGCAATCACTCTCTGCTGACGAGTCCCATGGCCAGGGCCGACATACTTGAAGGGAATCCGATGCGAGAGGACATGGAGGAAGGTTTTGGCCTTGCAAAGGCTGACTTCATTGTGAACGTGGTGCTCGACGCGAAAGACCAGGTTCTGCGCGCCTTTGCGGGAACCTACCCCGAGGCATATCTTGCGGGGGTTCGCTTCGCCAGGGACACTTCGCGCGTTGGTTTCGAGGCGCCCTGTAACCTGGTGCTCGTGTCATGTGGGGGTGACCCGAAGGATATTAACCTGTATCAGGCGCAAAAGGCCCTCTCTCATGTGGAAAGCCTGGTGGCGCCTAGCGGGATCGTGATATTGTTTGCACGATGCCCTGACGGTCCGGGCGACGATGGATTCGTTCGGTGGATGAAAGAGGCGCGATCACTGGGGAGTATCATCGAGCGGTTTGGCCGAGAGGGCTTCCAGCTCGGCGCCCACAAGGCGTTCCTGCTTGCCAGGAATCTGGTCAAGGCCAGAACATTCCTCGTATCGGAACTGGATGAGGAGGCAGCGGGGAGATTCTTTTTTATGGTGTCCAGCGATCCCGACGATGCGGTCAAGAAGGCGTTGAGATTGCTTGCCGCCGAAGGGGTAACGAAACCCGTCGTGGGGGTGGTTCCGCAAGGGACGGGGATACTGCTGTTTGAACATGGAGGTGCGGCTGATGCGGCATGAGTTCTTGATCCATAATCCCAAGGATAACGTAGGCGTGGCGGTTGTTGACATCAAGGCCGGCGAACGTGTAGCAGGTGTTTCTCTAGAGGATGGCTCCAGCGTGGAAGTGGATGCCAAGAACGACATTCCTTTGGGGCATAAGGTCGCGCTTGCCTCTATGGATGCAGGCGCCTCGGTGATCAAGTACGGCGTGCCCATAGGTAAGACCACGCAGGCTGTCTCCAGAGGCGAACATGTTCACGTCCACAACTTGAAGAGTGGAAGGTGGTAGCAATGGACAGAGCCACATTCATGGGATATAAACGGGAAAACGGCACAATAGGCGTTCGAAACCATGTAGTAATACTTCCGCTGGACGATCTCTCCAACGCTGCAGCGGAAGGAGTGAGCAGGCTCATCCAGGGCACACTGCCGCTTCCCCACCCGTACGGACGTCTGCAGTTCGGCGCCGACCTTGATTTGTTCTTCAAGACCTTAATCGGCACCGGCTGCAATCCCAACGTGGCAGCGGTCGTAGTCATCGGTATCGAACCCAACTGGGCAGAGAAGGTCGCAAGCGGCATAGCAGAAACGGGCAAGCCTGTAGCATCGTTTCCCATCGAGAGATATGGGGACCTCCGTACCATCGAACGGGCCGCACGTGCGGCAAAAGATTTCGTACAGCAGGCGTCTGAACTGACCCGCGAGCCAGTTGAGATATCTGAACTCGTTGTAAGCATCAAGTGCGGCGAGTCGGATACTACTTCGGGGCTCGTCTCGAATCCTACCGTGGGTAAGGTAGTGGAGCGCATGGTCGCGGCGGATGCTACCGTCCTCTTTGGCGAGACCTCGGAGCTGACCGGCGGCGAACACATCGTTGCCGATCGGATGAAGACCCCGGAATTGAGAAAGAAGTTCCTGGATCTTTTCAATGATTACGTCGGTTTCATCGAAAGAGAAGGCGCCGATCTTATGGGTTCCCAGCCCACCCAGGGGAATATCAGAGGCGGCTTGACCACCATCGAGGAGAAGGCCATGGGGAACATTCAAAAGATCGGCAGGGCCCGAGTGGATGGCGTACTTCATCCGGCGGAGGCGCCGCCTGCGAAAGGGCTCTATTTTATGGACACTTCTTCGGCCGCCGCCGAAGCTGTTACACTGTTTGCTGCGGCAGGTTCCGTGGTGCACTTGTTCCCCACGGGCCAGGGTAATATCGTGGGGCACCCGGTGATCCCGGTGATTAAGCTGTCGGCCAATCCCATTACGGTTTCTACAATGTCCGAGCATATCGATCTCGACATCTCGGGGGTGCTGGCGTTGGAGAAGACGCTCGACCAGGCCGGCGATCAACTGTTTGAGGTGTTGACGCGCACCATCGCCGGACGTCTGACGGCAGCCGAGGTCCTGGGCCACAGGGAGTTCGTGCTGACAAAACTATACAGGAGCGCATGACATGAGGTTCTTCATAGATACTGCAAAAGTAGAAGAGATAAGGGAGGCCGCTTCATGGGGCGTCCTGGATGGCGTAACCACAAATCCCTCCCACATTGCGGCCACGGGAAGGCGCTTCGGAGAAGTGGTCGAGGAGATCTGTTCGATAGTTGACGGCCCTATCAGCGTGGAAGTAGGCAGTACCACCGCCCCGCAGATGATTGAAGAGGCCAGACACATCGCTCGCATGCACAGGAACATTGTGGTAAAGGTCCCGGTGATACTGGAGGGGATCAAGGCGATGAATGTGTTGAGTGCCGAGGGGATAAGAATCAATGCTACTCTGAACTTCAGCGCGGCACAGGCTCTCTTGGCGGCAAAAGTGGGGGCCGCCTACATCAGCCCATTCGTAGGCAGGCTGGATGACTCCGGGCACTACGGCATGGAGCTGGTCCAGCAGATCAGGACGATATACGACAACTACGGCTTCAACACGGAGATTATCGTCGCCGCGGTAAAAAATCCCCTCCACGTGCTGGATGCAGCGCTCGTGGGCGCGGATGTAACCACCATGAGGTTCGACATAATGAGGCAGCTCTTCGAGCATCCAATGACCGACTCCGGCCTCGCCCAGTTTCTGAAGGATTGGCAGAAGGTGCCAAAATAGAAAGCCGTTCGCAGCTCTAGTGAGCCTTGATCGGGCGCGAGGCAATGAGCGCCCGTTCCGAGATGTTCTCGAATCGGCTGGTGATCCGATCGTGCAGGGATGGCCTGGGGAAGCGGTCCCGGCCTTCGCCGAAGCGATCGCCCGGATCATCGGATGCCCTTGCGCGGTTTCCACGGGCACATAGCATTTCAGGCGCCACGAGCCGAGAATTCCCCGCGACTAGTGAGATACAATGCCATCGGACCCTGCCGGCCAATGAGGCCGCCGAAGCCCCCCGGCCCGGCGTCCGTTTTCTTGGATGGAGGCGCCGGGTAACAAACACCACGTAGCTAAGCTGCGTCGCGGGCAGGCACGAAGATGGCAGAGGAAGCTCGGGTAACAAAGATTCGAAAGAGAGACGGCCGGCTTGAGCGGTTTCAGCCGGAGAAGATAGCAAACGCTATATCAAAGGCGTTTGTGGCGACCGGAACCTCGAATGGCGAGATGGCGCACAACATCGCCCAGCGGGTGGTCGCAGCCGTGAATGAGCAGTGGGTGGGGAAGATCCCGGGCGTCGAGGACGTTCAGAATGCAGTCGAACAGATTCTCATGGAGGCGGGTTATTCCGACGTTGCCAAGGCCTACATCCTATATCGAAAGGAACGGGCCGAGGTGCGAGACATCAAGCGCTTCATCGGCGTGATGGACGACCTCAAGCTCGGTGTGAACGCTATCAGTGTGCTCAAGCGCCGGTACCTCTTGAAGGACGAGCACAAGAACGTGATTGAGACGCCTTCGCAGCTCTTTCGCAGGGTGGCCCGCAGTGTGGCTGCCCCTGATGCGAGCTACGGAGCTGCGGAAGATGAGGTCCGGAAGACGGAGGAGGAGTTCTACCGGATCATGACCGGCCGGGAGTTCATGCCGAACTCGCCTACTCTGATGAATGCCGGCACGGAGATCGGTCAGTTGGCGGCTTGTTTCGTCCTTCCGGTCGAGGATTCGATCGAGAGCATCTTTCGGACGCTCGAGCACATGGCGCTGGTACACCAATCCGGCGGCGGGACGGGGTTCTCGTTCTCCAGGCTGAGGCCGAGAGGGGACCTGGTGAGATCAACGATGGGCGTTGCCTCAGGTCCCGTATCGTTCATGAGAATCTACGATCAGGCCACCGACACCATCAAGCAGGGCGGCCGCAGACGCGGCGCGAACATGGGCATCCTGCGCGTTGATCATCCGGATATCTTGGAATTCATCACGGCGAAGTCGAAGCCGGGCGTGCTGGATAACTTCAACATATCCGTCGGCGCGACCGAGGGCTTCATGCAGGCCATGATCAACGACAAGGATTACGGCCTGGTTAACCCGCGGGGCGGTCGGGTCGTGAAGACGCTTCGCGCGCGAGACGTGTTCGACCTGATTGTGGCATCGGCGTGGCAAACCGGCGACCCCGGCCTGGCATTTCTGGATAAGATAAACGAAAACAATCCTACTCCGACGCTTGGGGCAATTGAGAGCACAAACCCGTGCGGCGAGGTCCCCCTTCTCCCATATGAATCCTGCACCCTGGGATCAATCGACCTGGCGCGGGTAGTCGCGGACGGAGGAATAGACTGGGAGAGCCTGCGGAGACTGACCAGGTCAGGGGTACACTTCCTGGACAATGTCGTAGACGCCACCGAATTCCCGCTGCCCCAGATTAGGGAGGCTACACGGGGGAACCGCAAGATCGGCCTCGGAGTTATGGGCCTGGCCGACATGCTGATCGAACTCGGCATCCCATACGATTCAGAGGAGGCGCTCTCGACCGGAGAGCGGGTGATGAAGTTCGTTTTCCGGGAAGCGAGGAAGATGTCGCAGGATCTTGCCGAGAAGCGCGGACCGTTCCCTCACTTTGCGGGAAGCATCTGGGACAAGCCGGGGGAGCGGCCTATGAGGAACGCGACGGTAACATCGGTCGCTCCGACCGGATCGATCAGCATAATCGCCGGCACTTCCAGCGGGATCGAACCGCTCTTCGCGGTGGCTTTCGTGAGGGAGGTCATGGAGGGCACCAGGCTTGTAGAGGTGAACCCCCACTTCGAGAAGATGGCCAGGGATCGGGGGTTCTACAGCAGACAGCTTGTACTGGACGTGGCAAAGCGCGGATCGGTTCAATCTCTGGAGGAAGTACCGCACGACATACGCAGGCTGTTCGCAACAGCGATGGATATCGCACCGGAGTGGCATGTCCGAATGCAGTCGGCGTTCCAACGATACGTGGACAATGCCGTGGCGAAAACGGTAAACCTGCCGCGCGAGGCGACCCTCGAGGATGTGCGAAAGGTTTACATGATGGCCTATGAGCTGGGATGCAAGGGCATAACCGTCTACCGCTATGCAAGCAAGCCGGAGCAAGTACTGTATATCGGCCCGGTGCTGGCGCGTAAGCCCGGCGACGAAGAGCTTGTAGCCGCGGAGTCGGAGTACGCTGGCGGCTGCCCGACCGGCACCTGCCCGTTTTGAGGCCGCGGGCCACTCCGGGGAGCCTATCGAGTGACCACTTCCTGTTCTTTGTCAAGGCTTGTACGGCGGTATACAGGCGTCTTCTTGCCGTAGAATCAGAGAGCGGTGCCGGTTGAAGGCCGCCGGTTCCTCGATGCCCCGGTCCGCTTCTTCAGTATGAAATCTGCGAGTGTCTCCTTCTCCGGTTCTGTGGGGCGGGAAGGCTTGGTGGGTCGGACGAGCAGTTCTTGAGCTTGCTTGACGTCTAACGCCTTGGCCCCGCCCGTGCGCGTGCCGTTGACACGGTGATTCCGAAGTAGCTATACTTTAGTGATGGCAACAGCGAAAGGAGTCACAGCTTGACGACCCCCACGGTGCAAATGGCTGCCATTTCCTCCGACCGGCAGCCGGACATGCTCCCGGTCAGGCCGGGTTCTCCAACATCATCCCCTGCTGAACCAGTAGAAGCCGTGCGCGCAAAGCGTACGTAGAGTAGATATGCGAGCTACAGAACGCAAGAAAGATGTGCCGGAAGTTCGAGACAGCCCGGGCGGTCGGGTGGGCATATCATTCCGAGCCATTGCGCTCGGGTTGGTTTTTGTGGCCGTGATATGTTTTGTGGTATCCTACGCCGAGCTGGTCATCATGCGCATCCAGATCGGTTTCCTCCAGATGCCGCCAGCGGTCATCGGCATATTCTTCTTCCTAGTCCTTTTCAACAAGGGAATGCAGCGGCTCAGACGGAGTCTGGGTTTGTCGGCGGCGGAACTCATGATGATCTACTGCATGATGCTCGTTGCCGCTATGATCTCCTCGCGTGGGATAATGGAGAAGATCATCCCGCTCCTGGTGACTCCAAATTACTTTGCCAACCCTGCGAACCGATGGCAGGAACTCTTTTACCCGCACATCAAGAAATGGCTGGTTCCGTTCGATCCTGAGGGCGGCGTGCAGCAGTTCTCCGCTGTGCGGTTCTTTGAGAGGCTTCGAGCCGGAGAAACAATCCCATGGGAGGTGTGGATAACGCCGCTTGTGGTGTGGGGAGTGCTTGTGCTCTTCATCATTTTTGCGTTCTTGTGTCTGGCGAGTATCCTCCGGCGCCAATGGGTTGACAATGAGAAGTTGGCGTTCCCTCTCGTGCAGCCGCCTCTGGAGTTGATCCGGGAGGAACAGGGACAGTCTGTGTTGACGAACCGGCTTCTGTGGGGTGGGGTGGCGCTTCCTGTTCTGGTTTTCAGTTTCAACGGATTACACAACTGGTACCCGAACATCCCGGAGATCACGCTTTCTCAGATTCTGAACCCGTATTTGGTGAACCCGCCGTGGGACCTGATGTACTTTACGGCCATATACTTCTCGTTCGCGGCTATCGGGTTCTTCTACCTTCTGCCCTCGGAGCTGCTTTTCGCGCTCTGGTTCTTCGCCATATTTGCGCGGATTCAGGGAGTCGTAGCTGCGTCTTTCGGAATGCAATTAGACCGGATGCCGATGTACGGGACGCATCTCTTCGTCGGCTACCAAGTGGCCGGCGCGTACGTCGTGGTGGCCGGGTACTTGCTCTACGTTTCGCTGCCGCATTTGAAGAGGGTCTTGCGCGCCGCTTTCCGAGGAGGGGATGCGGACGACTCACAGGAACTTCTGCCGTACGGCGTTGCGTTCTGGGGTCTGGTTCTGTGCTTCGCGCTGATCATCGGGTGGTGCTATCTGGCGGGAATGTCCATCTGGGTAGCCCTGCTGGAATTCGGTGTTTTCATATTCATCATAGCATTGGTAATGGCCCGAAGCACCGCCGAGGCCGGCATGCTCATGACGGAGACCTCTTTCAGACCAGTTGATTTTTACCGGATGTTCGCGCCCGTGCACACCCTAGGCGAGGCGAACCTGACCATGCTCACATTCTTCGACGGCGCGTTCCTTCGGGATCAGAGGGGCCTCCTTCTTACCGGTTTCCTCGACGGCCTGAAAATCTCAGACGGAGCTAACGTCCGGAGGCGCGCATTTCTTCCTGTATTCATTATTGCAATTCTGGCTGCGTTAGTGCTGGCCGGGGCAATACATCTCTGGCTGCCGTATACGCGGGGCGGCGTCACTCTCTACAGCTACGTTTACCAGGGCAACAATCTATGGGCTTTCTCGGAATACCAGGCGCACATGTCTGGACCGACCACTATGACGTGGCAGGCTCCGACTTTCTTTGCGGTCGGGGTTATCTTCACCATCTTCCTGTCATATATGCGGGCGATGTTCTACTGGTGGCCTTTGCACCCATTGGGGTATGCCCTGTGCATTTCGTGGACGATGAGCGTGTTCTGGTTCTCGTGCTTTGTCGCATGGCTCATCAAGGTACTGGTCCTCCGCTATGGTGGGATGCGGCTGTATATTAGAGCCCGGCCCTGGTTCCTCGGCATGGTGCTCGGCGAATTCGGAATGGCCGTGGTCTGGACGCTGGTCAGCGCGCTGACGGGCGCTCCCACGCCTTCATTCCCCTGGCCGTGAGCTGGCGGCACACGGCTAGGCCTGCCAGGAGGCCAATTGCTCCGGCGTTGAAACGAAGCTCGCGGTCGGCCTTTCGTCTGACCAATCCACTTCTCCGAATCGTATGTATCCGGCGCAGAAACAACTGAGGAGCGAGCGGCTGCCTCTTTCCTTGAGAGTTTCTGTGCCTCCCGCATCCCTCCAGAACTCGCGGCCCGTCGAGAGCGTAAAGGAATCCATGCGGTCGCTTTCGAAGATCCAGTTCTTGCTGGGGGCTCCTCGGATGCTGGCATTGGCGAGGAGGAACCATTTGTCGCCTTTTCGAGAGAGGTTGCTCGATTCTAGGCTGCCCTGCGGATGTCCGCCCTCCAGCCTGGGTTCGTAGCCGTCAGCCGGGCCGACCAGTATCGGACCGTGATCTTCCCAACGCGTCAGGTCGTCCGTACTGGCAAGGGCGATGCACGTAGCCCCGGTTCTGGTGTTCGCCGTGTAGGTCATCCAGATTCGTCCATCATGTTCAAGCAGGTGCGGATCCCGACAGCTTGCGATCCGATCCTCTCTCCAGAAACACCAGGACTTGCCTTTACATGGCGAAATGGGATTGCCTTCCCAGCGCTCCCACTCAAAAAGATCCTTGCTGAACGCCAAGCCGATATTCTGCGAAATATGCCGATTCACCCCTGTATAGGCCATGACAAATGAGCTGCCGTGTCGCAGAACGTAAGGAGCCCAAACATGGGCGCCCTCCCAGGTTCCGGGGCGAATCAGCATCACAGGATCGTGGACTTCCCACTCAAAGAAGTTGTCGGTGGAAGCGTGCCCAAAGTAGATCTCATTGCCCGGGTAGAAAGGCGTGCCCTCCGTCAGCCGCCTCTCGATGTAGAAGAAGTGATACCGTCCCTGGTGCTCAATCGCTCCGAAATCGGCCACTTTGCCGCTTACAGGTCTGAATCCTTCCCCGACGATGTCCACACTTGGGTGCCGGTACTGACGTGACCGCATCTCTGCCAACTTTGCCTCAAACTCTATGATGTCCACCGGAGTTCTCCTCAATCCACGCAGTGAGAGCCGCTTAAGCGAGTCCGCGAGCGCGTCGTAATCCCTAGGGCGCCGGCCAGGATGGGGTGAGATTAGGCGCCTTGAACGCATACAACTTCGCGTTCCTCAGGTAGAAACGGAAGCGCACCTCGTCGGCGAATCGGAGAAAGTTCCCCCGATCGAAGAAACGACCGGGTTCCGCTTTGAAGTTTACGAGCACCCGGGTATGGTCGCCGTGAATGGGAACGCAGTCGTCCCGTGTGCATCCCTCTATTGGATTGCCGGCCTTATCCACCACCGCTACGCAGACCTCGCCGTCCGCGGCATCAACGTTCAAAGCGATCCAGGAGCCGCCCTTGACCCGGAAGGGTATAGTCGTCAGGACGCCCTCCTCTTTTCCAGTCTCATAGCACACGAATCCGTCTCGCCGCAATGTGCCTGTTCCCAGCGCGCCATATCCGGCCTGGTAGTGGGGCGCCGATTTGCCGCCGTACCAAAACCGCAGCTTCGTGCCCTCAGGGTGCGGCGGATTCTTGGTCAAGGTAACGTGCTTGGAGTCCCAGCTTCCTTCCGGCCCGCGCGCCAGAATTGGCTGCCGGCCGCCGATTCGCTGCCAGGTTTCAAGGTCCCGACTCAACGCCAACTGGTTGTCGAGAACCATCTCATGCGTGTAGAACATCAGCAGTTGTCCGAGGTAAGCATGGCCGTAGGGTACGATGTGCATCATGTAAAGCTCCGTGTCGTCAGGATCCTTTTCATCCGCCTCCAGCACGGTTTGCGATGGAGTCCAGTGAAACAGGTCGCGGCTTCTGCTCAGGGCGATGTGCCGCTTCCACCCACGCCCCCATCGGCGGCAAAGGTTCGCGTGTTGGCTGGACCGAGTGGTCAGCAGGTAGCACTTGTTTCGGGAATCCCAACTCAGCGCATGGCAGTCCCCGTCGAGCGGGATGACCGGCGGAAAATGCATCCGCCAGTTGAGGCCGTCAGGGCTGAAACACATGGTGATGCCCTTCGGGTAGATGGGATCGTCGAAGCCGGTGTGGATGGAAGAGACAAACCGATCCTCGGAATCGGCCGACGAGTAGGGGATTACAGCGCCCATGGAATCCGCGTAGTTGTCCGGAGCAGCGCTTGATTCATCAATCAAGCGCACCATATTGTTTTCGTAGGAGCCGTCGTAGAGAACCTGGTGAGTCGTCGGCTTTTCCCAGTGAAGGCCGTCGGAACTCACTGCGTAGCACAACTGAGAGGCCTGATTGGCGAACGACCGGCTGTAGGACTTGCTGAGGCAGCGGTTCAAAGCCCGATACCAGCAGCGGAAAATGCCCTCCGACGGGTCGAAAAGGACGCTGGCATAAAAAGGATCCTGCAGAGATGTTACCTCACCGTCGGGGGAAGCTCCCTCCCACGGCTTGTCCGGCCTGAGCACGGGTTCGGGATGCTTCTCGATCAGGCAGATGCGGCGGACAGCATTCTCACTTGTTTCGATCAACTCCTCATCAGCCAGGGTGTAGAGATCCGGTTCGCTCCAAGTGTGTGCGTAGTTAATCGTGACTCACTCCTTTATCCGCCGGAGATGGCCGTCCAGCCAGGAAAACGCTTCCTCTTGCATTGCCTGATCGAAGACATGCCCCACACGCCACAGCTTTGTCACAAGCCCGTCGCCGACGCCCTGGCTATCCCACACCCGACGCATCCCGGCATAGCTGTCCTCTACGCCCGCGACCGGGAACAGGCCATCCTGTTCGCCGTTGAAGAAAAGCATTGGCTTCGGGCAGGCGATGGACGCCACATCAGCGTAGTCCAGGAGGTTGCGGATGTTGGGAAGAATCATTGAGTACGCCGAGTATCCCTTCGTCTGGTTGTTTCCCGGCGTCATGAGGGACTTGGTGGTGCCCATCCAGCAGACGGCTACTCCGGCAGCGATCCGATCCGTGGCCGCGCACAACGTCCATGTTCGGTGAGCTCCCATGGACAAGCCGATCGCGGCGATGCGCTCCGGGTCAACCTCCGGCAGCGACGCCACGAACTCGGCGCTTCGAATGTCATCCCAGGTAATCACGCCGGCCCAGCACATCCCGAGTTGGAACAGGTTGGACGCCAATTCCTGCTGCGCGTTGTACTCTACTCCCTCGCGCCGCCCGCGGTCACCCCAGAACAGCGCGTCCGTGGCAAATACGACGTAACCGCGTTTTGCAAGCTCGTCTCCAACGAACCGCCCGCCGTAATTCTGGCGAACCCACTGTTCGGCGTCTGCCAGGACCTCCTCCCGCGCATCGAAAGGCCTGACCACCTTCTCCTTGCCGATCGAGAAGTGCGCCCCGTGGTCATGGAGAGCGATGATCGCCGGGAACGGCCCTTCACCTTTGGGCACCAGCAGATAAGCGGGGATGCGGCAGTCCGCGGAGACGCTGAACAGTATCTTCCGTGCTTCATAACTTCCGCGGTCTTGACGGGACAGGACGACGGCTTGGAAGTTCGCGCGGGGTGGGGGAGTCAAGAGGGATTCGAGCAACTTCGCACGGGCAGCTGCACGCCACTCCGCGAAGTCCATCTTGTCTTCTGGGTTGTATGCCACTGGGAAGGTAAGCCGCTTGACCTGCGCATCGCTGAAAGCCGGGAGTTTGTCGGCCATGCCGTATCGGGCGTACTGTGTCTCCGATGACGACGTTCGAGAACTTGCCCTGCGCTGATCCATCCGCTTGAGCAGGGCTGCCAGTTCGGGATTGGCATTGAACAAACGCTCTGCCGGCCGGTGTGCGAGGTAGAAGTTCAGGACCTCGGAGAAATAGACAATTCCCTCGGGGGATGAGCCGCCCAGCCCGATCGAGCCTTCGGCGTAGTCGCGGCTGGCGTCCCTGTCCTCGGGCTTCTCGTAGAAATCATAGATGGATTTTCCATCTTTGAGAATGCCGGCGGCTTGTTCCCAACCCCCTAGGCCGCTGAAGAATTCGCCTGTTTTCTCCCAAACGAGAATCCGGGCCTGGAGCGCGCGTTCGATTGCATCGAGTAGGTTGCCGATCGGCTCTCCGCGACTTTCGAGGAACTCCGCGGCTCGCATCAGTTGCGCGGCGTGTTCCATTCCCTGACTGGCGAGGACCCTGCTGGATTGTGGATGCGGGTATCGCCATCCGCCCGCGGGATCCTGGGAGTCGGCGAGGAAGTCGGCCACCGCCCGGATTACGTCGCGCAGTTTCGGCTCGTCGGGAAAGTAATGCGCCAACTCGGGCAGGCCGGCGAGTGCATATCCGATAATGTATGGCTTTGCGAAAGGATGCTTGTAGCCGGTTTTGTCGTCGTCAATGAAGGGTGGTTCCTTCTCTATGGGAGCGCCGCCCTGGCTGAAGAGATTTCCCTCGGAAAGGCGGGTTCGCAATTCGCGAAACAGGCGCAGGGCCTCGTCGAGATATGCAGAGTCTCCTGTGAATCGGTGCAGCCTTACGAAATCAGCGACATCGCCGATGTTACGGCATTCCCCTCTGTCGGTGTGGACCATGCGCTTGGCGTACTCGATCTGCCAGCGGAGCGCCGTTGCCATGCGCGGGTCGCCGGTTTCCTCGTAAGCGACGAAAAACGAGTCATAGCCTTTGGTGCAAAAGTGAACCGCGGTGTTCGACCGCCACATGAAGCTCGTGTCGCTCTCATGTTCTTCAGTGTGTTTCTGGATGTTGTTGTAGCGTGTCCCTCCGAACTCGCCTTCGCGACTAGTTCCCCACCAGATGCTCAGGTCGTAGAAATTGTTGCACCACTGCACGGCGATGTCGCGCAGGTGGGGATAACCGCCCCGATAATACTCCATGAAGATGGGCGGGCAGTGGTTCAGGCGATTCATCCCGAACGTGCCCGCGGGGAAACCGGTAACGTTGCCGAAATCGTCGCCCAGCAGGTCGCTTTCGCCCGTCGCGTTGCGGTGGTATTGCCGAAGATCGTCCAGGACACTCCAGGTTGAAAGGTCTACCGCGGTGCCAGATTCGTAGACGGCGTCGAAATACTTGGCGGGGATCCGAACCCTGTGCGGCGGCTCCAGAAGCGCATTCCAGGGGGCTGCGCCCGACGTGCCGAGGACGAACGCTGCCTCTCGCCACGCGGCTTCTTGATGCGGCACTCGTTCGCCGGCTCGACATCGTAGATAGGTGATCTCCGATCGCCGGGAAACATTGTGCGCCGTGAGCACACCGCGCTGCTTGAGCGGAGCATCGGGGAAGCTCACGCGCTCGGTTTTGCCCGCAAGCCAGGCACCCTCGCCGCTATCGAAGCCGTGCTCGACTGGTTTCTTGTCGAGAGCGAGCTGGTGTTCCCCGGATCGCATGTGTTCCAGCCGCGGCCCGCGGATCTTCCAACCGAAATCGGGTGTATGACCGTCTTTCTCCTCGAGACGCTGCAAATGCGCGCGAACCGCGAGGGTGCCCAGCGAGTCTGCCCGCACTTCGATGATTCGAGACCAGAGCGCATCCGGGACCAGCAGCCGCACCCACAGGTAGTGCTGTCCCTGCTCGATGATTTCCACCGTCGGGGCGACGGTCCACTTGCGCGGAGGAGCGATCAGGTCGGCATGCCAGGTCTCCTTGTCTTCGCGCACGACTTCGACCGATGATGCGGTGACATGGAGCTCTATGTCGCCGATCCGACCTGTGAAGTCCCCCGAACTCGGCGTCTTCTTGGAATCGGCCGCCTCGCGCGGCTTCAGCGCCAGGTGAAACTCCCGCTCATTCTTGTCAGGGAAATCGTAAGGGAAGGTTATGATCGCGCGGCGCGCAGAGGCCGGCTGGCCGGAGTGATGTGTGAGAGACCGGACGTCGGGAACGATCTCCTCGCCGTTCGCTTGCACAACCAGCCCCAGTTCCGCAGGAAAGGCCCGCTGCGAGAACGGCAGAGCGACGCGGACAAGCTGCCTGCCGCTGTCCGAGGGTAACACGGCGAACCTCGGCAGCTCGCGGTCGCCTTGTGAGCATAACCCTTTCGCATCCACCGTGGGCGGTATGAAAGCGAACCGTGCAACCCAATCCGCCGCCGGCTCTTGGTCGCCGGCGCGCGGCGCAGCAGACACCCCGATAGACAGTGTGAACAGCAGTACGAGACTGAAGCAAAGCTCATGTGTCAGGCTCATGGGTTGACCTCCTTTGACTCGGGACGATCTAGACGCCGCAGGGTGTCCTTCGTTGGCCAATCCGCCTCCTGCTTTCCCACGCAGCGCCTACTCCTTCAATTCCGCGATGGCGATGCCATGCTCACCCGCCACCGAGTACAGTAGGTAAGTCTTATCGTCTTCGCTGAAAACCGCGGGATCGCGCAGTTGCCGAACACGCTCCTTGGCCCACGCTCGTTCCGAGGGCTCAAGAGGGAGGTCCGCACCTTCGTATTCCAACTCCGGCTCCAGAACGATTACAGGCTCAGATGCCTTCCATATCATCCAGTCCGGCGTCAGGTCCATAGTGGACAGCAGTATGCGCTCCGGGCAGTCGTGGGCGTTGGAGTAGAATACGGAAAGCGTGTCCCCATGCAACTTGAGTGCGCTGTGTCGCATGTCTTCGGTGTAGAGGGCAGGCCCCTCCTCGAAGTTCGACAATCCATCCTTTGACCAATAGAATATCCCGGGCATCCCGAGCGCATAATGGTACTGGCCCCGGCGGAACACTCGAAAATAAGGCGCTCCCAGAGTCTCCGGGCGTGCGATAAAATGGATTCCATCCTTCGAGAGGGCAACTCTCGATTTTTGCCCCCCGGTCGTCGGTCCATGGTAGTACATGCGTATTTCCCGTTTCTCATCGTCCACGTGCACATCCGGCGAGGCGATGTGGTGCCCGCAAAACGAATCCTCGAGCTTGAGCGTCCCCGGTTCGTAGGTCTTCCATGGCCCTTCCAGTCGCTCGGCGTAGGCAAGTCGGATATACTCGCCCTTGTGATGGGCAAAACAGAGATAATACCGGCCGAGGGGATTCCCCAGCCACTCGGGCGCCCGGATGAGCGACGGGCCGTTGATGTTAGTGCCCATGCTGCCATCCATGTCGGGGCGGATGATGGGATTGTTGGTAAAACGCGTGACTTTCATCTCTCTGGCGTTGTTCACTGTTCCTTCCTCGCCAATCAGCTTTGCCACGTTGCCGGCGAACTTGCTCTCATAGAGCTTCTGCAATCGGTCGCGCAGTCCAGCGTCAGCGGTGACTACGAGAAGCCGGGTCAGATCAACTGTGCCAAGCTGCAGGTTGAGCTTCGACCCTGACCGTTCCCATTGTGCGTCCTGCGTGCCTTTGAAGGTGACTTCGAAGACCTCCCTGGGCTGGAGCCACGAGGGCAGAGTGATGCTGAGCCGGGCGTTCTCAACCGGTCGATAGACGGTTCCGAGCTGGTCGTTGAGATAGTTGTCGTTCACGCAGAGAACCACCATGGTATCCAGTCCGGCCAGCAGAGTACGCGTCCACAATTGCGACGAAGCAGTAATGGGCACGACGGCCGGACAGCTCCTGGTAATGATCGGTCCGGCGGTCCGGACCTCCGCGCCCAAGAGGCCGATCTGTTTCCACAAAGCGACCGCCTCCGGCTCGGGGCCTCCACAGCCATAGCACGGCGCGACCGGGGTGTACCACCAATAGGAGAGTCCTTTGGCGCCCGCTGCCAGAGCGTAGTACACCTCAATCCGTTTTTCCTCAGGTGTGCCAAACCGGAAGCGTCTATCCTTCTTGGTGCGTCGCACTGAGTTGAGAATCAGATGAAGCGGCTTGGGCGCGCAGGCGGATTGTGAGATACTAGCGACCGCGTATATGTAGGTCGCCTTGGTATACAAGGGGAGTCGCTCCGGGTTCTGCCAGTATACCTGACGGAGACGCTCCTGGTAGTATGGATCGGTGGCAAAGATATCGGGCAACTGGCCGTAGACATACCAGTTGTCAGGCTTGAACGTCGTGTCCAAGTTGAGCAGGTGCGGCGTTTGTGGATCGGCTTTTCGGAGTTCTGCGCTTCGCTGGATTAATCCCTGGGCGAGACTTCCTACGCGGCGTTGCGGGTCCACGCCTTCGACCCTGAAGTCGACTGCATCGGGCTCATCGAGAAGAAAGTACGCGAACGGCTCGCGCGTGTTGCCCTTGCCCGGGTCGTTAACCATCCGGCGGATGCCGAGGGCGGCGACCAGGCCCAATCCCTCCTCGCTCTGGAGGAAACTGTTTACGGCTGCCGAGCCCACCATCTCCATCTGCACGTTGATGTTGTGGTGGTATATCTCGTTC
>Ga0114930_10000990_pt1 | contig 28378 bp, 30 predicted proteins | sample AnhtaG_FD_87300 | JGI IMG/M metagenome (GOLD analysis project Ga0114930, IMG submission 87300) | Deep subsurface microbial communities from Anholt, Denmark to uncover new lineages of life (NeLLi) - Anholt_01485 metaG | ecosystem: Environmental > Aquatic > Marine > Oceanic > Sediment | place... | reverse complement strand
TAATAGGCTCTGAAATTCATAAGTGCTTGTAAATAACAGACTTAGCGTTTTCGGGTCTAAAATGGCTAAGTTCTGTATTAGTAAAGACTTACGTGTTTTGAAAACGAATACTCGGACACGCTCATAGGTCAATACTTATACCTGACCAGACTCCATCTGAGTTCTTTATTGCAAAAGGCGGCACATGCTTTGTTCCCACCACTAACTTTGAGTGTAATGGGTATTCAGCATTAGTTGCAGCTACGGTAACATCAAAAGCCAGTAGGCTCATGATGAAGATTAAAACTGACGCCTGCCAGTTGACAATAGTTATATTTCTTAACCTTAACTGCATAACCACACTACTGCCTGTTAATTCAACATAACCATCAACGCTAAACCCACTCGCAGCTTCATCTTCTTTTGGCAGCGAAAAAAAAGCTATTCAAAACCAAACGATATATCCAATCAGCTAATCACAAAAATTTTGAACCTCGCCAGCCAAAAGGCCATTGAGTTCTTCTTTTGACAGATTCTTAAACAATCCAGGTGAGCATGAGTTAGCAGTACAGCATCCAGGCTCTCCGGCGGCACTGGAAAGGGATCCCAGTTTCGACTGCGAAATTCTCTTTCCTGATAGAGTCCACAGTCGGTCAGGAACTTTGCCCCGTTTGCCACAAGCAAATATCTTGAGCCGGGGACATTCTGCGCTGCACCAAGAAAGGGCAATTTTATTTGCATATTTTTGTTCCTTTCTGATAAGCCAGCAATTGTATCTCGCCATTCTAATGCTCCTATAAGTTGTTGTCAAATATGGGCAATTTTTCTGATAATTATAGGCGTAGTAAAATGACGACAGATTTCTTGACGGCACGTATTTATCTCTTTGTGTTCTCACGAACGAATGGTGCTCACTGAACAGATGGTTTTCCGGTTATTTCGAGAACTCTGTATCGGCCCTGATCACAGTGAAGAATTCTCTAAACCCCCTATTTTGTTCAGGTTATCGCATGTCTGAAAAAATTAACAAATACTAAAAAAAACTTGACCGCATTCAACCCTGAGATTATATTTTTAAATCAATCAGCAAATAAACCAAAACCTATGGATGGGGATTCAAAATGAAATGTTGCGGTGGGATAATTTTGCTTGCGCTAATCTTAAGGGGTTACGGTGCCAGAACTGTTTCCAACACCCCAAAAACAGCAATCGAACATCTCTTACTTTTGGGGTACAGTAGACAACTCGCTGTCGAACTTGTCTTATTAACGAGACCTTTTTTTTGTGGATACGTTCTCAGCCTAAAGACGACATTCGCAAGGCCTGGGAGAAGGTGGATAGATAAATTCAAGCAAAATTTTTAGAGCACCCGACGTGGACGGAGTTTATACAAATAAAAATTAAGGAGGTTGCTTATGAGAGAAAAATGTTTTTGGTCGTGTTGTTAAAGTGAAAGAATTTTACAATTAAAGAAAGGGAGGTGTAGCATGTATCGAAGAACTATCGGGTCAATGATTGTTTTGATGATGGCGGTTGTTTTCTGTGGTGTTGGGATGAAAGGATGTGAGAAAAAAGCTGAGGCCGCAGAATCCGTGAAAGCCATGACACCAGCAGACCCTGACTCCATGCCTGAGGGGTGGGTCTTGGTAGAGGAGGATGTTTTGACAGTCTTTGTCGATGCTCCCGGCGAGCATTTCCACAAGGCTCGACAGAACTTTCTCAAAAAAGATTATAAGGCTGCAGCAGAAGAAATTCGCAAAGGGGCCGCATTTATGAAATTGCAGTCTGCACGTGCAACCAGCGATGGCAAGAAAGTTTTGACTATATCAATAGATGAACTTGAAAAACTCGCAAAGGATGTGGAGCAAGGCACTGTGACCTCTGCTGCGACATTGAACCATGCCTTCGCCAAGGCTCACCACGCACTTGCCAGACACCATTACCTAAAGGCCATGGAATACAAGGTCAAGGGTGCAGGCACAAAACTTGGACATGCCCTAAAAGCTTCTGCCATCCATCTTGAGCATGGCTTTGCATGGGCAGGTAACGAATTGGAGGCTGCAACTGTAGCGGTCATTAAAGATACTGGTCTTGTTGCCGGTAAGCTAATCGAAGCTGGCGGCTGGATTGGAGAAGAGGCCGGTAAGATTATTGAAAAAATCGGTGCCGAAATCGAGAAGTTAGGTAAGATGCTCTAACCAACTAAAAAAGCAGCACACCTAGTTCTGCAACTGGGCCTAAGACTAAATAGCTTTAGCTTTGAAGTTGTGGTTTGACGTGCCAACCTTATATCCAGTGAGGCACATCGAACTGATTATTTAAAGAACACCGTAGTCATTTTTCTGAAGGCTATGGAGAATCATGAAAAATTAGGAGAATTGTACAATGTCAAAGAAAAATGCAACCATAGCTGTTTTTGAGGGCCATACAGAAGCCGAGGATGCCGTTAAGGAACTCCAAAAATCAGGTTTTGACATAAAGAAATTGTCCATCGTAGGCAAAGATTATCACTCTGATGAGCACGTGGTAGGATATTACAATTCCGGCGACCGCATTAAGTACTGGGGGAAGCTTGGAGCCTTCTGGGGCGGACTATGGGGATTACTTTTTGGTTCGGCATTCTTTTTTATTCCAGGTATTGGACCGATTGTTGTTGGAGGTCCGTTAGTCTCTTGGATCGTTGGAGCACTTGAGGGCGCTGCTGTCATAGGCGGTGTTAGTGCCGTTGGGGCAGCGCTGTTCAGTATCGGCATTCCAAAAGACAGTATCCTGAAATATGAGACTTCTCTTAAGTCTAACAAATTTCTATTAGTAGTTCACGGTACAGCAGAGGAGGTTGAAAAAGCCGGTCAGATACTGAAGAGCACCAAAGCTACGGAGACAAATGTTCACAAAGTTTAAGGTTTTGTGTTAGTTGAATTAAAAACTGGAAGTTTTAACATTTTGTAGAAAGGGAATAAAATGGCAAAGTCAGTATTATCAAAAATCGGAAGAACCTCAAAAAGAGCCGTTATTGGTGCGATACAAGGCACAGGAGACATAGCTGAATCTGTGCTGGAAGCTACAAAAGATGTGTTACTCGTGACGGTCGAAGGCGTAGCGCAGGTGGCTGTTGCGACTGAGAAATCGGTCGGAGAAATAATTGCCGGCGCAATAGAAGCTGCAAGTGAGGTAGGCAAAGACATTGGTGTAACCATAAAATCCGCTGTTAAGGGAACGGTTAAAGGTGCCTCTGAAGTCGGAGCTGATGTTGGAAAAACCGCTGTTGCTGCAGTTGATGGAGCTGTCAAGGCCGCAGGTGAAATTGGTGCTGATACGGCTGAAGCTTTAGAACACGCTACGACCGGCGCTATTGAAGCAGCTGAAGAGATAGGCAGTGACACTGCCCAAGCTGTAAGGACGGTACTAAAAACAGCAGCCAAAGGTAAGGAGCGTTAAATTGTCTGAAAAATGAACAAACACCATAACTTACGCTTAGGAAGTATTTTCTACTTTTAAGTAAAGTGTGGTCAGTGTTAGGAGATTTATCAATGGCTGTCAAACAAGAAAAACTAATTGGCCTACTGAATAAGGATCTTGAGCTGGAATATTCCGCCGCGATTCAATATATAAATCACGCGGCGGTAATGACCGGTGCTGCTTATGGGGACATAATAAAGGAACTGAAAATTCATGCCAACGAAGAGATTCAGCATGCTGTGATTCTTGCAGACCAGATTGATTATCTCGGCGGCTCCCCAAGTGTGAAGGTTGGCGAAATTCATACTTCGAAAGATAACGATGAGATGTTGCAGCAGGACCTCGATGGCGAAGAGGATGCCATAAAGAGATACAAAGTCAGAGTAGAACAGGCAGAGCAGCTTAAAGAGTTTGCACTGGCACAACAGCTTCGCAATATCCTGGCAATGGAACAAGAGCATGCAATGGATATCAAGCAGGCCCTTGGTAAATAATTTTGGAACCAGAAAAAGAGATTAGGAGGTTATTACAATGGCAGGTAATCCGGAATGTAATAAAGACGGGCATAAAATGCATATGTGTGCATTAAAGGCGGAAGAATTTGAGAAAAAGGATCCTGAGAAGTACAAGCAACTAACTGAGAATCCGCGATTTGAGTGCGGTAATTGCGGTGCTAAAGTAAAGAACAGTGAAAATGTTTGTGACCCAATTGAGCTATAAGCGAAAATAAAGAGTAGTGCTGAATCTATAGAAAACTTACGTTCAAAAATTCCTAAAAAGGAAAGGAGGCATGTTATGTCACTTGTACCCGCAAGAAAAAGAGGCAGAAATGAGATGGCAAGGCTCCATGATGAAATGGACGGCCTGCTCGGTCGGTTTTTTGGCGATTGGGATTGGCCTGTTTTAGCCCATACTCATTGGCCGGCATTGGATGTAGCTGAAAACGAGAATAGTTATGTAGTCAAAGCCGAGGTGCCGGGCTGTAAGGCTGATGATATTGATATTTCCGTACATGGGAATATGCTAACCATCAGCGGTGAAAAGAAACAAGAGGAAGAGAAAAAGGAAAAAGGCTATTACCACATGGAAAGGTCCTATGGCAGCTTCAGGCGCGATCTGACTCTGGCAAGCGAAGTTGACCCAGCCAATATCGAGGCTATTTGCAAAGATGGTGTGCTTACGATAACAGTACCAAAGAGCGAAAAAGCAAAACCCGTCAAAGTAAAAGTAAAAGGCCAGTAAGAATCGCATACTAACGTAATATTCATGTATATACCGATCGGTCCAAACCCACCGGTCGGCGTGTGCTGATACTTTTTTCTGGGCATTTACTGCCATAAGAGGAGAACTACCCTGATTTCAATGCCTGAAAAGTCTGTATGTATATCTATACTTTGATTTGAATGTGGTGCCATGATGTAATTAAGAAGCGAAAGGTTCATTATGAAGAAGGCAAAAATAATTACTATAGTTGTTATTTTGCTCCTGGTTCTAATAGTTTTTCTTCAGAACACACAAGCGGTTGAGACCAAATTTCTCTTTTTGACCGTAACAATGCCAAGAGTTCTGCTGCTTTTGGTAACATTCGTATTGGGTTTTGTCGGAGGGCTTATTACTGCCAGCTATGTTTTACGAAAACCAGCTAAGTCCCAGGGAAATGGTTGAAAGACTCGATTCTTGGATTATGCCATGCTATTTTCTACGGTTAATAAATCGTATTTGGTGAAATAAGAAATGAAAGTTCTGGTATTGTATGATTATCCACCTTCGCCCGGAGGAATAGCAACCCAAGGGGATTTACTTTATAAGGGATTGAAGAAACTGGGTGTAGATGTTCAGCCAGTACATTTCGAGTCTGCCCAGGAAAAAGAGTGGTATTACCGGTGGTTTGAACCGGATGTGGTCGTAGGTATTGGATACTGGGGCCACACGCCACACCTTGTTCTTCATCCTCAGCGTTATGGAGTTCAACCTGTACCCTGGCTAATCGCTGACGGTTATATGACCAATTATAATGAGTTGCTGAATGCGCTACCACTTATTCTCGTTACGTCTAACTGGGTAAAGAAGGTCTATATAAGAGATGGTCTAAGCGGTAAGAATATAAAGGTTCTTCCTGTAGGTTGTGACACAGACTCATTTGTTCCACGTGATAGAAGTGATCCAAAGGTTAAGGCGGTACGCGAGGCTCTTGGTGTTGCCGATGACCAGATAATGATTCTCACCATAGGCGGGGATGCGGCTTCAAAAGGTGCCCAGGAGGTGATGCAGGCTTTGGCAATTATTGACCACAAGGCACCCGATTGGAAATATGTCTGTAAGGTTTGGCCTCAACCACGAACCGAAGAGCAGAATATTTCGGACCTCCGGCTCGCGGAACACCTCGGCATCGACAAAAACGTGGTTTATACCACAAGCAGAATATCACGAAACTTTATGCCTTATCTCATAGCCGCCTGTGACATATATGCCGCACCTTCACGACTGGAAGGGTTCGGAATGGTTCAGATTGAAGCGGGAGCATGCGGTAAGCCTGTAATTGGCATAAAAGCGATGGCTATGCTGGACACTTTAGTGCATGGTAAGACCGCTTTTTTGGCTTCGGTTGCCCAGGAAGTCAGAATGAAAGAGGCAATGGTCGGAGAAGAATCCGGCTATGAACAGCAGCACCGTGTGGTTTTCAAGTGACCTCGTACTGTCGACTATCGGGCCAGTGTGCATGATATTGCAAATTATCTTATGGATTTAATGGAAGATGCTAAACTGAGGCACCGTATGGGCGAGCAGGGACGAATTCGGACGGTTGCGAATTATGACTACCGTATTGTTGCTAAAAGATTTATAGAACTTATTTCAAAACATCTTGGGATATCATAAATGAACTTGTATTCTTTTATGATAAAAGTTGGTAAAGTGCTGGTTTGAAAGTTATCGAAAAATACGCATAGTAATGGGACGAAACAGTATTTTTTCTGCGGAGCGATATTATGTCTAAGAATGTCTCACTTGTAATAGCAGGAATAGTTTTCGTTATTGTTGCGGTATTTCACCTGATTAGACTGATCGTGAAGTCTCGTGTAACCGTCGGACAGTGGGAGGTTCCAATGTACTTCAGCATCATTGGTCTGATTTTAACAGGTGTACTTAGTATATTGATGTTTATATCGGTAGCAATGAGCTGAATAATTATATACATCGGTAAGACCGGTAAATTGAACATTTATAATAGTTCAAAAAAGCAGCTTTTCAAAACCCTGTTAAAGATAAATTTGGTAGAAAGGGGCCTAAAATGAGAGCATATATAATTAGGCAAGTGGCGATTGCGCTCATCTTGTTAACATCATGTCCACTTACTCTTCAGGCGGCAATAAAAGACGCCGAGTCGGCCACGCATGGATATGACGCTGCATCGTATCAGGTTGTTGATACCTATGAGTTCGCTGGTTTTAAGCTGATTCAAATCAACCTGCCGGTTCTATCCCACTATTCCTATTTTCTGGTCAGCGATAATAAGGTGCTAGTTGTTGACCCCGGCAGAGACGTAGATTTCTATCTTGATTTGATAAAGAAACAATCGCTTTCTGTGGCAGGTGTATTTTTAACACACAGTCATGCTGATTTTGTTGCCGGCCATATGGAAATGGTAAAGAGCTTCAACTGCCCCATCTACCAGAGCGCCAAAAGTGGGGCCAAATATAAAATTGAAGCGATTGAGGATGGCACGGTTTTACAAGTAGGACAGGCGAAGTTGCAGTTTATCGATACACCAGGCCATGTTATCGATGGTACCAGTGCACTTGTATTTACCCCCGGCAAAACAGAGCCTGAGTTAATTCTAACCGGTGATTACCTGTTTGTTGGAGGCGTAGGTCGTCCCGACTTGGTGGTAGGAACTACTTCTTCTGCTTTAGCAGGAATGCTTTTTGATACCTGGGTCAATAAAGTTTCGAAACTGCCTGATTCGGTCAAGATTTTTCCCGCTCACGGTGCTGGCTCTCTTTGCGGAGCTCATTTGAAAGATAGTCCAAGCTCAACAATCGGTGAAGAACGCACCAGTAATCCATACCTGCAGCATACTATTCGTGCCGAATTTATCACTACGGTTTTGTCGGACTTGCAGGAGCCGCCTCAGTATTTTGGGCATAACGCTGCGATGAACCAAAACGGTCCGGAGTTAGTGGACTGGCGACAACCTTTGCAACAAACAAACGCAAACGCTGAACTTTCAGATACTTTAAAATTCTATGTCACCGATATTCGTGACAGCAAGGATTTTGCCGCCAGCCATATTCCAAATTCGGTAAATATCGGCATACGAGGTCGGTTTGAAACCTGGACCGGCATTATGGTGCCGTGGGATTCGCAGCTTGTACTTTGCGGTGACAAGGATGATTTGAAAGAGGCTGTTCATCGGCTGCACAGGGTGGGATATAATGCCAAAGTCATTCCTTATCCCATCTGGCAACAGGATAAATTGCCTCAATTAAGCAATAGCCTCGTTTCTCCAGGGCAGTTATACGAACAGATGCATTCGGATAAGAGTCCAATCATTGTCGATGTCCGTTTGCCAAATGAGTGGATGGGTCTGCGAATAGGCACGGTATTGAATTTTCCATTAAATCATTTAGCTGAACTTTCGACAAAGCTCGACAAGAATCAGCCTGTTGTTGCGGTCTGCAATTCGGCTTACCGCTCAAGTATGGCTATTGGTATTTTTGAACGTAAGGGATTTACAAGTGTAACCAGTCTTGCAGGCGGAAGTGAAGCCTGGATAGAGGCAGGCCTGCCCGTTTATGGTCCGGAGACCAAGGCCGTCTCGGCTCCGGTGACTAAGACTAAAAGAGAGGTACCTTTACCGGAGCGGATCTGTGCGGCAGAACTAAATAGGCTTATGATGGATTTGCCCGGGACATTTGAACTTGTGGACATCAGACCGCCTGAACACTTCAAAGACTATAGTCTGCCGGGCTCAGTGAATATGGACATTGCTGAGTTGATAGTTAATCCTTCTTTTCTGACCGGTGCTGGTCCTTTGATTGTCGTTGACAGGGACGGCTCACTGGCCATGGCGGTTGCAGGCATACTCTCACAGAAGACCCAAAGACCAATAAAAGCTGTCTATGGCGGTTTAGATGCATACTGGGGCCAAAGTGAGTTTGGACTGCCACCAACACAGGCCGCACCGCAACCGGCAGGTGTACGGCCTAGTGTTCCAGCAGCAGCACCGCCGCCAGCTGCGGTGCCTGCCGAGCAAAAACCACAAACTCCAAAAAAGAAAAGTGCGGGGTGCTGATTATGGAAAAACAGGAAAAGATAAAAAACAATTTTATGAATCCTTATCTTGCAGGTGTCGGGCTTGGTTTGACACTTCTGGCCTCGTTTCTGATTTTAGGGGCTGGCCTGGGAGCTTCTTCAGGTATCGCGAGGATCGCGGCTTGTTGTGAGCTGTTATTTTTGAAAAGTCATACGCTTGCCAGCGAATACTTTGGCGGTTGGGGTGACAGACCTCTGAACTATTATCTGGTATTTATGCTTTCAGGGATATTTATCGGTGCCCTTTGTTCAGCAATGCTGGCCAATCGAGTTCGGGTTCAAATAGAGAAAGGCAGCAAAAGCCCGGCTATGGTTCGTGTTTTGTTTGCGCTTTTGGGCGGAATTCTGGTTGGTTTTTCCAGTAGATTGGCGAACGGCTGTACCAGCGGACAGGCCCTGACTGGAAGCTCGCTGCTTCTTACTGGAAGTTTTGTCTTTCTGATTTGCATATTTGTCGGTGGCTACATGACAGCATGGCTATTTGGGAGGCAGTGGAATGATTGAGACGATGTATCATTTAAACATACTGGATACAGGTAAAGCATTTCTTGCTGCCTTACTGATTGGCATTGCTTTCGGATTCTTCCTCGAGCGTGCAGGATTCGGCTCCAGCCGAAAGTTGACTGGGGTTTTTTACCTCAAGGATATGGCGGTTATTACGGTAATGTTCACTGCTGTTATGACCGCAGTGATTGGATTATCATTTCTTCTTTCGTTCGGCTTGATTTCATTAGATAGCATTTACCTGATGCCGACGGTCTATGGTGCTCATATTGTCGGCGGCTTGATATTTGGAATAGGTTTTGTGATGGGAGGCTGGTGTCCGGGGACAGCCGCTGCCGGACTGGCAGGCGGCAAACTTGATGCGCTAATCTTTTTGATTGGGGCTGTGATTGGCTCTGCGCTTTTTAATGAAATCTTCGCAACCGTCAAACCGCTTTATCAGGCCGGTCAGCAGGGAGTATTAATGGTCTATGACAGTCTGAGAATGAGCCGGAATGGATTTATTCTTCTGCTGTCTGTTGCTGCTATAGCTATGTTCTGGGGTTGTGAATGGATTGAAAAGAAGAATCAAAAAGTACCAACAGGCAAAAACTTTGCAGTTCTAAAAGTCCTGACAGTACTTTTACTGGTATTGCCATTGGGACTGATTATTGCCGGACAAGATACACGTACAGTTGCTGCTGTGACTAGGGACATCTCAGCAACAGAGAAACAACTTTTGGAATCTATCGATCAGGCAATCGACCATATCGAGCCGGAACAGCTTGCCGACAGACTCACAGCAGATCAGCCCGATTTAATTTTGGTTGATGTTCGACCTGTTGATGAGTTTGCCGCCTTTCATATTAAAGGTGCCGTTAATATTTCGTTGGCCGATTTGGCAGACTATCTTCAGCCTTATAAAAATGCCGACACAATTGTTCTTTATTCCAATGGAATGACACATCCTGCTCAGGCCCGCGATTCACTCTATCGAAGCGGTTTTACAAATGCCTATATCCTGACCGATGGATTAAATGGTTTTATTGAGCGTTGTTTAAAACCTGTTTCTCTGCGTAATGAACCACTTTCAGAAGATATGGTTCTGAAAGTCAACAACTGGCGAAGCTATTTTCTTTCTTCAGATAAGGCTGCCGAATCAGTAATTTTTCAGACTGTATCATTCCCAGAGCCGCTTGTTGACTTGGAATGGCTTGAAGAAAATCTTGTAAAATCATCTATTAAGATTATTGATTTGCGAAGTCAGCCGGAATATAACACAAGCCATATCCCCGGTTCCCTGGCGCTATCGGTCGAAAATCTGCGCACCGATATCAAAGGTATAGGTTCTATGCTCCAGCCTGCCGATATGCTCGTACATCACCTGTCACTGATGGGGATTGGGCCTGATGATACGGTGGTTTTTGTTTATGGCGATAAACTTCATGATGCAACGCTGGCAGGTATGGCTCTTGAACGCTTGGGGCATAAAAACTACTCAATTCTCGATGGCGGTTTTGCGATCTGGAAAGCTTCTGCTAAACCTCTGAACACTGATTTACCCCAAGTAATTTTATCAAATTATCCATTAACAGATTCTTCGGATACCTTTACTGTGGACAGCCAGACTGTTCTCAAATATGTTCAAAACAAAAAGGCAATCATTCTTGATGTCCGCCCATCGGATTATTACAGCGGTGCTAAATCCGATGAGGCTAGGGCAGGCCATATCCCAGGAGCGATAAACCGCCCATACACTGAAGATGTCGTTAAGATAAACGACATCCAGCAATTCAAGCCTGTTGACCAACTGCAAACAGCATATGCTCAGATTATCCCCACGAATGGAACCAAAGTTATTGTTCACTGCCGAACAGGCCATCAGGCAAGTGAGACGTTTTTTGTACTGGTACGTTTACTCGGTTACAAAGATGTGCTCTGGTATGATGCCGGCTGGAGCGAATGGGCGGCGAAACAAGAACTCCCTATAGAATAAGAAAAGACCAAATTGTTATTATTTGTATGTATAAAATGTTAAATATTACTGAACATCTATTTTTTACAAAGGCTACATTAATTTTGTTGTAAAGATCGAAGTAAGAAGGAAAGGAGTTTTCAATGGGTTGGTCGATAAATATCGGAAAAATCTTTGGGATAAACTTTCGCATTCATGTTACATTTTTTCTGCTTTTATTCTTTATATTCGTATCTGTGTTACCACAGCATGGATTCGAACGGGCCCTGTTGTCAACACTATTTATATGCGCAGTGTTTGTTTGTGTGTTGATACATGAGATTGGCCATAGCCTTATTGCCCGCCGCTTCGGCAAAGAAGCGAAGAGTATTACACTCTTGCCCATAGGAGGTGTAGCAATGATGGAAGAAATGCCTGAAAAACCAGCCCAGGAGATAGCAATGGCAATCATCGGGCCTTTCATAAATCTGGCAATAGCGGCGGTACTCTATCTTTTTGTCGGCCACTGGACGGGTATAGGTGCGCCGAATCTTACTCCGGATTCAGCCAAGGCATTTTTTTCCGGGTTGATTGGTGTCAATATCATGCTTGCCATATTCAACCTCATACCGGCATTTCCTATGGATGGGGGCAGAGTTCTGCGGGGACTTCTTGCTATCAGGCTTGACTTTGTGCAGGCGACAACGGCTGCAGTTTTTATTGGCCAGGCGATTGCGATGTTTTTTATATTTTTCGGGATATTTTACAACTGGTGGCTGGCCATCATCGGTTTATTCCTTTACATAGGAGCCGGCAGTGAGAAACAACAGGTTATACTAAAATCCCTGCTTAACAACGTACCCGCCAGTGAGGCCATGACAACCGAATTTCGTACCCTGCGACCAGATGAGACTCTTCGGCATGCCCTTGAACACTTTCACCATGGCTGCCAGGATGACTTTCCAGTCCTCGGAGACAAAGGAATAGAGGGAGTCTTAACCAGGGATCGTATTCTTGCCAGCATTCATGAAAAGGGGCTTGATGTTCTGGTGTCCGAAATTATGGATCGGACATTTGCTTCGGTTGATCCAAAGATGCCGCTCGATAGTGTCTACAAGAAGCTTTTATCAAATCGTAAGACCGCTGTTGCAGTTGTGGATAAGGACGGCGTAAAAGGCATGGTCTGTCTCGATGGTATTAGTCGGTATTTTATGATTAAGGCCGCAATGGGTAAGGCTGTAGCTGGAAATTAGTTGGAGGAAAGAAGTAGATACGAAATGTATGACAGTAATTTAATTGAGGATGTTTTGATTGCTCTGCGGTATGCGAAATGAAGGTAGTGAAAATGAGAATTATTATAGGCGCACTAATCGGAAGTGGCATAGGCTTTTTGGTTGGTTACTTGGGTAAATGCACCTCAGGTACATGCCCTATGACCGGTAATCCGATCATAAGCACAATAATCGGTGCTGTGTTAGGTGCGTTAATAGCTGCTGGGAAATAACATGATGCGTGTTGGAATTGCCGCCGACCACGGAGGTTTTGAGCTAAAGGAACTTTTGGCAAAGGCTCTACGTGATTTAGGTTATGAAGTCATGGATTTCGGTGCCTCTGACCTAAACCCAGAAGATGATTACCCTGATTTTGTCCTTCCGCTGGCTAAAGCAGTATCCAATGGCAAGGTTGACCGTGGAGTGGCGATTTGCGGTAGTGGTGTTGGTGCTTGCGTTGTCGCCAACAAAGTGGCAGGTGTACGTGCGAGCTTGATCCATGAAACTTTTTCGGCTCATCAAGGAGTTGAGGACGACGACATGAACATGATCTGCCTTGGCGGCCTCGTGGTCGGCCATGCGTTCGCATGGGAATTGGTCAAAACATTTATTCAGGCTAAATTCAGCGGCGCCGAGCGATTCCAACGCCGCCTGGCGAAAGTTGCGGCATTGGAACGTAAGGAGGCAAAATCACGAAAGACAATCCTTTGAAAAAATTGGAAACGCTCGGTCAGTCAATTTGGCTTGACTACATCCGACGTGATCTGATCGCAAGTGGTGAGCTTCGACGCTTGATCGAAGAGGATGGACTACGCGGTATGACCTCGAACCCATCCATCTTTGAGAAGGCGATAGCGGAAAGCCATATTTACGACCAGGACATTCGTGACATGGCCCTCAAGAAAAAAGATGTTAAAGCAATCTATGAAGCTCTCAGCCAGCGCGACGTACAGAACGCTGCTGACGAATTCAGGTCTGTGTATGAAAAGACTGACGGCAAGGACGGGTATGTCAGCCTGGAGGTCAACCCTCATCTGGCGCATGACACCAAAGGTACAATTGAGGAAGCCCGCCGATTGTGGGCCGCACTGAACAGGCCTAACGTTTTTATCAAGGTCCCGGCGACGTCCGATGGTCTGCCTGCTATCCAGCAACTCATCAGCGAAGGAATCAATGTCAACGTGACGTTACTCTTTGGGTTGCCTCGTTATCGACAGGTTGCGGAAGCTTACATTGCAGGTCTCGAATCGCGCGCAGCTCAAGGCAAGCCAGTGAAACATATAGCCTCGGTGGCTAGCTTCTTTTTAAGCCGTATCGACACCCTTGTGGACCCGCTGGTAGAGAAATTTTTCGAGCCAAGCGGCAAGAAGACGGAAATTGCCAAAAAGGTGCGTGGTCAAGTGGCCATCGCCAGTGCTAAAGCGGCTTATCAAATCTACAAGGAAATTTTCGGAAGTAATAGATTTAGGAAACTGGCTGATAAGGGCGCTAGTTTACAGCGGCTGCTTTGGGCCAGCACAAGTACCAAGAACCCGGACTACAGCGATGTAAAATACATTGAACCGCTCATCGGCCCGGACACCGTAAACACGGTCCCGCTTGAAACCATCGACGCCTACCGGGATCACGGCGATCCGAAATCACGCCTTGAACAAGATGTCAAGGAAGCCAACTGGATAATGGCACGATTGACGGAACTCGGGATCAGTATCGACAAGGTGACTGGGCAGCTCGAAGACGAAGGCGTCAAGAAATTCAACGAGCCGTTCGACAAGCTGATGGAGACCTTAACAAAAAAGTCATCAGAGTAATTAAAGAGAGACCTTCCGGATGTAAAAGGGATTCCTTTCGAGAACGGGATGCATTATTCCGTTCAACTATTGGAAAAGGTGTGTGCCGATATCGATAAGACCTGGTTTATTCACAGGTTTGGAGAATGAATTCAATGAGCAAGAAATCACAATATGGTATTCCATGAAGGTGATAATATGATGAATACAGACGATAGACAACACCGCTCTCTCTTAAAAAAAATTGCACTTCGGGTAATGATGGAAAGGAGTTTTATTCCGGATTTTTCTCCTCAGGTGATAGCCGAGCTTGACAGAATCCACGGGCCGGCGACACAAACTGAGGAATCGACGCGAGATCTCAGGAACCTTCTCTGGTGCTCCATCGACAACGATGATTCGCGTGATCTGGACCAGCTTACCGTTGCCGAAGCCATGCCCAACGGGGCCGCAAAGATCCTTGTCGCCATTGCCGACGTTGACGCTGTCGTAAAGAAGCAATCGGTACTTGACGATCACGCGCGACAAAACACCACCTCGGTTTATACTGTTGCAGAAACGTTTCCAATGCTGCCCGAGAAACTCTCCACGGATATTACCTCTCTCAACTATGAATCAGACCGCCTTGCCATCATCATTGAAATGGTTCTCGCCGAGGATGGATCACTTCAGAGTTCGGACCTCTATGGAGCAACCGTCCGTAATCGTGCAAAGCTTGCCTACAACAGCGTTGCCGCCTGGCTCGAGAGTAATGGTCCGATGCCGCAAGGGATCCGCACGGTCAAAGGTCTCGACGAGAACCTTCGACTTCAGGACCGCCTGGCCCAGAAACTGAAAACGCTCCGGCACCTGCACGGTGCGCTTGACATCGAAACAATAGAAGCACGTCCGGTCTTTGACGGGGATGAGATCAAGGACTTGGAAGCCGAAAAAAAGAACAGGGCAAAAGAAATTATTGAGGACTTCATGATCGCTGCCAATGGCGTTACCGCACGATACCTCGCGTCCAAAAAGTTTACGTCGCTGCGGCGTGTAGTCCGCATACCCAAACGCTGGGACCGGATCATCGAGCTTGCCGCAGAGCGGGGCTCGACGTTACCCAGGGAGCCCGACTCAAAGGCTCTGGAGCAATTCCTGGTATCGGCAAAAGCCGCTGATCCTCTCCGCTTTCCTGATCTTTCTCTCAGCATTATCAAACTGCTCGGACCCGGTGAATATGTCGTCGAATTCCCTGATGAGGCTGCGCCCGGTCACTTTGGCCTTGCCGTCAAAGATTACACCCACTCAACGGCTCCCAACCGCCGGTTCCCGGATATGATCACTCAGCGTATCCTGAAGGCGGCACTGAGCGGATCACCTATGCCCTACAGCCAGGATGAATTGGTGGAACTGGCCACGCATTGCACTCAGAAGGAAAATGATGCCAACAAGGTAGAGCGCTTAGTTGCCAAATCAGCTGCGGCCATGCTGCTTTCTTCAAGGATCGGGGAGCAGTTCGATGCCATCGTCACCGGCGCATCTGACAAAGGCACGTGGGTCCGTCTTCTGCATCCGCCCATTGAAGGAAGACTGGAGAGCGGTTTTGAAGGCCTGGATGTCGGCCACGGGCTCCGGGTGCAACTGGTACGCACAAATGTGGATCGCGGATATATCGACTTTAAGAGAGTGGTGTAAGGAGAGGTGGTTCACCAAAGGAAAACCAATGCCACAAAACCACATATTTAATGCCTCTTCAGGATGCACGATTGTGCTGAGGGAGGTTGAATGAAAAAGAGCAGTTCAATTACAGCATTGTTCCTTGATATCGGAGGTGTTTTGCTCACCGATGGATGGGGGCACGAGTCCCGCAAACTGGCGGCCAAGGCGTTCGACCTGAATCCGGAAGAGATGGGAAACCGGCATAACCAGGCCTTCGGCACTTACGAGTTGGGCAAGCTCACCATTGAGGAATACTTGAGCCGGGTGGTGTTCTACGAGGAGCGGCCGTTTACTCCGGCTCAGTTTCGGAAATTCATGTTCGCCCAGTCGAAGCCATATCCCAAAATGATTGAGTTGGTCCGCCGGCTTAAGGCACGGTATGGATTGAAGATTGTCGTGGTTAGCAACGAAGCACAGGAACTGAATTCGCACCGGATTCAAAAGTTCAAGCTTGATGGGTTCGTGGATTTTTTCATTTCCTCCTGCTTCGTCCACTTGCGAAAGCCTGATGCGGACATCTTTCGTGTTGCGCTCGATATCGCGCAGGTTCCGGCCAATCAGGTAGTCTATATTGAGAACCTCCTGATGTTTGTCCAAGTCGCGGAAGGCTTGGGAATTCGAGGTATTTGTCACACGGATTACAAGTCCACGTGTGCAAAACTGGCTTCGTTTGGATTGGAGGTTGCAGAATGACAAACCAGTCATCCGCAAAACCTACTCACGCTGGCGTGCTGACGATCAATGGCGGTTCATCGAGCATCAAGTTCGCATTGTATCGGATAGGTGAACCGCTGGAACAAATTTTTCATGGAAGCATTGACCGTATCGGTTTGCCTGGTACGAATTTAACTTTCAGCGACTCAACAGGAAACCAGAAAGGCAGTCTCATTTTTGAATCCTCTGATACCAGGTCGGCATCAAATTTCCTGATCGATTGGCTCGAAGAACAGATTGATTTTCCCTTGATCAGTGGCGTCGGACATCGAGTGGTTTTCGGCATGAAACACACGGAACCAGAACGCATCACACAGGAATTGCTGAATGAACTACACCGCATCAGCCCGTACGATACGGATCATCTGCCTGCTGAGGTTGAATTGATTGAGGCGTTACGGCAACGTTATCCTAAACTGCCTCAAGTGGCTTGCTTTGACACGGCGTTTCACCGCACCATGCCGCGTGTTGCCAGAATCTTGCCTATCCCTCGCCGCTTCGATGCGATCGGGATCCAACGATACGGTTTCCACGGATTATCGTATGCCTATCTAATAGAAGAACTCACTCGTGTCGCCGGTGAGAAGACAGCCCAAGGGCGGGTGATACTGGCCCATCTGGGTAATGGCGCAAGCTTGACTGCTGTCCATGGTGGCAAAAGCATTGATACCAGCATGGGATTCACGCCGACCTCCGGATTACCGATGAGTACTCGGCCGGGTGACTTGGATCCCGGCGTGGCATGGCACCTGATGCGGGCGGAGAATCTGACACCCAATCAGTTCAACAATCTCATCAATCATGAATCCGGTTTGCTCGGTGTTTCTGAAACCAGTTCCGACATGCGCGATTTGCTCGATAGTCAGGCGAACGATGTCCGGGCAGCTGAGGCGGTCGAACTGTTTTGTTACCAGGTAAGGAAATGGGTCGGTGCGTTCGCAGCGGCACTGGGAGGAGTAGAAACATTAGTATTCAGTGGCGGAATTGGTGAGAATGCTCCAGAAGTCCGCGCTCGGATTTGCGATGGGCTGGGATTTCTTGGAATCGAACTCGAAGAAAAGCGAAACGCGGCGAGTGAGGGTGTGATTTCCGCGGCGGCCAGCCGGGTTGCGGTTCGCGTCATTCGCACGGACGAAGAACGCATGATAGCCAAGACGGTTTGCCGTGTTCTTGGCCTTGGCTGAAAAAAGGAGAATTGAACAGTGAAGACAAAAACTCTTTCCCCGGAACTGCTCCACAAGATGGATGCCTACTGGCGCGCCGCCAACTATCTGTCGGTCGGCCAGATTTATCTCTACGATAATCCGCTGCTGAAGCGGCCGCTAACGCTCGCGGATGTGAAGCACATGCTGCTGGGACACTGGGGCACGACCCCCGGGCAGAATTTCATTTACGTGCACTTAAACCGGGTCATCAAAAAATACGACCTCGACATGATTTACGTCTCTGGCCCCGGTCACGGCGGCCCGGCTGTCGTGGGCAACACTTATCTCGAGGGCACTTACAGTGAGATATATCCCAATATCAGCCAAGATGAGGCCGGGCTTCGGAAGCTCTTTATTCAGTTTTCGTTTCCCGGAGGAATTCCAAGCCACGCATCGCCGGAGTGCCCGGGCTCAATCCACGAGGGCGGCGAGCTGGGCTATTCGCTAAGCCATTCGTTCGGGGCGGTGTTCGACAATCCCAATCTCGTCGTCGCCTGCGTCGTCGGCGATGGCGAGGCGGAGACGGGTCCGCTGGCCACAGCGTGGCATTCCAACAAGTTTCTCAATCCGGCCACCGACGGCGCGGTGCTGCCGATTCTGCATCTCAACGGCTACAAGATTTCCAACCCTACTCTCCTCTCCCGCATCACCCGCGAGGAATTGGAACAGTTGCTCCGCGGCTACGGATGGACGCCCTACTTCGTCGAGGGTCACGAGCCCTGGCTGATGCATGAGGCCATGGCCGCGACACTTGACACGGCGGTGGAACAGATCAAAAAAATCCAGCAGGACGCCTGCGTCCACGGCAACTTAGCGCGTCCGCGCTGGCCGATGATAGTCCTCAATTCACCCAAGGGCTGGACGGGGCCGAAGATGGTCGATGGCCTGCAGGTTGAAGGCACTTTCCGTTCGCACCAGGTGCCGCTCTCCGACCCGGCTACCCATCCCGAACACCTCAAGCTGTTGGAAGACTGGCTGAGGAGCTACCGGCCAGAGGAACTCTTCGATGAGCAGGGCCGCCTGAAACCGGAACTGGCCGAACTTGCACCCAAGGGCGAACGACGCATGGGCGCCAATCCCCACGCCAACGGCGGTATTCTGCTCCGCGACCTGCGGATGCCGGATTTCCGCGATTACGCGGTCGACGTGCCATCGCCGGGGGTGCGCGGCATCGGCGACACGCATGTGCTCGGGCCTTTCTTACGCGATGTAGCGAAGTTTAATAGTGAGCAGCGGAATTTCCGGGTCTTTGGCCCTGACGAGACGCTATCCAACGGCTTGGAAGCGCTCTTTGAAGTGACCAAACGCCAATGGGGCGCCGCAACCGTGCCGAATGACGAATTTCTCTCGCCCACTGGACGCGTGATGGAAATGCTCAGCGAGCACCAATGCGAGGGCTGGCTCGAGGGCTACCTGCTAACCGGGCGGCATGGGCTCTTCAACTGCTACGAGGCGTTCATCCATATCGTTGATTCGATGTTCAACCAACACGCCAAGTGGCTTAAGGTCACATCGCACCTGCCGTGGCGGCGGAAAATCGCCTCGTTAAACTACCTGCTGGCCTCGCATGTCTGGCGCCAGGATCACAACGGCTTCACACACCAGGATCCCGGTTTCATCGACCACGTCATGAACAAGAAGGCCGAGATTGTGCGTGTTTACCTTCCACCGGATGCGAACTGTCTATTGTCGGTGATGGACCATTGCTTGCGCAGCCGCCATTACGTCAACGTCGTGATCGCGGGCAAACACCCAGCACCGCAGTGGCTGACGATGGATGCAGCCGTAAAGCACTGCACCGAGGGTATCAGCATCTGGCAGTGGGCTAGTAACGACCAGGACGTTGCAACACCCGATGTGGTCATGGCTTGCTGCGGTGACGTGCCCACGCTGGAAACGCTCGCTGCCGTTACAATTATGCGAGAGCATCTGCCAGACCTGAAGATCCGGGTGGTCAATGTTGTTGACCTCATGAAGCTGCAGCCGCAAACTGAGCACCCACACGGATTAAACGACATGGATTTCGATGAGCTCTTCACCAGGGACAGGCCGGTCATTTTCGCCTTCCATGCCTACCCGTGGTTGATCCACCGGCTGACCTACCGCCGAACCAACCATAAAAACCTTCATGTCCGCGGTTACAAAGAAGAGGGCACCATCACCACGCCCTTCGACATGACGGTTCTGAACGATCTGGACCGATTCCATCTTGTGATGGATGCCATCGACCGCCTGCCGCAGACCGGCGACAAGGGAATTTATTTGAAGCAGCAACTTAAGGACAAGCTCATCGAGCACAAGCAGTACATCGAGAAATACGGCGAGGACATGCTGGAAATCAGGAACTGGAAGTGGGGCAACCCAAAATGAATGCGCAAGAGCAAAGACAGAAAAGATACCCATTATTAAACCCAATGCCGGCCAGCCCAGGGATCCCGAATCGAAGCCGGGACCGAAGCCCAATGCGAAAGACTACTTGAAATCCATGCCCCTGCCGGAGGTGGAAAAAGAATTGGGGTCGTCGTCGGACGGCCTCAGTAAAGCCGAGTTGCAGAAACGGCTGATCCAATAACCGGTAGCGGCTTCGCGAAGCTTTTTATGACACATCCTCCTACCGAAGAATGCATTCAACGACTTTTAGAGATATAATAGTAAGGTTCTATTGGTTAAGACACAGAAATATGGCAAATAATATTGAATATAAACAGGATCATCTACAAACAACATATCTGGACAGAACCGTTCCTATAACTTAAAAGACTGTGATAAGTAAAATTTCGACTGAAAATAAAGATGATTAATACGACTTGTTAATTGATGGTAAGGTATCACATTATGGCGGAAATGATTCTTCTAAGGCATGGAGAAAGTATATGGAACAAAGAGAACAGGTTTACTGGTTGGACTGACGTTGACTTATCATCAAATGGTATAGAGGAAGTTAAAAAGGCGGCTGAGCTTTTGAAAAATGATGGTATTACTTTTGATGTTGCATTTACTTCTGTATTGAAAAGAGGCATAAGGACAGTTTGGGTTTTCTGGATGAGATGAACCTGATGTGGATCCCCGTGTATCGTTCATGGCGATTAAATGAAAGACACTATGGCGTGTTGCAAGGACTAAATAAAACCGAAGTAGCCGTCAAGTATGGGGAAGAACAAGTGTTGAAATGGAGAAGAAGCTATGACGTCAGACCTCCTGCGCTTGAAAAAACCGACCCAAGATACCCAGGAAATGACCCAAAGTACAGAGACTTAGGCCAAAAAGATGTTCCTCTTACGGAGTCGCTGAAAGATACCGTAATGAGGTTCATGCCGTACTGGCATGAGGTAATATCACCGATTTTGAAAACCGGAAAGAAGATATTCATAGCAGCACACGGCAATAGTCTGCGTGCCCTGGTTAAGCATCTCGATGGAATTTCTGACAAGGAGATTACACAGCTAAATATTCCAACTGGGATACCTCTTCTTTATAATCTGGATAAAAACCTCAAGCCGCTTCGCAGCTGCTATTTAGGAGATCCAGAGGAAGTCAGGAAAGCTATTCAAATAGTCAAGAACCAAGTAAAATCTGTTCGATATAACACTGAAAAAAACAGTCTTGAATAATAAAGACGCTATCGGTAGTAACATAAAAATGCAGAAATCACAAAATAACAAAATTTCGTCTTCGTCGTCTCTGCCTGCGGCGAAAACAAAAGGTCACAAATTCAGATCGTGGTTTATTGGGATTTTGTTATTGGCAGGAGTAGTCGCAGCCGTAACTCACCTCGGTAAAATAGAACATTTTGCCAAACTGGCACGCGAGGCCAAGCCTATGTGGCTGCTGGTAGCATTGCTTCTGCAATTCGGTACTTACGTTTGTACCGCGACAATTTGGAAACGGGCTCTAGATTATGCCAATGTACGGCAAAGTTTTTTTTCTTTCATACCTCTTGCCTTTGCCAAACTATTCGCAGACCAGGCCCTGCCAAGCGGCGGAGCGAGCGGGATCAGTTTCTTTATTGCAGCTTTGAAACGCCGTGGTGTACCTACAGATCTCTGTATGGCCATGATGTTAGTAAGTCTTGTAGCATACTATGTGGCCTATCTGATTGTCGCGTTAGCAAGTTTGGCTCTGCTGTGGTTTTACCACGCCATTCACATCTGGATTCTGTTGCCTGTAGGATTGTTCTGCCTGGTGGCGGTGGCAATCCCTGCCGGTGCTTTATTGTTACAGCATTGGAGCCAAAGAGCGATTCCAAAGCTATTGACACGATTGCCAAACGTCAGAGACTTGCTGCAGGGATTTACCCAGGCGCCTAAACACCTGCTGCGCAATCGCCCTCTGGTAGCTACGTCAGTATTGTTGTATGTTGCAATCTTTGTGCTTGATGCAGCAACGCTATGGATAATGTTGCTTGCTATGGGACAGGATGTTTCATTTCTCGTGGCGTTTCCCAGCTTTGTAGTTTCTTCAATAATTGCCACCCTTAGTCCGATTCCACTTGGCCTCGGTATTTTTGAAGCAAGTTCTACAGGTATGCTTAGTGCACTCGGTATCCCTGTTGAGGCAGCACTTACATCTACTTTGTTATTACGCAGCTTTACACTCTGGCTGCCGATGTTGCCGGGGCTTTGGCTTGTGAGACGACAGCTGCGATGATAGATAAATATATACAAGCTTGATAATGGGTGACTTAAATATCCTCGCGTTTCTGCGACATTTCAGTAAATTTGATAATATCACTCATCATCCGCACTGCCTCGATCGAATGTTGGCCAACAGCAGTTTCACCAGAAAGCATGACATAGTCTGAACCGTCTAATATTGCATTTGCCACATCACTTACTTCTGCTCGTGTAGGTCTAAGGTGTTCGGTCATACTCTCAAGCATCTGTGTGGCGGTAATTACAAACTTCTTACGTTTATTGCATTTGTTGATAATCATCTTTTGTATGATGGGTACTTCGTATATGGGCAAAGACACTCCCATATCACCCCGGGCAATCATAATACCATCACAAACATCCAGTATGCTGTCGAGATTTTCAATCCCCTGACGATTTTCAATTTTGGCGATTATCCGGCACTTGAAGTTGTATTGCTTGATATAATATCTAACGTTGATAATGTCTTCTTTGTCTCTGACAAATGACTGTGCAATAAAATCCACTTTATTCTCTACGCCAAATTGTAAATCTATTTTGTCTTTGTCAGTCAGACCTTTAAATTTCAAATTGACATCAGGGATATTTATTCCTTTGTATTCCTTAACAATACCTGGGGTAAGCACTTCAGCCTTTATACAATTCTTAGTCCTGCTTTTTACTTTTATAGCAATATTGCCATCATCGATATATATGTGGCTTCCTATACCTATATCTTGCAAGGAACCTTCGTAGTCGAAAGGAATCATTCCTGTTGTGTAAAATTCTTCTTTATTTGTTAAAACAACTTCGTGTCCCTTTTTTAATACAAATGTTTTTTTGTTATTTTCGAATTTGCCGATTCTTATACGATAACCTTCGAGGTCTTGCAGTATTTTTATTTTGTGCCTGCTTGACTTGTTCAGCCTTCTGACAAAGTTGATATATCGCCTATGCATCTCATGGTATCCATGAGAAAAATTTAGTCTTGCCACATCCATTCCGGACTGCATCATACTTCTCAAGACGAGAGCATTTCCGCTCGATGGCCCTATGGTACAAATTATTTTTGTCTTACTCATTTCTGCTTCTATAAATCTAATAAGCCGTGAAATTGACGTACCAAATTTTTAAAACACATTATCCTAAGCGATGCTTTTTGTCAATTTATGATTCGAAAAACCCACACAGTGACTATTTCGGATAAATTTGAAGCCTCTTGTTCATGATGCACACATATAGCACACTTCTTATGTAAAAATTTGTTACTCTTCTCTTCTGTTCAGAACATGTACAGGCCTTATCAGAATCGACGCTTTTGCAATTTTTATGGCGGTCTGATTTTACAAGTTTTTGTGCTTGTTTTGTGTAGGTCTTTTTTATATTATGCAAACAGCTGTTGGAGGCATTGAATATGGTTTGAATCCCAACCTTCAATAAAGCCTCTGATAGGATTTAGAAATCATTAGTCATGTCTCTAGTTCTTGCCTCCTTGCTCTGTCACCAAAATGTCTCCATTAGCTATAACTTTTGGCGTCAAGAACCAAAAATGCACCCTATTTTCAAGCAGAAATTCAACTTTTTCAGAAAATTCTGGGGAAAATCGGATGTTCAATACGTTGACCGCGTTTTCTGCCAATCAGGTCAAAATTTCAAGGTTTGACAGGCTTATTATGAGATTTCAGGTCATACTAATTTCAGCCCTCTCCGGCTCAAGAATCCATCACCTGTCAAAGTATTCCTCTTCTTCTATTTCGTCGTCGTATGGATCAAAAACCATAGAATGAACTTGTATATCAAACCAAGCTAAAAAAGTTTCGTAGTTTCTTTTCTTCGGCCACAAACTTTTGTCTCTGCAAAAAGACTGAATTTCAATCTCAAATATATCACAGTATAAGTCTTGTATAATTAGTTCAAGCTCCTGTTCTGTGTCATGCTCTGGCAATAAATAAATATGGCTTTCTCTGTTTATCTTCTCCACTGTAAGTTTACCATATGGTTTTTCAGTTGAATTCACCCAGTCAACAAAAGGTTGTTTCAATTTGACTATTGCCACTGCTTTATTAACGAGATACATTTTTCCTTCCTTAACAACTATAGTTTAGATGTGTGTATAGATCTCCTTTGGTCTTAGTTCATCAAATTCTTCGGTTTGTTGAACTATATGCTTTCTTATGTCCATGCAAAGATGACAAGCAGAAACGTAGCCTTCAGATAAATCTTCATAGCCAAATTTTTGACCCAACTTGTAAAGTTCTTCTATTCCTGCAACAAGAGCTTTCAAAACCGGCCGCTTGTCCAAATCTATCCCCCTGAAAATCAGGCTCAAATCATGAGCATCACCAAGAGAAATACCTACACAGAAACCTCCCATGTAGTTGCCATAATTATCAATATGGATATGATAAGGACTCGTTAATCTTGTTTCACAGGATTGGCCAAAGAAAGATTCGGCTTTTTGTCTTTTAAACAGATGGCCGAGCCTATAAGGAAATCTTCCCATTGGTATCATTTCTGCATAATCGAAACTCTCAAGACCAGTCTTTTCTATATAGCCTTCTAAAGAAAGGGTATTTTCGATACCGAGCTCCTTGAATTGACGGTAGAAAAAGCTCTGGTATACAATCGCATTTTGTCCGAAAACTTTCTTGCTTACCCTGATGGCTCTTTCTGTTCTTTCAAAGGAAACGTATTCAAGAATGAAGGGATTTACGCTTATCATTATACCTTTTAGCCCCGCATCCTTTAACTGGCTCAATTTATCTTCCGTTACTTCATCACTTCCACACCAATAACAGTTAGTCTCCACAAAGGTTGATGGAATACCTAATTCGCAGGCAACCTTTGTTGCCTGCATAAGAAGTTGGAAATTCAAAAACGGTTCACCCCCGGTAAAATGGAGGCCTGAATTTAGATCAATGCTATCCCGACCATAAGGGCTTGGTCTGATTTTGGCCGATAGTTGTGATAAGTAACTTGTTATATCAGCTTCACTAATCCAGTCAGCATCCCACTCTGGCGAGCAGTTATACATACAATGCTTGCAGGCACCAGTACACTTATAAGAAAACAGTAAACCTCCAGAGATTGGTTCCTGGACAACAAGTTTTTTCTTATAGATCATGCTGCTATTTTAGGAATAATGGCTGTGGTTTCAAGTTATTGTCCAGGAGGGTCTTCTGCAAGTGTTCCGTATTACGCATCGCTTTAAAAAGGGATTCCATAGGCCTTCCGTTCTTAAGTCTTACGGAAAAATCTTAGACTTGAAGATGCTGTGAGTCAAGTATACACCCGAGTTTGAGAATTGTGATGCAACCACCATAACCATCAATTATTTGTTATAATGGCTGACGTTATTAAACGTGTGAGAGCAAAGCCGTATGAATATTTCTCATGAAACCTACCAACGGTATTTAGAGCCAGGATTCATTCCCTTTGATCCTGTTGAACTTGCCAAGCAAACCGAGGAAATTGTCTGTCGTGGTGACAGTCGCAAGTACACAAAATTTATCTGCACCCGCATGTACGGTGGAATTGCAACTGGTTACACCTGCGGCTGCTATTTGCGATGTATATTCTGCTGGGTGCACTGGTGTCGTGATTTTCCTGAGAAATATGGGAAGTTTTATTCTCCAGTAGAAGTTTTCCACCAGTTGAGTCACGTCGCACGCAAAGCACGAGTTTTTCAACTGCGTCTTTCTGGGGCTGAACCGACGTTGGGGAAAGCACATCTTCTGGGCCTGCTGGAAAAAGTAGAGTACTCACCGTTTCAGTTGTTCATTCTTGAGACTAACGGTATTCTGCTCGGTGCCGATCTTGAGTATGCACGGGAAATTGCTCGTTTCAAAAAAGTCCATACACGGGTTTCAATTAAGGCCGGTACACCTGAGATTTTTACACAAAAAACTGGAGCAATAGCTGATAGTTTTGAACTGCCTTTCCAAGGAATCAAAAATCTAATCAAAGCAGGGGCAAGTTTTCATATCGCCGCCATGAGTGCAGATTCGAGGATCGTTGATAGACACGAGCGCCAAAGCCTACTTGATAAGTTAGCATCAATAGATCCGACTCTGGTAGATAACCTTGAGGAAGAAGAGGTTAGCCCGTATCATAACACACTTAAGAGGCTAAAGTATGCTGGTGTGAAACTGGAGTGGGATTAGGTTTGAGGTTGGTCTTTAGGTACCTGTTGCCCGCGTTCTTGGGTATCATTGGGGAATACTTCCAGTCTCCCTGAGTATCCCTGGATATCCCTTATGGCCCAGCCGATTCCGGCTTTTTGTTCTAAAAACGCGTTTTTAGCTTATAAGTAAAGGTTTTAAAACTGCCCGAAAAGTATTTCTAATCCGTAGGTCGCAGGTTCGAGTCCTGCCGGGCGTGTTTGTGTAAGTCTATAATACATCAGCGCTTGCCCCCATTTTCAGAATTGCTCCTGTCCGGAATTTTGCCCAAAATCACCCTCGGGCGTCAGTCCGGCGTCAGTTTCTGCCGGCAGCCTGTCTATCGCAGATGCCGCTTCTGTCCGGTCTTCGGCGGTCACTTGGTCGTAGAACTCCAGTGGCGTCTTGATGTCTTTGTGCCACTTGTGCTGGCGGGAAACAATTATCACTTGATACCTCTATGTTTCTAAACAGGATAGAGCTTCATCAAGCTTAGCTGTTGCCAAGCATGTATAAGCATCACATGCTCCATAGTACATCCAAAGCTCATCTCCTCTAACAACAACACCGGTTGGAAAAACCACATTGGGTGTCAATCCGGATAATTCGTAAGGAGCTTCGGCTTGGAACACCCAGTTCTTCGAGCGAGCGAGCACTTTATGAGGTTTGTCTTTATCTAACAGAGCTAATCCTGCACGATAAACTAAGTGACCTCCATATCCCTTAACGCCGTGGTAAATTAGAAGCCATCCCTTTTCGGTAAGAATTGGTGGCGGCCCCGCTCCAACTTTTGCCCCGTCCCATGCCGCACCTCCCAGTTCGGGAAGAACACAATGCGGTTCACCCCAGTGTATCAAATCTGGTGAATAAGCTGACCAAATATGTTCTAAGCCGCCGGCGTCCGGACGGTGTAACGCAGCCCACCGGCCGCCGAACCTTGTTGGGAACAAGACCGCATCTTTGTTGTTTGGAGAAAACAACAAGCCAACTCTTTCAGCATTGACAAAATCTTCTGTTCGGGCCAATGCAACAGCAGCTCCATTAGGAGAATATGCAGTGTATGTGATATACCAGCGATTTTCTTCTTTAATATACGTGACGCGCGGATCTTCACATCCCCACTGTTCATACCTCCAGTTAGGTTCTCCATATTTCAGAATTGGTATTGATTCTACTACCCAGTCTGTTACGCCGTTTTTGCTTCGGGCCACATGTATATTTGAATAGCCGGCATGATCTTCTATTCGCAGGAGCAGTACTACCTCTCCGTCATGTTCGGCCGCACCCGGATTTAATACAGCGGCTGCTGGAAATGGCAAGTCCAAAGGGGCAATGATAGGGTTATGTGATGATCTCTCAAAAAGTCTTACTTTCATTTCTTTATCCCTGTAAAAAGCCGGTTTTCACGTTTCTTATTTCTATCCCAAGTTCCCCCCTAACGCAGCAGGGCTATTCCTCAAGAGTATCAGAAGCCAGTGTAGCCAATCTGTATTGCTCTTATCTAATTGTTATTATCACATAGATTAGGATTAGTTCAATAGACCATCCTCCCTATAATCGTCCCAAAGATTGTGGGAGAATTTTTGTACGACAGATTTTTGTATCCCCAATTAAACCACTCTTCGCAGATCGCAAATGCTGTCCTGGCCACGAAGAAACTCAGATAAGTATGAGTGAGCCAATACCTTCTCCCAAGCCTTGAAACCACGCATTGTTTTGGC
>Ga0114930_10000989_pt1 | contig 28388 bp, 28 predicted proteins | sample AnhtaG_FD_87300 | JGI IMG/M metagenome (GOLD analysis project Ga0114930, IMG submission 87300) | Deep subsurface microbial communities from Anholt, Denmark to uncover new lineages of life (NeLLi) - Anholt_01485 metaG | ecosystem: Environmental > Aquatic > Marine > Oceanic > Sediment | place... | reverse complement strand
GTTGCCTATGTACCAGTGTCTTTACCAGTTGACCTGAAAGATTGTAAATCCTGAGTTCCACATGTCCAGCTTTTGCAAGTAAATATTTGATATTGATTAGAGTATTAAAAGGATTGGGATAGTTTTAAAATAAATCAAAAATTAATTATTTACCATTCGATGGTCCATTAAAACGGGTTTCCATAAATTCAAAAGCAACGATATCATAGCCGGCACCTTGAGGCCGAGAATTCCCATCGAAATCATCACTTGGAGCATCAATATAAGAACCACTACCTATAGCTGGTGAATCCTCCTTCAGATGAAAATTTGCCGCCGAAGGATTGACAAACATAGGATTCCCCTCTACATAGTCACTGCCATAAATCTCCCCCCAGGGATATTCCCTATAACCGTCGATTAGATTATGGTCTACCGTAACATTTTCTGCTGGAACGTCTGGCTCTACTGCGATTTGTCCGCTAATTATCGTAGATTTATGTTGAGCTCAACATTAATCGATGAGCTTGGGTATGTTCCCTTTAGTAGAAGCGGAGTTCAGCTTCTATTCGAGCTTTTCTCATCGAGATATGAAAGAGGATCTATTATCATTACCAGCAATCTTAGCTTTGCCAACTGGACTGAAGTTTTTCAAGATGAAAGATTAACCGGGACCCTTTTAGACAGGGTCACCCATCACTGCCACATCATTCAAATAAAGGGAGAAAGCTTTCGCTTTAGACAGAATCTGACAAAATACGAACTAAGCTTGAAAGGTGAAAAATTAGCTAAGGAGAAACAAACTGTTTCTTCTTAGGAACCTGTAAGCTACTTTGAAGAAATATATCTACATCAAAAAAGCCTCATACGAGGGCAACTAAGGGCGTATCTTGAATTAGAAGATAATTTCTCTCGTATCCTGGACAATTTCAAGGGGCTTAAATAGCCTTATTTGGCTTTCTTCTAATAGGCTCAGGGCAAGGGTTTTCAGAGATTAAGGATTCATTCAAGAGCTTAAAAAGGTGTTTATCCCCTAATAACAATTTTTAGCAGGGGTGGTCCCCTTTTACTTTGCTACGGGTGGGTCCCTTTTGGGTTGACATTCACAGTTAGACAGACTGATAGCTGGCCATACAAAACATACCAAGGTAGAAATACCTGTGGAGCTGGTCTCATTTTTGACGGTGGCAAACCGATTAATTGACCCTTCAAGTAAGCTGGCCATATCCCGCTGGTACAAAAAGAAGGTATACCTGAGGGAGCTGGAAAACACCGATTTTGCCCTCATGACTTTTATCGAAGCATGGACTTTTTGGAGAAGATGAAGGAAGGCATAGAGAAATTCTTATACAACAAATTGTGCGACCTTTTCACCCTTAAGCTTAATTTGGTCTTTTACGATATCACCTCAAGCTATTTTGAAGGAGGAGGTCCATCCATGGCAAAGCATGGAAAATCAAGGGGTCGCCGCCCCGACAAACGTCAAATTGTTATTGGCCTTTTGGTGACCGATGAGGGAATTCCCATTGCCCATGAGGTCTTTGATGGAGATGAAGCGGACAAGGCCACCGTGGTCAAGGCTATTGATGATCTAAAGAAGCGATTCAAACTCAAACGAGTTATCTTTGTCGCCGATCGGAGCATGGTCAGCCAGACCAGTCTAGATTACATCAAAGAGCAAGGCTATTCTTATATCGTTACCTTGAAAAAAAGACGTCTTAACGAAGTTGAGGAGCCAATAGAGGCAACTTTTCTTCATTTAGAGGAAAAAGAAAAAAGCTATGAGAAAAAGGAAAAGGAAGAACGTCTCTTCTCTGAGTACAGGTCTAAAGATGGATCCCGTTACCTTGTTTGCTTGAATCCAGAAAAGAAGAAGGATGATGAAGTCTATCGAGTAACAAGAATAGAGAAGGGAAAAAGGGAATTGAAGAAGATCAAAAGGTCGGTAGAGACCAGTAGACTCAAGAACAGGGAAAAGCTCCTAAAGAAAGCTGCCTTAGCTTTGGATAGAACTAATCGCAAGTACTTTAGCTACTCTTCACCCAAGAATGGCAGCTTTTCCTACTCCTTAATAAAAGAGACTGTCCAGAAGGAAGAAAAATTGGATGGCATCTTCCTCATCAAGAGCACTGCTTACGATCTTTCGCCTCAAGAGCTCATCAGACAATACAAAAACCTTGCTCAAGTGGAGAGGGCCTTTAAGGAGATAAAGGATTTTCTTCGTATTCGTCCCATCCGCCATCATCGAGATTATAGAGTGAAGGCTCATGTTTTTATCTGCGTCCTATCATATCTTTTGGAGAAGATCTTGGAGAAAAAAATGAGGTAAGCTCATCTTGATATGACAGCCAGAGAGGCCTTGGACAAATTGGATGATATCAGGATCGCTAAAAATCAAATAGGACCGAGAATTCTTCTTTGTCCGGTACAGGGAGATGCTGAACACAGGAAAATCTTAATTAATGTAGTAATTAAGAGTATTCCTCGAGTTCTTCTATCTTAAATTAAGTTTTCAAGGAGCAAGGAATCAGCTTTAATATTTTCCATGACTGTTATGAAAAGAGAATGCTCATATTGAATATTTTCATTCAAAATTAGGGAAAAATATCAATCGCCCAAACCCGCATTCTAAAAGCAAAAGAAAGATTTGTGGTGACAAATTCGAAAATGAAATCCTCATTCAGTGAGGGATAGCGACATTAGCTGTCAAACTCAGGTTGAAATCTATAAAAGTCTTGGCACTCCCCCTGAGGTTATGAAACCCATAAAAACTTGGCATACTACAAATATAGTGATTGAATGGACTCGCAAACCCCCATAAATACTACTTTTTTTCTGGAAAATGCGGAAGTGAGGCCAATAGTGTGAAGGTATGAAAGGGCAACATTTAATAGATGTAATTAGGATAATACATCAAAAATCAGTGAAACTCGCTTTCTTCAATGTTTTTAACAATCTCAATCTACTATTGGCGAAAATCGGGTTCAAACATTATAAATTTCCGGTTTATACCAATGTAAATTCTCTTTGAACCACTCAATCGTTTCTTTCAATCCCTGTTCCAAGGTATACTTTGGAGACCATCCCAATAGTTCTTTTGCTTTTGTGTTATCTGCCCAAATTCTATCTACCTCACTCTTCGGCGGTCTTTCCCTTTCGTTTTCCACTTCGATATGGACTTTGGTCGCCATAAGTTTAGCAATCAGTTTGACTAGATTGCCCATAGAAGTTTCACTATTACTTCCGATATTTACAACATCGCCAATACACCTCTCGCATTCTGCCATCTTAACATATCCTTCAACGACATCTTTCACATAGGTAAAATCTCTTGCGGGAAAAAGGGAACCCAGTTTTATTTCTCTTATACCTGCAAGTATTTGAGTAATGACCGTAGGAATTATCGCTCTTGCAGATTCCCTCGGTCCGTAGGTATTAAACACCCTGACTACAGCCACAGGCAAATCGAAAGACCGGTAGAAAGATAGAGCAAGAAAATCTGCTCCTGCCTTCGTAGCCCCATAAGGGGATCGGGGATTTACAGGATGCTCTTCTGTAATGGGAACGAACTGAGCAGTGCCATATACTTCACCAGTCGAAGCTAGAACAATCTTTTGAACTCCTAATTCTCTCCCTGCCTGCAAGACGTTGTAAGTTCCTTCAACATTAGTTTTAATATTAGCAAGGGGAGAAATATAGGAATACGGGATGCCAGGCAAAGCGGCTAAATGAAATATAACATCTGCATTTTTCGCTGCTGCATCCTTTACGCTATCATAATCTCGTATATCCCCACGAATTATCTCCATTTCTCCTTTATATAAAGAGCCTTCCAACCATCCCCAAGTGTTACGGGAGTTATATCTAACAAAAGCTTTGACCCTATGTCCCTTTTCAATTAATGCCTCACACAGGTGTGAGCCGCCGAATCCGCCTGCTCCAGTGACTAATGCTTTCATTTTTCTCTTTTTACCCCCTCTTTGGCTCTATTTTTCAGTATTCTCTAACTGAGAGCTCTGAAAAATTAGTTCATTTTTCGAGTTTTTTCTGCTTGGTCCCAATTTTTTGAGGCAGGGGAGAAGGAAAATCCTATTTTCTTCTTTATCTTTCTTCGGATTTTTTCCATTTTTGGAAAGTTCTTGCTCTTTGACTCATTTTATTCTGAAGACAGAGTTAACTTTTGGTCGATTTCTCATTTCGAAACAACGCACTTCTTAATTCTGGTGTAGCCTCCGGCTTTTCGATGATCCATTAACTTGGGATTCCATAAATTCAAAAGCACCGATATCATACTCTGCCCCTTGAGGTCGAGGATTCCCATCGAAATCATCGCCTGGTGCATCAACGGCCGAACCGTTGTCTATGGCAGGTGAATCCTCCTTCAGATGAAAGTCAGCTTCAGAAGGATTTACGAACCTAGGATTCCCTTCGACATACTCACTGCCATAAATCTCCGTTCGACCATCAATTAAGTTGTGGTCTACTGTCAGTATATCTGGAGCATTTGCTCGGATTTGATTATCGTTCTTACTTAATATATTGTTTCTTATGACAATATTCTGGATCTCGGTGTAGACCACATTTATCCCGTCTCTGTTGTTATAAAAAATGTTATTTATTATCTTAAAATTCTTGTGCACCCCGGGAAACGGAAAAACTGCAAAACCACCCATGCCCATATTGTAAACAATATTGTTATAGACCCTAACATTCTTAAGAGTCCCGCCAGTCTCGGTCGCCAAACAAATACCCTGACCGGGGCAATCATGCACAATATTCCCATAAACATCAATGTCGCAGACATCTTTGTCATAGGCATCCACGTAAATGCCCATTCCGTTTGGAATATCATGCACATGGTTCCTATAGACTTTTCCGTTTGTGGAGCCCTTTGTATCTATAGCCTCGCCTCCTCCCCACGGAGGAGGACCCGGAGGACCTGCATGGTGAACATGATTATTCTTGATTTCAAAGTTGCTGCTATTAGCCACCGTAATACATTCGTGACCGTCGCCATTACAAGCGAGCTCAACGTCATTACCATCAACAGTTATCTCATTAGAATCCCATACGCCAATGCCAGACGACCACGTATCGTAAGTACAGTTTTTCTCGATTATGATATGGCTAGACCTCCAGGCAAAAATTCCAGCACCAGTGGAGTTTATTACTCTCAATCCTGAAACCTTAATATACTCTTTCTGGATATGGAACAGTCCACCCCACCAATCCCAGGATATGCCTGTCCCATCAATTGTGACCGTATCGCCAAGATATGCACTATATGTGATATAGTTCCCAGAACTCCCGGAATTCTGTGGTATAACACTCTCGTTATAAGTTCCTTCCTTGACGTAGACAGTATCACCGGCAAAGAGAGTATCAGCGGCTTTCTGGATAGTACGCCAAGGCTGGGCTTCTGTACCTGGATTGGCATCACTCCCGCTCATAGCCACATAATAGGTGGCCCCGTGTGCTGACACCGAGACAAGGGTTGCCAAAAGCAAGGATCCTAAGATTACAGACCCCGCCCTCACAACACAATTGGTAATCATTAAGCTTACCCCCCTTCCTTTTCTGATACTACACTTACTTGCTCTGATTGCTGAACCAATGGCAGATAACGGTCCTCAGGTATGGACCGTGGTTTAAATTTAATAGGCCCCTTTCCCCTTTAACACTGCTGGTATTGCCTGGAACAAAAGCTTTGTATCCAGCCAGAGGGACCAGTTTTCAACATAATCAAGATCTGACTTAACCCATTCCTCAAAGGATAGATCACTTCTTCCTTGGACCACATACGGAGAGGTCATCCCCGGAACTACATTTATCCTCCTTAACTGCCAATCCTTGTAGCGGCTAACCTCGGAAGGGACAGGAGGTCTTGGTCCCACCAAGCTCATATCCCCCTTTAATACATTCCAAAACTGTGGTAGCTCGTCTACACTATATTTCCTTATGAATCTGCCCATTCTGGTTAGACGAGGATCCTCCTTCATTTTAAAAATAGGTCCATCCTTTTCGTTCTTATCTAGCAACTCAAACAAATGTCCTTCTGCATCGATATGCATTGAACGAAACTTATAAAACTTGAATGTCTTTCCCTTCCTACCTATCCGGGGAGAGACATAAAATACTGGACCTGGGCTATCTAATTTAATCAAGAGGGCTATCGCCATAAGGAACGGTGAGAGGACTGCCAGTCCCACAAAAGAGAAAACCATATCCATAAGCCGCTTGACCATCCACTCCACTTCTGATTCAATCCCATTATAATAATACTCAAGGACAGGAAGGCTACCTATATAACTAATACCAAGACTAGGAGAGGCATTTTCAAAAAACTCGGGCACTATCTTCACTCCTAGTCCCAATTTTTTCGCCTGGGACAATGTTTTGTTTACTGATTCTCCCTGAGAGGAAACAGCAATAAAGACCTGATCAATAAAGTTTTGATGAACAATCTTTTCTAACTCGCTTATCTTCCCCAATACCTTCCCCTCAGGTGTGGACTTTCTAATCCCCTCAAAATCGTCTAAAAAGCCAACAACCTGCAATCCCAGATGTCTTTGCCTGGATAATTCTCGGGCTAGTAGCTTACCCACTCGTCCTGCCCCAATGATCAAGGCATTTTGGTTATTATAACCCGATGCTACCAGATGCTCCGCATACCAGCGCTTACAAACCCGCCAGATGGAAAGAGAAAGCGCCGTCAAGAAAGCAGATTCAAAAAACACTAAACGGGAAATAACATAAGATTTAGTCGCAAAGACAAAAGTAATACTCAGCAAGGCAGAAAGAGAAATTCCCTTAAAAGTGCAAATTATCTCATCGGTTAGAGGACGTCCCCGTTTTGTCCCGTAAAGTTCATAATTTTTAAGGAAGAAGACAGTGGTAATGCTGAAGAAAAAAAATAGACCAAAGTATTGACTAAATAAGGGGAGAGAAGTCAATTCAAGGTAAAGTAAACACTTGAACCCTTCCCCAAAACTTCCTTTAAAGTAACGATGAAGATAGGAAATCCAAAAACAGAGGAAAATAAAGAAAATATCAATGGATAAGTAGAGCAAGCTAATTTTCCTTTTACTTTTGAGTATTTTCATCTCTTCGTCAATCCCTTTTTAAAAATCTCCCTTAAAACTCAACCAGATGAGAGTATTCTTTTCAACTATTTATTTCTTGTAAAGCTGATATAGCTGCTAATAAAATCATCAAAGACCATCCGGCCTAACATTATCACATCTAGCTTTATATCCACTTTTAGCTTTTTAGCACCTCTTCATAAACTTCTTCGGTCTTTCTCACTACTTTGTCCCAATTATATTCTCTTTTGACTTTTCGCTTTGCATTTTCTCCGATATACTTCCGTCCATTAGGGCTTCGTAACAAGTCTTTTAATTTTTCTACAAGATTAGAAAAGTTATTGGATTGAAAAAGAAAACCATCCACTCCTTCACTTATGACTTCCTTATGGGGGGGAATGTCACTAGCAAGACAGGGCAGCCTATAGCTCATCGCTTCGAGCAAAGCAATAGGCAGCCCCTCGAGATAAGAAGGGAGAACGAATAGTAAGGCATTGCTGAAAAGTTCCTCTTTTTCTTGGCCCGCAACGTAACCAGTAAAGATAATCCGCTCATCATCCCCAACAAGCTTTTCAAGTCCTCTTACATATTCATCGGTGGCACTTGATCCACCGGCGATAACCAGTCTCAGGGTCGGCATCTTAGTCTTTATCTCTCTAAATACCTTTATCAACCAATCTACCCTTTTTTCCGGGGTCAATCGGCCCATCCAGAGAAGATAATCTTCCCCATTTAAGTCGTATTTTTCTTTTACAATCCCACTTGTCGCCTTTGCCTGAGGAATATTTACTCCATTGGGGATATAAATACATTCTCTTCCATATTTACTTTCAAAATATTCCTTTTGAGCCTTTGAGACAACTATTGTCTTATCCGGAATATAGGTAGCCGTTCTTTCTGTGAACTTAAGAAAGGCTTTGGCAAAACTTCCCCACTTTCCCCTTTGCCAATCAAGTCCGTGCACAGTCACCACAACTTTGCCTCGGAAAAACTTGGGGAGCCAGGAAAATATAGTCGGTCCTAGAGCATGGTAATGAATAATATCATAGTCCTGAAAGATGGAGTGAAGCGACGAGGTTAAACTATGCATGAAAGTATCAAGATGCTTGGTTCTCATAGTTGATGTATGAATTAACTTTACTCCCTGATATTCTCTTAAGTTTCTATCCGTATACCAGTTTCGCACGTAAACATAAACCTTATGTCCTCTCTGCACAATTCTTTTTGATAATTCCTCTACATGAAAGTCCACCCCTCCAAAAGTGGCAGGGATACCTTTTTGCCCAATATAAGCTATTTTCACAGATTTCCCCCCAAATCTCTCTTAAGCCATTTGTTTTTAATTATCCAAATTGTGGGATCCCAAAAATATTTTTTCATTGCAGGACTCGCACTCCCTATCATCCAGCAATTCCTTTGGCACCTGGCAACCTTTTCCCTTATTCTCTTAGCCTCCTCGCTATTCCAAATTTCCTCGAAAGTCTTTTCCCTTATGTTCCCCATGGTTTCATTCATACCATTACAGGGTCTGATTTCTCCAAGAGGATCCATATAAAATAGCTCCGTTCCTGCCTCACAAGGCAAAAGCCTTTTCCTCCCATAAATATAATTTATGATTCCGTAATTGAAATAAGCTCTATACCAGTTTTTTACTGTTTTGGTCTTCAAAAATTCCTTAACCAGTTTTCTAAATTCGCCTGCAACTATCTCTTTATCAACAATCTCGTTATCCATCTTATGAAAGTAATATGAATTATGGACCGTAGCAGTGGCAAACTCAACCTTCATTGCACAAGCAAGTTTATACAGTGCTAAAAGGTCCTTGGCATTTTTGTCGGAAACGGTAACTCCAAAACCAATATCCTTCATTCCCATATGTTTCAATTCAATCAGTGTTCTCAGCCCCCGATCAAATCCACCCTTTATGCCGCGCAGCTCATCATTTGCTTTTGTTAATCCTTCTATGCTGATCCTTATACCAATATCTCTATTTTTCTTAGCTAAATCTATAATCTTCTCCGTAAAAAAGCCATTTGTACTGATTACAATTCTCTTAGATTTTTCCCTGATGATTTTTACAATATCGTCAATGTCTTCCCTTAAGAAAGGCTCCCCCCCCGTGATATTGGTAAACCTCATTTCCGGAAGCTTCTCTAAGTATTCTGCTTTTATCTCCTTCTCTTTTTCAGTCGGATACTTCCATGTATTACACATCTGGCACCTAGCATTACATCTATAAGTTATTCCAAGAAGCCCTTCCATTTCTTTTGTATCCTTTTACTTTGGAGTCATGGCAATTAAGCTATAGGGAATTCCTAAGATGCTCTGTTTGAATAATCGAACTTCCTTTCCGGACGGAAACAGAGAGAGAAACTTGTTGGGTCTCAAAGGATTGAGACGACTTAAGTCAGCCCAAGAACCCCTCCCTGATTTTTCGTAGATCCAAAATCTCATTCTTCTGGGTAAGTAATGAACGAAGGGAACTAGAGTATGAACTTCCATAGGAAAATAATAGTTGGGTGTAGTAATGAAAGCCCTCTTACCAACTCTGATTAACTCGTGGATAAATCTTTTTTGTTCTTCATTAGTGCCAACATGTTCTACTACCGCATTACAGAATACAATATCAAAATTGTTATCGGGAAAATCTAAATTTTTACCATCTCCAAAGACTAGCTTGACCTCGGAAAATCGTTCTCTAAAATTTTTAAATTTTTTCTCCTCATCATTGGTCAAAGCTGTAATCTGCTCGGGACGAGGATACCAAAGTTCTAAGTAGTTAGTTGCTCGTCCAAAATGGGGACTGACTCCTACATCAAGGATTGTCTCCCCGGGTTTCGGTTTTATAAGGGAAATGAAAAGGTCATACTTTCTTTGTCTCGATTTTAAGGTAATTTTTTCAGTTAGTTTCCACACAAAGCCGTCAGGCCAGTTCCAGAATTTTCTTTTGAAGTATAATATAATTCGCTTCATTTACGCTCTCGCATCGCTAATTAATATACCTTCATCAATTGCCTGCAATGCTTTTCCGGATTAAGACTTTGTTCAATAAATTTTCGTGCGTTTTTCCCCATTTCTGTAATTTGCCCGGGATTTTTCAATAGAGATTCGATTTTTGAACGCAAGTCATCAGAATTCCCCGGTTCAAAAATAAATCCAGTCCTTCCGTCTTTCACCAATTCAGGGATACCCCCAACTCTTCCCCCAATCACAGCTTTACCTACGGCAAAGGCTTCCGAAACTGTCATGGGATTATTTTTATTCCTCCGTGATATCCACTGAAATTATTGTAATTTATACCTGTATAGGCAAAAATCTTATATCCCCTCCTGGCGAGTCTTGCCCCAAGTTCTTGCACGTGTTTTTCCACTTCACCAAAAGTCGCAGGGATTCCTTTCTGACCAATGAATGCGATCCTCATAAGTTAAAACCTATATCCTTTCCCAACAAGAGTCTTATTTTGTTTTTGAGAACCCATGATGCAGGTTTCCAAATTTGTCGCCTTATCGCAGGGACCGCCGTTCCAGTCATCCAGCAGTTTTTAGTACAATTCTTTGTCTTTTTTCTGACTAATTCCGCCTGTTCACTATGCCATATTTCATCAAAGTCTCTTTTTTTCAAATTCCCCATAATCCAGAGTTCATCAGAACCATTGCAAGCAAGAACATTTCCGTAAGGGTCCAAAAGGAATAAATCAGTCCCTGCTCCGCAGGGCAAAGGATGAGTATTTCCCTCCATATAGTTTAAGATTCCGAGATTGAAATATGCTCTGAACCAATCTTTTATTCTCATTCTTAGATTCTTTCTTTTGGAAGTTAAAAGAGCTCGAATAAATTTTTGCGTTTCTTCTGTAACAACTTCTAAATTCTCAATTTTGTTGTCGTTCCTAAAAAAGTAAAAAGAATTATGCATGGTAGCACTGGCAAATTCCATATCCATAAATGCCATAAGATCGTATAAATCAAGCAAGTCTTTTGCATTCCTATCCGAAATCACTATACTAAAACCTACATTTTTTAATCCAATTTCTTTCAGTCTCAAAACAGTTCTCAGACCATGGTCAAAACCGTCTTTTATGCCTCTTAACTCGTCGTTCAACTTAGGCAACCCTTCTATACTAACCCTAACATGAATGTTAGGAAACTTCTTAGCAATATTCACAATCCTATCAGTGAAATATCCATTTGTGCTTATTTCTAATCCGTCAGTTTTTTTATCCAGTACCGCAACGATTTCTTCAATATCTTTTCTTAACATTGATTCCCCACCAGTAATATTTAGCCTTTCATATCCTGGAGGTATTTTATCCATAACCTCTACGGAAATTTCTTCCTCAATTTTGCTTGGATTCTTCCAAGTATGACACATTTGACAATGTGCGTTACACCTATAAGTTGTTATGATAGCACATTCCATGTCTATCCGCCTCTAGTTTTCTAAGAGCTGTTTGTAGAATGTAAAGTGTTTCCAAGCAACTTCATTCCATGTAACATTTTTGTAACTATTAAGAGCATTATCCCTCAATCTCTTCATTAATTGGGATTTATTTAGAACATCTACTATTTTCCGGGCAGTTCTTTGGGGACTTTCTGGACAAGCTATTAAACCGTTATCATAATCCTTCACTACGGATGCTAATCCGGGTAAATCATTACAAATTACGGGAGTACCTAAGCAAAGTGAGTGGATAGCAGCTCCGCTTGTCGTACAATTTTTGTATAGAAGTAGTGCAAAGTCTGAAATTTGGTGAAGCAGAACTACCTCTTCATCTAATAACTCCCGATTTACGAATTTGATACGTGAAGGATACGTTGTTTTTTGAATCTCATTTCTAATGTACGTTGCATGTCGATTATCGCCAAATCCTGCTATAAGATAGTTTATGTTACTTTTAATTCTCTGCATTTCGGAAATCAAGGTTAGGCAGGCTTTGTAATCTTTATTAGTGTTTATCGTTCCCAGCGACAAAATAACTGGTTCATTCATGGGAATTTGGTATTTTCGAAAGACATCCTGACGTTGTGCTTTGTTGGCCCTTCTAAGGAGAGGCCCGTGAGGGATTATAGTAAATATTAAATTACTGATATTATGCCGTGCAATAAATTCGTCTTTTGCATCTTCTGAGTGAAAAATGAAACCATCAAAAAAGGAAAAGAACTTCTTACGCAAAAAAGTGTTATTAAATGTAGGATGGACTGGCTTCACATCGTGGATAGTGACAACAAAAATGATATTTTTGTACCACGCCCGTATTAAATAGCTAAGAAGGAAGTCTAATAAGCAAAAAAATCCCATTTGCCAGTGAATAATCTGCGGTTTAAATTTCTTTGTCAAACGGAATACCATACTTAACCATTTCAGGTATTCAAATATTCGTTTTGGTTTATTTAGATGCTTATCCATGTGTGCCGAGTAAGTTGTAATCTCAATTTCCCTCGATTTTTGCTTGAAATCCCTAGGAACAACTAAATGTACCTCAATCTCCTTAAGTGAAGCCAGAGACCTGCAAAGTTTTAAGTCGTAGTAACCAAGACTATGACAGGCAGCCGCATCTACCATTAGAATTTTCATCATTCAATCTCCATCCTGTTGGCTATTTCAGAGTTCTTTAATACAGTCCGCTGGCAGATAAGCGTATTGCTTAATATGCCTATACAAAATAACAGAAGTTCATTTTAACTCATTTGTTCTATGCAAAGAAGATTTCACTTCAATCTAATTATTTTCTGGATCGTTCTATACCTTGTATACCAAGAGTTACTCTTGGCAAATTTGAAAAACTCTGGATGATTCTTACCCTTCTTATATGCTTCTTCTAAGAATTTTACAAATTCATCTCTATCATTGGCAAAATACGCAGGAGGTCTTAAAGATTCAGCTTCCTGCATTCGGGTAGAGACTACAGGCAAACCCGCTGCAAAATACTCAAACATTTTAATCGGGGAAACTGACTTGGTTAACTTATTTAGTTTAAATGGAATAATGCCAACATCGGCATATTTCATATAACAAGGAATGTCATTGTAACCTTTACAACCCAATAAGAAAATGTTTCGAAAATTCTTTGCCTCACGCAAGCTAATTTTTCTAGGCCCAACTAAGATAAAATTATATCTTGGTAATCTTTCTGCTACGTAATAGAGTAATTTTTCGTCAAACCAATCACAAATTGCTCCTACATAAACAATACGCGGAGAATCAATCTTACAGTAATCTTGTGGTTGTACTGCAGTATTTCCATGGAAATGGTCATAATCTACTCCATTTGGAATGTAGTAGAACTTGGACGGTTTAAAATCATAACAACTTGTCAATTGTCTTGCCGTGCAAAAAACATAATCAGCTTTGTCTATCAGTTCATTTTGAATTTCTGTAAAAGTTTTGGGGCTATCCCTAAACTCTGGGACGTCATCGGTTATTCTTAAGACAAATTTGTTATATTTTACAAGCTCAGTTAGATAATGTCCTGAAAATTCGTTAATCCATAAAATGTCAACCTTCAAACAATCGTATTTTTCCAAAATAGTCTTGACAAAAGGTATAGTAAATCTTAGATTGTTTTCTCCAATCCACTTTCTATCAAATGGCCATTTACGACTATATGGCAAAAGAGTTAATGGATTATGACCTAATATTCCATTATCTTTTTGCACTCCTTTTGTCCAGTCTCGGAGTCGGCAATAATTTTCCTTTTTAATCAAATGAAAAGGAGACAAAGGTTGACTCAGCCAAAATGCCCTATACCCATCCATAGTAAACATTTTTCCGTAGTGGTGGTCACCCACTTTGATTATGTCTTTTAGTCGATGGGGATTAGCTATTAAAATCTTTCTTGAATTATTCATATCAATCCCTCGAAGCATGAATATGTCGTTTTATATGGATTGTATCGATGATCCGAACTGACTAAAGGCCAAAAAACCTTATCGAAAGGAATGTTAGTCATTACATAGACCACAAAGGTGTCCTTACTCACCGACCTTAGCAAGTGTTTGTCCTCTCCTTCGCCTTATACATATACCAGAAACTATGCCTAATATTGCAAAATAGAACATATTTGAGCCCTTTCCACCAAAGCTCATCGGGATAAGGTAATAAACAAGGAAAAGAAAGCAAAACATGGCTAGTGATGCGTTGAATCTGTCATTCGTTTTTCTTGAAAGCGAATAAGAGTGCTTTAAACCTCCCACTAATCCCCAAATAAAAGGCACAAGTCCCACCAGTCCCATAAGATATGAAATAGAAATATAAGTTCCATGGCCTCCTAAGCGAAGCTGTTCACTTATAAGAAAAGACAATCCCGATGAATACCTAAAGCCCGCAGAACCTATGCCCGCTCCAAACAAAGGATGGTGAAGAAAGGACTCCCAATAGAGTGCGAATACAGATGCTCGACCCACGTCTAACTGTTCAAGGCTTCCGCGGATCTTGAGTATTCTTTGGAAGGACTCCGGTAGAGCTTCATAAAAGAGGAATGTCCCACAATATAAAGATAGAAAAACCATAAACGATATAATGAGATACCTCGGTTTTTTTTGTATCACCATCCAGATCGACAAAGCCAATACTATCCCAGCAAAGCCGCTACGGCCACCGCTCAATATAAGACTATACCCCAAAAATCCGTAAAGTATCCACCTTAAAATATTTTTTACTTCACACGTTCGAGCAAGTAAAAGAATTAACCATATTGAAGCAACCTCCCCAAGAGTGCCTATACGATATCCACCAGTAGATAACCCATAACCGGTATTCAGTAAACCGCCTCTGCCAGTGTCGAAAAAAGATTTAAGAAAGACACCTTGATTTTGGAGGTTATAAAGAATATTCTGAGCTGAATATGAATAAATTAATATTACTCCCAACAGGGTAAGAATAAAGCACAACTGCCAAACAAATCTAATTGCCCTTTGTGTAATCTTTGTATCTGTAGATACTACTTCTGCAAATATGAAGTAATAACAAAAACTCAGCAAATAACTAAACCATGCACGAAAGCCTTGGGGTGCATACCTAAGTTCTGTTAAATCTGTTAGAAGTAGGGGATTTCGCAAATAGTTTATAAAAACTACACTAAAGTATATCAGTACAGGTATCAAAAGTGGATTTAATCGCCATCGAAGAGAGTAAAAGATTCTTTTCGCAAATTTCTGAAATAAATAGAGAACAGTAACAATTGGTATAATGAAGTACGAGATAGATACTGCACTGCCCAAAAACTTGCCCATACAGATTGGGACAAAGATAAGCAATACACAAATATAGATACTTCTTTCTGGTTTTTCTAAGATTAAAAATAGCAATAACGCTCCCCCTATTAATAACAGGATATAGAGAGGTGAGGATAGTAAGACCGCTAACCCAACGCATACTGCAACGAAGGAAACGAAGCATATAATAATAAACGGGGTTGTGCTTTGGGTCGATTTTACAGTATGCGCCATATGATATCTCTTTCACTTAGTATTTAATTCTACTGTTCTTGCCAGAAATAATGATTCTGCAACAAATGTCCTAAATCTCTATCCAAAACTTTACTTCAACAGGAATTTTTGTCTTTAATGTTGAGGTAAGTTTTTCAGTTTTAGTAATCATTCCATATCCGGAAGAATAAAAAGCAGGTTCTTTATGCCATTGCAACTTCCTAGAATCAATTTTTTGATTTGACTTAAAACCCGAAGATAAAATAAAGTTCCATTTCAAACTATGTTCTCCCTCCCCCCTAAATTTATCTGTTATCTCCCATTTTTTATCTTTTTTGCAATATTTTATCTCTCTTTCATGAATAATAGGCTGAGAGAATCTTTTATACCCATAATGTTCCGCAATAAGAATGTCCATTTCATCATTTGTGTCCCATTTATTAATCTTAACTTCAGCGTCATTTCTCATCCCAAATAGATTTTTCCCATCAAATCTATTTTGCTCCTTACCATCTATCACAACGGTATTATGATAAGCTGTAGAGCGAAACTTATTTCGCCACATAGGCTCAGCAGTATAAACATAAGTCCCGGGATCAACAATTATATCTTGCCCATCTATGCATAATTCAAAATTCAATTTATCATTATGGCAGTGACCGCCATTTCCGTCTTGTCCATTGGGGCCGGAGGAGATAAACATATGACTTTTATCATTTCTCATTATGTACCAGCCAGCATCGGGAAATGCCCGACTACCGATATTTGTAAGACAATTCTCTTCTAAATCCTGCCAGATTTTATAACCCTTCTCTCCAAAAACCCATAATGCCTCCTCGCAAAAGCCAAATTCTTTAATCTTAAACTCAGGCTCTTTAAAGAATATAGCCCCAAGAGTAAGTAAATATCGCATATCCAGAACCTCTCGATTCGTAAATATATGGAATCTGCCGTTATCATTGTCCCCAATTTGAGGCATTCTACCATTCGGCTTTAATGCATAGAGGATGAATTCGAACATTTTATATAGACGCCGGAGGTATTTTTCACCAAATATTTCATTTCCAACTTCTATAAAATTGTGTTCTTCAAAATTCTTATGATTAATTATTACTAAAAAAGTGGCGTAAAAGAACAGCTCCAATACCAAACGGTGATAGCAGGTAGAAGCCTCAAAATTAACTCCATCGGGATAAACCTGTTTTTTCATCTCTTTTTTGAGTTCCTCTATGCCAAAATTTTTCCATTTTTTAGATTCTTTGAACTCTGGAATTAAAACTCCCAAATAAACTAATCCCACGATATCAGAAAGATAATGATTAGAGGTCAAAACTCCACTTCTTTCTAAATTTTTTATAATATGACAACCATGTTGATATAACGATTCTAAAAATTTGAGTAAAAACTGTTGGTTAACCACTTTTGAGTGTTTAAAGAAGTAATATCCCAAAATCCAATTACAGGCTCTAATAGCTACATCCATAGTGCAGGTCCAATTAACCCCAAACCTGGGGGGATTATTTTCAATCCAATCGTTAATCTGATTAACAAATTCCTTAGCATATTTTTCATTGTCAGTTACCCAATAAGCTTGTCCCAAAATAGCCAAATGCTGGAATCTTGAAAGTTCCCAGGGAACCTTTACATCTACACCCGGCCTATGCCCATATTTTATATCCTTATAATATGTCTTTAGATCCCATCTATGGCCAGATTTAAAGTCAATATGCCAATCAATTGGTTTATAATGGTGAATAGCGCATGGCGAATGGCGAATGGTAATTAACTCCTTACGGCCAATCTGCGTATTATAACAATGGCCTTCAAAGTCTTTTGCTTTTATCCCGTAATAAACCTTAACTGGTCCACTTCCCAAGAGATCAAAGACATGGTCACAAATTTTATCCGCCTCTGCAATGATTTTGTCTGGAGCATCCAAAAAATGCTCATAAATAAACGAACCAACATCTTTCCATTTTAACGAACCAATAAAAAATTTCGGTTCTTTTCTCTTTCGCAAATATTTTTGTACTTCTCCTAAATTCTTGAATTGATATTTTGAATTCCAGACTTTCTTTAAGAGTTTTGTATCGGCCATCTCACTACCAAATGCATTAGCAGAGATTTTACTAATAGCATTTGATGCTTCGTCTTTGACTCCGGAGAGAAGCTTTCTAATTACAATCCGTGGCCATAAAATTTTTGTCTTCTGAACATAATGCTTGGGTCTATTATTCACAATAGGTACTTCCTTTTCATCTGCCTTCGAATTTTTCTTTTTGGCCTGGCAGCACCAGAATTTGCTCTCGATTAAATTGTCGTGATAAAAAGCATTAGTGAATAACCTACTGGCCTAACAGCTATACCTAAGATTAAGTTTAATAAAGTTGATGACGCTAGGCTGCTACCGATATGGTATTTCACTACCCCCATTGCTGATGATGCAGACGTTATTTGCTCTATCGGCCACCGCATTATCCTGAAAGTACCCCCCAGCCAAAATCTAAAGCTTTCCCATCTCTTTTATCATCACCCATTCACTAATCTTCCACTGTCCTTTGTAGATCAATCTTTCACCCACCATCCGGCTTGTTGGCAAATCGGCATCAGTAAGTCACTCAGCTTTAATAACTCCTATATCTTGTATTCTCTTTCAACATCCGTTCAGATTTCTTTCTAATTCCTCGTTAAACGTTTTCTCAATTCTCCGATTCTTCCTTTTTTTAATAATAGAAAGAGGGACAGCTTTTGATGTATTTCCTTTTTTCAAAAGAGTGTATATCTTAACAATCTGCTTTGAAAATCTCAATTTGTGAAAATCTGCACCCGAACCGAAACAGAAATTTCTTACTCCCGTATTAAATAGATATCGTATGGCATAGTCAGTGTCCAAATTCCCTAAAGATAAACGTTTTAGTTCCTTTTCATTTCTACTATATGCTGCATCCCAAGCATAATATCTTTCACCCGCTCTAATCCCTAATTTATAGGCTACAGCTTTGCTTTTGTGATCGATAAAGAAACACATAGCATTTTCTAAATACGACTTAATTAAGTCTTTGACAAAATCTTCAATTCGGCTATTTCGATATATGCAATGTTTTGAACTGAGTTCTTTGGACATTGAAACTTCCTTTATCTCCTCGAAACGATCTAATATCTGATTTGACACTAAACACGTTGTTGTTAAATCAATACCCTCTCTTTTTATTTTATTTAGTCTTCTTCTCAAATTGCTTTTGAGGCCTTTAGCATAGTAATTACTTCTTACTAAATCATATGTGTCTGACATTATCTCCGGGCACGCTGATAAAACTGCAATATTGTTTTTACTCAAATCAAAATTAGGAGTAAATTCTGGGATGTATTTCAACTCTATGAAATCATATCTTCTATTGTTCCTTAGCCAGTCAAAGATGAAATAATATTCTTCTTCGCTCAATTTGTCCGAAATAATATCTAAATAAGTTGCTCCACATTGCTGCGCAATGAACTCTATCGTTTGATATTTTACTCCCCATTTTTTCCTTGTAACTTCACAAAAGGGAGCAATTGCTCTAAGCATATCTTCCTTGTTGTATAGAAACAATACGCAAAGTCTCTTGTCATATCCGAGTTCCCCACTTTCGTAATCTTTGAAGTGTTTCCACCATGTTCTTTGCCAAATATAGGATGATGTAATATTCTGGTTATCAACTTTTTTCTCGAAACTTAGCCATTCATTTCTAACCTGATCAAACTCATCATCTGTCATAATAACTTTAATATACATAATATTCTCATCTCAACTTTAGAATTCTAAATGCCAAGGAACGAGCCTCCCTAATCTCTTCAGGCCGAAGTTCACGAAGCAATAACAGCATTACAGAGTACACTACTGCTCCTGTGCATATCCCCACAATTAAATTCATCACATTTGAAGCGGTAAGACTGTTGCCTAAAGGATATGCTATTATGCTCATCACTGCTGAAGCAACCGCTATTTTCCCCAAAGACTTAAAAGGAAACTGCCAGACGAGAAACTGTCTCGACATCGCAATTACCATTGCCAAGTTAGCAGCACAGGCAACAAGAGTGGTAGTCGCCGCTGCCATATAGCCATATTTAGGAATAAGCAGAAAGTTGAGCCCCAAGTTTGTTCCTGCACCGATTAAGTTGTAATGCATGGTCAAGTTTGTTTTTTTATAGTAATTTAACACTCTTCCAAAACTACGTTCAATTCCAATCAAAAAAGCACTAAATGCTACTATGGGCACAGTCACATATCCCTGAAAATATGCAGGCGCAGCGAGAACGCCAATAACTGGTTTAGCTAAGATACTCAACCCCACCGCAGCTGGGAGTCCAATGAGAAGATAATATCGGGTAACCTTTCTCAAGAATTCTCGGCTTGCCTCTACACCTTGGTTCTCCCAAATGTCAAAAGCGATAGGCTCCCAGGCCATCGCGAGTAAGTATACAATAGCGAGTATGGTTCGCTCCGAGATAGCGTAACTGGCAGAGTAGATTCCCACCTCCTGACTACCTCGGAAAAATCCCAATACGTAACGATCAGAAAAGCTTAAGGCCCAACTGGCAATATTCACTGCCACTAAGGGAAAACCATATTTAGTTATCTGTATACTTATGGGCGAATGAAGAGTTCCTTCTTTAAACGACAACTTCTTCATCACAATTTTCCAGAGCAATGGTAAGACCATCACTGCGCTAAAAAAAGCGCCCCAGAGGAGTCCCTCAATGCCATAGTGGAAAATTATTATCAGCACTACACCAAAGCCGACACCCGCCACTTTATGGTATATTGTAAAAGATGTGTACCAGCCAACCTGGCGCTTTGCCCTTAGGAAAGCGAGGAGGAGCGTTGACCATGAAGAGACTATGAATACCAGCAATCCAACACGCATCAGAAAATGCAGACTTGCTGAAATATGTCCCTTAGCAAAGAAGATAATACTCATGAATATGACTGAAATGCCTACCACTGAAACGAAAGCGAGTTTTACAATAGCACCATAAAATTCTCCGAGTCTGTTATTTAATCTGTAGGCTGGAAAAAATCGGATTATAGCAGCACCAATCCATACAGTAGAAATAGTAGATAAAATAGATACGCTAGTTAAAACTAAAACATAATTTCCGTAGTCCACAGGAGAGAACAGACGAGTAATGATAGGAATAGTAGATATTCCTACTATAGCTGGGATAATATATGACGGGAGGTATTTTACTACGTCCTTAAATAATTCTTTAATCATAGTTATCCAATTTCCTCATACATTCCAGCACTAATAGTGTTGTAAATCCAATAGCCCTGCTTGTAATACCCTTTAATGATTTCACTAGTCCCTACGTTCTTGAGTTCTCGGCTATTTGATATTACAGTGATAAATGGTTTTCTATACCTGCCATTATAAATCAATTCATATCGTTTATCATTCAATTGTCTAACTGATGAGTGGTTGGAAGACTCAAAATATTTGGCAATCTCAGCGCAAGTTGCATGCCAAACATCCGCCCTTTTAAAAAGAGCATAGATTGCATTTATAGAATCCGCATCCGCATAAATGGATGGAGACTGAAATCTTCCATCTGTTCTAACAAAAATAAAGTGCTCGGCAATAATGATAGGATTACCGCTCTCATATATTTTCATGAGTTTGGAAAGCTTATGTATCCTTTTAATTTCTCTCAAAATATTTTTAATGGTTGAAGATGTAGCATTATCATTAAGCAAACTACCCAACACATTACTGGGCATAGTAATTAGATCATCTACAATCTTGGGATTCATAGATCTTAAATCGGAGAAATCAAAATTCCAGTATAACAAATCCATTTCAGAAAAATCCTTTGGCTTTAACATCTTGTTCTCATATCCCGGAGACCTCCCACCCACTATTTTAATACCATAATCTTGATATAGACTATCAATTATTTGCTTCATTCTTTTCTTAAATTTATTTGTATCTATGTAGATGAATTCCTGGATAACATTGTTTCGAATTTCGGGGTTGTTAATATCAATATATTTAGTGTGATTAATTCCATGTGCAGCTATTTCAAACTCATATTCATCTTGTATATTTTTCACAAACTTCAGAAAATCTTCCCTTTGAAGTCCATGATTTTCTACTTCATAGCCACTATTGGGATTTAGGAAGCCATGGATACCCAAAGGTAAAAAGAAAGTTACCTTTATCTCCGGATTCCTCTTTACTATGTTATCCACAAAAAATTTATATAGAGAGCCATCGTTATCTAAACCAAAACCCCAATCAAAGAGAGGCGTTATTTTTTTGTTTTCTAGTCCTTTGGGTTTTACATACACATCGGATAGGTCATCAATAGTCAGACACATAGGGGCTCGATGATTGTTAAACCACTTGGCAATTTTTATCATCATTTTGCCTTAGCTTGGAAGTTGACCAAAAATTCTCCCCGGAAAATATGAAAAATGAGCTTTTCGCTATAATAACAGCATACTTCACTGAATCCACGCTTAAGTAATTCTCTAATCATATTCTTCCTTTTGTCAGCCTTGCTGGAATGCCATTAGCCGCAGTTCAACGTTGTAGATAAAAACCACTATCGTGCAGCCATAGATACTTCACCATTTGAAGTTATCTATGGCCTTTTCCATTAAACTTTTCTTAGTTTGTAAAAAGCCAATGAACCTACTTTTTCAAACAATCTATTTTCAATTCCAATCTGAAGATCTACTAACTTGGGCGATATCTTATTTAGTGCTCTGGGTAAATAAGCTCTGTATGTCCAAAAGTCCGCAGTTTGAACTTCCTCCAATCCGCAACCCTTTATTCTTTTCAACACACTATACCATTCTTTAATTCCCCACCATAGGCAAAAAGGCAATTTGTTCTTTCGCTTTAGATTGTAAGAATGAAAAAACCAGTTTCTAAAGTTCGGCATTTCCAAAATAAGCATACCACCTTTTTTAACTGTTTTGAGCAATTTTCTAACGATATCTACTGGATACACAAAGTGCTCTATTAATCCTAAACATACAATTACATCGAAATAGCTTTCTTCAAAAGGACGTGGAAGGTTCTTAATATCTCCTTGTAATATTTTAACTCCAAGATTTTTATTTAATTCCTTTGCCTTTTTAACATTTCCTTCATCATATTCAAGCCCCCATAGTTCCTTAAACCCTAAAGTCCTAAAAAACTTGAAATAAAATCCTGCTCCGCATCCCACATCTAGAATCCGAACCTTTCTTTCACCCAATAGGACATGATCAAAACATCGCATTATACTCCTAACTCCGTAACTTCTATACATTTCATCTAGACTTCCAATATTGTCCCAAGCGTTTTTCCAAGCATCCTTAACCTTCTTCATTGAATACTTCCTCTTTTGGCCGCCTACAATACTCCTGTATCAGACTCCGATGATCGAATTTTGGAGACCATCCTCTATCTCTAATCTTAGTTAGGTGAGCCACAGCCTTACTTTCAATATTTCGTGCTGAATCTGTTCTTTTAATGACTAATTTTGATTGTAAGTTAAGTAGTCAGTGGCTTTTCCTACAAATTCCTCAAGGAGTATCATTTTCCTCATTCCTAAATTGTAAACATCGCCGTTATCTCCATTTTCCGTGACTTTTAGACGCATAAGTTGATCAAAAAACGCAATTGAGTAGTCAGTATAGCCTCTTGGTTTCTTCTTTTTGGCTCTAAAGTTCCGAAATTCCTTATCCATTCACGATTTCTCCTATATGGTCAACATCTTCCCGTCTTATTCCTGGATACATCGGTAATGTTAGGATATTGTTGATATGCTTTGTCTTACTCTTAAATTTGCTTCCTTTATACAGAGTAAATGTTGGAATTAAATCATAATGTTTGCTTGTCTGAATGCCTGCGCTTCTTAACTTCTGCTTTGTCTCTTGATAACTATTTTTCATAATGATAGGCATTATGTGAGGTGTTGCTTGCTCCAAGTTTCTATCGGTGAATGGGATGACTATATTATCATTATCCTTCAAAGTATCTACGTACCATCTGTAAATTTCTCTTCTCTTTTTATCATTCTTTTCTAACTTCTTGAGTTGGACAAGTCCCAAGGCAGACCGCATTTCATCTATTCTATAATTATAGCCGAGCATCGTAACATCATAATCACGTGCGTGGCCTTTATGTCTATCGTATGTAAGAGAAGTCAGCCCATGAGAACGCAGCAATCTTATTTTATCTGCTAATTCGTCATTATTGGTTGTTATCATTCCACCTTCACCAGTAGTCATATTCTTATTACTAAAAAAGCTAAAACAACCGATGTCACCTATTGAGCCGACAAATTTTCTGGTTCCATCCTCGAACTGCCACCAAGCAAGTGGAGCATGTGCACAATCTTCTATAACCTTTAAGTTGTGTTTTTTTGCAACTTCCATAGTCTTGTCCATATGGCAAGGGAAACCTGCATAGTGAACAATTGTAATTGCCTTTGTTTTATCTGTTATTTTTGCTTCTATGTCCTCCGGATCGACAGTTAAGTCTTTTTCTGAGATAGAATCAGCGAAAATGACATCTGCCCCTGTGTATCGTACTGCATGAGCTGTTGCAACAAATGTTAAAGCCGGGCATATAACCTCATCCCCTAAACCTACCCCAAGAGCTATATTTGCCATGTGAAGTGCAGCAGTGCAATTCTCCACAGCAAACGCATACTTTACCCCTATCTTCTCAGCAAATGTCCTTTCAAATTCTTGGGTAATTTCTCCCATTGTAAGCCACTTGCTCTTCAAAACATTTGTTACCGCCTCTATTTCTTCCTGGCCAATATCTGGCTCGCACAGTGTTATCTTCCACTTCATCAACGTAACTCCCTTAAAGATTTAGTTCACCTATATCCTGATTTGCTTTTTCATAATCATCAGGCCTACCTATATCTAACCAGTAACCGCCGTATGGATACACTCTGACAGTCTGCTTTTTACCCAGTACTGTAAACATTAGGTCATCAAAACCAAACGGTTTCTCATCCGGAACAAAATCCAAAATTTTTCTATTGAATACGTATAGCCCCATACTCACATTTACTTCGTATTCCGGCTTTTCTTTAAATCCTACTGCAGTGTTTTTGTCTTTATCGATATCTATAACGCCGTAATCTATTCTCGCGGTTCTTTTGTATGTAGCAACTGTAAGTAATGCATTATTTTCTAAATGGTATTTGTACAATTTCCTGAAATCCAAATCAGTCAAAAGATCACCGTTCATGACTAAGAAATTTTCTGGTAAATCCTTTATCAATTTTAGGGGTGCTATTGTACTCAAGGCTTCGTGTTCCATAGAATATTTCATTTTCACCCGCCACTTCCTTCCATCATTAAAATATGCCATAATCAACTCAGCAAAGTGATTGACACATAGTGTAACCTCCGTAACACCACACTTTCTCAATCTACCAATTAAGATTTCTAAGATGGCTCTGTTTCCTACTGGCACAAGGGGCTTTGGTATTATTGTAGTATAAGGCTTTAATCTGGTACCCTTTCCTCCGGCCAAGATTACTGCTTTCATCTTAGGTCCCTCATTTTCTCTTATTAAATGTGGTATATATTTGGTTTATAAAATATTTTACGCTATGCCTAACAGTTATAGTACTCTTTATTGTTAAAATCGGTGATTATCCTATTTTTGACAATAAAGGCTATTTCCTTTATCCCATCAGAAACAGTTTTTGTGGTTCTATAGTTCAATTTTCGTTTTATCTTTTCAAAGCTAACTTTATAGTCTCTGAGGTCTTTACCTTTTTTAACAAATTCTACACTAAAATCTCCAACTATCTTTTTTATCTTGTTGGCTATATCAATTTTCCGGTAATTTTCTTTTGTATCCCCCACGTTGAAAACCTCTTGAGCGGTCGAGTCCATACTGCTCAAAACTAATTGCACAGCTTTTCCAACATCCATAAGATGTACATAAGGTCTATTTGATTTGGGAAGAAATATCACTAGTTTTTTATCAACAATGGCACGCATGGTGAAATCATTTACCGTTAGATCAAATCTTAGCCTTGGGGAGATCCCATAGACTGTTGCAAGTCTCAATATCGTCCAATCTAACTCATCTTTTACCTCATCTGCCAAATGCTTCTCTATTTGAACCTTTGTTTTTGCATAAAGAGATAGTGGGTTCAGTTCGAATTCTTCAGTTGCAGGTTTTTCTCCCCTGTATCTTCCATAGTTACTACATGTTGATGCAAAAATAAACTTTTCAACCTTCTTTTTGGCAGCAAGATTTATGATCTTCTTAGTAGCTTCTAAGTTTGTTCTTATAGCTTCTTCAGGCATTTTTCTACTTGCAGCTTCACCAACAATAGCGGCTAAATGGACTATACTTGTCTTAGAATCTATTAGATTGTCATAGGCAGAGGTGTTGTAAATGTCCTCTTTAATGAACTTAAAAGTGCTACTTTGAAGTAATCCCAACAGGCTTTTCCCGCCAAATAACAATTTATCTATTCCGGTCACTTCATAACCTTCTGATAATAGCATTCTACAAAGTGTAGAGCCTATGTAACCCGCAGCCCCAGTAATAAGGACTTTCACTTTCAATTCCTCTTACGAAGTAAGTTCTGTTCTCTGCCAGCATAACCGGTATCGTAATTATCGCCTTCTTTTTGTAAAAACTTTTTGGCCATAGACTCGTCTAGAAAATGCCCTTTTTCTGAAGTCTCAGAAATTACGCCCCTTGCCGATTGCCTCCACCCACAGGTATTGAACGGCTCGATTATGACCCCAGGCAAATCAAAATAAGCTATCCATCCCCGCGAATTGAAGGAATCATAATGGACAAATGCTTTCACTTTACATTCTTTCTTAACAAGTACTTCTACAAGATAACCGCCGGTAAATGCACCCGCGCCTGTAACGAGAATCCTCTTATATTCGACAAATTCATTTGTTCTCTGTCTCTATAACGGACTTATAAAGGTCTATGATTTTATGAGCATTATTTTCAATGTTGAGGTTCTTTGTTTTGGTTTTAAACTCTTCTACATTCGATAGGACTGTTCTTGTCTTTCTATATAAATCATTGAAATCTCTTGTTCTAAACAAGACTACCCCTTTTGGCCTAGGAACACAATCACTGGCTATAACAGGAGTACCAACGGACAAGGCTTCACAAACTGTCAGAGAATCTCCATCGGTATTGGTAGCCCTTATGACTATATCGCTTATCCGCCACAGACTCGACGCTTCTTCCAACGGATCTGTAATAAAAACAAATTTGTCCTCTAAATGAAACTTTTTGATTTTCTCTTTGAGCTTCAGGAAGTAGTTGTTGTTCCCAATTCCAGGCAACAACAGGCAGAATGCAGCGTCTATATCCTCCTTATTCAAACTTACTGTCAATTCTATTAGCATGTCTATGCCATAGAGGTCTACGCCGTTATGAAAACAAATTTGCCATGCATTCGAAGAAATTAGGAACTTATGTTTTTTTCTCATTTCCACAATAAGGCTTTGCTCATTGAGTCTAGGAATCGCGGATGGAGGAATAAATTCCGGAATGACGAATATTTTGGATTTATCTTTAACTATTTTCTTTGCAAGTGCACAGCACTTTGAGCTATCTACAATGAAATAATTCATCGCATTAATGGATTCAGCTATTGATTTTCGCAAAATCCTCGGTGCTTTTTCTATTTCTGCTGGAAACCTCTCATTATGGAGTGATACAATTGTAAAATGCTTAAACCCCAAAAGGTAATATATGAATGTGTTTTTCCAAGAAAAATCATGAAAATGCAGGATAGCCTTCTTATGAAAAAATAAGTATACTATAGCCTTTCTCCACGAAATAAACATAATTTCATTGTTTGCTTTTTCTGCGCTATAGCACTTTGAAAGATCAATTATTACATGATTTATGTTTTCTTTCTCCAAGTATTCTTCTAGTCTTTTTAAGTGAACTGAGATACCACCGTACGGTGGTGGATAACAACCAATATTTATAACTCTCATCTAAGGTATTCCCTCTTAGGGTTTCGAACTTTTGTCACCAACTACCCCCGTAGTAAGACACACTTCGTAAGGGTGATGGAATAGTTTGCTCAACTGCTGCATTCAATACTCTTCGGCAAAGAGCTCGATCATTCCCTCCGTCGCTATCTTCTTCCACTTCTTTGTCTGAGTAGGATGAACTTGGTACTCACTGGCCAGCTCAGCACAAGTCCTTTCTCCTCTGATTGCCTCCAGAGCTACTTTTGTCTTTAAGCTCGGCGGATAGTGTCTATGAATGCTTCCCATCCTCGGGCCCCTCTCTTCTTTTCCTCACCAGTATCTCAGCATACTGTCTGAATTTTGGGGTCCACTATAATTTGAGATGTTGCTTCGCTGGATGAGGACGAGGGTTCGTGGAATGTTTTAGAGTCACAGTGTTCACCGTTATTACCTAGAAGAATTAATCTGCTTTTCCACTTCGAAGCTTATTTTTGTTGCTTGAGCTAACTGCCACAGCGGTATAGGATAGCCACTGCCATTGTTTATTGATTCGCCAAAGTCTTGGATTTCGTTCAAATGACCTTTGTCTTGGGTCTTAGCGAATGGGGAATGGGGAATGGGGAATGGGGAAAAGTTCCTGAGTCCGAAAACTCTAAGATTTTTATAATCCTCGAGAAAAATAATTTTCCCCTCAAAATAAATTTTCATTTGCTCTTTTGGATAGTCCTTTGTTCCCATTGCCGTATAAATTAAATTACAAATGGAGCCATCTTTGAATTTGAAACCCGCCATAAAGTTATCATTCCTTAGGTATTTCTTATTTTCAGGAGCTATGGAAAAAGCGTTGACTTTTTCAATTTCACTTTCGGTAAAAAAAGTAAATAAGTCATAAATATGGCAGGCTTCGCCAATATTCCTTCCTCCGCCAGCCTC
>Ga0114930_10000983_pt1 | contig 28495 bp, 26 predicted proteins | sample AnhtaG_FD_87300 | JGI IMG/M metagenome (GOLD analysis project Ga0114930, IMG submission 87300) | Deep subsurface microbial communities from Anholt, Denmark to uncover new lineages of life (NeLLi) - Anholt_01485 metaG | ecosystem: Environmental > Aquatic > Marine > Oceanic > Sediment | place... | reverse complement strand
GCAATCCCGGGTTTATCCGGAACCGAATGAAAGGTCACCTTAGCCACATCCTGATTGGATATCACCTTTATATTATTCATAACTTCTCCTTCGATAAATTTTAAGAATATGCTCTGAAAGAAATATAACTTAAAAAGAAGCTTTAGCCAACTATTTTTGATGGAAAAATTTAGGCGAATGAAATTATATATAGAACTACTTTGTCATCCACAAATTTGCACAAATTTTAGATCGCTAAGAACAATTTTTGTGCAGAAATTTGGGGTTTACGAGAGTCGATTTTTACAGCTAAATCCAGCAAAAGCTGTAATAAGATATACAATATAGTCTTAGCTCTCTATTCTCTGCCAATGATTTTTGGTTTCAAGATGGCACAGGAGTTGCAATATTGTGATATTGAATAAAAAAGGAGCAGACTTTGATGTATGTAGTTTTATTGTCAGCAATCTTGATAGAATTGGTTTTAATTGAGAATAAATTTAAAAAAGATTTAAATTTTCTTTTATTGATTTCCGATGTAAATCATTAAGAAAAGATTAAACCTTTTTTATAAATTCTGGGTCTAATTTCTTAGAAATGCAACTTAAAAGGAGGTGATTTCCTAAAAAAGAGAAGATTCAAAAAGCGGAATAAATTCAAACCTTAAAGGAGGTACTAAATGAAAGGAAGTAAAGCAAGCTTGATTCTCGGGGGGATGGTTATAGTTTTAATGATGTTATCCTTTTCAGGCTGTAAGAAATCAACCGAGCCCACGGTAAATTTAGACAAGGAAGCTATTTTAAGGTTAGTGGCTGAAGATGACAGCACCTTTTCCACAGATATAATTGACACTTTAACTCAGGATACCACCACATTTTCTAAAATAGTCGGTGTTGACTCAATCAGATTCTTCTGGAGGAAAATAATCAGCAGAACCAGAACCATAAATATCTCTATTTATCCAGCAGATGCAACCAGTATTTATCCTTATGCCTATGTCACAGTGATTGATACTCTTTATGGAGAACTGCATATTCTGGGTAAGGACGCAAATGGTTACCGCATTCATCTGATCAAACCTTTAACTGATGAGGCAGTTAAGAGCGCTTATTTTGTGAAAATAGGAAGAAATGATTCCCCTTATCGTGGTTGGAGATTAGAAGGGGTCTCGGGGCTTCTCTCCCATTCAGTCCCCATCTGCACACGAGTAATAAATCAGGTTCATCTTGTTTCCTCAGTCTATGACAGAATTCTTACTAAAGAGGATATAACCGGAATTACTTTAAGAGATAGTATCCTAACCTTCAATATCGGCGATACTATAACACTGACCGTGGTCACTGCAGACTCTACCGATTTAGTTTATTTGCATACACCTTCATATAATTGCAGACCTCACCGTCGCTCTTTTGACAACAACGGAGATGGCACTTTTACCGGCACCTGGGCTATTGAGGATATGCCTGGCGCTTATGGCAGGCATCATTTCGCAATTGATGTGATCAAACATTCTACTTTAGATGGAGATGACCCTTATGATTCCAGGATCTGGGGGATTATTTACAGGGTCAGTCATCCTTAGTTTATTTACTTCCATATCTAATGACTGAGGCAGGAGTTAAGCTCCTGCCTCAGTAGAAAACCTTTATAACCTGACAGAACAAAAAATTTCTAATGCTTAAGGGTAGAGTTATGCTTCTACCCGTATATTACAAATTCTTCGCCCAAGAGGCTTGGAAGGATATTCTATCACTCTGTATAATGCCTGACTGAAGTGGAATTTAAAGCATCAACAGGGGTGTAGAATAATACTACGCCCCTGCTTTTTTTGTTAAAAAGGTTGCAAAATGTGTGAATTTACTTGCATAAAATCGGATTTTTGTTATATTAAAAATAGCTCTTTGAAATAGATGGGACTTCAAAAAAAGCTAATAAGGTTAAAGATTGCGCTTTAGCTATAATTCATAACTCTATAATCATTAAAAAGTTAAATCAACCATCTAAAGCAAAACATAAAGAGGGTGTTGTGACTTAAACCAATACTTTAGGAGGTGTGGTGGTTAGGCATATAAGTTGCATAGAGAAGTATAAAGGCCGTGTGATATTACTAAGGATTTGGGAGTGGTGTGCGCTGGTATATTAAAACCCAGCCACCCCGAAGGATTCGGGGCATCCCCCCTCCACCACTCCCATTAATTTTATATCCTCCCCCTGAAAAAAAGGGGGATTTTTTTGCGTAACTATATTCGGGTGGAGACAAGCTCCACCCCTAGGCGACTCAGTTAATTGATATTACAAAAAACTACCTAAATACAATCTGCTGTAAGGAACAAGTCTTTTCTATGTTATCCTTGACAAAAGCAAATTCAGAGTTGTATAATATCCGTGGAACGGATCCACAGGAGAAAAAAATCTCTTCAATTACTATGAGTTGGAAAGATAGATTACAAAAAATTAAGACAGAAGCTCAAGCCTCTAAAGAAAGACAAAAAGAGGAATCTAAAGCCTTAGCCAGCCAGGTGAATAATTTGATAGAAGAGGCTGAAGATTTAACTAAAGAGTTCGCCCAGGTAAGTAAGGCAAAAGTAAAATTAATCGACCAGAGGCATAAAGAGATAGATGAGCTTACTGGTAAAAAGTATTATAGCGGAGGAGTAATCCTGCAAATTTTCCAACAGAAAAGCTCCCTTTTGGGCTGGTTTAAATCAGAAGAGCCTGAAGAAAAACTTATCGCTCAGATCGAATTTCCCCATCCTTCAGCCATAAAAAGATTAGAAGGGTTTGAAGATAAGATAAAGATCGAATATTCCAATATAGAAAAAGAAATCCCCCTGCAAGAATTCACTCTCGAACTATTAAAAACCCACTTGGAAGAGGCTTATTCTTATTTTCTTTCGAAGATGAAGATGTAATTTCATCTATTAGGTATTCCTAAGTTAAGGATAACGTGGACCTACAGATTCTTGTAGTGCGACCCTTTCAGGGTCGCTAAAGCGTGGCTAAAAGTCTCAAGACCTTGACGGCCTCGCACTACGAACTTCTCGACAAAGAAAATATAATCATTTGTATCCCCACCTTGCCCCCAAGGCGGGACATTTACCCACGTTGAGGGCAACGTGGGTTTACCAAGTTGGTTGGTGAGGACACCAATGAAGAACAAGAAAGGTGAATTAAAACTTTTCAAAAAATTTCTGAATCTCTAATTATTTACTACCACCACAGTAGCCCCAGCCACCTCTTTGGCACCTGCCTCTTTCAAAACTTTGGAGCATTCTTCTAGAGTCGCACCTGTGGTCATAACATCATCCACCAAAAGAACCCTTTTCCCTTTGAGAACTAAATTATCACTTACCCTAAAAGCTCCTTTTACATTTCTTTCTCTTTCCTCAGGTAACAGATTGGTCTGGTCTTTGGTTTTTTTCTTCCTAAGCAAAACCTTATCCAACAAAGGCAGTGAGCATAACTTGGAAATCTCCTCCGCCAAGATTTTACTCTGGTTATATCCCCTTTCCCTTTCCCTGGAAGGGTGCAGGGGAACTGGTATAAGACAATCATACTCTTTTAAAAACCCATCCTGTTTCAAAATCTCGCCTAACCTTCTGCCCAACTTCTTACCTAAGGAGATCTTCCTTTTATATTTAAAATAATGAATCAGAGTCTGGTAAAAAGGGTCAAAAAGTCCCAGGGACCAATTCAGGCTAAGAGAAGATTCCGCACAGTTTGGACATCTTCTCATCTTTGCGAATGCATCTTGAGACTGGTTTAAAAAAGCCCGGCATAAAGGACATAAAGGATGGGGCAGGATATTCAAATTCTCCCAGCAGTCCGCACAGACCAGGCTTGCGGGACGCGACCCTTCGGACTTTTCCTCCTCCGTTTCAGACGATAAGAAGGAACCACACAGAAGGCAATGAGCAGGAAAAACAAAATCTAAAAGAGAATTTTTTAGCCCCAGGAAAGTTTTTAAGATCGCCATTTTAAGATTATTCGTAGTGCGACCCATTTGGACTGCCCATTTTTTTAATGTGGCCTCAGGGTTTATCCCTGACTTCTCTTCATTATATTCATACCAACCCTTCACAGATCCTTTTCGTCGGGCATAAAGCCCGACGCTACATTAAGCCAAAAAATCTATCGGCTGATAATCGCACCAATCCTCTGGATCCAAATTCGGACTACTCTAACCTCAAGTTATCTTCTTTCTTATCTTTTTAGACCTAAAGTAAAACCACATTAAAATTGAAGCCAAAAAAATCAACAGGGATAAGACCTGATTTTGAGAGAACTCTATATTTCCAAAGCGGACAAAGATCATACTCTCCTCATAATATCTGAAAAAATCCACTATAAATCTCCAGGCAGAATAGAAAACTAACATCAGCCAGAAAGTAAATCCCTCAAAAGTTTTAAATCTCTCTAAGAAAATCAGAAGAAAAAAAATGGCAAATCCAGCTAAAGAGGAGAAAAGCTGAGTCGGCAAAAGCTTGGCCCCCGGGAAAAAATAGCCCGCAAAAGAATCTGGTGGAAATACCACTCCTAAAAAGCTATCAGTTGTTTTTCCTGGACAGCATCCGTTCAGAAAACAGCCTATCCGTGCAATCGCTAGGCCTAAAGGGAAGGAAGGAGAGACTGAATCTGCAACTTTCCAGATGGGCATCTTCTTATAAAGAAGATAGACTAAGCCTGCGACTACTGAGAGAACGATACCGCCCATCATAGAAAGCCCTCCAATTCCGATCTCACCTGAGCTCTGAAAGGGATTAACCACATCCCCGAAGTGCCCTTGAAACTCATCTAAATGATAGACCACATAAAAAATCCTCGAGCCCATAAGGGAGCTTATTAATACTATAAGAGATAGGTCAAGGATTCTTTCAGGCTTCAGCCCTTCCTTTTTAGCTCTCCACATCGCTAAAACGATTCCGGCTATGAAAGCCAAGACCAGTAGAAGTCCATAACTTTTAATAGAAATAGAACCAATCTTAAAAAGAACTGGACACATAATTAGTAAAACATCTTTGATTTTGCTCGACGAATCAAGCTACAAAAGAATATTCTATCCAGTAGATTTCGTAATTGCTCAATTCATCCGGCTTTTTAGTCTCAATCTCTTTAATTATACTCTCTTAAGAAGAGCATGCTTTTATATCTAGGTCAATATTCTGTCCATTTATAGTGAATAGCTAAAAGCAGACCCATAGATACCCAGCTCATAAGTAGAGAGGACCCTCCGTAGCTTACCAGAGGAAAAGGGATACCGGTTACAGGCAGAAGGCCCATAGACATACCTAAATTCACTATTCCCTGAAAAGCAAAAATCGAAGTCAGTCCAAAAGCTACGTAACTATTGAAACTATTCCTGGATTTAGAAGCAATAGAGAGCCCGCGAAAGATCAGAAAAAAGAAGAGAGCTAAAAAGACTAAAGAGCCGATCAACCCGAATTCCTCACCTACTACTGAGAAGACAAAATCAGTATGTTGCATGGGCAGAAAGGCTAATTTGGTCTGAGAGCCATGCAGAAACCCTTTACCCCAAATACCACCTGAGCCGATAGCCACCTTAGATTGTATAATCTGATAACCTGCTCCTAAAGGGTCTCTATTCGGATCCAGAAATACTAAAACCCTGAGCTTCTGATAGTCATGCAATCTATTCCAGAGCAGAGGGGTGAGAATACCAAAGGCTAAATTAAGCACCAATACCCCAATGGAGAATAAAAACACTGGTCTAAGCCGGTATAAAAGATAGATCAAAAGAAAAAAGAAGATTCCCCAGGGGAGCCAGTGGAAACCAGCTACCAAGCTTATCAAGGGGGAGAAGATTAAAAAGATAAAAAGTAACGGCACCTTAGCCCAGTAGAGCATAGATAAAACTATAGCTAAAAAAACTAAGGAGGTTCCTAAATCCGGCTGTCTGAGAACTAAAAGCAGAGGGACAAAACCCATAACTATAACAGTTCCAATCCAGAGGACGGAATAAAAAGAACGCTTGCTATAAGTAATATAGCGTGCCAGCGCAAAGATGGTAGCAATCTTAGCCCATTCAGAAGGTTGAAAAGTTATTCCCCCTAACTCAAACCAGCGCGTTGCTCCAAGGCGGGTTGTTCCGATGAAAAAAAGTGCCCCTAATAAGAAAAGAGCTAAAAGGTAGTAGAGGTAAGAGAAGATCTCGTGAAATCTCAAGGGTATTATGAATATGATTCCTGCGGTAATTAAAGATAAAAAGAGCCAGAATAGCTGCCTTAGAAAAAGATTCTGCTCATTCAGGGAGGCGTGTTTGGCACTAAAGATCAGAAGTACCCCTATTAGAGATAAGAGCAGAGCAGTTACGAAAAGCTTAAAATCGAAATCTTCAGTTTTTAGTTTAAATAATGACATTTCTTAATTCCTATGGATCCATTTTACGGACAGTTTGAAAACTTCTGTTCTCCTCTTTTACCAATTCTGTGGTTTTCCCTTTCAGATACCTCTCTATAATCCTCTTAGCCATAGGGGCGGCAACTGTTCCACCGTGCCCAGCTTTTTCCACCAACACCGCCACAACGATCTTCGGATGATTAGCTGGAGCAAACCCCACAAACCAGGCATGATCTCTACCATGTGGGTTTTGAGCAGTTCCGGTCTTTCCTCCAACCATGATATCCTGGATTTGAGCTAAAACCCCGGTACCAGAAGAAGAGTTCACCGCTTGGACTAACCCTTCCTTCAGGACCTCAAGAGTTGTGGTTGAAAAAGGAAGGTGATATAGAACCGACTTTTTATTTATAAAAACCCTACCTTCAGGCGATCTTACCTCCTTTAGAATATGAGGCTGGTAAACTATTCCACCATTAACCAGGGCGGCATAGAAAACAGCCACTCCTAAAGGGGTGGTCAAAACCTCACCCTGTCCTATTCCTAAATTTATAACTAAATTCTTAACCCATTTACCCGGTCCGAATTTTTTCTGATAATAAGAGCGAGTAGGAATCATCCCGAAGACCTCATCTGGAAGATCTATTTTAAACTTCTTATCCAGTCCACACTCTAAGGCATAATAACTCCATCGATCCAGTCCTAATTTTAAAGCCAGCTTATAGAAGTAAACATCGCAGGATTGGGCAATGGCTTGAATAAGGTCCAGCCTACCGTGCCCTTCAGGTTGCCAGCACCTGAAGATCCTGTTCCCGAAAAGGAATTTACCATTACAATAAGAAAAAGTTGTAGTTCGATCTATAATCTTGGCTTCCAAGGCCCCGCCTGCGGTTAACAACTTATAGGTTGAGGCCGGTGGATAAACCCCCTGAATCGCCCTGTTAAGTAAAGGATGTGAAGGGTCATTAACTAAAGCCTGCCAGGTCTTCTCATCTAAAACAGAGCTGAACTGATTCGGGTCAAATCCGGGTTTGCTCACCAGAGCTAAAACCTCTCCATTTTGCGGGTCTAAGGCCACCAAGGCACCTGAATTATATTTACTCAGGGCAGACTCCGCCTCTATCTGCAGATCATAATCTATGGTCAGTAGCAAATCAGACCCTGTCTTGGAAGGTAGAGGCTTTTTATCCTTAAGAGGTCCCAAGATCTTTCCACTAGCGCTCACCTCTAAAAAGTTCATACCATCCTCGCCCCTCAGGTAATCATCATACTCTTTTTCCAAGCCCACCTTACCTATGATACTCCCCAATCTTAACCTTTTTTCTTTCGAATTATCTATCTCCTTTTGAGAAGCCTCGCCCACATATCCAAAAAGATGACCTGACCAGAAAGCCTGTGGATAATTTCTTGCCTTCTCCGCCTGATAGATCACCCCAGGAAATTCTTCATTCTGCTCCTCCAGACTGCAGATCGTCTTAAAATCCACATCTCTTTTCAACCTGATCGGTGTATAACGATTGATCCAGCCAGTTTTTATCTTCTTTAATAAAAAGTGCTCCTCTAAGTTTAAAACAATGGAAAGTCTTTGGATGAGCTCATTCAAATCTGGAGCTTCATAGGGGAGTAGAAAAAGTGTATAAGAGGTGCGATTAGTAACCATCTTTCTATGATTTCGGTCACAGATCAATCCTCTGGATGCAGGGACTGAGACCAGCCTGATTCTATTCTCTTCAGATATCTTGCGGTAATAGGAAAAATCTATTACCTGAAGATAGAATAGTCTCAATGCCAGGATAAAAGCTATAATCCCCAAAAAATAAAGGGCCCCTTTACCCCGGCTATAATCAGAGAACCCGTTCCCTTTCATAACTTAGTAGAAAAACCGTCAGCTAATCTTTTAGCTCTCCGAATCTGAAAATACCACAAAAATACCAAACCGGCCAAGGCTGTATAAAGTGCGGAGAGAAGGCTATAGTTAAAAAATACGAAAAAAGTATAGCTCAGATTGAATCCGCTGGAAAAAAGATAATAGAAAAAATCATTCAGACAAAGGCTAAAAAATATAACCCCTCCTTTGGAAAGATTACTTTCTAAAAACAAGTTATCTTTAAAACTTCCTACCAGATACCCTAAGGAAGTCTTGATTAAAGCTCCCAGACCCAGAAAAGAAGGATTAGGCAGGTCTAACAATAGCCCCATCAGAAATCCGAACAGTGCGCCTGAAGCTGGACCCTGAGTCAATCCTACATATACCAGAATGAGTAAAGGCAGGTCCAGTTTTATCTGACGAATGGTCAAAAGTTCAGAGAATAAAGACTGGTACACCACCACCATAAGAAGTAAAAGGATTGTATTGACTGCTCTTGATAAGCTCAGATTTCTAACTGGCATTTTTTAGATAAAAAAATCCTACTTTTTAGATTAGAGTTTAATTAAAAAAAGTTCTTCCAGGCGAAAGAAATCAACAGCCGGCTTAAGCTTTATGGTCTTAAAGACCGAATCCTTATCTTGGTATACAGTAATTACTCGGCCAATTTTTAAGCCTGCAGGGAATACTCCGCCTAATCCAGAAGTGTAGATTACATCTCCGGGTTTAACATCCTCATCCAGGGGCACATTATCTAAGTCTAAAATAACTCCCCCTTTTGATTTCACAATACCCTGAACTCGACTTCTCTGGTCTAAAGCGGCTACTCTACAATGGGGATGAAAGAGCAATTGAACCACTGAGCTTCCCACCAAGACCTCACTTACTTTTCCTACCAAACCATTGATATTAACCACCGGCATACCTTTTTTTAAACCATCTTTTCCCCCCAAGTTTATCAAGAGAGAAGTGGGCAATCTCGTGGGCTCTGCTGATATGACCTTTGCCGGGACGAGTTCAAAACTGTTCTCGGACTTGAATTCTAATATCTTTCTCAACCTCTCGTTCTCTAATCTCTTCTCTTGCAACTGGGCGTTTTCCAGGGTAAGCCTCATCACCTTCTGGCTCAAAATTCTATTTTCCTGGTGGACTTTGTGAAGTTCCTCTATCCGATTGGCTAAGGAATAGAAAGGACCATAACTAAAACTAAAGGCTATTTCGGATACACCTTTTTTCAATTTAACTGGTAAAACCAAAAGAAAAAGGGACAAAACCACAAGAACAATAAAGGTAATAGAGCTCCTTCCTTTCAAGAAGGAATCCATCACCCGAGTTAATAAGTAAAGCGGAAAAAATGACAACTTTCCTCCCCCTCAAAAATATATATTCTTACTCCACAGAATCCAAAACCTCTAAAAGCTCCTTAGGGCTGGAGATTTTCAGCAAGGTCTCCCGGTTTTTTTCGCCTTTCATCAGGTAGGATAGACGTGCCATGACATTAAGATGTGCTCCGATAGCATCCTCTGGCGCCACAATCAGGAAAAAAAGATAAACCAACTTTTTGTCCATGGCCTCAAAATCTACCCCAGCTTTAGATCGGCCAAAGGCAATTACTATTCCCTTGATAGCTTTGGTCTTGGCATGAGGAAAGGCAACTCCATATCCTACGCCGGTGGTAACTAATTTCTCCCGTTCTAAAACATCTTTTAACACCTCTTCTTTATCCTTAACCAACTTAGACCTGGAGGATAAATTCACCAACTCTTCGATAACTTCGTTTTTCGACTTACCTTTAAGATCAAAAGTAATTAAATCTTCAGTACAGAACTTAGATAGTTTCATCCATTACCTCCATTATGTAATTCTTTTAACCTTAATTTACCTAACAGTACTTAGTTATCAATAAGTTTCTACTCCCTTGGCGAATTATCTAATTTTATACCTCTATCCTTATTATTCAAATATCCTCTCCCTGATCTTCTCTCTCTGAAGTAGGGTAGTCCTCTTTTAAAAACACTCCCATATTCCTGAATTTTTCTATTCTTTTCTGCATAAGTTCTTCTATTCCTAATCTTGAAAGCTCTTCCAGATCACTCAGGACCTCTTTTTTTAATATCTCTGCAGCCTCTTTGTGGTTTCGATGAGCCCCTCCCAGAGGCTCAGGGATGATTCTATCAATAACATTTAATTTCTTTAAGTCAAAGGCTGAAAGTCTCAAGGCTTCAGCTGCCAGCGGAGCCCTGGTGCTATCTCTCCACAAAATAGCAGCGCACCCTTCAGGGGAGATAACTGAATACCAGGAGTTCTCTAACATCAAGACCCTGTCACCGATTCCGATTCCTAAAGCGCCACCACTAGCTCCCTCTCCCACTATATTGATTATAATCGGCACTTTTAATCTGAACATCTCCCTCAAGTTCTTAGCGATTGCTTCTGCCTGTCCTCTCTCCTCAGCCCCTATTCCCGGAAAGGCTCCCGGTGTGTCTATCAGGATGAGTATAGGTTTTCCAAAGCGGGAGGCAAGTTGCATCAACCTCAGGGCTTTCCGGTAACCTTCTGGATGCATCATCCCGAAGTTGCGATAAAGTTTCTGTTTAGTATCATGCCCTTTCTGCTGGCCAATGAACAGGACCGGTTTTTTCTCTATCTTACCAAACCCAGCCACCAAGGCTTTATCATCCCTGAAGCTCCTATCTCCATGTAGTTCTACGAAATCGGTACCCATAAGATTTATGTAATCTAAACAGTGAGGTCGTAGAGGATGCCGGGCTAACTGAACTCTCTGCCAGCGAGTAAGTTTTGAATAGATCTCCTGTTGTAATTTATCCCGGCGTTTTTCCAGAAGGTGTATCTCCCTGCTCAGCTCTATGCTTTCCCCTGAGGCAAAATCTCTCATATCCCGGATCCTCTTTTCCAGATCCAAAATCGGCTTTTCGAAATCTAAATATTGACCGTTCATCTATCTTTTATTAAGTCTACCAGTTAAACCTTTCTTAAACAGATAAAATGCCAGAGTTAAAATAAATATTCCCAAAGATGCTATGAGAAAAGAAAAGACAAATTTATGCTCCCGGACCAAAATTGTCCAAGTTATTATATTCAATATAATAGAGATAGTATAAAAAATCCAGATAGTTAATTTTTGGGTTAGCCCCTTTTCCAGCAAAAAATGAAAAAGGTGCCTCTTATCTGCATGATAGAATCTTTTATTATTTAAAATCCTTCTGCAGAAGGAGAAGAGAGTCTCAAATATCGGTATGCCTAAAGCTAAAAGAGGGATGAATAAAGCTATAGCGGTATAGCTTTTTATCGGGCAGATCACACTTTCAGCCGCAAAGATATATCCTAAATACAAGGAGCCGGAATCGCCCATAAAAATCCTGGCTGGCGGATAGTTATATTTGAGAAAACCCAGACAGGCACCTAAGAGGCCCAAAGAGATAAAAGTGATAAGCTTCACCTTAAGGAAAGCCCCTACCCCTAACAAAGTCAAACATGCTATAACTGAAAGCCCAGCTGCCAGACCATCTAAACCATCTATCAAATTAAAAGCATTTATGATCAAAAGACACCAGATAAATGTAACTGGAAATGAAAGTATACCCAGATTCACTACCTTAAAAAAAGGGACATGAAGTATATTTATACGTAATCCGAACAATATTAAGATTAAGATAGCCAAGGATTGAAACGTAATCTTCCAGATAGCTTTAAGGTTTTTCAGATCATCATAAATTCCTGAGAAAAAAACCACCACCCCTCCTAAGGTAAAACCTAAAAGGTACTTAAAATCTAATGAAAGGACAGAGCCCTCCCAGATTAAAGCTATCCAGAAACATAAATTAAAAGCCAGAAATATAGCAATTCCTCCCAGTCTGGGAACAGAGTTCTTGTGGATTTTCCTCTCCCCGGGATAATCTAAAAGATTGTATCTGATACAAACTCGCCTGACAAAAGATGTAAAGAGCAAGCTTAATAAAAACGAAAATGTCAGGATAAAAATGTATTGTTCCAATTTTTTCCTTATCCTTTTTTCGAAGACCTTGGCAGGATAAAAATAAAAGATAAAAAGATTAAACGAAGGAGAAGTCCACAATAGATCGAAAAGCTAAGGATGAGATTTGGTCGATAATGCTTTTTAAAAAAATAATAGATACTCCGGTGATGTTCCAGTTTAGCTTTTAAAGGGTTAATTGAAGTAGAGCCACCGATCTGGTGGACTATGGTCAAGTAAGGGAAATAGAATACTTTCCAGCCGCCCTTTTTTGCCCGCAGACATAGGTCCACATCCTCGCAGAACACAAAGAAGGTTTCATCTAATAACCCGATCTCATCCAGCATCTTTTTTCGAGCAAAAAGACAGGAGCCTGACACCCAGTCCACCTCCCTTATCTTGGTTCGATCCAGGTCCTTCAGAAGATATCTTTTAGATAAAGGATTTTGAGGAAAGAGTCGGTTCAACAACGACTGAGAAGAGGAGATAGAGGTAAAATAGGTAGGAAAAGACCTGCAGGAATAAAGCCGATTACCTTTTTCATCAACCATCTTTGGACCGCAGACCCCTGCATCTGGATTTTCATCCATAAACTTCAGCATCTCATCCAAGCTCCCGCTTACGATTTTAGTATCCGGATTAAGCAGAAGCAGATACCTTCCCTGACTTTTTCTTATCCCCTGATTAGTCGCCTTAGAAAAACCTAAATTCCACTCATTTTCTACTAATTTAACCTCTGGAAAATTCTTCCTTGTCCAGATCACCGTATCATCTTTAGAGGAGTTATCGATCAGCCAGATCTCCCGCCGTAGGTTAGTTTTTGAACTGTAAATAGAATCCAGGCATTCTTTTAAAAATTTCTTTGCCTTATAGTTTACTATTATTATGGAGAGGTCAAATTCATACTCCACAGAGGAGGGGTAAGCTGACCCTGCCCCTAAAGGAGATCCTTCATACTTCATATACCTCCCAACAGGCTCAAGAGCCTTAATTTCCATACCATCCACACAGCTTCCCGCACGATCTTTTTGGACATTTTGGATTCACCCACCCTCCGGTCCACAAAGACGATCGGTATCTCCTTGATCTTGAAACCTTTTTTCCAAGCACGGAAGCTCATCTCTATCTGGAAAGCATAACCGTTCGAATGGATATCATCCAAGCCGATCTTCTCCAAGACCTCCCTTTTGAAACATTTAAAACCTCCGGTGGAATCCTTTACCGGCAATCCGGTAACCCAACGTGCATAGGCATTAGCATAATATGATAAAAGGAGTCGGGTAATCGGCCAGTTTACCACATTTACTCCTTTGATATAGCGTGAGCCCAAGACTAAGTCCGCCTCCTTTATGGCCTTGAGAAAATCCGGTATATATGCAGGATCATGAGAAAAGTCCGAATCCATCTCAAAGATATAATCGTAACCATTTTCCAAGGCATAGCGAAAACCGGCTATATAGGCAGTGCCCAGCCCGGCTTTTCCCTCTCTCTGAATTAACTTGATCCTGGGGTTGGTGGCTTTTAGTTCCATAACTATCTTGGCAGTCCCATCCGGAGAGTTATCATCCACTACCAGAACTTCTATATCCGGATCCTGTTGTAGAACTAAAGGGACAATCTTACCGATATTCTCTTTTTCGTTGTAGGTAGGTATTATAACTAAAGTCTTCATCCTTTAGGTTCTCCTCTTTGGTTTAAGCTTCCCTAAAAGGAGAAAACCTAATATAAATATATAAAATACTGCTGTCAATATACTGCTGGTCTTTCCTATACTATATGGCTTTGAATCGTAGACCAATCTGATCTTATGTTCACCCTTATCTAAAGGAATCGCACGGAAGATATAATCTGCAGTATAGATTTTAGTCTCCTTTCCGTCAACAAAAGCTCTCCAGGAGGGATAGTTATTCTCAGCTAAGACTAAAAAACCAGGCTTATCTGTCTTTGCCTCAATTGTTAAACTGTTTATCTTGTTTTCGATAATCTGTGCTTGAGTAGAGACGCATCGCAATGCGTCTCTACATATATCAATTCCCGGGTCTTCCTCTAAGATAATAGTTTCACCATAATCAAAATCCGGCTCTTTCAGCCGCTCTAAGATCCTGTCTTTGTCTTTTATCACCTCATATTTATAAACTATCCTCGTACGTGCAAGGTAATTAGAATTTTTATAGAGATTTTTTCCACCTGCACTGTAGATCAGTTTATACTTGGAGGTGTCCGGGAAAACTCCTCTAAACAAAAGATATTTGACATTCAGGAGGTCAGGCTTCGGGCCCAAAAGAAACCTTAGATACCTTTCTCCATATTCGGTCTGAGTTCTTGCGCTCTCCAAGTACTTCCTTTCAGTAAACTCATCATACCTTTTAAGCTGATTACCATGATACCCGAAAGCCTCCTCAACTCCATACAAAGCTAAGAAATTGCTAAACGAATAGGTGCCTCCTATAACCAAAGCCCTGTATTGTTCTCTATCCTTCTTTAGATAATCGATGATCTGATCTTTCTGGAAATTGGCTTGGTAGTCGAAATTCTGAATGAATTTTGCATCCACCCTCCACAAATCTAAAAAAAGAAGTATCCCTATCCAGAAAAGAAAATAGCTTTTCTTCAATTTATCCTGAAGGTACAAGTATACACCTAAACTTACCCCACCCACCAAAAGAAAGGTTATCCAGCAGCCTCTGGTGATATTGGGCAGATTTAAAAGCATCATCTCCTTTTTCTGAGGAAGGATATCCGAGTATAGCACCGCATTCCACAGAGAAAGAAGCCCACCTCCAGCTACGCTAAAAAGAAAGGCTAAGCCAAAGAAAACAAGAACCAAAGTTAAAAGAATCTTATTGATTTTCTTCTTTTCTTTTAAATCTTTCACTCCTTGGAAAATCTTTTCCAGCCCGAAAAGTGATAACACCAAAATAGAGAAAATCATAAGGAAAAGTATCAGCCCCGGAGCACGAAAGTTTTTCACCTGAGGGACAAAATGATAGAAAAGCCTGAAAATTGGGGTATGAGCCCCTAAGGAATAAATTAAAGCAAGTAAAGAAAGCCCAGTAAAAAACCAGATTTTCCGATTACGCACTAAGAACAGGGCTATAAGTGCAAAAATCAAAGGAACAATTCCAGCATAGTCGCTATTTATTTTAAAGGGATTCCTTCCCCAATAGGTGTTTTCGTTTTCCGTATTCAATCCAGAGAACTCCGGCACAACCTGAGAGACTAGCTCCTCTGGGTGAAAAGACCAGGAAGTAGAAAAATCATAACCCCTGGCTCCTTCTGCCCGCGGAGAATATTTGTTGACATAGATATAAGGAGGAAGGATCTGCACTAAAGATAAAGCCAGTCCCAAAAATAGAGCAACTCCAAAGCAGACTACAGGTTTTATAAGTCTACCAATTTTTTTATTATCTTTATAATCCCAGAGCAGACTGAAAAGAAAATAAAGACCCAACCCCCACATAGCAAAATAAGCCAACTGAGGATGATTGGCTAAGATCAAAAGCCCTATGGTTCCACCGAAGAGAATAAAATGAATAAGCTTTCTGGATTTAAGGCTTTTTTCTAAAAAGAGAAAATTCAAAGGAAAAAGGCTGATAACATACATTTTACCCTCATGCCCTCCATAGACCCAGGAAACCAGATTGGCTGAGAACATATAGGCTAAAGCTCCGATAAGAGAAACCCCCCGGCTAAACCCAAAGGCTCGCATACAGTAAAAAGTAAAAATTCCAGCCAAAAAAACCGTGAAGACTAATTTCCAGCCTAAGGCTCTATACAAAGGCATGATAAATTGGAGAATAGCCAAAGGATAAAAGGTATCCCCATGCATCGCATCCACATAAGGCAAGCCTCCGTAAAGATAGGGATTCCACATTGGTATCTGATGAAATTGTTTGACAAAAGAAACATAAAACGATTTAAACATCACTGAAGCCTCTAAGGCATCTGTTCCAAATAACATCTTGCCAGAGAAGACAAATTGGTTGAATAGTATTATAGTAAGAACAAAGAAAAGAATCAGCGGAAGAAATTTCCAGAGCTTGTCATGATTTGCCCCTATAACAGATTTAGCCTTAATCTCTTTTTTTTGCTCCTTTTTGCCTTTCGATTTTTTACTCATATATTTTTCTTATTTTATCAAAATCTTTTTATTATTAATAAAACTTTTCACAACTACTCCACTTTTTGAAATTTATAGAGGATCAAGCCGGCCAGAATAATATCGCAACCGAAAGGTGGAATCAGATATATTCCGGATGTGTTCAGTAAACCAAACCCACAAAATTTGCTCCTTTCAAGCTCATCCAGCTTTTCCTGGACACTTTTCATTTTTGTAATTTATAAATAAATGAACGCGAACAAAAACCGCTCCAACTAAGGCCCTGAATAAGATAGGTCCCAGTCATGGACACCAATTTGAAATCACAAAATTTTATCAACTTTCTAAAAGTTTGTTTAGTCCAGCTATAGATGTGTCCGGTTTTGTCCGGAACGTTAAAAATATTCCAGAGGATCTCTTTAAAGTGATAGGGGTTTGGCACAGACAAGATTAAAAATCCACCTGGTTTTAAGATCCTTTTTATTTCATTCAAGACAAAGTGTGGATTTCTTACATGCTCTAAAACCTCGATGCAGAAGACATAATCGAAATAATCGTTTTCGTAATCTGTGCCTGCAGAGATATCTTGGGTTTTTACATACTGGCTGGCATACTCTTTCACAATCTCAATCCCATAATACTGGACTTCGCTCCTTAGATAGTTCCTCAGCGCTCCATCTCGACAGCCTATATCCAGGGCTTTTGACCCAGCGGGGACCTGAGCCAATTGTGAGGCTTTCCGGTATCTGACCACCTCCTCTTTAATATTGCGAACGTCACTTATCTCCTCGTAATATTGTTTAAACTTCTCCTTTGACATTATTTTTTTCCTCTAACTCATCCTTTTTTTTGAAAATGGCCTTAATCCTAATGCTAAAATAAAACTCAAATCAAAACTTCAGTGAAACCAAGAATCCTGAAATCTCAACCGCGGTTATCCACAATCTTGAAAGCAAGGCAATTAGTGTAGCCACCGGCAGTGGGAAATAGATTGAAAGATAAAAAACTAAAAGTCCCTCCCTTACCCCTAATCCGCCAGGCACGAATATACTCAAAAATCCTATAATGTAAGAAAAGGCGAAAGCTGAGGTCAAGAAAGGCCATAGATTAAAAGGGTAATCGGTAAAAGACTTGATGAAGATGCTGAAAGCTAGCCCGTATACTCCCCAGGCTAGCATAAAAAAAATAGTGAAAATTAGATTTTCCTTAAAACTTAAATTCACCTTTATAAGATCCTTCTTTAGAATTTTCAAACCCCAATTCAAAATCTTCTCCATTACCCGCGGAGATAAAGATATTACAAAAACCAAAATCAGAAACAGATAAGAAAGCTTGGGTATCCCGCTTAATAATTCCGTTCCTGAAAGGATGAGCACCAATACCAGTCCGCCTATGATGGTCAACATTTGATTCACAATAGCCGAGGTCAGGGTGGCAGCTTTGGGGATCCCTTCCTTTTCGCACATATAGACCATTCCCATAACCGTCCAAATTTTCCCAGGGATATATTTACCTAAATTAGAAGAAAACCAAATCTTGAATGCCTTTCTAAAAGGAAGTTTCGAAGAGAGTTTAAAGAGTAAGCTTCTCCAGATCTGAATAAAAAAAAGGAAATTCAAAAAAACCAATCCAAAAGAAATCGCCAGTAGCTCATATTTAAATTGCCATTGATATAATGAGATCGCTCGCCAGTTATCATAGAGATATTTAACCAGGAAGAAAATTACCCCAATAACAAATAGATACTTTAAATAATCCTTGATCCTTTTAATTCCAAGCATATCCGGTTATAAAGGGTAAGGGTTTTGTCTACTATCTTATCCCAGTCAAAATATTTTTTGATGTGTTGGTACCCGGCTGTAACTAATTCTTTAGCCCGAGAGGGATTTTTTAAGATGCTAACTATAGCTTGAGCTAAAGCTTTCTCATCCTTCTCTGGTACTAAAAGCCCGGTCTCCTGGTCCTTGATAATGTCTACTATACCCCCTACCGCAGAAGCTATTACTGGTTTTCCATAAGAAAGAGCCTCCACCAGGACCATCCCTAACCCCTCCGTATCACCCTTGTGATCAACTATAGCCGGGAGCACAAAAAGATCACAATCCCGATAGTATTTATCCAAAAGTTCTTCTTTTACCCTCCCTGCAAAGTTGACCTTATCTTTTAATCCCAGACTATTGGATAATCCTTCTAATTTGGTTCTCAGCTCCCCCTCCCCTATGATATCCAATTTTACCTCAAGCTGTTCAGCAACTAAAGGCATAGCTCGAATAAGATACTCAACACCTTTCCTTTCCACCAGTCTACCCACAAAAAGGATTTTCTTACTGTTTTCTTCTTTTTTTTCACTTGCTTTAGGAACTACTGAAATTCCTTCTGGGATCACCTCTGCTTGTATTTCAGAATAAAAATTATGGAGAAGGTTTTTAGTATAAGAGGAGTTAGCCACTATCAAATCCGCTTTTTTTATAATCGATTTTAAAATCTTTTTTAAAATCTTTTTAAAAGGGAAAGGACCTTTCAGGGCAAAGGCCAGCTCTGCGCTATAAAACTTTAAAACCAATTTCCCTTTGCTGACCTTAGCTCCAAGATATCCGGCTATTCCTAAAGGAAAAGGCCAGTGAACATGAATTATGTCAAATTTCCTTTTTTCGCATAATTTTATAATATTGACACAACTAGAGATAACTAAAAAGATTGCCGGGAAAATATAAAAAGGTTTTCTTTTCAACCTTACTAGGGCAGTTTCCTCGTGAGTTAGATTCTCCCATCTGGAGAGAAAATACCTATATCTTTTAACTTCCAGCCCCAAAACTGTTTGATCTCTTAAGCCCTTATAGGAGGGGGCAAAAACTGTCACTTCAACCCCTTTTTCCTTGAGTCTTAAAAAATATTCGGTTAACCAGGGTGTTATCCCGATTTTAGAATCACTCCACTGAAAGAGAGTAACTATATGGCAGGCTTTAATCAAAGTTTAAGTCATCCTTTGAATTTATTCTCCAGATCCTCTACCTTCTCTCTCACATTTACTATCGCCTCGGCTAAAAAGCCTAAGGCAAACAATGAGATTCCGGAGAGGACTAAAAGCGTGACCAGATATAAAAGCGGCCTGAAACCTTCATGCTGAAATATCCTTAAATAGAGAGCTAAGAGTCCAGTTAAAAACCCTAAAAACAATAAGATTAAGCCAATCGAGCCGAAAAGTAGCATTGGCTTTTGCATAAAGGAGACCTGAAATTTGACGCTGAAAAGATCCAGGAACCCGATCGGTATCCTCCAGAAGCCGAATTTCGATTTACCATATTTCCTGGGATAGAGTGGAATCTTGACCTCGTCCACCCTGAATCCCTTATCCGCCGCCATAACCACCATATATCTATGCCAGTCTTTTCTCAATGGCATATCCTCCAGCACCTCTTTTCTAAAAGCCTTGACCCCGTTAAGATCGTGAACCTTAACTCTAAACAGCCAATTGGATAAAAAGTTGTAAAAAAAGGAGATAAAAGTCTTCATTCCATAATTGCCCTGTTTCCAGCCAGTCACAATATCATTCCCCTCTTTCATCTTCTGAATAAGCTTGGGGATATCCTCAGGTAAATATTGCAGGTCTGCAGGCCAGAAAAGGTAAATATCGCCAGTTGCATTTTTGAAACCAGTCTGCAGGGCAGTAGTTACCCCCCGATGAGTCTTATTGGTCAGAGCTTTCAAAAAGGTATATTTTTTTTCGTAATCCTTAGTCAGTTTAAAGGTCTTATCTGTAGAGCCATCATCCACCAAGAGAACCTCTCCCTCTAATTTCGATTCCCGGAACATCTTATCAAAATTCTCTAACAAAAAGGGGATGTTCTCCTCCTCATTATAAGCCGGAACTACAACCGAGATTCTAAAAATGTTTTCCTTTCTATTCTCAGACATAATCCTTTGGTAATATATCCCTTAAATCCCTAAAGTCAATTAAAAATCCTCTGTGTGGATATATCGTAAATCAGTAGAGGTGGGGTCACCCCACACCTACCTTCTATAATCTCACTAAGAAACATAAAAAGCCTTTGCCTTGAAATTCTTTATTCTTTGGGAAGTTCATACAAAAGCAGAGGCCTATTATACTTAGTATGAATTGGGTACTCTTTCAGTAAGATAGCCTTAGACATTAACTCTGGATAGGTCTGCTTGAAATATTTATCCTCCCAGCCATCTTTGAAGATTATCAAATGGGTGGGTTTAAACCTCTGGATGACCTTTTCTTTATTGGCAAAATCCTGCATCATGATGGCCCAATGTGGAGTTTCCAAGCTTAAAGTAGCGGCCCAGGGACCGGCAATTATGCTTCCTTTAGGAAGGGAACTTAAATCCCTGGAAATATTTAAAAGGTCATAGGTTCTATTTCCTGACCAGATTGAATGTTGCTTAAAATTATTGAAGCTAATCAGGAAAATCACCAAGACTACAAGCACAAACTTTAGAGTTTTCGGAAAAGTAAACCCCTGCTTGAGCTTTTGAATCTGAGAAAACCCTATAACCCCACCGGTTACCAGCAGAGCCAGGATTATCGACCTGCCCACTAAAGCGGAATAGCTTTGAGCCAATCTCAAAATCTCTCTAAACCAGTTATTCGGGTCTGAGGTAAAAAAGGAAACCGTCCCATAGAAACTTTGGTAATGCATCAGCACATATAATATTATATTATAATAAAGGTTATAGATAAAAACGACCAACATCCCGAATAGTAAAACCAAGCTAAGCGGACTTATGCTACCAGAGATTTTGATTTTTTGTGCCTCCATTATCTTCTCTAAGAAAAAACCAGCTAAGATACACATAGGCGGGACCAGAATTAATTGATAGCGAACCGGATGGTAATTCGGATAGGATAGGAAAAGCATTCCCACTATTATCCAGGAAACACTAACAAATTCCATAGAATCTTTTTTTCTGATCTTTTCCCGGATATTTTTTATCCAGTAAAGAATATAGACAAAAGAGAAAACAAAGACGAAAAACATCCGGATGAAAAGTTTATCATTTACCCCCAGAGTAATCAAGTTTCTCAGGAAAGCGCCCAAATCCTCCGCCTGCCCGGCCGCTGACTTAAATGCACCTGCCTGAATATAACCAATCACTGCCGCTCTGTAAGGTAGAAGAACCAAGGATAGCCAGATTATCCCTCCTCCGATTAATCCTAAACCAAAATAAAAAAGGCTCTGTAAAATTTTCTTCTTTCTCCCTCGTTTTTCTATTAGAGACCAGCGCAAAATCTCTAAAATAATCAGCGGAAAGAAAAAAAGCCCGGAGATTTTGATAAATAGAACTGCCAGGGTAAAGGCTAACCCGCCTATAAAAAAATAGAATCTTTTATCCTTGCCTAATTGAACAAAAAATAAAGAGAGCAAAAGAAAGAAGAGCAGGCTGGTTTCCTCCAGTGCCAGACGGTTGTGCATTATATAGATATAAGATGTAGCTAAGAAAAAAGAGGAAAAAACCGCCGCCTTTAGGCTTCCCTCCCTTTTAAGCAGAAAGAAAATCAAAAAAATCGTTCCCAGGCTTAAAAGGACAGGCAGAATCCTTATCTGAACAAATCCTGTTCCCGCGATCTTGAATATAAAAAAATAAATTAAGGACAAAAGAGGAGAAATACCCATCCTGAAGAAATCATCCATCTTCCATTCCCCAAAGAGGACTTTATTCCGAGCATTGATGGCAATGGCACCTTCGTCCGTATAGGGGCTTAGGCTCCAGGATAAATCCGGGGGAGGATCAGCTGGAAGATGCGAAAACCTGAGATAGGCACCTAATAAGATTATAATTCCTAAGATGATATAGAGAAAGGGGGGTTTGAATAGTTCCTCCAGAAAAGGTTGCCCTTTCTTTATCTCTGGCTTAATCGGCTTCTTATCCTTTCCTATGGATCCAGATTTGGACTTTTTTTTGCCCATATAGAACTAAGGTCTGAAGAGCTGAGAATGAATAATCCCCAGCCGGTCTAAGGCGAATTTGAAAACCGTCCACAGGGTTTTAAGCCCATAGACCAAAGAGACTCTGAAATTGACCGAGGAAGCCTCTTTAAAATATTTAGTGCTTACCGGAACCTCTGCTATCCTCTGTTTAAAAGCTACAGCCTGGGCTATAATCTGAGAGTCAAACACAAAATCGTTGGAGTTACGCAAAAAAGGAACTTTTTCCAAGAAGTTTCGGCTATAAGCCCGATACCCAGTATGCATCTCTGAAAGCTTTTGCCCCAGGATCAGATTCTCAATCGCAGTCAGAAATCTATTGGCTAAAAATTTATATAAAGGCATACCGCCTTTGAGTGCTCCCCCGCTTTGCATAAGCCTTGAACCCAGCACAAAGTCAGCCTCACCTTTTTTTACAGGCTCAATGATCTGTGGTATCAGGCGCGGATCATACTGTCCATCCGGATGAAGCATCACCACAATATCTGCCCCGTCCCTTAAAGCCTCTAAATAACAGGTCTTCTGATTCCCGCCATAACCCACATTATGCGGGTGTCGGATTACTTTAAGCTGAAAGTCTAAGGCTATCTTTACAGTGTCATCCCTGCTGGCATCATCCACTAACAGAACCGCATCTACAACCTCTGAAGGGATATTCTGATAAGTAGCAGTTAAGGTTCGAGCCGCATTATAAGCCGGCATCACTACAACGACTTTAGGCCGAATGATTTTCAACTTATATCCTTTTTGAGTGGCGGGCCTTTTTAACACTCCAAAAGCCCATTATATCTCCGGAGTGGAAAAGACTCATCCCCATAGAGAATAGCAAGACGGGTAAAAAAAGGAGAGCCGCTACACTCAGATGAATAACCATCCTGTTCTTTTGCAGGTTCAGGCCTTTCCTTATCTGAGGAGATTTGATTATTTCAAAGAGTAGATTTCTACTTTTAAAAATCAAATTCAAGCTGCTCTGCAAAAGAACATAAGGACTATATTCTAAAGAAAAGTTATTCTTTTTAACCACTTTAAATCCAGCCTGATCCAGCATACGGGCTAAGGTCTTAGGAGTAAAATGATACAAGTGTCGGGGAAGGTCCCAACCAAACCATTTTTCCTTAAAAACACCGATCAGAAAGTTGCCCGCATTAGGAACCTCGAGCATCAAAATCCCTTTTTTAGTTAAAACCCGGTTAATCTCTCGTAAATAAGCTAACGGGTCTGACACATGCTCCAGCACATGGGCTAAGATCACCAGATCAAAGGATTCCTCGGCAAATTTAGCCTCCAACAAATCCCCCTCGTATATTTTCAGGCCAAAATTCTTCCGGGCATACTGGGCTGCATTTTTTGAGAGCTGGGTACCTATACAATTCCAACCCCATTTTTTGAGTAAATGTAGTGTAATCCCCCGCCCACATCCCACATCCAGAACCATCCCTGGCTGAAGCAATCTTTTGATCTCCTGAGCTCGGGCCCAGCGAAACAGATAGACTGCCCTTTCTAAGAAGCTTCCGAACCTCTGACTTTTCTCCTTTACGTAAAAGTCATCCTGATAAGTAAATAGCAGCTCCTCTTCAGTGGGAAAAGGGTCAGTGACCAGCAAAGCGCAATTTTCACATTTTAAGATTTTTCTTTTCTCCTTTAAGAAATTATTCAGGTATACTGAAAAATTACTCTCACCGCATAAATTACAGGTATTCTTCATTCAGATCTCCTAAGAATCATCAAAGGGAATTCACCATTTCTATCTTTAAGCTCTTTGTGCCAGAATAAGGGCCTCATGACCCAAAGTGGTTTTCTTAAAATTACGTTGGAGAAAAAAGACCGGTTTCCACCATATTTTCCAGTTAACAATCTGTGTCATCCAGCCAATATCCCAAGCATCGTTCAATGTGCTTTTTCTAGTAAGCTCCTCTGGTTTCTGATCTCTTTTTAAGGTCTTGTCTTTGAGTATCCAAGTGTATAACCTGCGCATGATCCAGAAAATAGGAAAAGTGAAATCCCAGTATTCCCTCACCAGATAACCGGTCTGAGATAATAAGTCCTTAATCTCCTCAGGCTCATATCTCCTCTGATGACCATAGAATTCATCATCCCATCTCCATTCCTTTTTATTAGTTGGAACAGAGAGAATCAAAAACCCTCCACCCTCCTGAGTAGTAAGGTTCTGGTTTAATATCGATAGTAGTTCTCGGTCATTTTCGGTGTGCTCAAGAGTATCCCATAGGATTATAGTAGAATAAGTCCCACGTTCACTGAATATATCTTTCTTTTCGACGGTTATCTCTGAAAACTGTTTTAAGTTCTGTTTAGCAATAGCAATTGCTTCTGGTGAAAAATCAATCGCCTTGCCATACCACCCTTTTTGGGCTAAATATAAAACTACATCTCCTATCCCACAGCCGGCATCTAAAAAAGGAGGTCTGAGTTTATATTTAGCGATCAGATCATCTAAGAGGGAAAACATATATTCTTTCATCGGCTGAAAATTGGCCATAACCAAATCCCCTGTTAATAATTTTTCATTTCTCTCGATTAATTCTAACGGATCTTATTCAAACTCAAATCAGTTAAATCTCACTATTAACAACTCCAGCACTATTATTATATTAACTAATGAGATAAAGTCAAATTAAAAGTTCCATCAAAAAAATCAAGATTTTGTCAAGCTTATTGTGGGTGGTCTCTGAAAAAGTGAAAGCGAGTGGTCGAGCATGGGTGCCCGACCTACGAAAAATCAACCACTTTTGCTCCCGTAGGCAGGAGTCCCAGCCCTGAAAAAGAGTTTTTCAGAGATCTTTGTGGAAATTTGTCTAAGATCTGGGATATCCTGTGCGAATGCATCTTGAGATTGATACTCATTGAGGCAATTTAGATTGATCCGCCTGAGGAGGAAAAAGGAAGGATCAATGAAGAGGAAAAGAAATTCGGGCTTCTTCTATCTGCGTAATCATAACCCTGTCGCCCTTAAAAGGATAAAAAAGAGCAAAAGTCTTGAAGCCTGGCTATAGTATTAGTTTAAAAGTAACCGTTTATTATTCTTTGAATTGCTCAATTCCCCTGGAGCTTTTCTCCAGAGTTTTCAAGGAAAGGTGTTCGGTTTTAAGATAAACTAACCCTAAAAGGGTTACCGGAAGATACTGACTGGCGTGGAGGACTATGGAAAAGGGAACAGAGATATCCTTTCCATATCCGAAAAGGCTTAAAGCAATCACAGTGAAAAAATGAACTGTACCCACATAACCAGGAGAAGATGGGATCACCACCCCCAAAGTCACAATGACCATTAAAATCAAAGAGGCCTGCAAAGGTGGATATTCTCCAAAAGCCAAGAAGACCAAGTAATTACAGAGCCCGGTACCCACCCAGAGGATCAAAGACCAGAGCAAAATCCAGCTCATCCGGGGAAGGTCTCTGAAAATTCTTACCCCGCTGGAGAACTTATGTAAAATAACCTCTGCTTTAGCTGAAAGCTTTCCGGGTATAAGTCTTAATAATCTTTGAAAAAACTTCAAGGTTGGTTCAGGTTTAAGCTCCAGTAGAATTAATATTAAGAAGATCAAAATATTGGCAATCAGGGTAAGATTAGCCCCCTTTCTGATCAGTTCCCCCACCTTTTCTGAGGAACGAGAAAAAGGGTAGAAAAGCAAAGTCAACCATAGGATCAAAAGTAGGGAGAATCCATCGAAAACCCTCTCCATCACTATAGTAGCAAAAGTGGCGCTTCTGGATATATTCTCCTTAGTGCCCAAAGAATAGGCTCTGACCAATTCTCCTAATCTTACCGGAAGGACATTATTAGCCATAAACCCTATCATAGTGGAAGAGAAAAGACTATAGACTCCAACTTTTTTCAAAGGGTCAACCATAAACTTCCAGCGATATGCCCTTACCCACATCAATACTATTACCGCCAGCATAAAAAGAAAAAGATAAAAAAAGTTTACCCCCTTTAAAGCACTCCACAGTGCATGATAATCCACCCCTCTGAAGGCAAAATATAAGAATACTAAACTGATGAAAAGCCCGAGTAAAAATCTTCTCTTCAACTTTTCCCTCGATTTCTTACTACATCCTGGAGCAACTCTTCCACCTCTTTTACCACCTTATCCCAGCTAAAATTATTTGCCCACACAACACCTTCTTTAGAAAACCTATCTCTAAGCTCTTTTTCGGTAATGACTTTAACAATCTTGTCAGCCAAGTCTTTTATCTGTCCATACTTAAATAGAAACCCGGTCTTCCCCGGTAGAACTGATTCTTTCAAGCCTGGCACATCGCTGGCGATAGCCGGAGTTCCGCAGGCATTTGCCTCGATATTGGTCAAACCCCAGCCCTCTTTTACAGATGGGTAAACTGAGACCCAGGCACGGTGAAGCCATTCCACCTTGGTCTTCTCATCCACAAACCCGGTGAAAAAGACTTTGTCTTCCAAGCCTAAATTCTTGGTTAGGTTTTGAAGCTCAGGCTTATAATCTCCTTCACCCACAATCACTAACCTAACATCTGGAACCTTGTTCAGTACCAGGGGTAGCGCTTTTATCAAAAGGTCAACACTTTTGTATTTCTTCAATCTGCCTAAATAAAGGATGCTGGGGGTAGGGTCCTTCTTTAAGTCTGGGTTAACCTTAAAAAGCTGATGATCGATTCCGCAGTAGATCACTTTGATTCTCTCCTCAGGAATACCCCTTCTCAAAAGTTCCTCCTTAGTGCTTTGGGATACAGCTAAAAATCTTTTGTTTCGATAAAACCTGGGCACACTTCTCTCGAAAAGGTAAACATAGGAGCCGAAAAGAGGATTTACTTCTCTGAAAATAGCTTTATCAAAAAAATGATGCACTATTACCAGAAGGGGAAGGTTGTGCCAGTAAAAAGAATAAAACGGGAGTTTATTTATATCCTCTACCACTAAATCCCATTTTTTCTGCTTCAAGATCTTTCTAATCTCCCAGAAAGCAGTAAAATTGAAGACAAAAAAGGAGCCTCTGCGTATAATCTTTATACCCTCTATTTCCTCATATTCTTTTGCCCCGGTATAATGCGAGCAGAGTAAAGTTACCTCATTCCCTTTTTGAACAATCCGTTTGAAGATTTCCTGAAAATGAATCTCCGCACCCCCTGCTCTGGGATTAGAAAGGTCCTGCCAATTTATTGCCAGTATCTGCAAGTTAGTTCTTTTTTTAAAGCTTGCCTTTTCTGTTTATTTGCAATCTTACACTTCTCTCTTATTCTTTCGGAAATACAAACCCTGGCTTGGTGATCTGGCCAAGTAAAGCCGCTGAATAGTCGTCTGCAGGGTTGTCTGTAACCCATCTTCTTAAAAGCTTCTCTAAGGAATCTCTATCCTGTTTTCTATAATAGGTTGCAACCAGAAACTCAAACGCCGGCCTGAACCTCGGGTTTAAGGAAAGGATTTTATACATAATCTCTATAGCCGTCTCCTCCTTTCCTGACTTCTTAAAGGCATATCCCAGATTGAAATAAAGCCTTTCTTTCTCTACCCCTTTGGAGCTCTGAATAAACTCAAAAGCCTTCTGGGGTTCATCCATCTCCGCATATACCTGAACGGTGAAAGCATAGGGCCTCCAGTCTAAAGGAAGAATTTCTATATTCTTTTGGGCTATCTGGATCGCTTTTTCATATTCCTTAGCTCGTCTGAGGGTATCAGCAAAATTAAGAAAAATACTAGTATAATTTACAGTTAATCTTTCTTCATTCCAATCCTTATATATCTCAGGATCAGAAAGGCCTCTGAACTTCATAACCTCAAACAGAAATTTTTCAGTTTTCTCCACATTTACCATCATCTTCCCTTCTTTTTGAACTACCAGATAAGCCATCCCCTCCATCATCAGATGATCATCAATAGATTCCCCTTTATAAACCCTATTCTCCACTGAAACTGTTGAAGAAAAATATACCGGGTATTTCCAGCCATTAGTCTCCAGGATATTATCGATTATCTGGTCTTGAATCCTCAAGATTTTGCCGTTGGGTAGTTGGACCGGGACTAACCTCTCTATCTGATGATCAGTAAAACTCAAAGGTACCTTCCAGATATTCTTACGCTGTTTCATATACCAGGGAGTATTGGCTAAGCTTAAGTTTATCACCCTCACATCCGTCCTGATTTTCTCCACCTCCTGTAAAAACCACAAGGGGAAGGTATCGTTATCCCCGTTGGTGAAGAGTATGGCATCCTTGTCACAGGATTCCAGGATATTATAGGCATAATCATAAGGAATATAATT
>Ga0114930_10000982_pt1 | contig 28495 bp, 24 predicted proteins | sample AnhtaG_FD_87300 | JGI IMG/M metagenome (GOLD analysis project Ga0114930, IMG submission 87300) | Deep subsurface microbial communities from Anholt, Denmark to uncover new lineages of life (NeLLi) - Anholt_01485 metaG | ecosystem: Environmental > Aquatic > Marine > Oceanic > Sediment | place... | reverse complement strand
GCGGAAGCAGGAATCCAGTCTATTATAAAATATTTTTTTATTCTTCTGGATTCCTGCTTCCGCAGGAATGACAACTTGCTTTCTTGCTCCGTCATGATTTTCAACTAATTGGGAGATGAACCTCAAGTTCTAACTGAGGATTTTTTTTCTTTATAAAATTATAGATTATATCTACCAACTTTTTAGCAGTTTTTAAGGAGTTTTTAGCTTCTTTCTTTGAACAAGGGATACTTGGTTCATAAACAAATTGGACATTTTTTAATTAATGCTTCTTTTAGAAGATTATTTTTTGATTCTTTATAAATCATCTTCATTACCGGTTAGAATGATTTTTGGATTTTTTAGTAAATCCAGGATGAAACCACTTTTGGATATTTTCTTAGCTTTGTATTCCTCCAGGGGATAAATAGTTATGTTTATTTCTCTTTTTAACTTTTTCTCTAATCTGGCAATTTCTTCATTCAGATCAGATATTTCTGGATTTCCAATTATCATGATGTCTATGTCACTGGCAGCCTTCTGGCTCTTCGATGCAAAGGATCCATAAATGAAAGATATTTTTATCCTTTTGATTGCAGATAAACTTTTTCTCAGGCTTCCTTCAACTCCTACTGTTTTAGCAATAATACTTTTCAACTCTTCAAATAGGGGATGCTCTGTATTCAAGGAATAGTAGAGTAAATTTGCTGTTTTTTGGGTGGAAAATAAATTGTCACTTTGAAATCTCAAGAGCTCTCTACGTATACTGCCTGCAGAGTAGCCTAACATTCGTTGTAGTTCTCTGAGATAGTATTTTTGGGATGGATTAGTAAAGAATAGAGCGAGCAAACCCTGTCGTATTTTAGACTTTGTGATATATAGTGCTTCCAGCATGATGGACTCCTTATTGAGTACAATTGTACTCATATTGGAGTACAATATCAAGCAATTTTTATAGATAAATCAATCTTTATAGACGAGTAATTTTCTTATCTTTCTCAATTAGGTTGTATTGGTAGATAATATACAATGAGTAATGAGAGCAGATAGAAAACTTCCTGGAATTACAGAATAATATCTCCCTCAGAAATTTGGTGGTTATGTTCCTGGTTTGCCTGAGGACTTAGCTAAGACAACCTCTTATCTCTCTATACTTAATGCAGGATCAAACTTTCCCGCAATTGTCGGGCTCTGAGCGTTCCTTGTTGCCCTCCTCACTTGCTCAGATAGGTAAGGAATGAGTTCTCCAAGAGTGACAATGTTATCCTTGTTGTAATCAGCTGCTCCTTTTAAGCCTTCGAGTAAGAAATGACTGAATACGCCATGGCCTCCGCCCCATTTTTCACCTTCCTGTGAATATTGCTTATCGTCTGAAGCACTAAGAACGGCAACTCCTTCACTGATTACGGAGAGTTTTTGTATTGCTGAGCTGATCGGATTGATTTTGAGGTCTCTGTTGGCTCTTCGGGCAACATCATAGGCTTGTCCAACTCCACCAGCATGGCAGGCGTCGGCCATCACTACTACCTTTTTGGCTTTAACGAACCTCTTGAGTGCGGTCTCAATGTCCCACATAGGAAAGCCGGTGGTGGATATATTATCGTACTTAACATCATAAGGAAGAAGGAAAAGGTTTTCAGGGGAATCAGGGGAATCAGGAGATCCGTGGCCTGCAAAAAAGATAAGCACCATATCCTCTTCTATGGCCTGTTTGAGCCAAACAAACAAGGCCTCTCTAATATTTTGTCCTGTTGCCTGTTTGTTAACCAGGAGTTTTACATGTGAAGGAGGATAATGACCTCCCTCAGGGGAGATTAACCAGTCATGGAAAGACACAGCGTCAGCAGTAGCGTATCTGAGGGGAGGTATACGGCTGTCTTTATAATCGGATACCCCAATTATAACTGCCCAGTGCTGCCCAACGGGTACCCTTTCAAGGGAGGTAGTGACTGCAGGTGTTTTTGGGAGCTCTTTTTTAGCTGTTTCCATTTCAGCAGGCCTTACTGTTGGAGTAACTTTGTTTAGTTCTGTAGGAAATTCGGTTTCGGTTAAAAAGGTTTCGACTGTTTTAGTGACTGAAGCGAAGATCAGTTTACTCGATTTTGCCATCGGGATTCTCTCTCCAGCAGTTTCTTCTATTACTTGGCTCCATAAAAGATTATTAGTATTTGGCTCGATCAATAGGAATTTAACAGTGGCAGATGAACTTATCGGTTTGCGGGATGAATAGAATTCTACCATAGGTGCTATTCCATAAAAAATAGCAAGTACACTTGAGAGCCCTGAAATTCCTGGTTCGTCCACCTTAATTGATTTAATAATACCTTTTAAAATAACATCCACTTCTGCGCTTTTATTTTTATAAAGATTTACTGCTCTTTTGAAAATTTTGTCTTCTTCCAGAGATTTAACACACCAGTTAGTAACTTCAGCAGCAAAATCACCTTTTATGGATTTGGTTGCTTCACTTGGTGTTTCATCTGTAAACTGAATTCCGATTACTAGATCATATTTCGGAAGCCTTGAACTATCAATTACATGTTTTCTGAGTTCGAGGTTTGCTACATATTGAGTATGCGCACAGCCAAGTAAGCCTAATAATATAGAGAATGAAATAGAGTATAAAATTACTTTTTTCATCACTCAACCTCCATAAATTTGAAGGATGTAAAAATATTAAAATACCCAACCTCTCTATCTGGAAAATTGGGTGTTGGTAACCGGTTCATAGCTGCTTCCCCATAAGGTTCAAATATCATAGGAATGAATATTTCTTACGATGTCACAAAGTTAATAAGAAATCAAGACAGAAATTTAACAGTTTCGAATAATCATTTTTGTGATGAACTTAAATTTGAAATAAAAAATTGATTTATTTCATGTTTTGGCATAAACTCGAAATATAAAAAAATCATATTTCAAGTTTGCTGACCATGAAGAAGAATTTATTTAATGCAGGCACATATAAACAACACTACTACTCTAAAGATTTCCGATACAAAAGCTTTAGCCCATCTCTCATCAATCAATCCTTTGAGTGGCAAGATAAAAAAATCTCTCTTCTACTTGAGGAAGCCATAAGGCTTTTAGGAGAGCTTAATGCATATTCTCTTCTTATTCCTGATATCAAGTTCTTCATCCAAATGCATGTTATTAAAGAAGCGACAACATCTAGTCGTATAGAGGGAACAAAAACGGAAATTGTTGACGTAATTTTACCCGAAAAGGTAATAGAGCCTGAAAAACGGAAAGATTGGGAAGAAGTACAAAATTATATTAAAGCAATAAATTATGCTGTAGCAGAATTAGAAACATTGCCTTTATGTATGCGTCTAATAAAAGGTGCGCATGAAATCTTGCTTTCCGGAGTAAGAGGGCAGGAAAAGCAACCTGGAGAAATTCGCCGAAGTCAAAATTGGATAGGGGGCTCAGGGCTTAAAGACGCTTCTTTTATTCCACCGCATCATGAAGAACTACCATATCTTTTGACAGATGTAGAAAAGTTTTGGAATAACCAGGCTTTAGAAATCCCTGCACTCATTAAAATAGCCCTCAGCCACTACCAATTTGAAACAATTCACCCTTTTCTAGATGGGAATGGCAGAATTGGACGTTTGCTCATTACATTACAGCTTATTTATTACGGAATATTAAAAAAACCAACACTTTATATTTCTGACTTTTTTGAGAAACACCGTGATTCTTATTATGATTCTTTAAGCTTAGTGCGTACTGCTAACAATATTGAGCAGTGGACTAGGTTTTTTCTTTCTGGTGTAATTGCCACTGCGAAAAATGGAAAAGAAACCTTCGATCAGATAATCAAACTACGAGGAGAATATGAACGAACTATCTTAACTTTTGGACGCCGAGTGAAACTAGGTCAACGGTTGCTCTTATATATGTTTTCAAAGCCCATAGTGAGTATTAACCAAATAAGCAAGGAATTAAATATTGCATTCAATACTGCGAGCAGCCTCATTCAACTATTTAATCAAGCCGGCATGGTAAAAGAGATTACTGGCCTTTCCCGTAATAGACTTTTTGTTTTGTGGAATTACCTTGATTTATTTAAAAAATAGAGTCTTCCTCATGATGAGGAATCTATTAGCATTTATATTTCTTTAATAATTTTTATTATCAGCCTATTAAGATTTCCCTTTGATACATCTTGAGGCAAAAAAACTGCTGGCTAAATATTGAAAGCTTCTCTTTCAGGCTAACAAGCAAATAGCATTTTTAAAAAAGGCGTTAAATGGAAAAGAAATACGGTCTCTGTCCTGATGTTCTAAGAAGAATACAAAAAACGGGGATTCATGATGAAATAATGGTTCAAGACGAATTAAAAATATTTTCATTATTATAACGAAAAACCTTAAATAATAGCTCAAATTCGTTACAATAACGAAAAAATGGGATTCGGAAATACACTATTTGTAAATTAATAATTGACAAATAGGTTCACTATTTGTAAAATACTAGCAAATGATTAAGCCACGTTTGATTTTCAATGAGATCAAGCAATATATTGATTCTCCTGAAGCAATAATTATTACTGGAATGAGGCGTACTGGAAAAACAACACTTCTTAATCTCATTTTTGAAAAAATTCCTTCAAAAAATAAACTCTTTTTAGATTTAGAAAATCCTTTAAACAGAAAATATTTTGAGGAGGAAAATTACGAAAAAATAAAAGTTTCGTTTGAAATGTTAGGAGTGGATTTTTCTCATAAACCATTCATTTTTTTAGACGAGATACAGTTTGTAAAAGATCTTCCTTCGGTTGTTAAATATTTTATTGATCATTATGGAGTGAAATTTTTTCTGACTGGTTCAGCGAGCTTTTATTTGAAAAATCTTTTTACAGAATCACTTGCAGGAAGAAAATATATTTTTCAACTTTTTCCTTTGACTTTCAGTGAATTTCTCTTATTTAAGGAGAGTTCCTTAAAGATTCCCTCTGATATTTCTGGAATAACGAAAGCAAATCATGAGTCAATTTCTCCATTATATGATGAATACATTTTGTACGGAGGATTTCCCGGAGTAGTCTTAAAGACGAACGTTGAAGAGAAAAAAAGAGCGTTGGAAGAGATTTTCACATCTTTCTTCCAGCAAGAAGTTCTTCAGCTCGGTGATTTTAGGAAGAATGAGGTGATTAGGGATCTCATTTTGCTTTTAATTCAGAGGCTTGGTTCTAAAGTTGATATCCAAAAAATATCGAAAGAGCTAGGAATAGGACGTCCTACTTTATATGATTATATTGCTTTTCTTGAGGGAACTTTCTTTATTAAAACCTTAAGACCATTCACAACGGGAAAAGATGCAGAGATTAGAAAAATGCCTAAGGTTTATATATGTGATTCGGGTCTTGCTAATTTTCTAGCCAACCTTGATTTCGGGCTGCTTTTTGAAAACAGTATATTTCAAAATCTCAGACAAAAAGGAGAATTGAATTATTACCAAAAGAAAAGGGGACCCGAAATTGATTTTATTCTGAACAGAGAAATTGCATATGAAGTCAAGGTAACTCCTCATTTATCAGACATAAAAAGGCTTGAGAGAGTTTCAAATGAATTGAATTTAAAGGGATTTCAAGTAGTTTCAAAAAATTATGTTGCGCATGATAATGTTATTTTTGGATTCATGTTATAGATGCTTTTTTCATTTAGAATCCATAAGAGTTGGATAATTTACAGTATGTTAACATCAACAGTGTGTGCGAATAAAGTAATAAAATGGGGATATATTTTCGATTTTATGGGTAAATAGATAGATTTTGCTAAAATAGTTCTTCTGGGGAAAGTTTAAAAAATTCTTTAAATTCAAGTCCACCTTTGCCAACAAGAAATTTTCTATGTGTTTTAAATTTTTTGGAGAACTCTTGAATTCCAGGTAAGCTTAGTTTCCTTTTCCCGCTTTTGACTTCTATTGCGACGATTTGGCCGCTCCCTTCAGCAATAAAATCAACTTCTTTATTTCTCTCTCTCCAATAAAATATTTCTATCCCTGTATTTATAGACTCATTAATCAGATGTGCTCCTACAGCAGATTCTATAAGGCGACCCCAAAAGTCAAAATCCAATTTTGCTATTTTAAAATTCATTCCTGTCTGAGCAGTGATAAGTGAAGTATTAAGCACTTGAAACTTTGGACTAGAGGCTTTTTGTCTGATCTTCTGAACTGCATATTTTTGTAACCCAGAAAGCATTCCAGCCGAAGAAAGGAGCTCAAGATAATGAGAAAGTGTTGTAGTATTCCCTGCATCCTGCAGTTGTCCTAGCATTTTATTGAAAGATAGAATCTGTCCTGAATATTGGCAGCCAAGCTCAAAAAGCCTTTTTAGAAGCGCTGGTTTATCAACACGAGTCATCATAAAAACATCTCTTGAAACGGTAGTCTCTATTAGTGAATCTTTTATATAATTTTTCCATCTCTCATTATCTTTAATCAACGATGCAGCACCAGGGTAACCGCCGAAATAAAAATATTGATTTAGGTTAAAATTGAATGCTTCGTTCATTTCAGAATACGACCAATGTGGAATTCGCATAAGCTCGAATCTTCCTGCTAGCGTTTCAGTAATCCCTTTCTGAATGAGAAGAGGGGAGGAGCCTAGTAATACTACTTTTAAGGGAATTTTGTTTAATGTATCCTCATCCCAGAGTTTTTTTATTGTTTCTGTCCAGTCACGAATTTTCTGGATTTCGTCAAGTACAAGCAAAAATCCTTTTTTTATACCCAAACTTTTGAGTTTCAACCTGGCCATTTCCCATTGTTGTTCTATCCAAATAGAAGAGTTTGCATCTACTGCATCTGTAGTTGCATAGTGAGAAGGGAAATTGATCTCTTTTATCACTTGCTGTATCAGGGTAGTCTTTCCGGCCTGTCTAGGCCCTGCTAATACTTGAAGAAATTTTCGTGGCTCGTTTAGGCGATTAAAGAGGTTTTTGAAATATTTTCTTTTATACATTTTACTCACAATAGAAATACAATTTACTCAATATAATGAGTAAATATACTCAATCATATGAGTAATGTCAACTTTTTTTGCATAATTTAATAAACATTCAGTATATTTTTTTCAATAAACATTTTTTTGCGGATAATATACAAAATGTTAAATCGTGTAAATTGTGCGGAATCAGCTGTTGGTGATGATTTAGGTAAATAATTCGAGCATTTCTTATATTTGTAAATATTTCATTATTCTGTTTATAGTTTCATATGCGTCACGAATAAGAATTTTTCTTTCTTCATCGTCAATAGGTTCTAAAAAATCGCATACGGCGACTGGGCCTAAATGATCAAGGTTTTTAAATCTTTCTTTAATAAAACCCAGCGATTCTGAAACCAATTTATTATGTTTAATTTTTGACAATTCTTGAATTATTCCTTTATCACCTTTGGGGTGATTCTTGAAAAGCCAATAGATATCATAAGCGTCCTTTTCGCTTCCTCTCTCGTAAAATGCAAATCCTTTTGAAGCGATGATAGAACAAAGATTTGCCACCTTTATATTGATTTTATTTACTGCTCCATTTGGAATTCGTGCTTCTATTTCTCTTTCAACACAGTCATCAAATACTAAATCTATACCTCTGCCTTTTCTGGCCAAAATTTCCTGGATTTTTTGATGCCTCTTTTTTTTACCTGAACCACCATACTCCGCGGCTAAAAAGTCGACCTGAACAGTTTGTTTAATATCGTTTTCATCAAAAAATGTTCTTTCATAACTTGCTTGTATGATTTTTCCTTTTCTGTCTTTTCTGCTCTGATAACCTCTTTCATATAAGAGGTCTGCTATTGTTTGATAGTCCTGTTCAGGAATTAAGAGAAAGTTCAAAGCAAAATCCACATCTAGGGAACCCACATGGTTTATTTTTTCCGTTTTACAGTCGTTATACAAAAAATAGGGGACCCACCCTCCAATCAAAACTAAGTGTTGGCTGTATTTGTGTAAATAGGTTATTAATTCAACTATTACAGAGAGACAAGCATTAATCTCGGCTGATGTGTATTGACTTTTTGCTTTCATTGAAAATCTTAAAAATTTATAGCCCTTTCTCGCAAATATTCGGCTTGTTCTCTCCCTCTTCCCTTATAATTGTAGAGATCTAGATAAAGCTGAATAGTCGAGACTACGTTTCTTCTTTGAATTTTTTGTATTCCGTAAAATACTCCATCGTCATAAGGATCGAGAACAATTATATTGGCCCCTGAAGATACCGGCTTTATTTCAACTTCGTTTTTTAAATTTTCATAATCGCCAGAAAAATAAAAAAAAGTTTGGTTTGATCTCACAAATGGTTCGATTAGTGTTGCTCCAGAGAAAAGTGTTAATGCATACAAATCCTGTTTATTTTGGGACATATAATTAATCAGACGTGACTCAAATTGTTCACTTCTCATAGAAGAGTAAAATCCCTGAATATTGTTATCTTTGTAAGAATAATTTTCTCGCCATATATCCAATAATTTCGTGGGATTTTTTAATGATATTTTTTTATTCTGGTCAAAATCTATATATTCCAGACTATACAGCTTTTTAACGGCCCTGTTTGTCAATCCGATGCTCACATTTGATTCTTTTGATAAACTCATCTGAGTATAAGTTTTTTCAGAATTGCATAAAAGAATCCTTAAAAGCCGAGTTGTTTTTTTTGAAAAGAGTGACTTGAGTTCCCGTTTTTCAGAGTAAATGCTTTTGTAATTTTCTTTCTTTATATAGATTGTATCAAAAGAAATGAAACAGTTACCTACAAGGTCTATATATCCAATATTTGCTTCTTTACATATCTCACCAGTTTTTTCACTTATATAGGGTGCTGCAATTATTCCGTAGGCATCTTCGATTTTATTTAAATTGGTAGCAATTTGCTGGACAGCGGATCTTATGTATCGAGGTTCACCCACACTTTTTGTTTCGATAATTATTGTTTTACGCTTATTATTAAAAATTATTTCTAAAGATAGATCAGGGAGGAAAAAAGGTGATATTTTTGGACTAATCTGAGTCTTTAAAATAGAAATATTTTGTACTTCATAGAGGACATCTTTTAGTATTACTTCGACTTTTTTTATCATTTCTTTTTCTTTCATCACTTTCACTAATTAGTATGTTTTCACCGTACGGTGAAAATATACATATAATTGAAAGCGATGTCAAGATTTTTATTTAAAATATTTTCTTCTCTTTATTATTAGCGATTAGTTTAAATCGAATACTATGCATTATGTAGACTTCAACAGTGTGTGCGAATAAAGTAATAAAATGGGGATATATTTTCGATTTTATGGGTAATGTCTGAAATATTAAAATATCAGGCACATTGGCTATACCATTCCATATTGCCTGAAGTATCTGTTTATCTTTCTTATTACTTCTTCTAAATGAGGCAATTCATCAACCTGATGTGACAATCTAATTTCCCATAATTTTGCTATAGTTGCTTCTTTTTGCCGGAAGATGCTTGATAATCTTCTTGAGTCTATCTTTTTAGTCTCGGCTTTAACTCTGAAACCTTCGGCAACTTCATGATAGTTAAGATTTCCTAGATTAAATAAGGAGTGTGCATCATAAAGGTCGCGAGGTTCTGTTCGGCCAATGAGAGCACAAAGCTTTTCAGTCAACACCTCTTCCAAAGAGTATGTCTTTAACTTTCTTTTGAGGCCCTTACAATCGCTGTATGGAGCTTTTATCATTTTTTCTTCGACAGAAAATACTAGTTTCTCGATCAAAGTGAAGTCGATCTTGATATTACGACTGCCAAGTCTGGCTAGAAGGGGGCCCACGAAATCAACGTAGAATGTAAGGCTATTTATATGTCTCTCGATGCGTTCTTCTTTCAGCTCAAAAAGCAAAGCTTGAGATTTTTCTAATTCCCTCAGAACAGCTCTGAAGCCATCAATCAAAACTTTCTCTTCCAAATCTCCAAGCAATGTGAAGTCTAGGTCTTCAGAATAACGATAATCAGGGAAGTAGACTTTCTTAAGAGCAGTTCCTCCCTTAAAGGCAAAAGATTTTTTAAGCCTGGAGCCGGCAAGACCTAGGAGTATCCAGCTAATAACGTAATCCTTTTCAATTATTTTATCCAGTTTGTGCTGTCGAAAGGCTATCTTTGATATTTCTCTTTGAGAGATCATAAATATTCTATGTTTTGATTATCTCTTTTAACTCTTCAGGATCAAAGTTTTCTCTAATGCGCCAAGAACTTTTATATTTTCCTGTGGCCGGCAATGATGAATCGAGCAAGACAAAGCTCGCAGTTACAAACTTTCTCAGTTTCTTAACTGTTGGTTCACCTCCAATCCCGTAAAGCTCTAACAGGAAACCCAGCCTCTTGGCGACTGCCTTGCTTCCGAAACGCCCGATATACTTTTCAAGCTTGGAGTAGTCAATTTCACTTCTTTTAATCCATAATCCTTTAGCCAATTCGCTTATTCCGCCACATAACTTGGGATTATCCAGACAATCAACAATAGTACGCTCTAAATCACTTACTTTGACCTTCTCAGTCGGTTTGACCCAAACATCCTCTATTCCCCAGAGCTTTGGTGGATTTGCATAAAGAAAACGGAAATTCGCACCTAGAACCTTAGCTTCTTTTCGTCTCTTAGGTGTCGTAATGTATACTGTCATCAAAGGCTGAGTGGTCATCTCATGGATATCAAGAGCGCTGTAATGAGACAGATAATATAAATTAGGTTCAATAATGTGCTTAGCAACTACATACCAATTTTCAGAATGTTCAGCTTTTTCTCCGGCAGACAAAGGAACAATAAGATACTTACCAGGCACAAGTCTTATCAACCAGTTCTTATCTATCAATCTGCTTATTAACCTTCTGGTTGTTGTGTGGCTTGTCTTGGTGATTTTTCGAGCATCAGAGATGGTAAAGATAACTCTTTCTTTGGAGCTTAGGGTTGTAAGAAGCTTTGAACTTATCTCTCCAAGAGTTCTTTTTACTATCATCATTTTATACTATATGTAACAAATGTGACATATTAAGTCACATTTTACACATGCCATATAAAAAGTCAAGGTAGATATAGAATGAACTTCAGAGGAGCCGCTCTGTAGGAAAGTTTGAGGTATATATGGAATCACTAATTTTTATTGCGGCAAAAGAATAACTCTAATCAAATAAAACAGTCAGATTGATAAATCGCTGATTTTTAATGAGTTTCCTTTTTTATCCTACTCTACCGCTGAGATAGATTCGTGTCGAACAATATACATTATGTTAACTCATGTAAGTTGTGCGGAATCAGAAGGATAGGTTTTGGGGATTTGGAGATTTTATCCCGTTTTGGGCTAAAAAAAGGGGGTCATTTCCCGTTTTTTGATTGAGATTGCACCGAAATATGGGTGATAAGATGAGAAGGGAATGGATTATTATAAAGTAATGCATCTGACTATGAATCAGAAGGTCAGGGGGTTCAAATCCCTCCGGGCGTGCCACCTAACCTGTGCACTGTTTGACGAGCCACAGGCCGTGCAGCTGCCTGTCATTTATTCTCGGTCTGTAGATTATGTTTCCACGACCTTGTCGATGAAGGGTATGTCGCACTGCTTGACTGGCCATATCTGATGTTTGAGTTTGTCCAGTTCCCTTTCGTAAAAATAGCCGAACTCCGGACAGGTTCCCGTGACAAACCCGAACCAGTAGCCTGGCCTTACTTCCTCAAGGCCGAACCAGTACCAGCCTGAAAAACTCTCCCAGGACCTGATTACGGCTTGCCGTTAACCTTTCCGTTCCTGATAACCACTTTCATTCACTCACCAACTTTCTACAACTCATCGGGAGGGCTGGAAACAGCCTCTCTCTCGCATATTCGCAATATTGAAGGAGTGACGAGTGAGGCGTTTTCTGAAAGGCATGCTCGCATGGGATTTTCAGAAGTTTATATAAGCTGTTTTCAGGGTTTGAACAGAGAAACACTGTGTCCAGGTCACAGGCAAGCCTGCGTTTGCAAGTAATATCAGCTGAGCGACATCGTGATCGCTAAGCAGAGAGAGAGGCTTCTAACCAAAAGAAAGCTTCACTGTGGAGCGGGGAAGAAGTCGCCTGTTGATTGGCACCTTAATGGCTTCATCCCGAAGGGATGAACGGATTCTTGAAACAAGGCCTTTAAGAGTGACAATCAAAATTGTTGATTGGCAGCCATGCTCCCAACCAATAGCTTTCGGCAAACCGTTAATCAACGCACAAAAGAGCGGGTGGTTTTTTTGTGGGAGCTGGTTCTCGAGCTTAAACCAGAAACCCGATACCAGGGAAATAGTTGATTATCAAGTCCTTTCTTTATTCGGATACTATTTACGAGTTATTTTTTAAAACCAATTTCTTGGCGCTTTGAGATTTGTCAAAATGGGATTATAATATCAGTGAGATGTCCAAGATTGATTTAGAAAAGCGAATAAGAAAAATCATCAAAAAGGGAGATGAATACGACAAACTTGAGGTAAAGTGTTCTTATGATCTCTCGCAAAAAAGGGATAGGATAAGGCTGGTTAAATGCATCGCCGCAATAGCAAATTCCGATAGCACCTACTTTGATAATACAGGGTACATTGTTTTGGGAGCGAAGCGGGGAAAACTTGTAGGCGGATTTGATGCTTTGGATAAAGACTCAACAAGTGCAAATATTCATAATTGGGTAAGAGACTATATTGAACCCAAGGCTAATTTTACAGTGGAGAGATTTAATGACCCTAAGGTTGGCTGGTGGGGTATAATCGTGATTCCTCCCAGTTTCGAAACGCATGTTTTCAGAAAGGAATATTCAGACCAAAAATTAACTATAAGGAGAGGCGATGTTTACGTCAGGGATGGCGATTCCACAATTTTAGCAGAAAAACCCGATCATGACCGTTTGCAGAGGAGAAAATTTCAAAATACCATTGATAAATTTGAGAGCAAAATTGAAAGCCTCGAGGCTAAGATTGAAGAACAAAAATCTGTTCAACCTGATCTAAAATTATATTTTACTGATGAGAAAAATAATCTGTATGAGGAATTGGAAGTTTATCCTTTTATTATTGAGAAAACCAGCGAAGAATATCTCTCCGAATTATCAGAGGATAAAGATATTAGAGAGATAGAAAATGAACTTAAGAATCTAAGAAATGAAATAGACACCGGTAAACGCCAAGGAATCTCTATATCTATTGAGTTCAATAGATAAAATTCATAGACGATGAGAAAGCTTTTAAAGGATATTTAGAAAAATTAAAAGAATTCAAAGTTCCTTATCAAAAATATTTATCTAAATATTCTCAGGTTATTTCATTAAAATTTGCTCTCTTTAATGCGGGAAATTCCCTTGCTGAAGGTATTACCTTTTATATTTATTTTGCCGATGACCTTGAAATAAGCAAAGAATTAAATTTTTTTAATGAGCCAGAATTTCACGAAAAAAAACCAGGAATCCAAGACGCTCTTCTTTTTCGGATCTACTTAGTTCAAAATCATTCATGCCAGAAGTCCCTTCTCCTTATATTCCAAAAGTTAGGGATTTCACCTATGGAGGACCTTATATAAATAAATCGAACAAGTCTATAGAATTAGAGTATTGGGCAAACTAGCTGTTACATAGCCATAGACATTATTTTGACCCTGTCTACTTGATTTCGCCCGATTGTGAAATGAATATTAATCTTAAATATTCAATATATGCAGAAAATGTTGCCGGAGAATCAGAAGGAGCTCTGCTATTAAAAGTAAAACCAAAAAAATAAATAGTTTTTATTTATTCAAACCCCTCTTTTCACGTTCATGAAGCAATATTCTTCCCTGCATTTTCCGAAAATCCTGCTGGAAAATGTATCTTTCCTGGCTATCCGTGCGATGGTTTTCCTCGCTTAAACCAGAAATCAGCTGGCAGGGAACAGTTGTTCATCAAGGGACTTTTTAAGCTTGAAATAAAGTCTTTTAAGCTTTATAAATAGTCATATAAACTGATTACGTCTAAGTGCCCCCCAAAATTAAGACCATCACCATCGCTAAGATTTTCGTGATATAATAGAAATAACCTGTAGGTATGATATCCCTTTCAGGGGAGATTCCTATGATGTCTAATACAAAAGAATAAGGTGGCCACAATGGATAACTTGTTATCAGTTAAGCAACAGGAAATCTATCGGGAACTACTAAAAAAAGAAAAAAAAGCAGCTGAAGCTTATAAAGGCGCTTTAAAGGTATTTAAGGACCGTGATAATCCTGACAGATTTTCGCAGGCCGCACATTCTTTGAGGGAACTCACTAATATCATCTCTCGTAAAGCTGATATACCGCAGGAGAAAAAAGAAAAGGAAGAATCTCAAAAAAAGAAACTAGAAAAACAATTTGTAGAAGAATCTTATTTATTACCCTCTCCTGCAGAGGAAGAAGTAAGGATACTTATTAGAAAATGGGACGATTTGCATAAAACTTTTACAGTTATTTCACATCACGGGAAAGATGTAGGTGAAGAAGAGTTGTTCAGTAATTTATCAGAATTTGAGGCAGTTTTACTCCAATTTCTGAAGGCGGTACCTTTAACATTGAAAGAATTAGATTCATTGATAAATATTCAATCTCCAACTGAAGACGACATTAAAAAATTATCAGAACTCCTCAGGCATCCAACACATGTTAAATATTTTTTCTCTAAACTTACTTTTCCATCCTGGCTTCAGCCTCTTAAAGAACAAGTATTTTTCTCTAATCCTCCTGCAGGTATTAAAGAGGGTAACTACATTATGTTTCCAGTATGGCCATTATCTAGATATTTAATTAAAGTTGCTGGACAGAAGCCAAGAGAAGTCATGGATATAATAAAAAATATGAAAGAAACGGATAATTTTAGAGTGTGGAGTGATTTTATAGACTGCGCCCTCCTATTGCCTTCGTCCATTGCAAAAGAAATAATTCCCTTGGCTAAAAAATGGATAAAAACACCATATCTGTCTCCCATACCTCATGATCTTGGAGAATTAGGTATCAAATTAAGTAATGAAAATGAAGTAGAACCTGCTTTGGATTTACTTGACGCTCTTTTAAATATAGGAAGCCGGGAAAGAGAAAATGGTCTCTTATCAAGAAGAGCTCAACCGCATTTTGGTTTATGGGCATACGACAAAATCCTAAATAAAGTCGTCTCCACAGTTCTTCAAAAAGAACCGTATAAGGTTATTGAAATACTTTGCAATAAATTATTAAAGGCAATTGAATTGGAAATTCCTATGAAAGATTCTATTCATGATCGCTCTTATAGGTGGAGGCCTGCAATCGAAAAAAAAGTTGATAGAGATGTGAAAAATCTTGCAGTTACTCTCCTTAGTAGTAGTTTGGAAACCATAGGCAAGAAGGATGGAGAGATATTAAAAAAATGTTATAAATTACTATCCAAATATGATCCCCTTATTTTTAGGAGAATAGAGTTTCATTTAATGAGAATATTTCCAGATTTGTTGAAGAGCGAAATTCAAAAAGTATTATCCCAAAAAGAAATTTTTGAGGATGTACACATGTGGCACGAATACTACCACCTACTGCGAGAGCAATACTTAAATTTTCCCAAAAATCTAAAGGAAGATATCCTGAAGTGGATTGAAGAGGGTCCTAATCTGGAAAAGTATGCATCCTGGTTTAAAAAGGAAACCGGGAAATTACCTACTAAAGAACAGAAAGAAACTCGCAAAGCTAACTGGCAAATAAGATATTTATCCTCAATAAAAGATGATGTTCCTCCCGAATGGAAAGAGAAGTGGAAAGAACTGACAGCCAAACATGGGGAACCCGGACGTCCTGATTTTCATTTTTATGTTGAAACCGGATGGGTGGGACCCAAATCTCCTTTAAAAAAAGAAGAGGTTGAGAAAATGTCTTCTCACAAACTGATGAATCTTCTCGAAAAGTGGGAACCGCCCAAAGATATTTTTGCTCCTTCAAGGGAAGGTTTAGGAATCCAACTGAGAGAATTAGTAAGCAAGAGCCCGTCCGATTTCACGGGAATTTGTCCCCAATTCAAAAATTTTCATCCTGTTTATGTCTATCATTTGATAGATGGATTTAGAGAAGCAATTAAAAAAGGGAATGCGTTTGACTGGGAGCCCGTGATTATGCTTTGCAAGGAAATCTTGACAGTTACTGAGCCGCCTGAAACTCCAGATGATGAAGACAGAGATTATGACTGGAAAAATGCCAAGAGAGTAATTGCTGAACTCTTTTGGGAGGGATTAAGTAGCGATAAGGCTTCACCGTCTTTTGAATTTAGAGAACTCATATTTGAAATAATAAAGATACTACTTCAGGATGATGAACCTAGTCCTGCTTATGAGGAAAAATACGGTGGTGAGAATATGGATCCATTTACTCTTTCTATCAATACCATACGGGGTAGGGCCATGCATGTTCTTGTTCGGTATGCATTATGGTGTGCGCGGCGCCTCAATTTATCAGAAAAAGAAGAAAGAATGGTCCCAGAGGTGAAAGAACAGCTCGAAAAGATGTTAAATCCCGAATTTGAACCAACGATGACAATAAGATCTGTATTCGGGGAAATCCTACCCAATTTATTCTATTTAAATAAAAAATGGGCAGAGAAAAATCTATCATCTATTTTCCCCGAGGAAGCAGAATACAGAGCTCTGTGGAGAGCAGCGTGGGAGGCATACGTAACCTATTCCCGCTTCTTTAATGATGTTTATGGAGCAATGCAAAATCAGTACAAAAATGCAGTTAACAGGTTGGAAAGTCCCAAAATCTCAGTCAAAGCTAAAGAAGGATTGTCAGAACATTTAATGATAGCTTATCTCAGGGGGCTGAAGGATTTGGGAGATGAATCTCTGATTAAGTCATTTTTTGAAAAAGCAGCTCCTGAAGTAAGAGGACGTGCAATATGGTTCATTGGAAGAGAACTGGAACATCTGTCAGAATGGAAAATGGAAAAAAAAGAAAAGGAAGCGTTTATAAAACGAGTTATAGATTTATGGGAATGGAGAATGGAAGAGGCAGAAAAAGCGGATAGTCAAGCCAAAAGAAAATTTGTCCACGAACTTTGTGGCTTAGGGATGTGGTTTATTAACAATCCATTCAACAAAACCTGGTCCATCACTCAACTGGTTAAAACATTAGAGCTGACAGAAGGGAAAATAGAACTTGAAATAGATATCATAGAAAATCTTCAAAGTTATGCCGAAGAGCATTATTCAGATGTTCTAAAAGCACTAAACCTGATTGTAAAAGGAGACAATGAAGGCTGGATAGTGGTATCATCCAAAGAAAAAATAAATGAACTATTAGAGTCCATAATTAAGGATCGCCCTCCTCAAGAAATCAGAGACTCTGTAAATGACTTGGTTAATAACTTGACAAAAAAGGGATATTACGAATTTGCAAAGTTCTTTATCAAATGAGGAACACAGACTATGGTACTCTTTGGTTTTGCTTGGCTCCCTTCGGAATTAAGAAAATTGCGAGTATATATCACTATTCTCCAGTTTAATTCTCTTTCGGCAGCTTAACATAAGGAGCATAAAAATGCTACGCGAACAATTATACTACCCTAATATAACACCTCGTATGACTGCCAAATTAGCGATAAGCTTTTTACATTGGGATAGAGTTGTGCGAATATTTCCCAAGGAAGGGACCGCCGAATTTCGCCCTAGCCGAGGCGTTATAAAAGACCTCGAAGAGGAAGGCATTTTGGTTAATGAAACTTTAGATTTTAATGATATCGAAAAAGCAACATCCTGGTTTGAAAGATTTATAGCGATTGTGGAAGGGCCGACAAGTGCTCAACAATCTGCTGCTAAGAGTTTGGTTCGCCCTATTCCAAAATTATGGGAAATAAGTGATTATTACATTTATAAAGGTAAAGCAAATCGTTCGTTTAGAGATGATTACCCAAAGTATTTTCATCCTGGTACTGGTTCCAATGGTAATGAAATTTTCTTTTGTACTAAGGAGACTGGCCTTACTTACATGACTTTATTGGCATACTTTTTAAATGAGCGTAAACAATACGCAAATACGATTACAGATCAACCTGATGCGTTTCCTCTATTTATAGTTTTGAATAGGCTGCTACATTTCTCATCACAAAGAGATTCAAATGATTTCGTTCCTGTTGTTGAAGCGGCCAAACAGGTTGAAAGAATCTTCTTCATTCCACTTTTACGTGTATTGGAACCAGCAAATTTTGAAGGAGAAAAGACAATCGAGAAGATTATATCTTTTCGAAGAGATCCAAACAATGAGGAATTAAGAAAAGGTTATTTAGGACGTGATGAATGGATGGGAAGTTGCTGGCCGTTTGTGGGATGCTACTTGTAAGGTAATAGACATCGTTACTGGAAATGTCTTGGCCATTGTAAAACCCCTATTGAAATTGAAGCCATCGTTAGATTTTTACAACAAAACCCTTAAGAAGACAGATGATTTTTATCCTCTTCTCATTCAGGAAACTTTTGCCCCGACCTTCGCACAGAGATTATTTGGTCGTATTCGCCAATTGGATGAGATAAAAATATCTTCTTAGTTATTTATATTTACGTCTTATTTGTGGGATAATATCTGAGGGTAAGGTTTCATAGTTTTTGGCACTTCGTGTCTTTACTTAAATTTCTATGGAGTTTTTATAATTATAAAACAGAAGTCGATATTTTGTTATTCGGCTTTGGACAGAAGGTGAAAAATTATTATGAGTAACAACAAGCTTGATCATTTGAAAATTGGGCTAAGAAGCCAAGATATTCAAACTAGTATCCAAGACGTGGATCTTGGACCATTAAATGTCGAAACCAAAAATATTAGATTGATAGGTATGGCTGAAAGATTAGCTATTCATATACGTGGTGCTGATGTAATTGACGATTATAAAAAGCTAGAATACATTGCTAGCCAATTTGGAATTGATTCTTTGATTTTGCCAAATGTCCTTGGAATCCTTGAGGAGCTTGAGTGGGCTAGAGTTGAGAAAGAGGGGAGTAGAATAAAGAAAGTGGAGGAGAATGTACCATACTTCAGCGACATTTATTCCATAGCAGGGGAATACTTCGAGAATACAGGTCATTCTGAAATTGAAGACGCTACGATAGCTGTATGTGATTCATTGGCTATGTCTCCCTCTACAGAGGAAGAAATAAGGAAAAAAATTGGATTGGATGATACAGCTTACAACATGATCTTAGATATTGGGAAAAGCGGTAAAATTATTGGCCAATATGTATCTTCAGAGACTAAAGAAAAGGTTTTATACTCTCCACTTTACTGGGTAGAAAACCCAGATAAACTTGAAACAGTGTACAAGCTACTTAAAAGATTTGGGGCTGACCAAGTTTATAACGCGCTCAAACGGATAAAAGATTATCAAGGACTCCCTTTGGCCAGTGATATTCTGAAGGGTGATTATAATGCCTTATCTGAAGATATGAAAATAATTTCTGAGGCAATAAGAAAAGGAGTAATTCTTGCTCCAGAGGTTAACTCTCTTAAAGGAAATAAAAACTTTGCCTTTACACCTTATGTAGGAATTCCTATTGAGGAAAAGATCACCTTGGAAAAGGCCATGTGTATTTTATCTTGTATTAGATACGGTGAGCATTTCGGCACTATTACTAAAATAAGATTTCCTGAATTAGTGTTGGACACATTACTTTCCCCTCCTCATAGAACTAAAACACCTCATTCAGAGGTTAGGAGACAGTATGCACTTTTAGTAGGAAGAGGTATTGGCAGAATTTTCCCAGATAGAAATTTGAAAGACAGGTATTATTTTGAATTAATACCAACCGAGGAAAACAAAAAAGCAGTACAATTAGCCAAGGATTTGTTAAAAGTCGGAGAAGCCATTAATAGTAAAGGAGTTTCTCCAGACCTACAAAAGGTTTTGTTTTATCCCGGCTCTTATAAAGAGGCCATAAGGACGCTTCCAAAATTGAAAAAACCAGCTCATATTTCGATCAAAACTCAGGAGCAAGTTTTAAACAACATAATGGATGCGTTGAGAGGAGGTTCTGTATGAGTAAAGATTTTGAACTTAAGATTCGTTTAAATAACATTTTTTGGTCTTTAGGATGCTATACACGGCTTGAAGTAAAACTCGCAGAATATAGCACACATAACAGAATTCCAATGGAATTGACAGACCTCGATGTTTTAGGTATCCGAATTTTGCCTGACCTTAATATTGATTACTTAACGGCTGATTGTACATCAAGTAAGCACGTTATAAAGAGTCCAATCCAAAGGGTTTTCTGGTTAAAAGGGATTATGGACTTCTTTGGAGCTTCAAAAGGCTATCTGAGTCTGAAGACTAAGAATCCTATCCCAGAAGTTCAGAGAATTGTCGCATATAGATTGGGCGTAACTATTCTTGATGAGAATAATCTTTCTAATTTAGAGAAAAGAGTTTCGAACTCGGGCTCTCTACGATTACAATCAGGCAAACCTGATTCATGGCTATACTTTGAGAATAATTTGACAACAATCTCAAAAAATTTAGCTCCATTATTGAATTTTAGAAAACACAAATATTGGATAAATCAACCTTATCAAAATCTATATTCATTAATATCAGTTATTGGTAAGAATAGGAGATTCTTTGATGGAGAGAATAGACTGCAAAGGGCTTTAGTTCTGGATTTACTGGCTTTATTTTCTTTATCTCTCTTGCAGATGAGTGCCTATGTTTTTCAAGTAAATCCAGAAAATCCTGAGATGGAACTGAAAGCATACTTTTATGGCGGGCATACAGAAATGCAAAGAAAACAAATTATCATTAATAATATACAAAAGCTGATAGAAAACATTCCTCAACAGGGAGACTTATTCAATCAGCATCTTAAACTCGATCCTGAATATTTGCCAAATATGTTTGACGTTGGATTCAGGCTTCTAAACAAGCCTTTTGATTCGAGTCAAATCCTACGGTATTTGCAGGTAGTATTGTTTGAAAAAACACTTAATAAGGGTGAAAATCAAGAGGGATTGAATTATCTGGATACTTCCTTCTCTGACACAACAAAAAAGTTAACAAAAGATATTGCCAAGTTTTTCAGCGATGCAACAGGTTTACCAAAGAAGATGTTCGATGATATCTATTGAAGAGAATAGTGATTATAGAGGAGTCGTCATACAAGATTTTGCTTCTCTACAGGGGTTTTAAAGTCATCTAACACAGGAGATATCAAAGAATTATTAGGGATCAATCATGAATAAAAAAATTGAATATATAGCGAAAAAAGAAAGAATAGAAGTAACAAAGCTTATTGAAAGTATAAATAAAGGGAACACAGCAATTTTTGGCAGTAAAAATCATAAGAATATAAACCCTGTGGGAATTGGACCGAATCTTAGAACTAAAGTTAATGCAACTATTGGAACTTCAGAAGACTATTGTAATCCTAAAGATGAGGTTGAAAAACTTCAGATAGCTATAAAAGCTGGAGCAGACACGGTCATGGACCTTAGTACAGGTGGTAATATAAAGCAGATTAGAAAAATGATTCTTGATATCTGTCATATTCCAGTAGGCACTGTAGCAATTTATCGGTCAGCTGCTGATTGTTTAAAGAAACAAAAAATATTTGAGAAACTCCCCTCTAAGAGTTTTTTAGACACTATAGAAGAACAATGCGATGAGGGAATTGATTTTATAACAATTCATCCCGGAATTACTTATAAGAATATGGAATTATTTCAAAAAACAAATCGGATTACAAAAGTTGTAAGCCGGGGCGGTGCACTTACTATCTCCTGGATGCTTGCTAATAAACAAGAAAATCCTTTTTTAGAAAATTTTGAAGAAATACTAAAAATTTGCCAGAAATATGACGTTGTTATAAGTTTAGGAAATGGGTTAAGGCCCGGATGTATTCACGATGGATTTGATGGCCCTCATATTGCAGAATATGTATCTATGGGTGAATTTGTATATCAAGCAAGAAAAAATAACGTACCTATTATTGTTGAGGGGCCTGGGCATTTAAGAATTGATAAAATCATTTTAGATATACAAATGTTGAAGTCGTGTACATATAACGTCCCTACGTACTATATGGGACCTATAGTCACTGATATTGCACCTGGGTATGATCATATAACAAGTGCGATAGGAGCAGCAATTGCTGCAGCTAATGGTGTGGAATTTTTATGTTATATAACGCCAGCTGAACATTTATCATTACCTACAAAAGAAGATGTATATCTTGGCGTAATTATACACAAAATTGCAGCACATGCTGGAGATATAGCTAAAGGAATCGTTAAGGCTGAAGAATGGGATAATCTCATTTCTAAAGCAAGATTTGATTTCAAATGGGAGAAAATAGAACAGCTATCAATTGATCCATCAGAAGTAAGAAAACATAGAGAATTGAGGCCTTCAAAAACCAGGGCATGCTCTATATGTGGAATTTATTGCCCAATGGATAAAATAAGGAAGATAAAAAATGATTAACGATGATATATATAATATTGATATCATTAATGCCTCTTTTTGCGTTATCATTGAAAAAATGTCCAGATTTAATAAAATAAAGTCACAAAAATCTATTGTGTATAAATTAACAAAAGATATATAAATTTACATAATCCAAAAATTATAGAACAAAAATAATTAAAGGAGGGCCAGTATGATTAAGCCAAAAACCATAATCATCACTTTAGTTGTTCTTGCGATAATTCTTATCGCATTTATTACCCTTTATCACCCAAAAAAGGAAGAGGCATATTCTCTCAAGATTGGTTACCTTCCAATTACAGTTGATCTACCTTTTTTCGTAGCAATGGAAAATGGTTATTTTACTGAAGAAGGCTTGCAAGTTAACGCTATTCGCTTTGAGGCAACAACTCAGCTATATGATGCAATGCTATCAGAAAGGGTTGATGCCACGGCAATAGGAGGACTGGCGGCATTGTATGGAATTGAAGCACAGGCGAAAGGGCAGTTTAAAATATATACTTTTAATGCTAATGACGAAACTTACTATACAGATACTCTGCTAGTTAAGAAGGATTCAAATATAACCTCCCCTTCACAACTTAAAGGAAAGAAAATAGGAACTTTTCCTGGCACTACAATCGTTGTAGGCACAAAATTGATCATGCGCAAGTTTAACCTCAGTGATACGGATTATGAAATTGTTCAGTTGCCCCCTCACCTGCAACTGCAAGCCTTAGAAACAGGTCAAGTTGATGCTCTCATGACCCTTGAACCGACTGGGACAATAGCCCGGCTGAAAGGCATAGGAAAGGTTATACTAGAAGCTCCAAATGCAAAGTATCTTATAAACCCATTTCCTGGTGGAGCAGCAGCATTTAAAACTTCGTGGATAGAGCAGCATCCTGAATTGGCGTTGAAAATAAAGCGAGCGACCGACAAAGCAATTGATTTTATCAGGGAGAATCCTGCTGAGGCAAAAAAAACTTTGCCCAAATATACTGGTCTTGAAGAAGATATCGCATCTGAGACGCTACTTTGTTTATATTGGAAAGTGGAGGATACAGATCGGAAGGCAGTGCAAGAATATGCAGACATTTTGCACCAGGAAGGAATTTTTAAGGATAAAGTTAATACCTTTAATTTTTACTTTGAGCCTGGGAAGTCGAAATAAGTATGAAGAACGCATTCGTGTGCATAGAAGGAGTAAGAAAATCTTATCCAAATAATCAGAAGGATAAAACTCCCCAGCTTGTTTTGGATGACATAAGTATAGATGTCAAAAAAGGAGAGTTCGTGACAATTTTTGGCCCCAATGGCTGCGGGAAGACAACGCTCCTAAACATAGCTGCCGGACTAATTAAACAAGATGCTGGTAGAGTCTCAATAAATCAAAAATCACCCCTGAAAGCAATATTTGGATACGTATTTCAAAATTATCCAGAGTCACTTCTTCCGTGGAAAAGAACTATTGATAACATAGCCTTTCCCCTCGAGCTTAAAGGGAAAGATAAAGAAGAAAGAAGAAAGAAAGTACGGGGCCTGCTTGATTTCCTGGGTCTACATATTCCTATCAATAATTACCCTTATCAGCTTAGCGGTGGTCAGCAGCAGATGGCGGTTATTGCAAGGTCTTTGATTCACGATCCTGATGTTTTGCTCATGGATGAACCATTTAGTGCGTTGAATTTTCAAACTCGGCTCTATATGCAGGATAAAATACAAGAGATCTGGTCAAAGACCAAAGTCACATTGCTTTTTGTCTCACACGAAATTGAGGAAGCGATCTATATGGCAGATAGAGTTATTGTCTTAACAGATAAACCTACCCATGTGGCTAAGTCACTCATTGTTCCATTTCCTAGACCAAGGACTCGTGATATGACTTTATGCCAAACATTTATAGAATTGAAAAAAGAAATTTTTAAAATGATGGAAGGCGTGATTGGATGAGGAAAGAAATTGTTATCGGACCTCTCGTTCTTTTACTTCTTTGGATTATCATACACTATAGTGGACTGGCAAACCCAGTTCTCGTGCCAAGTCCACTTTCAGTTGCTGAAGCTTTTGTCCTTGGCTTCATTCAAGGAAACATGTTTTATGACCTTGGTGTTACCATTATGAGGTTTGCATGGGGATTTTTTTCTGCAGTGATAGTTGGAGTATTCTTAGGCTTGCTTCTTGGGTATTTCGAAAGACTTTACTCTTCTGTCGAAATTATTATTGATTTTTTCAGATCTGTTCCTGCTACTGCTTTATTTCCTTTATTCATGCTATTTTTCGGTGTGGGGGATCTAGCAAAAGTTAGTGTAGTATTTTTTGCATGTTCTCTTATTATCCTTGTTAATACTGCATATGGTGTAAAGAATGTTTCCCATTTGCGAATAATGCTTGCTAAGGTACTTAGAGCTAGCCAAACAAAGATCATGTTGAAAGTTATTCTCCCAGATTCTCTCCCTCACGTGTTCGCAGGACTGAGAATTGGAATTTCATTTGCACTTATTGTGGTTGTGGTCACTGAAATGTTTCTTGGCACTGTTTCTGGTCTTGGGCACAGGATTATAGAGGATCAGTTAGTTTATAAAATTCCTGAAATGTATGCATCGATCATTGTTGCAGGTTTGCTTGGTTACATTCTTAATAAAGGATTTCTGTTTATTGAACGCAGGATAGTGCATTGGAGCGGGAAGTGAGTCTAAAGAAATACAAAATGGTTTCTATGCTCATAATTTCTTTAATATTCATTACAGGCTACGCTTTTAGTGTTGGGTTCTTATTTAATTTTATTGAAAATAATTTATTTCAGACTATTTTACAATGGATAGTTCTTGCGTTTTTCCTTGTTGTTTCTTGTTTTTTGGGACGGCATTTCAAGAAAAAAGGCTATTTTCTTTGGGCATTATTCATTTGGAGTTTAGCAGCATTATTAGTTTCTGTAAGTCTTGTATCATCAGTCCTTCCAAGTATCGAACAGAAATGTATTGGTCAATGGCTGAAAAGCTTTGGGTTAAAGCCTTGGACTCTAAGTCTAGGTAGCATAACAACTCACAAAGAGATTTTACTTTGGTCTCCTGGTTTCCTTTTTGCAATATTTATAGGAGCAATTACTCTTCTTGGATATCAGGTTTCGAGACTTGCTAAAGATATTCTTCTGATGCGGCTAACACCAAAAACATTGACCACAAAAATTGGTGAAGCTATGAAAATGATCCAGAAAGAAAAAGATGGTGATCTAGATCTCATCATGGCTGCTCCATTAATTGGTAATATTACTGATAAAAAAGCATACAAAAATTTTATAAAACCTTTTTGGGATTGGTTGCTGGATAAGAAGAAAAGTAAAGAGCAAGTCCATGTTAGATTAATATGTTTGACAGAACTCGCTGCAGCAGAGTTTTATAAGAATCTTAGCGCTGACGAAGAAGAGATCTATACTGCATATATGAAGTCTGAGGAATATTGCAAGAAGTTAATAAGTTGTGATCATGTAAAGATTGATAGGCGAGACAATCTACCGCTGACCAAAATGATTGTTGCCTTGTCTTCAAAAGATTCAAGAGGAATATTATTTTTTACTGCTTTTACTGACCATAGAAGGAAACCAAAAAAAATTGAAATTCAGGGCTTTGAAACGAAAGACCCTGCAGTTATAGAATTGCTATCACGCTTTTTTGATAATGCTTATAAAACTGTAGAACCAATTACGAGGATTGGTGCTTTTGTTTATGAACATGAACAATGATGAGTGATAAACTTAAAGAACTGAAGGCATATGCAGAAAATATGGATCGATTGGTAAAAGCGATAATCCGGCTATTTGAAAAAGACAATAGCCGCGGTCTATTGGAAGGAGTATGGATCCTCTCCACAACACCTTCTTTGGGCAATCTGACTCTCGCTACAATGGGAAAGACAACTTATGATGACCTTCATAAGTTACTCAATGGTCTTTGCAAATCCCCTGATTTTATAAATATTAAAAAAAATCTTAAATGTTTTGAAAGTGGAATAGAATCTTTCTATGACTCTCTAGGAAGTAAACTTTCAGAAATAACTGGTAGAAACCTCACGCAAATTGCACAGAAAGCAAAAACACAAGCAAAAAAATTGATAGAAAGCTTTAGGAACACATGGAATGGGAATGTGAGAGAATTAAACGATAAACCTGAAATAAGTGTGTGGGCCTGCAAACGAAAGTCTGAAAATCAAGAAGACCGATATGAAGCAATTTTTTACTTGACTGAGACAGAAGAGGAAATTATGGATTTCCGAGCCTTTTATGTCAATGATACTGAATTAGCGAAATTCTTAACTACATTAGTTGAGAAAAAAAAACAATGATTTTTTACTTTTCTATTCAAATGTCGCACGATTTATAACTTCAGACAAATTTATAAGAAATGAAACTCTTAACCTGTTAAAAATATTAGAGCCGATTACAAGATAAAAAAATATATTGTTAAAATAATTTTTATGTGTAAATATGGAATACAAATTTATTTAAAAAATATTAATAAGTAAATATGAGAGATGTAGATTATCACGTACTGAACAGCTATCACCCTAATATGAAAAGTGTTGTCATCCAGAGTCATCCACTCTTGATAAGGGAAACGCCAAGTGCGTTTCAGCCTGCAAGGCCCAGTTTCATACTGGCTGAAAACATAAGAATAAAATCAGGCTATCGTGTGTGCGATGTTGGAACGGGTTGTGGTCTTTATGCAATCCTGGCAGCAAAATTAGGGGCCCAGTTAAGCTGTGGCACGGATGTTTTAAAGGATTGTATAAAAATTTCACGTCAGAATGCATATCTTAATCAGGTCAGCAAAAATTGCATATTTAAGCAAGGAAACTTATTTGAGCCAATAGGGATAACTCAATTTGATGTTGTGATATCAAATCCTCCACAAACACCAAGAACCTACCTAAAAAACTCTGTGAGAAAAAACAAATTATCTTATAATATCTATGTTGCATTAGATGGCGGCGATAATGGCATTGATCTCCCAATCAAGATTATCTCAGAATCCAGCGACTATCTTATAAAAGGGGGACGACTTTATATGTTGATTCTAAAATGGCATCGCTGGAAAGACGTTGTTATTGCTCTGCATAATGAATTTTCAACTGTCGAAGAAATTTACAGTGAATCCGTCCCTTACAACAACTTATCTCCCTCATTTCTTAATAATACCGATTTTTATCAGAATAGATTTTCTAGTCAATTATTAAAAGATGGATTAAACGTAGGAGTATATAAAGCAATAAAATAATATTACTATTAAAAAACATAATGAAACCAAAATTCTCTTTTCCTTCGGCTTATATAACTTATTTCGTACCATATCTAGAAATTTGCCAGTTTATTTTTATAGCCTTTTAGTCTGTGTGTTTAAATTTCTCTCTCAAGATCTTGTCTACGACCTTAGTCATCGGCTTTTTCTCTTTCGTGGCTTTCCTGTATATCTTGGGGATCAAATCTTCCCTTATCTTCGGACTGAACACAGAATCACTTTTATTATTCAGTAGCTGCCGAAACCTTCGAAAGGCTCGAATTCGACACCATAACACTCGTCGCAGTAATTTATCCTCTTGTCCGAGGTTACGAAATCATACCCGCATTTTTGACATCTCTTCATGACAAACTCGAATCCCATTCAATCACCTCTGTAAAATTTCAATAATAATCAGGCTCGCACACTTCGAGATAACAGTCGTGACAGTAAATAATCCTCACGTCGTCCATGCACGTGAACTCGCATCCGCAATTCTCGCATTTCTTCGTGACAATTTCGAATCCCATTCATCCACCTCCGGTTGCGCTCATCAGGACTTCTTTTCTGAAGCCATCCAGGCAGATAATTTTTCCGCGGTGGTCCGGGGTGAGCGAGGGGGCAGAAGTTAACGGGTGTGATGGTTAACCAAGAGGCGGGCGGGCAAAAAGCGGGAGCTTTCGTCGGGTTTAACGATAAGGAAATTCCGAGGCCGAAGGCCCAAAATCATTAAATGGCTTTGGTTTGCATGTCACAGTCGCGCGTGAAGAGCCTTTTAAGATTTTGAGGGATTACTGATGATAAAGAACGGT
>Ga0114930_10000981_pt1 | contig 28540 bp, 25 predicted proteins | sample AnhtaG_FD_87300 | JGI IMG/M metagenome (GOLD analysis project Ga0114930, IMG submission 87300) | Deep subsurface microbial communities from Anholt, Denmark to uncover new lineages of life (NeLLi) - Anholt_01485 metaG | ecosystem: Environmental > Aquatic > Marine > Oceanic > Sediment | place... | reverse complement strand
TCCAGGCATTTGTTTTGGATTTATTAAAGATACCTCAAAGTGTTTATACCGAATATTCTTGATTCTATGTCAGCAGGAATAAATACGATTAAAAGCCAAACGAGATGTGCGGAAAGTCCGATAAATCTGGATTATCGCTACAATAATCTTATATTTTATAAATGTGATTAAACAAACAAACAATTCTCATAAAAAACCAAGTAGTGATAATCATGCCATGGCACAATGAAAGATTACCAGAAACAATGGAAGCTTTTTCAAAACTCAGGGAGACCATATTCAGGGACGGCGCTCTTGACGTGAAAACAAAAGAATTGATATCTGTTACAGCATCCGTACTTATGAGATGTGAGTTCTGTGTTAAGATCCATTCCAAGCGAGCTAAAGAACAGGGCGCCAGCGAGGACGAGATTGCAGAAGCGATCTCAGTTGCAATGTTCGTAGCAGCCGGAAGCCAGCTCCACTGGACAGAGAGTTATGAGGAGATCATGAAAGGGTGAAAAGTGGGATCACAAATCATCCAGATCGAACACAACAAACCCTTTCCTTCGAAGTGTATCCTTCCCTTCAACCTTCTTTGCCACAATCCCATAATATTCCGATCTATCCCCCTTATTCCACTTAACAAAATCCGCTTTTTTCTTCAATTTCTCAAGATTTCGCATAGATTCTACCATTGAAAGCGTTTTCCATTTGCATTCAATGAATAACACCTCCTTTGATGCCTCATTCAAGGCAACAAGGTCAATCTCCTCTTCCTTGTGCCACCACCGGCCTATCTTTGTAAATTCAACAGGTCTTGCTGTCCAAAGGATTTCTGCCGCAATCTTCTCAAAAACCATACCCACATACCTGTTAAAATCCGGATTAAATTTTGGAATCTTAACATCGCCATATATCAGGCTTTTATTAGGATAAACAAACCTGAACCAGAAAGTGAAATAATTATCAGTGATATAATATCTTGCATTTCTTGACCTTGGGGTTTTTTCAGTGACAGGATACCGCGCTTCCACAATATTCAGCACAGACAGGTTTGACAGGTACTGAGATACAATAGACGAACTAAAGCCTGTATAGTTGACAATATCACCGAATTTCGTATTTCCAAAAGAAATCGCCCTCAGGATGGAGAAGTATTTTGCAGGTTCTCTGAATTCATATGTTAACAGAACCTCAGCTTCCTCAAGCAACAGGCTTTCAGTGGAATACAACATTTCAAGCTGGCTGATCTTCTGTATCCTGTGTTTTGCCTCTTTGAGATAATACGGGATCCCATCAGTTATGGCATATATCTTGACCAGTTCCTCAATCCCGAAATCGGGAAAGAATGCACCTGTATGCTTAAACATCAATGGTTCTACCTTAATCTGTCCAGTCCGCCTTCCATACAGCGGACTTTTACTGCCCAGAACATGACGCTCCATCATACTGATGGATGAACCGCACAGTACAAGCATCACGTTGGAATCGCTAAGATACAGGTCCCAGGCTTTTTGGAATATTGAAGGGATTGCTTTGTTGCCATTGATAAGAAATGGATACTCGTCTATTACAATTACCAATCTTTCTTCTGTCTTAGCTGCCGCTTTAAGTGTATCCAGCCAATCAAGGGTTGACTGCCCCAATATTTCGTTGCCCGTTCCATCTGCAACAAGTGTCCTGAATTCTGAAAGGTTTGCAGCATCACCTCTTTCATCAGCAAGGAAATACACAGCATTTTTTTCTTTTATAAACTGGCGCAACAGTTCTGTTTTTCCAATCCTCTTTCTGCCAAATACTACGATAAATTCACTTCTGTCCGAGCTGTATGCCGAGTTTAAGTGTTGCAGTTCCTTTTCTCTATTGACGAATTGTTTAAACACAATTAGCATAATCGTGTTAAAACTATATGTAATTAATCAATTATGTCATCTGGCCTTTTGAGAAATCGCAAAAAGCTTAAACATATATAAATCATTCAGTTATTTTAACAGGCAGATTATATTGAGTTGACTAAAAAATGGCAGGCGATCTATCAATCATTATTGTAATATTAGGTATGTTATACGGTTTTTTTAACAAGGGAACTGAAAATTATCTCAAGATCCTGTTCAAAGGACTAAAGATCGGGTTAAGTATCGGTATCATAATCGGGATAATTGTGTTTTTATTTGGCACCTTAGCAGGGGGAATTATTGCCGGGCTGACGGGTGGATTGTTAGCAGGAATTAGCGGGGCCATATTGTTCATTATTCTGATAGGGATAATTACTGTCGAGTTCATTATCGGGGTTTTTGTAGGAGACGTTCTCGAAAAGTTGCTTCGAAGATAAACAAATAGAGTTTTGCCTGATAAACAACATCTAACATTTATGACCAATCCCCGGCCAATCCTGCAGGTAGCTCTTGATATCCTTGATCTGGATCGAGCAGTCCGGATTGCCGGTGAAGCCATACAGGGCGGTGTGGATTGGATCGAGGTGGGTACACCCCTGATCAAGAGTGAAGGGATGAATGCTGTTAGAACAATGCGTGATAATTTTCGTGACAAGACAATCCTGGCTGACATGAAAACCATGGACACTGGCGCCCTTGAAGTAGAAATGGCAGCCAAGTCAGGTGCTGATATTATTATTATTTTGGGCAGTTCTGATAATTCCACCATATCTGATGCCATCAGGGCTGCTGACAAATATGGTGCCAGGCTCATGACAGATATGATCTCTGTTCCTGACCCGGTAAGCCGTGCTAAGGAACTGGAACAACTGGGTGTGGACATAATAAACATCCATGTGGGTATTGATCTGCAGATGACAGGGACAGACCCCATAGATGTGCTAAAAAAAATGAGGGGTGAAATTCAGATTCCTATCGCAATTGCAGGAGGATTAGATGCCGATTCGGCTGCCAAATCCGTGTTATATGGTGCTGATATTGTAATTGTAGGTGGTAATATTGTTCGTACATCAGATGTAACTGCATCTGCCAGCAAGATACGTCAGAGTATGGATAAACCAAATGCATCAATTTTCAAAAAGCTCCCAATTGAGGAGGAGACCAGGCAGTTGCTTACCCAGGTATCCACCCCCAATATCAGTGATGCCATGCACCGCAAAGGAGCAATGCATGGGCTATTTCCAATAAATCCGGGACTTAAGATGGTGGGGCCTGCTGTAACTGTCCAGACCTTTGAAGGGGACTGGGCAAAGACAGTTGAGGCAATAGATGTTGCCAGAGAGGGGGACGTCATTGTGATATATAACGGCGGCAGTGACAGGGTAGCCCCCTGGGGTGAACTGGCCACTTTGAGCTGTATAAACAAAGGTATTGCCGGAGTGGTTATTGACGGGGCAGTGCGGGATGTGGATGATATCAGGAAACTGGGATTCCCGTTATTTGCAAAGGCAGTAGTACCAAATGCCGGTGAGCCCAAAGGCTTTGGTGAGATCAATGCAGAGATAAAATGCGCTGGCCAGGTGGTGCGCCAGGGTGATTATATTGTGGGTGACGACAACGGTGTGGTGGTGGTGCCAAAAGAGCGGGCATACGAACTTGCAAGACGGAGCCTTGAAGTGGAAAAGAATGAGCACCGGATACGGGATGAAATAATCAAAGGTTCCACTCTGTCAAAGGTCATGCACCTGGAAAAATGGGAAAAAAAATGAAACCTTTTCCAGATCAATTTATCTGATTATTCCTCCGGTTACCATTATAAAGAGGACAACCAGTCCTAGTATTCCAATAATGATCTCGATCGTTAATTCTGATTTATTTCTTGTCCTGTAAGGCAAATAATTCACCCCCATGGGTTTTTTACCTCACTTTAATATTATCAATATCGAATATTAATAATTATCGGTCAATGTTCAATTTATCCTGGCATCCACCACCACATGCCACACCCCGGGTGAAAATTTCTTTACCCTGCGCCAATCGGGCGTCTCGGCGGTGCGACCCTGGGCACTGGCTTCAAATTCGATCCTGGCCCTGATCTCATCAAGCGCTGATAAATAATCAGAATGTACAAGTATTGTGTCGTGATAATGAAGCACTCCACCTGGTTTCAGGGCCCGGATGCCGTATTTAAGGTAATGGCCGGTATGCTTCACATATCCCATTATTACCCTGTCAGCTACAGAGGTCGGTGTTTTTTCAATACAATCCCCAAGCACAGGTTCAACAATATCTTCCACATTATTGAGCTTGATATTCTCAACCAGATATTTATGGGAATCAGGGTTCAGTTCGATAGCTATTATTTTTTTTGGCCTGGAATGAACTGCCATGGGTATGGTAAAATACCCAATACCTGCGAACATATCAACCACAAATTCCTCGCCCCCCAGTTTTGCCATCCTGGCCTTTTCTATCAGGTTGCCCTTGCTGAACATGACCTTGGTAACATCCAGTTTGAACTGACATCCGTTCTCTCTATGAATTGTCGATCCCGGCTCTAACGTACCAGCTTTTGCAGCTATAAGTGTTCTATTGGGACGGCGCAGATCACCTTCGATCCCCTCATCCAGATACACGCTCCTGCAATATGGGTGCATCTTGAGAAGGGCATCTCCCACCTGTTCCCTCACAGCCAGCAGGCCAGGGTGCATAGAAGTGATCACAATATCCCCCAATATCTGCCAGCTCCGGGGCAGCAGATCAAGTTCTTCATTGTCCAGCTGTTCCATTAACAGACTTTTCAAGGTTGGAGCGGGGGCATAATATTCTGCAGGGCTCTGGATAATACTGGTGTATGATCTGAATTCCGGGTCTTTCAAAACAGGGATCTCAAAAAGTTCTCCGTGTCTTGTTATTTTACGCCTTTTATCCAGAGATCCTGATCCCAGCAGTTTTTTTCTGACAGTTTCCAGATCAACTTTTGGCACCAGTAAAGCTTTCATCAGTAACACCTACGGCAGTATGAAAATATCATCCCCGATAATAACTGCCCTGATCTCTTCACCACCTTCAACTGATAGGTAAGCAGGTTTCTTTAAGGTCACGGGTCGGAAGGTCTTTGGGTGCATCACCTGTACAGTGTCATTTTCAATCGACAACAGTACTACAGGCTCAGCATCATTTATGGAACTTACCTTTTTACTGTCTTTCAATCTGTCTGTATTATCAGCAAATTCCAGTCCGGAGTCAAGGTATAATCCAGAGGTTCTTTTACCAGAATGTCTGACCAGTACGGTTTTTCCTTCAACATTGATAATATCGCCTGGCTTTAACCTGGGCAGCCTGAGACTGTACGTTATCCGGTAGATCTCCTTTCCATCCTTCTTACCTGATAATGTAGGAGATTCCGAAAATGTACTCCCGAATCGTTCACCTGCTATGCGGCATATCTGCTTGGCAGTGCTGTTAGAGCCAACATATACATCAGTACCTTCATGGAGTTTTTCTTCTTTACTGATAAACGAAAGCCGGTCTCCTTTTAGTTTTTGGCGTTCCACAATTTCATATACCAGTTCCAACACTGTTACCACCTCGTCCTCATCAGGAAACCGCCCTTCTGCCCTGATCTGGATTATGCTCTCATAATAGCCGCCAGATAACCGGCTGCAGGCATCGCAGGTTTCTTTAACTACCCGTATTTCTGAATCCAATTCAGCATGGGCTTTAACACCTTTGATATTTCCAGTTACCTTGATATGTGCCCGGTATATCGAGGGATTGGTATCGGTAAATTCAATAGAGACCAGGATATCCTCTGAACCAGGATGGATCTTCAATTCTTTGTTAATGGTATTGTTGATTATTTTTTCAATTTCATCATTTGATTCCACCCAGCTTCCACTTTTTTTGAATGCTCCGCACATGGGACATACTATAGTATGCACTACAAGCGGGATACTTGCAAAATTTATGGATTGTAAAAAACAGTCTTTGCATTTACCTTCTATCTGGGTATCAGATGGCTGGCCGCATACAGGGCAGGCAAGATAATTCATGTTATCAATTATGTTTGGTTTGATAATATGGTTTTCTATAATGAAAGTCATGGAATTAAACGATTTAACGATAATATTTACCAGATATTTATTAGAAATTTTTATAACTCATTATCACTTATGGACAACCATATATTTCACATATCTTTCCCTTCCAAGGAGGGAGGCAGCAAATGTTCAAGGCGATTATAGAATCTGAAAAACTCAAAGAAACGATAGAAGCCGTTTCAAGTATTGTAGATGAGGCAAAAATTAATCTAACACCTGATGGATTATCTATAAGGGCTGTTGATCCTGCTAACGTAGCAATGGTAGACTTGACACTAAAACCAGGGGCCTTTGAAGAATTTAATGCCACCGATGGTGAGATCGGGGTGGATTTGAATCGGCTAAATGATATTCTTGGAATGGCCGAAAAAGCTGAAACCGTAGAGCTGGAACTTGATGAAGAAACGCACAAACTTGTTGTCAAAATGAGTGGTCTGACATATAAGATCTCACTCCTTGATCCTTCTTCTATACGCAAAGAACCAAAATTACCCAAGCTTGACCTTCCGGCCAGGATCGTGCTGGCTGGTGCCGAATTGAGACGGGCAATAAAAGCTGCCGAGAAAGTATCTGATCACATGTGCATGGGCGTTGATGGGGACATTTTCTACCTGGAAGCGGAAGGCGATTCGGACCGTATGCGCCTGGATATGAAAAAAGACCAATTAATAAGCCTGGACTCAGGAGATGCCAGGGCATTATTTTCACTTGATTATTTATCTGACATGATAAAATCTGCAGGCAAATCCAATGAAGTAACTATTGAACTTGGAAAGGATTATCCTACCTTGATAAATTTCAAGATCGCAGGGGGCAATGGTAATGTAAGTTATCTATTGGCACCCAGGATAGAATCAAATTAAAGCACAATGGATGTTGCAAAACTTTCCAATTATCCATTTTTAACCCAGGCAGCTGATTATGTTGCAGATATGGGTACATCAATTGAAAATATTCTAACTTCCAGAGCTTTTGATATAGCCAGGTACCGGGCCCAAATAAGGGTCACTCAGGCTATCCAGGGTGAGATCACGCAAGACAAAGGGATCAATAACATTGCCGAATTACTTTCATACCCAATTTCCAGGATAATAATTTCTTGTATAGATGATGCTTTTCTAATCAGGCGATGCGGGCTGGCCGAAGCAAAATCTGCTTATGTGTTAATGAAACGGGAAGACGAGGCATTTATTCAGGAGATCGGGAAAGATTTAGATATCAATGCAGCTATCACAGAGGGTGGCTTCAGGATACATTTTACAGATTACATAAGAGGCGCCGCAGGGATGAGAGCCCTGAACTGGAAACTGGTGAACCGCAGGTTGAATTCAGGTTTTGTCAATATCACAAAAGAAGAGTATGCCCGCCTTCTCCAGGAAGCCATAAGAGGGCGCATATCTGCATCATTACCTCTTGAGGTGCCTGATAGATTCTGCAAGATACTAAAAGAAGACATTGAAGAAATTAAAATCCGGCTTGAGGCTAGTAAATCCGAGTTCGATGAAGAGGGATTCGGAGATGTCGCCCCAGATGAGTTCCCGCCCTGTGTCGTTCATCTGCTGTCAAATGCCCAGGCAGGGGTTAATCTTGCCCATTCGGCACGATTTGCACTGACTTCGTTCTTGATAAATATCGGGCTTACAGTTGACCAGATCATACAGATGTTTAATGTATCTCCTGATTTTAATGAAGAGATGACCCGTTATCAAGTAGATCATATCTCAGGGGGTACGGGTACTAAATATAAACCACCCTCCTGCGCCACCATGATCACGTATGGTAATTGCTTTGGCAAAGATGAACTGTGTAAAAATATCGGGCACCCATTGAGTTATTACCGAAATAAGAAAAAGACCAGAAATCCAATTCCAACAACAAATAAGAATGATGAAAAAGAGTAGTATTATTTGAGAATAATTTATTTCAACTTACATCCAGGTACTTATGTTAAATTTAATGAGGGTGAAAGAAAGGTTTAAATCTAATGCGCCCATTAAAAGGGCGTTACCCCAGCGCAACGTTTTAATATTCAACTCGGTGAAGAATTGGTCAGCAAAAAAAATAGGTACAATTTTGCAGAAATATTAGATGTAGTTAGCGCTGATAATCAGTGGGCTTGTAGCTCAGCTAGGCAGAGCACCTGGCTTTTACAATGGATGGAATATCAACATTCATTTGAAGATACCAGATGGTCGGGGGTTCAAATCCCTCCGAGCCCGCTTTTCACACCCTAGGGGGATGAATGTAATAATGAAAAGTTCGAAAAGTCAGAAAATTCCGAAGAGTTTTATTTTATTGAATCATCAATTAGTGCCGGAGCATATTCTATTATCCGACAATGAGGCAACCCAGGTTCTAAAAAAATATGATATAGAAAAGGAGCAGCTTCCAAAAATTAAAATCACTGACCCAGTTATTATGGAAATACATGCCCAGGTGGGCGATATAGTTAAAATCATAAGAAAAAGCCAGACAGCCGGTGAAGCTGAATTCTACAGGCTGGTAATTGAATAATCATTTGGACAGAAATTGAACTGCCAAGAATTTATTTTGTATAATTTAGAAGGGGCGATAGCGTGCTAGATTTAGGTGTATTATCTCGAGCTTATTTTACCAAGGACAATATAGTAAGACATCATTTGGACTCGTTCAATGATTTTTTGAATTACGGAATTCAAAAAGTCATTGATGAACAGGGAATTATTGAAACAGATATTGAAGATACTTATGTTAGATTAGGAAAAATCCGTATAGGCAAACCTATGGTCAAAGAAGCCGATGGTGCTCAGGACCTATTATATCCTAACGATGCCAGACTCAGGAATATTACATATTCGGCTCCAATTTATCTTGAAATGATCATAGTACAGGGAGAAAATGAAAAAGAACCTGTTGAAGCAGTTGTTGGCCAGCTCCCAATAATGCTGATGAGCAAGGCATGTAACCTGGCCGATATGACACCTGATGAAATGATCCGGTTTGGAGAAGATCCTCTGGATCCTGGTGGATATTTCATTGTAAACGGGACTGAAAGGGTTATTATGACCCTGGAAGATCTGGCCCCAAATAAGATCCTGGTTGACAACGAGGAACGATATGGAGATACGATCGAGGTTTCCAAAGTATTCAGTGAACGCCGGGGATACCGGGCATTAGTAGTGGTCGAACGCGGCCGAAAATCAATCCTCGAAGTTAGTTTCCCTTCCATATCAGGACGTTTGAATTTTATCACTATGATACGGGCGCTGGGTATAGAGACTGATGAAGATATTGTAAATTCAGTATCTGATGACCCTGAAATCATTAAATTCATGCTTGAGAACCTGGAAGAAGCAGAGGTCCATACCGTGGAAGAAGCTGTTGAAAAGGTAGGGAGCAGGGTAGCTGCAGGCCAGACCGGGGAATATCAGGTAAAACGAGCCAATTATGTAATAGACAGGTATTTATTGCCCCATATTGGCAACGACCCTGCGCACAAGATCGTCAAAGCCCAGTATCTTGGCAGGATGGCCGAAGCTTGTTTTGAGCTGGCTCTTGGAAAAAGACAACCTGATGATAAGGATCATTATTCCAATAAACGTCTCAAACTCAGCGGGGATCTGATGGAAGATCTATTTAGAGTATCATTTAACAGGCTGACCAGGGATGTAAAATACCAGTTAGAGCGGGCCAATATGCGTAATCGCGACCTTAATGTAGTAACTGTGGTCAGGGCCGATGTACTTACCGAAAGACTGGCACACCCCCTGGCAACAGGGAACTGGGTAGGCGGCAGGGCCGGTGTATCGCAATTGCTGGACCGCATTGATTATATGGCAACCCTATCACACCTGCGCCGTGTAATATCACCATTATCCAGAGCACAACCTCATTTCGAAGCAAGGGATCTGCATCCTACTCAATGGGGGCGTATCTGTCCTTCAGAAACACCAGAAGGACCCAACTGCGGTTTAGTAAAGAACTTTGCCCAGATGGTGGAGATCTCCACAGAAATATTTGGGAACAAAAACCTGAAACAAACTCTCGTAAATCTCGGCGTTGTACCATTTGCACCACACGTGCTGGGTCTGGAAGAAGGGCGCGGCACTTATGCCACAGAACTGGAAGCCATAGAAGAAAATATTGAATATAATGACGGGGGTGACTCCTTTGAATAGAACAAGGGTGTTTTTGAATGGTGAACTATTAGGATATAATGATGCACCTGAAGAACTTGTGAAAAACATTCGGCAATTGCGCCGATCAGCTACCATACCTATACAGGTAAATGTAACTTATTATACCACAACTCACGAGGTTATTATTAATAGTGATGATGGCAGGGCCCGCAGACCCGTCATAATTGTTGAGAATGGAAAAACCTTTCTGAACGATGACCATATTGAACAGCTTGAGAACGGGGAGATAGTGTTCGACGACCTGGTCAAGATGGGATTGGTGGAATATATTGATGCTGAAGAAGAAGAGAACTGTTTTGTAGCAGTATACGAAGCAGACCTGAACCCTGAACATACACACCTTGAGATCGACCCGTCTTTGATATTAGGTATCTGTGCAGGTATGATCCCCTTCCCTGAACACAATGCCTCGCCCAGGAACACAATGGGTGCAGGAATGGTGAAGCAGTGCCTCGGTATACCTAGTGCAAATATGAAGTTGCGTCCTGATACCAGAGGACACATACTCCATTATCCTCAAAAAGCCCTGGTGCATACCCAGACCTGTGATGTCATCGGTTTTGATGACAGGGCTGCAGGTCAAAATTTTGTTGTGGCTGTACTCTCATATGAAGGTTATAATATTGAAGATGCACTGGTTATCAATAAAGGGAGTATTGATAGGGGTTTAGGACGAAGCCATTTCATCAGGACACTGGAAGGTGAGGAGAGGCGTTATCCAGGCGGTCAGGAAGATAAGTTTGAGATTCCTGATCAGGAAGTGCGGGGTGCAAGAGGACTTGAAGTTTATTCCCAACTGGATGAAGATGGAATCGTAAATCCAGAGGTAGTTGTTGGACCAAACGATGTGCTTGTGGGGAAGACATCTCCACCAAGATTCCTTGAAGAACCTACCGATTTGGGTTTAAGCCCACAGCAGAGACGTGAATCCAGTGTTACCATGCGTTCCAATGAAAAAGGGATCGTAGATTCAGTTATTCTTACAGAGAGCCAGAATGGAGCACGGTTGGCCAAAGCACGTATGCGGGATCAGAGAATCCCTGAACTTGGCGATAAATTTGCGTCCAGGCACGGCCAGAAGGGTGTGTTGGGACTTATCATGCCCTTTGAAGATATGCCATTTACAGAATCAGGAGTAGTTCCTGATCTGATCATTAATCCCCATGCAATTCCATCAAGGATGACCGTGGCCCATGTACTGGAAATGATCGGTGGAAAAGTTGGCAGCCTGGAAGGGAGGCGCATCAATGCCACGGCCTTCTCAGGTGAATCTGAAGACGATATGAGAATGGCATTAAAACGAGCCGGTTATTCCCATAAAGGTAAAGAAGTGTTCTATGACGGGATCACAGGCAGAAGGATCGAAGCAGACCTGTTCGTAGGTGTGATCCTTTACCAGAAACTCTATCATATGGTGGCATCCAAGATCCATGCTCGAAGCAGGGGTCCGGTACAGGTGCTCACCAGACAGCCCACAGAAGGGCGTGCCAGAGAAGGAGGTCTCAGGTTTGGTGAAATGGAACGTGATGTGCTAATAGGCCACGGGGCGTCACTTGCACTGAAAGAGAGATTATTGGATGAATCTGATAGAGTGATCCAGCTGGTATGTTCCACCTGCGGAATGGTAGCTACCCAGGATAAGAGGAGGAATTTGGTATTCTGTCCCAACTGCGGTGCTGAGACCGGTATATATCCGGTAGAGATGAGTTACGCTTTCAAACTACTATTGGATGAGATCAAATCATTGGGTGTAGCTCCCAGATTGGTGTTAGAGGATGCAGTATAAGAGGTGATGATAATGATATCGGTAGTTCCAAAAAGAATTAAGGAAATAACATTCGGGCTTATCTCGCCTAAAGAGTACAGAAAGATGAGTGTGACCAGGGTCATCACGGCAGATACCTATGATGACGACGGGTTCCCTATAGAGATGGGTTTGATGGATCCGAAAATGGGTGTCATTGACCCCGGTCTTAGATGCAAGACCTGTGGCGGCAGGGCAGGGGAATGTCCCGGGCATTTCGGGCATGTGGAATTGATCGCACCTGTCATCCATGTGGGTTTTGCAAAATTATTACGAAAGATCTTAAGGGCCACCTGCAAGGATTGCAGTGCACTGCTCCTTGAATCCAAAGATAAGAAAAAATATCTTGAGCAGATCAGGACCCTGAGAAAGATGGGGCAGAACATAGATGATGTCACCAACGAGGCCTTCAAAGAGGCCAGAAAGGCCAAGACATGCATGTACTGTAATGCTCGCCAGCTTGAAATTAAAGTAGAGAAACCTTCTACATATGTAGAAGACGGCCATAAGCTCATGCCTTCAGATATCAGGGCCAGGCTGGAGAAGATATCTGATGATGATATCGAGGTCATGGGTATGGATCCTAAAAGCGCCAGGCCGGAATGGACCATACTTACCGTGTTGCCCGTACCCCCGGTGACAATGCGTCCCAGCATTACCCTGGAAAGCGGCCAGAGAAGTGAGGATGATCTCACCCATAAACTGGTAGATATTATCAGGATCAACCAGCGGTTCCAGGAGAACCGTGAAGCAGGAGCACCACAACTTATTATCGAAGATCTGTGGGAACTGCTGCAATATCACGTGACCACGTTCATGGATAATGCAGTTTCCGGCGTACCTCCTGCAAGACACCGATCTGGCAGACCATTAAAAACCCTGTCCCAGCGACTGAAAGGGAAAGAAGGTCGATTCAGGGGTAGTTTGTCTGGTAAGAGGGTTAATTTCAGTGCAAGGACCGTAATTTCACCAGACCCCAACCTCAGCGTCAGTGAGGTGGGTGTCCCCCTCACGATTGCTAAAGAATTATCCATTCCTGTTAATGTCACCAACCGAAACATAGAGGAAGTTCGGGAATATATCAGGCGAGGTCCTGAAAACCATCCCGGTGCGAACTATGTGCTGCGCCAGGACAAACGCAGGATCAAGGTTACGGATCTAAATTGCCAAGAACTGGCAGAGACCCTGGAATTGGGCTGGAAAGTTGACAGGCAGTTGAAAGACGGTGACATAGTGCTCTTCAACAGGCAACCGTCACTGCACAGAATGAGCATCATGGCCCATGAGGTCAAGGTACTGCCTCATAAAACGTTCAGATTAAACCCAGCTGTATGTCCGCCATATAATGCTGATTTTGACGGGGATGAGATGAACATGCATGTGCTGCAGAATGAAGAGGCCAGAGCAGAAGCAAAAATGCTCATCCATGTCTCGGAAAATATCCTCTCACCACGTTTCGGAGGTCCCATCATAGGTGGAATACACGACCACATATCGGGTGTGTATCTATTGACCAAAGGCAACAACAAATTGAATAAGAATGATGCATTGGAATTGCTCAGAAAATCCCAGATATCCCACTTATCTGAACCTGCAGGGGAGGAGAATGGCAGCCCTTATTGGACTGGAAAACAGATTTTCAGCCATATATTGCCAGAAGGATTGGATCTTACCTATAAAGCACAAATATGCGATAATTGTGACACATGCATAAAAGAAGCATGTGAAAGAGATGCTTATGTGGTGATCAAGAATGGTGAGCTGCTTTACGGGACTATGGATGAAAAAGCCATAGGAGCTTTCAAAGGAGTTATACTTGACAGGATCGTTAAGGACCAGGGTGGTAAAGCAGCGATCCAGTTCATCAATGATGTAACCCGACTTGCTATTAGAAGTATCATGCATTATGGATTCAGTTTTGGTAATGATGACGAAGATATACCCAAGGAAGCGCAGATCCAGATAGCAGAACTGCTGGAAGAAGCTGAGAAAAGGGTTATGAAAATGATCGTGGCATTTAATGAAGGTAATCTGGAACCTCTGCCCGGCAGGACAGTGGCTGAGACCCTGGAACTGAAGATCATGCAGGAATTAGGTAAAGCCAGGGATACTACCGGTAATATTGCAGGAAAATACCTTGGATTGGATAATGCTGCTGTGGTCATGGCAGTCTCAGGAGCCAGAGGTTCTATGTTGAATCTGACCCAGATGGCAGGATGCGTAGGACAGCAGGCTGTAAGAGGCGAACGAATCAAACGAGGCTACGCTGGCAGGACACTTTCAAATTTCCATACTGGAGACCTGGGAGCTGGTGCACACGGATTCGTAAAAAATAGTTATAAAAGCGGACTAACTCCTACTGAATATTTCTTCCATTCGATTGGCGGGAGAGAAGGATTGGTAGATACTGCAGTCAGGACATCACAGAGTGGTTACTTGCAGCGGAGACTGGTCAATGCACTGCAGGACCTGGAGGTACAGTACGATGGTACGGTACGGGATACAAGAGGTATGGTAGTCCAATTCCTATATGGAGAGGACGGCGTAGACGCTATGAAAAGCGAATATAGTAAACCACAGACCATTCGCAGGATAATCGAGAACGTTACCGGAAAGGAGGTGGAATGATGGCTGTTAGTGAAAACACCATAGACGAGATGACCAAGAATCTTGAACTTCCTAAGAATCTCATGGATTCTTTGAGGGATGATCTTTCAAAGATCAAGGTGACAAAAAAGGAACTGGAAGATATTATTGAAAAAACATTGGAAAGCTACAATTATTCGCGCATTGAGCCCTGTGAAGCAGCTGGTGTGGTTTCTGCCCAGAGTATAGGAGAACCCGGTACCCAGATGACCATGAGGACTTTCCACTATGCAGGTGTGGCTGAGATCAACGTCACGCTGGGTTTGCCAAGACTTATTGAGATCGTGGATGCCAGGAAGAACCCTTCCACTCCCATGATGACCATCAACCTGACAAAAGAGTATGCACAAGACAGGGAAATGGCTAGAAAACTTGCCTGGGAGATCGAGGCTACTCATATCAGTCATCTGGGAAGTGTTTCCACAGATATAGGTGAGATGGCATTAATTGTTGAACTGAATAAGAAAGTAATCTTGCAAAGGGATCTCACACCTCAAAAGATAGGGGAGATTCTGGAATCCGAATTGGGTGTACCTATTGTCATTAAAGGTCTTACTCTTACTATCAGACCTGCAAACGAATCTTATAGGGAGCTTTTGCAGCTGGGAAAAAGCCTGGACTCTGTAGTTATCAAAGGGTTGAAAGCCATTAAACGAGTGGTGATCCGTAAGGAAGATACCATTGATGAATATGTATTATACACTGAAGGTTCTGCCCTGTATGATGTGGCGGATCTTAAAGGTGTGGACATGACGCGGTCCTCTACCAATAATATCAACGAGATATATGAGGTGTTTGGCATCGAAGCTGCACGCAACAGTATTATAAAGGAAGCTACCGACACGCTTAGGGAACAGGGTCTGACAGTGGATATCAGGCATATCATGCTTGTGTCAGATATTATGTCAGTGGACGGCGAAGTAAAACCCATCGGCAGGCACGGCATCTCAGGCGAAAAGGCCAGTGTACTGGCCCGGGCTGCTTTTGAGGTCACAGTGAACCATCTGCTGGATGCGGGTGTAAGGGGAGATGTTGATCATCTACTAGGCGTCACTGAAAATGTTATCGTTGGTCAGCCTATCAGGTTGGGTACGGGTAATGTTAAACTTATGGCAGCAAAAAGAACTTAAAGCATAACATCCAGTAGAAAATTCAAATCGAGATGATATTCATGGTATTAGATATTAATAAAGCACTACGAAATGCAATAAAGACAGGAAAAGTCCACATCGGCTCAAATCAGGCATTGATCGCAGTTGATAATGCTCAGGCTAAAGCTGTTGTACTGGCAAATAACTGTCCAAAAGACGTTAGAGATCAACTATCTGGAAAAGTCCCTATAATTGACTTTTCAGGTATGGGAGTAGATCTGGGTACCGTATGCGGCAAACCGTTTGCAATATCAACATTGACAATTATTGAACCTGGAGAATCCGAGATATTAACGGCAATAAGGGAATAAATTTGAGCGAAGTTAAACTTAATATAGATGGAATCCGGTATATAGCGTTGTTTGAAAGTATTACGGGAGCCACTGCCAAAGATTGTCTTGTGGATGAAGAGAATAACAGGGTAATCTTTGTTGCCAAGACCGGTGATATGGGACTTGCAATCGGTAAGAATGGGGAACATATCAACAAGGTAACTAAAAGCATTGGCCGTCATGTTGAAGTAGTTGAATATAATGATAACCCGGATGAATTTATTAAGAATCTTATGCAACCTGTTAATCTTACCAATGTGAAGATCGGATACAAGGGCGATAGACGAATTGCTTATGTAGAAGTAAAAGCTAAAGAGAAGGGTCTTGCCATAGGACGAAATGGGAAAAACATAGAGAAAGCAAAGATTCTCGCTAAGCGACATCATGATATAGATGATGTTACAATTCAGTAAACCCACAAAAATCGAGTTTAACAATTAATATTTATTAAATAATTAAAGTATATAAAAATCATAGGAAGTACATTACATGGGAAAAGGAAAATATGCTGCACGCAAACTAAAAAATGACAGGGAGAAATTCAGATGGAGCGACAGGAATTATCTAAGGCGTGCCCTGAATCTTAACGTAAAAGCCGACCCTATGGGAGGAGCCCCCCAGGGAAGAGCAATTGTACTTGAAAAGGTGGGTGTTGAAGCAAAACAGCCCAATTCAGCTATCCGGAAATGTGTGAGGATCCAGTTGATCAAGAACGGAAGACAGGTAACAGCATTTTGTCCGGGAGACGGTGCGATCAATTTTATTGATGAACATGATGAGGTAACTGTAGAGCGTATTGGCGGAAGAATGGGTGGTGCCATGGGTGATATCCCGGGTGTAAGATTCAAAGTTACTGCGGTGAACAACATGAGTTTGAATGAAATGGTGATCGGCCGCAAAGAAAAACCAATGAGGTAAATAGGATGTACAAATTATTTGATAAATGGGATACCACAGAAATCGAGATAAGAGATATCAGTGTTGTGAGATACATCAACCTCAAACCGGTATTACTACCATATTCTGGTGGAAAGCATGCCAGGCAGCAGTTCAATAAATCGAACCAGCATATTGTGGAAAGGCTCATCAACAGGATGATGCAAAGCCAACAAAATACTGGCAAGAAGATGACCACGTATAAGATCGTAAAAGACTCTTTGGAAGTCATAAACAAGAAAACCAAACAGAACCCAGTACAGGTGCTGGTCAATGCCATCATTAATGCAGGACCACGGGAAGAGACCGTGAGGTTGAAATACGGTGGTATCGCAGTTCCTAAAGCCGTGGATACTGCTCCCCAGCGCAGGGTAGATACCGCGCTTCAGCTGATAGCTGAAGGTGCATTCAAATCTTCTTTTAAATCCAGGCGTCCCATTGAAGAGGCCCTGGCAAGTGAGATCATAGCAGCTGCAAATTACGACGTAAAATCTTATTCCATCAACAAGAAGGAAGGGAAGGAACGAGTCGCTAAGGCAGCAAGGTAATAAGATCGCGGCCCCTTTTCGGGCTGCAATTATTTTTTTATTAATCTGATTTTTAATTCAATTTTTGAAATTTGAAAATTATCTGAGGAAATATTTATGGGACGAAGGAAAAAGATGGTCGAGCGCGTGACCGTGCTCATGAACGAACCGAAAATGATTCGAAACATCGGTATAGTTGCACATATCGATCACGGAAAAACTACACTTACTGATAATATCCTGGCAGGTGCCGGCATGATCTCAAAGGAGCTGGCTGGCAAGCAATTATTTACTGATTCTGATGCGGAAGAACAGGAACGAGGTATTACCATTGACAGCGCTTGTGTGTCCATGGTCCACGAATTCCAGGGTAATGAATATCTGATCAATCTTATCGATACACCAGGTCACGTGGATTTTGGAGGGGATGTGACCAGGGCCATGAGGGCCGTGGACGGTGCAGTGGTTGTGGTGGACGCTGTGGAAGGTACTATGCCCCAGACCGAAACCGTGCTCAGGCAGGCACTTAAAGAACACGTCAAGCCAGTATTGTTCGTCAATAAGGTAGACAGGCTCATCAATGAGTTGCAGGTCGACCAGCAGGAAATGCAGATGAGGCTTGGTAAGGTCATAGACCATGTAAACAAGCTCATAAAGGGCATGAACGAGGAGAAATACAAAGCAGGATGGCGAATGGATGCTTCCGAAGGAACGGTAGTTTTCGGTTCTGCCCTGTACAACTGGGCCATAAGTGTGCCTTTTATGACAAAATCCGGCATCGGGTTCAAAGATGTATATGATTTCTGCAAGGCCGGGGATATGAAGTCACTGGCAGATAAATGCCCGTTACATGAAGTGCTCAATGATACGATCATCCGCTATTTGCCCAATCCCCTGGAAGCCCAGGCAGATCGAGTGAATGTCATCTGGCATGGTGACAAGGAATCTGTGGAAGGAAAAGATATGCTCACAGCTAACCGGAATGGTGATGTGGCTTTGATGGTTACCGATATTTCCATGGACCCACATGCAGGCGAGGTGGCAACAGGCAGGTTATTCAGCGGTACCTTGAAGCGAGGAATGGAACTGAATGTATCAGGGTCGGTAAATACCAACAGGCTGCAGCAGGTAGGGGTATTCATGGGTCCGGAACGATTGGAAGTAGAGAACATCCCGGCTGGCAATATTGCAGCGGTCACTGGCCTTCGAGATGCTTACGTGGGCGCAACCGTGTCCTCGAAAGACGACATGATACCATTCGAGTCGATCAAACATGCCAGTGAACCCGTAGTCACCGTGGCAGTGGAAGCAAAGCACATGAAGGATCTGCCAAAACTGGTAGAGGTGCTGCGGCAGGTTGCCAAGGAAGATAATACCCTCAGGATCACTATTAATGAAGAGACTGGGGAACACCTGATGGCAGGTATGGGTGAACTTCATCTTGAGGTCATAGGACACAGGATAGAAAGGGACAAAGGTGTGGAGATCACAACAAGTCCACCCATCGTGGTATACAGGGAGTCTATCCAGAAACATGCCGGTCCTGTGGAAGGGAAGAGTCCAAATCGGCACAACAGGTTCTACATCGAAGTGGAACCCCTGGAGGCGAAGATGGTGGAACTGATAAAATCAGGGGATGTTTCCATGCGGATGCCTGAGGTGGAGAGGCGAGAGAAGTTCATGGAGGCAGGATTTAGTAAGGATGAAGCAAAAGGTGTTGTTCATATTTTCGAATCAAATATCCTGATCGATATAACAAAAGGTATCCAATACATGAACGAGACCATGGAACTGGTTATTGATGCTTTTGATGAAGTAATGAAAGCCGGACCTTTGAGCAGGGAACCCTGCCAGGCAGTTAAGGCAACACTGGTGGATGCAAAACTTCACGAGGATGCGGTTCACAGGGGCCCAGCACAGGTGATACCTGCTGCCAGAACTGCTATCCAGGCCGCTATGCTGGATGCAAGTGATACGCTGTTGGAACCTTTCCAGAAGGTGTTCATCCAGACCCCCCAGAACAATATGGGTGGTGCCACATCTCAGATACAGGGCAGACGAGGCATTATCATCAATATGGAACAGGAAGGCGACATGACCATGATCGAGAGCAAGGCACCAGTGGCCGAGTTATTCGGTTTTGCCGGTGATATCCGCTCGGCAACAGAAGGTCGGGCTATGTGGAGCACGGAATTTGCCGGGTTCGAGCCTCTGCCTGCGAGTTTGCTCAAAGAGGTCGTTTCACAGATACGACAGCGAAAAGGATTGAAAGCCGAATTGCCAAAATCCAATGATTTCGTCAGTCAGTAAAGAAAAAAAATAGCATTGACACAAAGTTTAAAAATAGTGAAGGCTATAAAGACACAAAAAACCTAACATAATAATGAAAACAAGATTGGAGGAATAAAATATGGCAGAAAAACCACATTTGAATCTGGCAGTCGTCGGTCATATCGATCACGGTAAATCAACTCTCGTAGGTCGGTTAATGCACGATACCGGTGCCATCTCACCACATATTATTGCGAAATATAAAGAAGAAGCCAAGGCAAAAGGAAAGGAATCTTTTGCATTTGCATGGGTTATGGACTCTTTGAAAGAGGAGCGAGAAAGGGGTATTACCATCGATATTGCACATCAGCGATTCGATACCGCAAAGTATTATTTTACAGTCGTAGACTGCCCCGGACACCGTGACTTTGTCAAGAACATGATCACAGGTGCATCCCAGGCAGATGCTGCTATTCTGGTAGTATCTGCTAAGGACAGTGTACAGGCCCAGACAAAGGAACACGTGTTTTTGTCCAGGACACTGGGTATCACCCAGCTTATCATTGCCATCAACAAGATGGATGAGGTCAACTACGACGAAGCAAAATATAAACAGGCTGTGGAAGATGTCAGCGCACTGTTGAAGATCGTAGGCTTCAAACCTGCTGAAATGAATTTTATTCCTACTTCAGCATTTGAAGGTGACAACATCGCGTCCAGGAGCGCAAACACCAAATGGTATACAGGTCCTTCCATTCTGGAAGCTCTTGATGAATTGAAAGAACCTGAAAAACCCACAACCCTGCCGCTGAGAATTCCAGTACAGGATGCATATACCATCAGTGGTATCGGTACAGTCCCTGTAGGACGTGTGGAAACAGGTGTGATGAAGAAAGGCGATACTGTTATTTTCGAGCCAAGCGGCGCATCAGGTGAGGTCAAATCCATTGAGATGCACCATGAGGAGATCCCTCAGGCAGTACCAGGCGATAATATCGGCTGGAACGTGAGAGGTATCGGTAAGAACGATGTCAGACGTGGCGATGTTTGCGGACCGAAAGCCAAACCACCAACAGTGGCAGAAGAGTTCCAGGCACAGATCGTAGTGCTTCAGCACCCGTCTGCAATCACAGCAGGGTATACCCCGGTATTCCATTGCCATACAGCCCAGACAGCATGCACCATAATGAACATTGACAAGAAACTTGATCCCAAGACCGGTGAAGTGAAAGAAGAGAACGCTACCTTCATCAAGACTGGAGATGCAGCCATTGTGACAGTGAAACCTAGCAGGCCTCTGGTTATCGAGAATGTGAAAGAGATCCCACAGATGGGGCGCTTTGCCATTCGTGATATGGGCCAGACCGTTGCAGCAGGTATGGTTATTAGTGTTAAGCCGAGGCCCTAAGGGTCTCCTATTTTTTTTTATTATTGGAGAATCATTAATGGCACAAAAAGCAAGGATCCGTTTAACAGGTACAAGTCCCGAAACCCTGGATAAAGTATGTAATCAGGTAAAAAGTATAGCAATCAAAACAGGCGTGGCAATTTCGGGTCCAGTCCCCCTTCCTACAAAGAAACTTGTGGTACCAACACTGAAAAGCCCTGATGGCGAGGGTACGTCTACCTGGGACCACTGGCAAATGCGGGTACATAAAAGATTAATTGATCTTGATGCAGATGAGCGAGCCCTCAGGCAGCTTATGCGTATCCAGGTACCTAAAGATATCAGCATAGAGATTGTGCTGACATCATAACGGTTTTTTTTAGATTATATGGGTCAGCCATATAATCCAAATACAATCATGGGTGGAAGACCTAACATTTATGAATCTTCCTCTCCTTACATTAGATGGTGAATAAACGTGATCATAAGTTTTCAAGTGAAAGAGATCGATTCAAAGACCTTTGTCGGTCCTGAAGGTGCCAGACAGCACAAGAGCATTAATATTAATTTTGATATCAATATCAAGAATCCCACTCTGGTGGAACAGAAGACCCCGTTTGGTGAAAAGCAGATCATCAGGCTGGAGTATGCCCTGTCCATAAATTATCTGAATCCCAATATAGGATATATCAGGTTCGAGGGTTCCACTGATTATTATCAGGAGGGGGATCTGGAAGAGATACACAAGCAGTGGACCTCAGGGTCCGCACCACCGAATGTCCAGAACGAAGTGGCCAATACCATGGTAAGCAACCTGGCACCGCTGGCACTGACCATCTCAAAGACCCTGGGCCTGCCCCCCGCGGTTCCGCTGCCTGCAGTGAACTTCCAGGGTAAAAAGGAGAAGAAACAACCGGACGCTCCTACCCATTATCACGGATAATTTTATTCTGTTATCAATTCCAGCACCCGCCTTTCGATCTCATCCCTGACCTGCCTGTATTTTTCCTTCGTGTTGGCCGATGGGATCCTCCAATCCCCAGTCAATGAAATCCTTAAGATAGACCACCGGGCAGGCTACCCTGCAGCCCATGGAGATAAGGATATCATAATCCTTTAGTGTGGAAGGATCCAGCAGTTCGGGTTTTTGCAGGGATCGATCCATTTTTCCTTCATCACCGGCTCTCTTTGATACTGCTGGCGCAGGCCGGCACTGTGGGCTTCTATGATACCTTTCCCATAATAGCGGGCAAATCCTTCAGCCATCTGGCTGCGGCAGGAGTTGCCTACACAGAGGAACAGGATTTTTTTCATTGTTTCATAATATGTTTTGCTTCAATTAATTTTATCTATATGTCTGTGTCATTCATTATTGTGGATGAGAAACAGGATAAGCGGTACAATGAGAAAATAAAGTTTGACAGAAAATGTGTCGAATATATGGATGATTTCGGCTTTGAATGGGTGGAAGATTTTACGCTAAATGGGGCATGAGTTTTTTTTTATTTTTGGGTTTTGAAATTTTATTCAGGCTTTGTAACAGCTTGTCCGGGGTATGTGACTTGCAGGGTGTGGAGTTTATGTTCGCTGGGGGAAAGAAATTAAAAATATTTCCAAAATTTTATGTACTCATAGTAATAGCATATTAACTAGACAATATTCAAAAAATTATGCTTTACTATTAACTTAAATCTCATTAATCATTGAAATTCCAAAACATAAAGAAAAATATCTTAAGATAAATTATAATAAAGGAATAAAAATATCATGGCACGATTTACTGATGTTGAGCTTGGACTTTTGGAAAATATCACTGAACATCGTTTGCATACTAGTCTAGCTGCAATTCGCCAAGCTGTAGAAGACATCTGGGCTGAGGATGCACCACGCATTATTCAAGATTACACTGATCATAGTATTAAACATAGTGAGCGTATAAGCCAATATGCTACAAAATTGCTCAATGCTAGTGATGGCAGAGAACTTTCTGAGCAAGAAATGTATCTGCTCATAGCTGGTATTTATCTTCATGACATAGGGATGCAATGTGATGTAGTCAAATTTCCAGAGATTAAAGAGTGTGCTGAAAAGTTAGGTGCTCAGTTCGTAGTTGACTTTACCGCTCAAGTAGCTAGTGAATATAGTATAGAAGAGCAGAAAGCAATCCGGAAGAATCACCATTATTTAACTGCTGCTTGGATTGATTATGCTAACCGAACAGGTAAAACTGTAATAGGCCCAGCTGCCAAGGTTATTCCTGAAGAACTTGTTGACGACTTAATGGATGTTTGTAAATATCATGCCAAGTTACCAATAAATGATTGCCCCCACACATTTGACTTTGATACTAATGGGCGAAAACAATTGATAACATCAATTTTGCGCTTTGCTGATGAGTTAGATATTGATAGTAATCGAGTTTCAATCGAAACGGTCAAAAATTTCTCACTTAATCCGCATAACAGTGTTTACTGGTGGCTTCATAACCGCACCAAGGTTGTTTTTAGTGGAGATAACATGATTATTCTAACCATTCGCTTGCAACCCAACGATGCAAAACAGCATGGTTCACTTATCAACAAAATGTTTATTATTGAATTTCAGACTAAAAATCGACCTATTTTAAGTGTGTTGGCCCGAGACGGTATTCCAATTGTTATAAGTTATGATTCTAAAATCGTAGAACATGACCGTGCCGAGCTACTACCACTCGAGATTGTCCAAGCATTACAGATAATGCGAGAGAAGCATAATCCACTACTCGATCTTACAGATGAAGTACGCAGTTGGATGCAAGCCATCTATTATGAAGTGAGCGAACTCCATCAATGTGATGTCCGTACAATGGACATGGTTGCAACTTTAGATAAGGGAACAGTCAAACAACGAGTGCTTGTACGCTGTATTGGTGGTGAAATTACTCCCTCTGATGTAGAATCATTAGATAAAGTCCTAGACCGCAGGACACCACAAGGCTGGTTAATTAGTGATAAACGTGTGTCAATTGAAGCCCGCAAACGTGCTAATGAAGATGATGCCATTCAGGTTTTTAATCTGTCTGATTTTTTACGACAGATGGTCTGGGGACCATATTTTGATACACTTAAAGCGTTAGTCGAAAAAAATGAAATACCCGATTTGTATGTGGATTTAGCATGTTACAAACAAAGAATGGACGCTGATGGAAATGAAATTGGCCGAGATGAATATGATAGCTTAGATAAGTACATAAATGAGTGGGTAAATGAGCGAGGAAAAATGCATATTTCGATTTTAGGCGATTTTGGAGCAGGTAAAACATGGTTTTGTCGCCATTACGCATATCACCAATTGGATGACTACCTTAAAGACCCAGCCAATAGAAGGCTACCACTTCTTATCACACTTCGATCTTTTACTAAAGCAATGACAGCTAAACAGTTAATTAATGATGCTTTGTTGGAGCAGTATAAACTACCCTTCGTTGGTAGTGCTTTTGAGATATTTCAGGAGATGAATCGACGTGGTAAATTACTTTTAATTCTTGACGGGTTTGATGAAATGGCTCGACAAGTGGACTATCAGACAGTAGTAGATAACTTTTGGGAACTTGCTAAATTGGTAAATGAAAAAAGTAAAGTGATACTAACAAGCCGCACAGAGTACTTTCATTGGGCTAAAGAGTCTGAAAAGATACTTATGGGTGAGGAGTTCGGCAGCCATACTCTTTTATTGACTCCACCAAAGTTTGAAGTGCTATACTTGGAGCAGTTTAATAACGAACAAATCAGAAAAGCTATTACACTAAGAGTGGGCAAAAGCCGTGGCCCTATTATAGCAGAGCGAATTTTAAAAAATCCAAATCTGGTGGGGATGGCACGCAAACCAGTATTAGTTGAATTGCTATTGGCTGCATTAGATGAAGTGAATGAAAGTGTATTGGATAATCCAGCCAAAGTCTACTTATATGCCACAAATAAGCTACTCTTGCGTAATATTGAAACTAAACGTACTTTTACTACAACTAGTGACAAGCTATACTTTTTGTGTGAACTTGCTTGGGAGATGATAAAAAACCGTGAGTTAAAAATACATTACACCGAATTCCCAGAGCGGATTAATACTTACTTTAGCGAAAAGATAAAAGATAAGTATGAACTTAACAATTGGGATTTCGATTTGCGTAATCAGACACTTCTTCATCGAAACGCTGCAGGATACTATGAGTTTGCACACAAAAGCTTAGCAGAGTATTTTGTTGCGTTCAAGTTTGCAGCCGAGTTGGGTTGCTTGGCTTCAGCTTTTAAGAAAACCTATTGTGAGGCTGAAGGCAAATCATGTAAGTTACCGTTTGAACAGAAAAAAATAGAAGATTTGGCTGAAACTTTTGGTTCAATAGCCATTAATGATAAAAGAATGGCTGCAGTCAGGTGGCTTTTGCTTGAGATACTAGATGAAAATGCAATAAAAAAATTGTGGAATATTATTAATGAATCAAAAGGGAAATCAGCAGAACAAATTAAGTATGTCAGTGGCAATGCAGCCACTCTACTTGCAAGAAAGGGAGAATCGTTCAAAGGGGCAAAATTGGAAAATACAATCTTAACTGGTGCATCCCTGAGAGACATCGATCTTACAATGACTAATTTTAAAGGTGCATTTCTAAGCGAAGTAGACATGAATAGTTGCGTTTTAGAACAGTGTGATTTTAGGGAAGCCGATTTTAAGAATGTAATTGTTGGTGATCCAGGGCTGTGGAAAATAATATATAGTTTAGACAGAAAGTTGCTAATTTGCGGGAATACAGACGGCTTTCTAAGATTGTGGCGAACTAGCAATTATGAACTTGTTAATACAATAAAAGCTCATTCTAATATCGTTGCGGATTTATGCTATAGTAAAGATAATAAATATTTAGCAAGTGCTGGATTGGATGGAATAGTAAAAATTTGGGATATAAAAGATTGGCAAGAAATATGTAGCATAAATGTTGAAAACTCACGAATCAAAATCATCTTCGATCCAAATGTTTCAGATGTTCTAATAATAGCTACAAAAAACATTGTTATTGCATGGAATTTCTTGAATAATACTAAATCAGAAATTTTGAAATGTAAAGATATTAGTAAAATTGCCTATAGTCCAGATGATAAATACTTGACCATCGCTAAATATAATGGGAGTTTACATATTTTAGAAGCAGGTTCTGGAAATCTTTTACAGGTTTTACAAAGTAGCAAAATAAATTTTTTACAAGATTTTTCTTATTGTCCAAGTGGAGGTTTATTGGCGACGACCGGAAGGGGTTACGTGGAAGTGTGGGATACTCAATCTTGGGATTTAAAAACAATTATACAGAACACGAGTAAATCAAATTGGTTTTTAAGTGTTGATATAAGCCCAAATGATAAATTAGTTGCTACTGGATGTAATATTTATGGTCGAGTTAGAGTTTGGGATATTTCGACAGGAAACTTAATTCTTACTCAAAAGAAGCATTCTAGTTATGTAAATAATGTTCAATTTAACCAAAAAGGGGATAAACTGATAACAGGCAGTGGAGATGGTACTATTTGTATCTGGGATGTTAATACTAAAAGTCCAACATTTGGAAATTGCCTTAACGTGTTGGAGGCCCAAGCGAATTGCAGGGGAATGCAAATTAGTGGTGCATCTGGACTTGATACTATAATAGATTGTTACATAAAAGGTAGTAAAAGAAAATGTACATTGTTAGAGTTTTTTGAAAAACGAGGAGCTATATTAGACAAAAAGCAAAAGCAGATATTAGAAAAATTACGAACATCACGTTTAAAATAAAATGTATATGTCTATTAATTAATTCTCAAATAATTTAATTTTAAGCATCCACCTTGATGCCCTGGATTTTGCGAAGCGAAATCCGGGGTCGTTGACTTGCGTGCCTTGAAGCATAAAAGAGAATGACAAACAACCAGGACATTGGAGAAAATAAAGCATGTCCAACATCAGGTTAAAATCCCGCCGCCCGGGTCTGCTCCAGGACGAAGAGAACGGGAAGTGCGGTATAGTGAGGTGCTGTGCGGAGTTCCCGACTATCGACAACCACAGCCCGAAGCGCAAGCTAACGAAAGGTGGCCTTAGCGATTGGCGACACTTCTCCACGCAATGGAAGCCAGAACAGAATATAATCGCTGGGGTGGTCATTGTCGGGATGGTTGCGAAAATCCGCAGGATTTTCTAAGCCTCCACTCCTTCTGAGTGTCGGTTGCGAATGCTCTTTTATGTTACCGAGGGAGGTCTCATAATGAGTGATCTATGTACATTACGATAAGATCGTAAAATTTTAGTCATCAGTTTATACGTACCATCTGAGATTAAAGGGTTTTGTTATAGTTCATTTACGAAGGAAAAGTCTACTGATTTGTTTATCCTGTAAAAGAGGTGATCTTGTGGTATGAGTTCTTCATAGATGTTTGGGCCGTAAACGAACGGTAGAAGGCGTTGTTATATTATTATAAACACAGTCATATAATAATGAAAAATGGTTCTTCTACATTGTGCATCCAATCTAAAGTTTCCAGATTAACAAATCAATTGGATTTGGTGATTCCGAGTATGCATTAACTGTGGATGAAATGGTTGCTGTATTAGACCATTATACGGTTTATGCGGAATACTGGGTTGGAAAGGAATAGATTGAGTGACACACTCCGGACGTCGCTTCGCTTTGTACTGAGCTTCCTGATTCTGAGACGGCATCCAAAATCTGTTTTTGACATGGTACAATAGGCAACCTTTATTTATCCGGGATGGTCACTGCTCCGGGACACATGAGAGATACCGCAAGGCCCGAGATACTGCCAGATTGTTACCTGGGATACAGCTGGCCTGAGATACTGCCGGGTTGTTAACAGGGGAAAGACACAGGCCCGAGATCCTGCCAGGATGTTACATGGGATGTCCGGGCCAGGAAGTTACCCAGGACCCTGCAGGCCTGAGATACTGTCAGGTTGTTACCCAAATGGCTCAGCAAGGCCGTTACATTGAATGTATTGGACAGGTTGTTACCTGGGATACAGCTGGCCAGAGATACTGCCAGGTCCTAGGACACAGCTGGCCTGAGACATATAGAAATTCACCAACCACCAATTAGAAGAGGGGCGGCATGCGGAACAGACCCCTGGTTTTTAAGATTGAAATTGTGCATATAATATATTCCTTGCACAAAATATATATGGTAATGCGTCAGCTAATGTTATACTTAAAAGGTTGATTACCTACCAATTTATTAAATTTGATGTGTTTATGGCTCCAATGGCATTCCTCATCGTTTATCTATTAGGTAAATTCTTGCTAGTAATCTATAT
>Ga0114930_10000979_pt1 | contig 28582 bp, 25 predicted proteins | sample AnhtaG_FD_87300 | JGI IMG/M metagenome (GOLD analysis project Ga0114930, IMG submission 87300) | Deep subsurface microbial communities from Anholt, Denmark to uncover new lineages of life (NeLLi) - Anholt_01485 metaG | ecosystem: Environmental > Aquatic > Marine > Oceanic > Sediment | place... | reverse complement strand
TACGGGCGAACGGGAGTTCGCCTTAGGGGAAGCAACGCTTCCCCCGATTACGGGCGAACGGGAGTTCGCCTTAGGGGAAGCAACGCTTCCCCCGATTACGATTACGAGTGACGATTACGATTACGAGCACGAGCACGATGGCGATCCCTGTCTTGCTCCGTTTCTTGCCGCCTGAGGTAGGTTTACTCGTACTTCGCCCCGTGAACGGTTACGGTTGAGGGAAGGCGTGGGCAGCAAAGGGGCGGGGATCGCGTTGCGGCAAGCCCCGCCCTGCGTCAGTCCGTCAGCTCCCGTCCAGGCAGGCCAACGTGGCCCGAAGCGTGTCCTCGTAGTTCTTGCTCGAGTGGCCGCACTCGAGGGCCACGAAGCCGTCGTAGCCGGTCTTGTGAATGGCCTTGAAGATGTTGGTGTAGTTGAGTTCGCCGGTGCCGGGCTCCTTGCGGCCGGGGTTGTCGGCGACGTGGAAATGGCCGATCCGGTCGATGTTCTCGGTGATGTTGCGGATGACGTTGCCCTCGGTGATCTGCTGGTGGTAGATGTCAAACAGCATTTTCACGTTCGGGCTGCCTACGGCCTCGAGGATTTCCATGGTCTGGTCGGTGCGGGTTAGGAAATAGCCCCGGTGGTCGACCAGCGGGTTGAGGGCCTCCATCACGAGAGTCACGTCATTCTTCTCGGCGATGGGCGCCAACCGTTTGACGCAGTCAATGACGTAGCGCATCTGGTCTTCGTATGAGGCGTCGTCGCGCTCGTTGCCGCTGAGGCCGATGAGGCGGGTGCAGCCATAGGCTTTGGCCACCTGGATGCGCTCCTCGAACTGGGCCACGACCTTGTCGTGGTCGGCCGGCTGCACCATGAAGCCCGGCGCGATCCTGCCCGCGCCGCCGATGCAGCTCAGGGCGACCCCCGAGCGCTTGCTCGCTTTGTGGAACTCCTCGGCCGTCTCCGCATTGGCCCCGAGCCATTCCACGGCAGGGAGGCCCCAGGCGGCGGCCGTCTCCAGTTTCTCTTCAACCGTGGCGCCGCGGAACCAGCCGAACGGCGCGGAGATTTTCAAGGGCGCCTTGGCGAAGGGCTTGCCCTCCGGCGGGTCGGCGCCGGCTGTCACTGTCTTGAGTGTGGCTGCGGCGCCGGCGGCGGCCGCGCAGGTGCTCATGAAGGTGCGTCGATGCATGTGGTGTGCTCCTTTACGCCGGCGCGCCGGGCGACGGCACGGGACCCAATGGGTACTCCTTGTCGAAGCTCAGGTCGTCCGGCACCAAGTTCAGGCTCATTTCGAGGGCCTTCTTGTAGGTGTAGCGTTGCCCGGTGTAGGCCGCCATGCGGCCCATGATGGCGGTCAGGGTGCTCTCGGCGACCTGGTGCGCTTCGTTGTAGTACGGGCCGGTCTCACGGATACTGTTGACGAGGTCGATGTGCTCCTGCACATAGGGGTCGATCCCGCCTTCGGGTCGCCACGCGCCGATACGCTTGCCATTACTTCTGCCCTCGCTGCCGACGATGTCCTCGAATACGCCGTCGGCGCACCGGTGCCAGTGGCGGCAGAAGCTGGACATGTGCACGCCGTTGTCGTACTCGAAATCGCACGAGAAGTGATCGTAGATATCGCCGTACTTCGGGTCGTCCGACTTCCATGTCCGGCCGCCGCTGGCGAGGAAGACGCTCTTCGGCGGGCCGCCCATCACCCAGTTGCACACGTCGATGTTGTGCACGTGCTGCTCGACGATGTTGTCGCCCGCCACCCAGCAGAAGCCGTACCAGTTGCGGATGCAGTTCTCGAGATCGCTCCATTCCGGCTTGCGATCGTGGGCGAAGGGCAGCCCGCCGCACCAGTACGCCCGCAACGCGCGCACCTCGCCGATCGCCCCGTCCTGGATCCGCTTGATCGTCTCGACGTATTCCTTCTGGTGACGCCGTTGCGTACCCGCCACGAGCGACAGGCCCTTCTCCTTGGCCTTGTCCCCCGCGGCCATGATAATCCGGATGCCGTCCGGGTCGACCGCAACCGGCTTCTCGGTAAACACGTGCTTGCCCGCCTCGATCGCGGCCATGACGTGCGCGGGCCGGCAATAGGGCAGCGTCCCATGGACCACGATGTCGACGTCGGTCTTCAGCAGTTCCTTGTACGCGTCCAGCCCGACGAAGCAATGGTCCTCGTCGACGGCGAAGCTCTTGGCGACCTCGGCGTTCTTCGAGCCCTTGATGCTGTTCATCGAGCCCTGGAGCCGGTCCTCGAACACGTCCGCCATCGCGGTCAGAATGACGTTGTTCTTGCCCTCGAGCATGTTCACGGCGGCGCCCGTGCCGCGGCCGCCGCAGCCGATCAGCCCCACCTTCAAGGTATCCGAATTCACGTCCGCGCCGAGGGCCTTGCCCGACACGATGGCGAACCCGGCCGCGGCCGACATCTTGGCGAAATCACGCCGCGTCAGCCCTTGTCCTTGCTTCTTCTCCATGACGTCTCTCCTTGAAACACTTCCGCCATTACGTATTGGGTGCGGCCCAGGCCGATCAACGCGGCCAGCATACCACATGCCGAGGTCCATTCCCACCAGCAAGCGCCATTCACGCTGCCGTCAGATGCCCAGCCACCGGTGGTTATCGCCGGGAGGGCGAGGCTCCGTCCGAGCCGCGCTTTGGCGCGTGTCCCGGCTCGGACGGAGCCTCGCCCTCCCGGACACACCAACAGACATATGCAACGGATTTCGAACTCACGACGCTAGCCCTCGTTGAGGTATTTCAGCGTCTTCTCGAGGTTGGCCAGCGCGCCACGGTGCCCCGGGTCCACTTCGAGGCACTTCTCGAAGGCTTCCTTGGCCTCGGCGTAGCGCCTCTGGTGGTGGAGCACCACACCGAGGTTATTGTAAGCAGCGGTGCTTCCGAGCCGGCCCGCCTCGCTGAAATGCGAGATCGCCTCCTCGAAAAGCCGATCATAGTAGAATAGCTCCCCCAACGCGTTGTGGATCGCCGGGGTTGCCGCACCGTCCGCCAGTAGGCCGCCGAGGAACTCGCGCGCCTGGGCGCGTTTCTCGAGCCGCAGCATCTGGTGCAGATACAGCTTGAGGGCGGGTTTGGGATCGGGGCTGAGCGCGACGGCCTTCTGCGCCTCGGCCGCGGCCTCATCCATGCGGCCGTCGGCCTCGAGCGCGACGCTGAGGTAGCGGTGGCCGTCGGCCCACGAGGGGTCCGAGTCCAACCCTCGCTGAAAGCACTCGCGGGCCAAGGGCCACTGCTTCTCGTCGGCGTAGACAACCCCGAGGTTGCGCCAGGCCTCGGCGAGGGCCGGATCCAGTTGCAGCGCCAGCTTGAGCGCCCTCTTGGCCTCTTCGCTGCGCTTGAGCAGGTGGAGCACGCCCCCGAGGTCCTTCATGACCACCGGGTTCGACGGGTCGCGCTTGAGCGACTCCCGGTAGGCGCCGGCCGCGCTGGCATAGTCCCGCACGTCCGCATACTGGTTGCCCAGTTCCGCGTACGCGTTTGGGTCGTCGGGATGGGCCGCCAGCTTCTCGTGGCCAAGGTGGAGGTAGCGCTCCTGTTTCTCGAGGATCTGCTCCGGGGTCCTGAGGAACGGATAGTGGTGGATCGGCACGTCGCACAGGACCGGTTCGATGCCCTGCCGCTCGAGCGATTGGTGCACCAACTCGTGCACTCGCCCCTCGAAGCGAGCCCCAACCCGGTTGGGGAACAGACGAACCTTCACGCTCGGGTACCAGCCTGCGAACCCGCGGGCCCAGGGGTCATCCGGCGCGCACGGCCGAAACTCGCCGACCGTTTCGGTGTTGGTGTAGTTGCGGGTGACGAACCGATGGCACACGTTCGTGGGGCCTTCCGCCAAGGCGCGGACCTTCGCCACGTCTTCCGGCGCAATCCGCTCGTCGGCGTCGATCACCAACACCCAGTCGCCCGTACATTGGCGCAGGGACTCATTGCGCGCGGCCGAGAAGTCGTCGCACCAGATGAACACGCTCGTCCGCGCGTCGTATTCTCGTGCGATCTCGACCGTCTCGTCCGTCGAGCCGGTATCGACGATGCAGATCTCGTCCGCGATCTGGGAGATGCCCTCGAGACACTCAGCGAGATGCCGGGCCTCGTCCTTCACGATCATGGCTACGGAGATCGTTCGAGGCACCCTTCACTCCTCAGAACGTCGCGGCGAGCCCGGCCCGGCCGGTTCGGGCGTCTGCGGGGCCTCCCCGTCGGTTCGTGCGGGCGCGGGCCGGATGGCCCCGGCAGCCAGCAGCGCGTTGTAGGTTTCCCCGTCGACCACGTCGCCGCTCGTGACCAAACGCGTCGCGCCGTTGACCGTCACGCCGTACTGGCGCACGACCCCCGAGCGCCGTTGGCACACGCTGCCCTTGACCATCATCTCATAGTCGATGCGGTGCAACTGCGGCTGGTTCGGGGAGGAAACCGGCGCGAAGCGTTGCGCCGGCGGCGGCCCGCCGCGCTTCTGCCGCCTACCAAACAGCACACCCAACACCCCTTGCTCCGTGTCGACGCAACTAGCTCTCGCGTGGGTCCAACGGCAACCTCAGCCTCGACGCCATCATACCCCGCGCGGATCGTCCGGCACAAAGGGAAATGGTGCCGCACGGAGCCGGACGCGCCCTTACGAAATCGGCAGCGTAAGCGCGCCGACCTGGTCCGGGCGCTCTTTGATGGACGCGATAGCGTTCTCTGCCGCGGCCCGGACCTCCTCGTTGGGGTCCTTTTCGAGGCAGGCCGTGAGCGCCTCGAGGCAGCCCTCGTCGCCCACGCGGCCCAGCATGCGCACCGCCAGCAGCCGCGCCTGCGCCGCGATCTTTTGATCCAAAACCGCTTCTTTCAGCAGCCACACGCTGTCAAGAACCGGGCCGTTGATCAGGGCCAGGACGATATGGCCGCGCTCTTCGGGGGTGGTATCGGGTTTTCTCCACAGTTCCTGCAGGTCCTCGCGCGCTTGCATGTTCTGCGCGTCCTGCATCACGAGGCCGCGGTACGCCAGGAAACGCACCCGCCTCTCCGGGTCGTCCTTGAGTTCGGCCAGCCGCTTCTGAGCGGATTCCTCTCGGATGAAGCCGAGCACATCGGTCGCGCAGGCCCGCGTCGTGGCCTCGTTCCCTTCCTGGGTCATCCGGATGATGCGCGGGACCATCTCCACCGTCAGGTTTTCCCGGACACTCAGAGCCGCCAACACCTTGGTCGCTGGATCCGACTGCGGATCGGCCATGAGATCCAGCAATGGCGCCAAGGCGGCCCAGCCCAGCCCCGCCAGCTTGCCCGCAACCTCCGAAGTCTCCGCGATTTTCGGATCTTCCCGCGTCGAGGCCTTGGCCAATTCGAGCCACTCGGCCACCAGTTTGTCGCGCGCTCCCGACGTGTCCGCCGACGCCGCCTCCCCGCTTGGACCGGTCTGGCCCGGCTCCGGGGAACTACATGAGGCCAGGGCTACGACCATGACGCACAGGGCAATGACCAGACCCAAAACGGTTCTATGCATGAGGGTACCTCCGCCCGATCTCTTCGAACTGATTGCCACACCCCTACCAACTGCCGCACGGACTTGTCAGGAGTATAGCACACGGGCGCCGCCACAAGTCCACAAGTGATTGCCCCCACTCGACCCCTGTGCGATAGCGCCAAGCCCAATCCCGCCATCATCGACTTGCCGTCTCTCTTCATCTTCGTCTTCATCTCCCTCTCCCTCTTCCTCTTCATCTTCATCTCCCTCTTCCTCTTCCTTATTTTTTCCCACGATGCTTGGCGCCTGCTGACGCCGGCGCGTGAACTGGGGGCGCCAACCCGTACCGGGCGCACCCGAAACCGCCGGATTCCTGTCGGAACGACCAAGAAACGGGATCCCAATCTTCTCCCTATCCTCAGTTTTGCCCGAACGCATTCCTGTGCGCCGACAAGCGGTGCGCCGGCGGCGCGTGGTACAGGTCCCAGGACGCGCTCGGAGACGCGCCGTAACACGCGCGGTGCAAACGGGTTGTGGGGAAGGGGCGTAGCCCGTCTGTGGCCCGGCGGTGCTTTTGGCAAGATTCTTGCCCTTCGAATTGTGCGGCAAGTGACTTCGCTACGGGCCAGTTGCGGCGTCAGGAGGATGGGTGTTGTGCAGTGCGAATGGCTCTATGAGATCGACGAGAAAGGCAACACGCCCCTGGACCGTGTCGCCGGGAGCGGCCACATGGCCCTGACCGAGGTTCTCCTTCGACGGCACGCCGAGGACGGGTCGATGTCGCTGGACGGGTCGACCGAGTTGCACAAGGCCGCCTACCTCGGAATGCCCGAAGCCATCAAGGCGATCCTCGCCGAAGGCATGGACCCGGACCGGCTCGACAAGTACGGCGAGACGCCGCTGCACAAGGCCGCACGGCAAGGCCACGAGCAAGCCGTCCAGATCCTCGTCGACAGCGGCGCCGACGTCAACGCCCCCGACATGTTTGGCCTCAGGCCGTTGCACTGGGTCGCCATGAACGGGGGTACCGACGTGGCCGAAATACTCCTCACCGAGGGCGCAGACCCCCGTCTGGCCGATGAGTACATGGACGACCTGACGCCCCTCATGCTCGCGAGGATCATGGGGTACGGCGAGCTGGTGGCCCTCTTCGAGACGCTCTCCCCGTACGGCTGACGGCGAACCTTCGACCGGCGAAGGAATCGGCACGGTCACGGGACCGGTGAGCCCGGGGACGCGGGCATTCGAAATCGCCCTCTCAAACAGGATATCCTTGCGCGCGAGAAGGCCTAGCCCGCGGGCACGCGGCGCAGGAAGACAGCCATGAACCGCACAACGTGGGGTGTGACAGCGCTCGCACTGGCACTCGCCGGGGTGGCGGCCGCACAGACCGAACCAGCGCAGCCGTCCCCCGCGCAGCCGGTATCCGACGAGGGACCCGCCCCGGCCGGGCTGGAATCGGAGTTGGCCGAGTTGCGCGCCGACGTACGGCGTCTCCAGCACAGCTTGGACTACTACATGCGCACGGTGCTCACGTACCACGAGGCCGAGAACGAGCGCCTGCGCTTCAAGGTGCGGCAACTGACCCGGGAACGGGACTTCCTGACGAGCGAGCTCGAGGACGAAAACGAGCGGCTGCGCCGGCACGTCCGCCAGTTGTACCGGGATCAGGGCCTGGCCTTGCCTCCGGTGCCGGCGCCGGACCGAGACCTGATCGAGGAGGTGCTGCGCGGGGCGGCCGGAGGCGTGGACGCGGCGCCGGGGGCCTCGAGGGCGCTCGAGGGGGCGCCCGTGCCTTCTCAGTTCACGCACGAGGTCGATTGCGAAGTCATGGCGGAATGGGGGCGCACCCCGGAGGAGGCCGCCGCCCTGGGCGGCGACGTCGCCTCACTCAAGGGTATGGTCTGCTGCGTCCCGCCCCACGTGGACGACCAATACCTGGCTGCGCTTGGCCGGACGATTCGAAGTCAGCTCGACCCCTACGACAACATCAACGTGGAAGTCTTTGACGATCCGGACGCGGCGCGGTCGTTCCACGAGAAGCACGTGGCCCAGCCCGAGCACCGCGTGCTGAGTATCTCGAAGCACGGCGCATCCGGCCGGGACGTGATCCTGCGCATCCGCGGGGAGTCCACGGAAGTCATCCCCTACCCAGAGTGATCGGGCGGCCGCGCCGGCTCAATCGGGCTTGACCACGTGGATGCCCGGCAATTGCCGCGCGTGTTCCTGGACGTCGAGCCCATACCCCACCACGAAATGGTCGTCGATAGTGAAGCCGACGTACTCGGCCGCGACGTCCAGCTTCCGGCGCGCCGGTTTGTCCAGCAATACGCATACGGCGAGGCTGGCTGGGCCGTCGGCCCTGAGCCGCTCGAGGATGGCGGCCGTGGTCCGGCCTGTGTCGACGATGTCCTCCACGACAAGGACGTGCGCGCCCGCGAGCGGTTGGTCCGGCAGGTACGACAACTCGACGTTTCCCGTGGATTGGGCGCCCTCGTAGCTTCGCGCGCGGATGAAGTCGATGGTCACGGGCGTCGCAAGGCAGCGGATCAGGTCGGCCGCGAACACGATGCCGCCCTTCAGCACCACGACGAGGCGAAGCGAGTCCCCCCCAACGCGTTCCGCGTAGTCAGCGTCGATGGCCTGGGCCAGTTCGCCGACCCGCCGTTGGATCTCCTGGGCCGTGAGCAGGGGCGTCTTATTCAGGTTCATCCGAGACCTTGACCTCCAAGACGGCCCGCGTCGCCGCAGTCACCGCGGCGTGGGCGCTGATGGCGTGTCCCACGACCCAGGCGATGCGGCCGCCGCCCGTCAACACAAGCTGCCTATCCCGTTGCGGCGCAGGCACGCCGACCTCGATCAGGTACTTCTTGAGCGTCTTGGTTCCCGTCATCCCGAGCGGCCCGAATCGGTCGCCCGGCCGCCGCCGCCGCACCGCCAGGTCCCCGCCCAAGGCGTTGGCGTCGAAGACTTGGCGCTCGGGCGAACAGTAGCCCGCCACGTCGGGCGGCAACGGCCCTTCGCGGCGTGCCACCGCAAAACACCGGTCGAAGGCCCTCGTGGTTCCCGGGACACCCAACGCCACCTCGGCGTCATCCGTTTCCTCAGGACCGCTGACCACCTCGGTGGTCTCGCGGCCGTTGTAGAGCAGCAGCCCGCCGCCGAGGTCGAAGCGGTGTCCCGTCGGCGCACCCGCGATGAAGCCCACGGCCGCGTCGACCCGCTCGAACGGGCAGTCCACCCCGTGGCGCCAGGCCAGGCGCGCCACGACGCGGCGCTGCAACGCCCGGTGCAGGCCGGCAAAGCGCGCACGGGACAGGGCATTTTCCGTGGCGGCGGCATCGGCCTCGGCCGACGCGGCCAACGAATCGAGCAAGTCATTGTCGCAACGCAGCAACTCGGCCAGGCGCAACAGGGCCTCACGCGCCCGCGGGTTGTAGTCCTTGGCGAGCAGGGGCAGCAGCTCGTGCCGAATCCGGTTGCGCTCATAGGCCGTGTCCGCGTTGGTGCGGTCGACGCGATACGGCAGCCCCGCCGCCTCGACGTAAGCGACGATCGCCTCCCGCGTGCACTCGAATAGAGGGCGAATGATGCGCACCCCCTCGCGCGCCCCCACCGGCGGGATGCCGGCCAGGCCCCGGGGGCTGGTTCCACGCAGCAGCCGCATCAGCACGGTCTCGGCCTGGTCGTCCGCGTGGTGTCCCGTGGCGATCACCGCGCAACCGCGTTCCTGGGCGGTTCGCACCAGGAACCCATAGCGGACCTTGCGCGCGTACTCCTCGAATGAGTATGGGGTCGCTTCGCTCTCGGCCCGGACCGGGCGACGCTCGCAGTGGCACGGCAGCGACCACCGCTCGGCCAAGTCCCGCACGAAAGCCGCGTCGCCATGGCTCTCGCCGCTGCGGGTCTCGTGGTCGAAATGTGCGACCTCCAACTCGTAGCCCAACTCGAGAAGCACGTGGAGCAGACATACGGAGTCCGCCCCCCCCGAGACCGCCACGAGGACCCGATCCCCCGTGGCGACCATGGCGTAGGTCTCGATGGTCTTCCGGACACATTCGATGAGCATGGCGTACCCGTCGCGGCGTTCAAGCCTTGGTGACGGCGAGTCGATCCCGTTTCTCCGACGGCCGCCTATGGATGGCCACCAGTCCCTGATTCCTGGGGCGGCTCCGGGACGGCGTAAATGTCAGTCAGGCAAAGGCTTATGTAGGTGCGCCGAGGCGGCGCGGCTCGTGCGCCGAGGCGGCGCGGCTCGCGCGCCGAAGCGAGCGACTCGGCCCGCCGCTCCAAGAGCTACACCCCCATCTTCATCTTCATCTCCATCTTCATCTCCATCTCCTCATCCTCATCTCCTTTCGCAAGGATAGCTCACAACGAATACGATAGCAAACACTCCCGCGCCCGAACCCGCCAGCCGGCGGGGATGCGGCCCGAACGCCCCGGTCTCGGCGCGCCAGCGGGGTCCGCGGACGATCCCCGAGCTGCTCGGACCTCCTCCAAGGCGCTCCAAGCTGAGGCGCCCGCGGGCCAATTTGCTCTTGCAACCTGAGGGGTTCTGGGGTATGATTCATGTAGAGGTATCGTGTTTTGCTCAGGGGAAGGAGCACACGGGCGACTCCGGGTAGTGCGGTGGGTGGTTGATCCGGGTTGCTGTGCCCCTTGGCCGTCGCCCGCGCCGGGCGGCTCAAGGTTGTGCCGAAGCAGTGGGTCGAGAGCCTCGGTCGATGGGGCTGACACCATTGTCTGTTCTGTTGCGGCGCGCCAAGTCGGCACGCGAAGTGCCTAGTGGAACTAGTGGCCTTAATCGTACAGCTTGAAATCTAGGGGAGGAGTGTTGTCATGCGAATCCATACCTGCACCCGTGTCCCGTGCGTACTGTTGCTGGCCTTTGGGGCCGTCCTGCCGGGCTGGTCGGCCCACGCCGCCGACCTTGTCGACTGCAGCTTCGAACCCTTGGATGCGCTGGACGGCGACTTCACGAACACCGAACCGTTCTGGAGTGAGGAAGACACCCTCAACAACATGTGGACGGCGTCGGGTGCCTACGTGACGATGGGGCCGGCGCGCACCGGCAGTTACATGGCGGCGCTGGATGACCCACTGGACTGGATCGTGCTGGACGGCTACTGCGACAGCCACGGCGTGGGCACCGTGACCTTCTACTACCGCGCCGACCCGCTCATCGGCTCCATTTTGCCCGCCGCCATGTCGGTCGCCCTCCTCGCGAACGGCGTTCCGGTCTGGCAGAAGTCGAGCGACTGGCCGACGCCCTATCAAGATGACCCGGTCGAGGTCGTGGTCGACCAGCCCGGTGACGTCTCCCTGCAATGGATTCGGTACGTGGCGGGAGCCGAGAACGGTACGTTCTTCCTCGACGACGTCGTGGTCACGACCTTCGACTCGACGCTGCCCAATGCCACCGTCACCGCCATCACGGCCAGCCCCACCAACAGCGTTATGGTGAGCTTCTCGGTTGACTTCGACGAATGCGTACGGGACTTCGACGCCGTCAACGATCTCGCTATCACGACGACCGGCACGGTGGCCTATCCCGGCGCCATCATCACCGGCGGCCCCCAGAGTTACACCGTGAGCGTGATGGGCGTCACGGGCGACGGCGACCTCACCCTGGGCGTCAGCCTCGTCTCAGGCGTGCAGGACGTGGCCGGGAATCCCGTCGCGTCAAGCACCACGGACACCGTGAGTATCGACAACACGAACCCGACGGCCGTCATTGAATTGGTGAACGACAACCCGACCCAGCACGACTGGGTCGACTTCCTCGTCACGTTCAGCGAGCCGGTGTGGCCAACGTTCTGGCTCGATGACCTCGGGCCCTTGGACGGGACCCTGGGACCGAGCTCCTTCGCCGCCATGATGGGCGCCGATCCCGCGTATACGGTGACAGCCTTGTTCATGAACCCGGACCAGGACGGTACGATCGGCATCACGATAACGGCGGGGAGCGTGGTGGACGTGGTGGGCAATCTCTACGGCGGCGACTCGTCGGGGCTGTACTCGATCTGGAATTTCCACGGGTTCCTGGCCGAGCCGGAAGACACGCGGCTGTACATCGGCGACTCGCACGTCTTCCCGGCCCAGGCCGACTGCCTGAGCCCCACGCTGCACTACCAGTGGAAATGGGATGACGGCGCGAAGGTGGTGCACGACGTGGGCGACGATGCGCCGACATTGGCAATCAACGACGCCGCGCTCGGGGACCGCGGCGACTACTGGTGCGCCGTGAGCTACAACGACGAGGCGTACTACTCGAATACCGGCACGCTCGAGGTCGAGCCGCACCTCGAGATCGTGCTCGAGCCGGAAGGCGGCGACAAGTACACCGGCGACACGCACACGTTCACGGTGGCGACGAGCGGCGGCTACCAGCCCCTGGCCTACGCCTGGAAGAAGGATGGGGCGATCATACCGGATGCGACCAGCGGCGTCTACAACATCGACCCGCTCGAGGTGGACGACACCGGCGCGTATACCGTGGCGATCGGCGACGATTACACCGACACCGTCGAGAGCGCCCCGGCGCTCCTTACGGTGACGATCCAGGTGCCGGCCGCCGGGCTTGCGGGGTTGATCGCCTTGGCCGCTGCGTGCGCTATCGGCGGCGCCACGGTGATTCGGAGGCGGCGTTAGACCGCAGACCTTAGCCGCTCAGGGGCGCACCCAAGGTGCGCCCCTGAAGCTTCCTCGGAACGGCGGGAATCGCGGCAACTGAGGGACAGTGGGGAACCGCAGTCATGGAGAACTTGGATCGACGCGCCCCGTTTGAGCACACCCAGACCCCGGCCGACCCCGAAAACCTGCTTGAGACCGGGCTCGCCTACCTGCGTCTTGTGACCATCGGACTGGGAATTCTCCTGATCCTGGTCGGGCTGTATCTGGCCATCAACGTGTTTGTCATCGTTCGCGGCGTCATCGAGTCCCCCGAGAAGCTCGTGGCCTATCTGGAAAGCTGGGAGAGCACGATGGAAGGCCGGGCCGAAGAGCCTGGCGAACCCAAGGCAGAGGGTGACGGGGCCGAAGAAGCCGCGCCGTCAACCGAAGCGGCGACTGGCCCTCTCGCGAGGCGTAACAGGCCGCGGGAAACGGATGGTAGTTCCTGGGACACGCTCGTCGAGGTCGTCGCGGAAGCCGCACGGGCCGGCGCCATCGCCCGGCCCATCGGCGCCCTGTTCATCTTCCTGTTCACCTGCGTGCTGGTCCGAATCCCCATCTCGATCATCCTGACCGGCAACCGCATGGTCTTGGCCCTCGTCGTGCGCAAAAAAGGCGAGTAGACCACACCCACCCGGCACCCGGCGCTGCGCGCTCGTCGTGCATTTCTTCACAGCCTCTGAGTTCCGCCTGGGGGTCCGCGCGCCGGACGCGACAAGCCGGTCTGTGTCGGGGAAGTCCGGGGTGATCAACATCGAGTAACGAAGTACGCGCGCACCGATGCCTTCAGGGCGTGTGCCGCAGGCTGCCGGAAGCGGCGTCGTTTGTCCATCTCGGGACCTGGCGCTTGAGGGCACGATCGGTGAGCGGGTTGCCGTCGAGTTTGACGGTAACGTGGGGGCCGAGGTGGGGGTTATCGAGTAGGGGTTGGAGGTCGGTGAGGTCGTTGCGGCGCAGCCAGAGGGCTTCGATATGCGAGAGGGTGGCGGGATTGCGTTTGCCGCTGAGGGGTTCGAGGTCGCGCGTTTCGAGACCGCTGCCGTCAAGGTTCAGGAACGTGAGCCGGTCGAAGGTAGGGTCGGCCAGCGGGCTGATGTCGAGCCCGTCGGGATGGCTCAGGTCGGCCAGGCCCAGCCGGGTCAGCTTCGGTAGTCCGACCAGCGGGCCGATGTCGGCGACGCGGCACCCGAGCAGGTCGATGTAGTCGAGTTTGGGCAGCATGGACAGGGGCCCGACGTCCTCGAAGGGCTCGAACCACAGAAACACGCACGAGAGGTCGGTGCAGAACTCGAGCCCGTTGAGCCGCCGAATGCCGGCCCCGTTACTCGCGAGCACGCTCAGGCCGGCCAGGTCGGTGTTGTAGATCTCGCCGCTGCGTTTGCCGACGGCCCCCCGGACCACGCGATCCAGGTTGACGTCTGCGAACGAGACCGGGAACCGGCCGCCACCGTAGGACTCGATGTGGAAGTCGTCGAGGCGCATCACGCCAGGCCGAAGGCGGTTCTCGGCGTCGCGCAGGTTCATGGCCAGCCGGATCCTGCTGGTCGTGTTCATGGCCAGCGGGGTGGGCCCGGAGGAGATGGCCGGGCGCGCCAGCAGCACTTCATCCCACGCCCTGGGGTCGGCCCGCCTCTTGATCCATACCTGCATCACCGTGCCGAGGGTCCGCACGCACACCTCGTACCACGTGTCGCGTTCAGAGTGGTACTTCGCGAAGTTCTCGATGTTGAACGCGCCGCCCTTCTTGTCGACCAGCCGAAGTCGGTCGGGGTAGATGGCGACGAAGCTCCAGTCGAAGAAGGACTCGTGCCGCGTCGCAAGGTAAATGTGCTGGGTCTCGTCGGCCTTCGTGTCGAAATAGTAGGACATACGCACCGTGTTGTGAATGTGCCGGTGCGGGCGCTCGAGGATGGCGTAGGCGGAACGCTGGCCCGGCGGCGGCATGCCGTTGGCCAGGTACCGGTTGCCCGCGTCCTCGTCGACGACCATGCCGTGTCGTTCCATGGCTTGGGCCGCCACCTGCCAGGCGCCCGGAGGAGCGCCCGGCTCGTCGGTCTCGAAGTCGTCCTCAAAGACCAGGACGGCCGGGTCGGGCTCGGGCGGCTCGGCGTCTTGCGCGTAGGCTGCGCCAACCACCACCAGGGCGAGAAGCCACTGCGGTCGTCGGGATGCGTGCATACCCTCGTCCTTGTTGTGCGGCCCGAAGCTGTCGCCCTGGAAACACGCCGACGCCGGCGCCAACTGCGCCGGGCCGCTGGTCAATTCGGCTGCCCGCCGCGTCGGGCGCTTCTCCAGCCCGCTCCGTTCGGGAACGAGTAGGTCTCCAAGGATTCGGACTTGATCGTGACGCTGCACCCGGCCCCCGTCGGCGCCAGGTACCGCCCGTTCTCGATGACCGCCGGGTCCACGAAGTGCTCGTGCAGGTGGTCCACATACTCGAGGGCGCGTTCTTGCAGCGAGCCCGACACGGCGATGTAGTCGAATATGGACACGTGCTGCGCGTATTCGCACAGACCGACGCCGCCCGCGTGCGGGCATACGGGGACCCCGAACTTCGCCGCCATCAACAGCACCGCGAGCGCCTCGTTCACGCCCCCGAGCCGGCACAGGTCCACCTGGCAGAACCGGATCGCTTCGGCCTGAAACAATTGCTTGAAGATAACGCGGTTCTGGCATTGCTCGCCCGTAGCCACGCCGATAGGCGCGACGGCCTTGGCAATGGCCGCGTGCCCGAGCACGTCGTCCGGCGAGGTGGGCTCCTCGATCCACCACGGGGCGAACTGCGCCAGCACCGCCATCTGCGAGATCGCCTCGTCCACGTCCCACACCTGGTTCGCGTCCATCATGAGCGTGCGGTCCGGGCCGATCTCGTCCCGCATGATCCGGGCGCGCCGCACGTTGTCATCGAGGTCGGCCCCCACCTTCATCTTGAAGTGGGTCCAACCGTTGGCCACGGCTTCGCGGCACAGCCCGCGCATCTTCTCTTCCGAGTAGCCCAGCCACCCCGCGGATGTGACGTAGGCCGGGTAGCCGCGCTCGAGCATCTCGGCTTCGCGCTCGGCGCGGGTCGGCTCGAGCCCGCGGAGCATGGCCTCGGCCTGCTTCGCCGTCAGCACGTCCCCGATGTAACGGAAATCGATAGCGGCGACGAGCTCTTCCGGCGACAGGTCGGCCAGGAGCTTCCACAAGGGCTTGCCTACCACCTTGGCGTACAGGTCCCACACGGCGTTGACCACGGCCGCCGTGGCCAGGTGGATCGCCCCTTTCTCCGGGCCGATCCAGCGAAGCTGGCTGTCACTCGTCAGCCGTCGCCAGAAAGCGGCGAAGTCCGCGACGATCCCCCCGAGGCTCGCGCCGACCACGAGCGGTCGCAGCGCCTCGATGGCCGCGATGCAGACCTCGTTGCCGCGGCCGAGGGTGAAGGTGAGCCCATGGGCCCCGTGCCCTTCTGGGGAGTCGGTCTTGAGGATGACATAGGCGGCCGAGTAGTCCGGGTCGGTGTGCATGGCGTCGGACCCGTCGGCCTGGCGCGACGTCGGGAAGCGGACGTCGCGGGCGGTCAAGTCGGTGATAGTGATTCGTGGCTGCGCCATGATGTACCCGTTAAGCAGTCTTCGCTCATGCTAGCCCGTCCGGCGCAGGGAGACAAGTGAGGGCTTGCGGTGGTGTGCGGGGCAGAGGAAGAAGATGGAGATGGAGATGGAGATGAAGATGGAGATGGAGATGAAGATGAAGATGAAGATGAAGATGAAGACGAAGATGAAGATGAAGATTGGGGAGAGGGGAGGTTATGTCAGGTGCACCACCCCGCCGTCGATGGGGTAGGCGCAGCCGGTGATGAAGCCCGCCTGGTCGGAACACAGATAGAGCGCCAGCGCGGCCACTTCCTCGGGCGTCCCCATGCGCCCGATGGGTTGATACTTGGACAGCTCGTCGAACATCTCCTGCTCCCGGCCAGGGTAGTTGTCGCGCAGGAACCCGTCGACGAAGGGCGTGTGCACGCGCGCCGGGCAGATGCAGTTGCAACGGATGTGGTGCCCGACGTAGTCCACGGCCACGGAGTAGGTCATGGTGAGGACGGCCCCCTTGCTCATCGAGTAGGCGAAGCGATCCTTCACCCCGACCAGGGACGCGATGGACGCGAGGTTCAGAATCGCCCCGCCGCCCGCGGCCACCATCTTTTCGACCCCCGCTTTGAGACAGTTGAATACGCCCTTGACGTTGACGCGGTAGACGCGGTCGAAGTCGGCCTCGCTCGTATCGAGCACGCCGCCCACGTGGGCGATGCCGGCGTTGTTCACCAGGATATCGATGCGGCCTTGTTCCTCGCAGACGGCGTCGAAACACCGCCGGACCTGGGTCATCTCGGCGACGTCGCAGGCGTGGCACGTCGCGCGGCCGCCCGCCTCACGAATCGCGCGGGCGGTCTCGTCGCCCTTGCTCGCGTCGATCTCGAGGATCGCCACGTGCGCGCCCCGGCCCGCGAACAGCACGGCAATCGCCTTGCCGATTCCGGAGCCCGCACCGGTGATCACGGCCGTCTTTTCATCAAGGCGTAGCAGGTCCACCCACGATTCCCCTTGCGGTTGCACACAGGCCAATCGGGCAACCTGGCAGGGCCAGTCGTTGCGTCTCCCTGATACCTGAGCGCCTGGGCGAAGTCAAGGGCGGGCCAACCGCCCGCGGGAACAGACCCGGTCCGTACAGGGCGATGAGGCCCTGCGCGGGCGCCCCGTCGGCGTAGTTCCCTCCGCGCGCGCCATGCGGTACTATGCGGCCGGCACGCACCGGTCGCGCGTGTCGTGAACACAAGCGGGACCCGTGGGCGGGCACAACCGACGCCGCCCGTGCCGCAAGGGTCCGCACAGTCCCTGCAACCCAGGGACGCGAGAGGGGAGACAACCATGAGTAGTCTGAAGGGACCGGCATTCTTCGCATTGGGCATCCTGGCGGTGGTGGCCGCGGCGCTCTGGGCCGCGCCGCGCGACGTGGCGGCCGAGGCCGCGTCCGCGGGGCACGCGCTCAAGAGCGTCACTATCAACACCCAGGCCTACCCCGTCGAGGCCAAGGCCGTCGACCGACGCTCCGCCAGCATTACGGCCGATCAGGACATGCACATCGTCGGCATCGAGTATTTCACCGGGGTCCAGGGGGCGGCCTGGAGCGACAACGGCCACATCCTCGCGCTCAGCCCGGACAACCCGTGGACCAAGTGGGCCGACGCCGGGACCGGCATGGAACCGACCGCCGCCCGAGGGTTCTTCGGCTACTGCGGCCGCGACTACTACACGGAAGTCGGCGGGATCGGCGACGTGGTGCAATACGAGATGTTCCCCGCCGGCACCCACTTCCTCGTGCCCGCCGGACAAGCGCTCCACCTCCACTGCTACGCCAACAACTTCCTGGACGGCACGCGCATGTTCCATCACGCCGTGCGGCTCCTCTACTGGTAAGCCGTCACGGCCTGTCGAGCCCGAGGCCCGAAGCGCGTCGGCTGCGCGAACGCCTTGACCGCGTTGGGGTGCGATGGCACAATAGCGGCCACGTTGTTGCAGGGAGTGACGGGCTTCGTTGCGGGGCGTGCATCGCCCTTTGGAGTGGTTGCGTGGGAGCGTTCATCCCGGTCATATCGCTGCTGGTCGTGGCGACGCTGGGCTTGGCGATCACCCGGATCGCCACCGTGGCCCTGATGTTCACAGGCCTGTCGAGGGACTTGGCGCGCTTTCAGGCGCGGTCGGCCTTCGTCGGCGTCGGGTTCACGACGGTGGAATCGGAGCGGGTGCTCGAGCATCCGGTTCGCCGCCGCATCATCATGTGGCTGATGCTGCTGGGCAACGCCGGTTTCATCGCGGCCGTGTCGTCGCTGCTGCCGGTCTTCATGGGCGCGGGCGGAAGTGCGACCTCATTCGTGGCCCGTGCGCTCATCCTGGGCTGCGGCCTGGCGTTGTTGTGGGCCATCTCGGTCAGCAAGTGGATCGACCGGCAGCTCTCGAGCCTCATCGCCTGGGCCCTGAAGCGCTGGACACGACTCGAGGTGTGGGACTACCCCTCGCTGCTCCAGCTCAGCGCCGGCTTCACGGTCACCGAAATCGAAGTCGCCGAAGGCGACTGGGTGGCCGGCAAGAGCCTGGTCCAACTGCGCCTTGGCGACGAGGGCGTCCAGGTGCTCGGCATCCGCCGGGCCGACCGCGCCTACATCGGCGCGCCCACGGGGCGTACGCACATCCGGCGCGGCGATACGCTGGTCGTGTACGGGCTCGTCGAGCACATCGCCGAGATCCATCAACGCCGGGCCGACGCCGCGGGCGACCTGGCCCATGAACAGCGGGTGCACGAGCAGGCCCGTCTGCTCGAAGAGCAGCACAGGCAAGATCGTTCGGATAACCGGGACGACGAGGCCGCACCCAAGCCCGCGGACGGGTAGCCCGCCACGCATCGGCTTGCAGCCATACGCAACCACGGAGGAAACCCGACACCTATGGGCGCCTCGAAACTGGCCGGCCTGAAGTATTTCCTCCTGGACATGGACGGGACGGTCTATCTCGGGCCAAGTCCCATCGAGGGCGCGCCCGCCTTCATCCGGTTCCTCCAAGAGTCCGGGCGCAAACACCTCTTCTTCACCAACAACCCAACCCGAGACGCCGCCCAATACAGCGACAAGCTGGCCGGCATGGGCATCGCCGCAGGGCCGGGCGACGTGCTGACCTCCGGTGAGGCCACGGCCCGCTATCTCGTCACCCAGACCGCCTTCCGCAGGCTCTTCGTGGTCGGCATGCCCTCCTTCGAGGCCGAGTTGACCCGCGCCGGACTGACACTGGTCGAGGACGACCCCGACGCCGTGGTGCTGGCCTTTGACAAGACCCTGACCTACGCCAAGCTCGAGAAGGCCGCCCTGTTCCTGCGCGCCGGCCTCCCCTACATCGCCACCAACCCCGACAAGGTCTGCCCGACGGAGTATGGGTACATCCCCGACTGCGGCGCGACGGCGGCGCTGCTCGAGGCCGCCACCGACCGCACACCGACGTTTATCGGCAAGCCCAACCCCGAGATGGTGCGCATGGGGATGGACAAGCTCGGCGCCACCCCCGAAGCCACCGCCATGGTCGGCGACCGCCTGTACACCGACATGGAGATGGCCTACCGCTCCGGGATCACGTCCATCCTGGTACTCAGCGGCGAGACCAACCGCGACGACCTCGAGGCGGCAGACCGGAAGCCGGACTACGTCTTCGAATCGGTGCGTGAGCTGCACGAGGCCATCTCGGAAAACCGATAGCGACCGCCAAAAACGGCGCAGTTGACAGAACCCCGCCCGGCATGGGAGAGTAGAGCGGGAAGGGGGGACGGGGAAGGCAGGCCGAGCAGGAGTCGGTTGTGGCGCGCATTCTCGTCATCGACGACGAAGAGGTCATCCGCGTTCAGCTTCGATTGGTCTTGGAGGAGGCGGGCCACGAGGTCGACGAGGCCGGGGACGGCGAGGCCGGCTGCCGGCTCTTCCGCGAACGTCCCGCGGACGTCATCATCACGGACATGGTCATGCCTAAGAAGGACGGTGCGAATACCATCCTGGACCTGTGGCGGGACTTCCCCGACGTGCGGATCATCGCTATCTCCGGGGGGGACGGGACCTCGAGCCCCGAGGAGTTCCTCGAGTACGCCGGCGCCTTCGGCGCCCTACGGACCTTCGCCAAACCCGTCGGCCACGACGAACTGCTGGCCGCGGTCGACGAACTCCTCGCCCACGAATTCCCGAAATAGCGCCCTTCGTGGCGCAGAATACGCGCCGCGGGGTGCCGCATTCCAAACGACGTCAAGTGCGTTGTCGTACTCGGACAGGAGACCCCTGGTGGCAGAGTTTCGGCAGGTTATCAGAGACGTCACCGGCAACATCGAGCAGGTGGTGCTCGACAAGAGCGCTACGGTCAAGGCCGTCCTGGCGGCGTTTCTCGCGGGCGGCCACGTGCTGCTCGAGGACGTGCCGGGCGTGGCTAAGACCATGCTGGTGCGGGCGCTATCGGTCTCGAGCGGCTGCACCTTCACCCGCATCCAGTGTACGCCCGACCTGCTGCCCTCGGATGTGACCGGGGTCTCGATCTACAACCAGAAGTCCCAGGAGTTCGAGTTCCGCCGCGGGCCCATCTTCTCACAGGTCATCTTGGCCGACGAGATCAACCGCGCCACCCCGCGTACCCAATCCGCGCTGCTCGAGGCCATGAGCGAGGGCCAGGTCTCCGCGGACGGGGTCACCTACAAGCTCACGCAGCCCTTCATCGTGTTCGCCACGCAGAACCCCATCGAACACGAGGGGACGTTTCCCTTGCCCGAGGCGCAGCTCGACCGCTTCATGGCCAAGCTGTCCGTCGGCTATCCCAACATCATCGCCGAGGCCGACATCCTCGAGCGCACCCGTCTCGGCCACCCCATCGACACCCTCAAACCCGTCACGGATGCCCCCACGATCCTCCGCATGCAGGCCGCGGTCCGCCAGATCTTCGTGCACGAGAAAGTGCGCGAGTACCTGCTCAAGCTCGTCACCCGCACCCGCCAGTCCTCCCACCTCACCGTCGGCGCCAGCCCCCGCGCCTCCATCGCGCTGTTTCACATGGCCCAGGCCCTCGCCGCCATCCAGGGCCGCGGCTACGTCATCCCCGACGACGTCAAGACCCTGGCCCACCCCGTGATCCAGCACCGCCTCATCCTCAACCCCGAGAGCCGCCTGCGCCGCGTCACCAGCCACGCCCTCCTCGCCGAGCTCATCGCCGAGGTCAAAGTCCCCGCCGGCGATTGGAAGGCCCGCTAGTGTCCTGAATCGGGAGGGCGAGGCTCCGTCCGAGCCGCGCTCCAGCGTCCTGAATCGGGAGGGCGAGGCTCCGTCCGAGCCGCGCTTCGCTGGCGCAACGCCGCGTCACCGCACCACGGCGCCGCGGACGCGCTCGAAGGTGTGCCAGAACTTGCGCAGCCGGTCGAGGCACGATTCGTCCATGGGCCGCCCCGAATACGCGGACAACACGTAGAGGTCGGTCAATTCCCGGGCCTCGTCGCGCAAGGTCGCCAGCGGCTGGGGGAAGGACCGGATGAACTCGTAGGGGGTTTGGTCGTCCCCGCGTGGGGCCGCGGCGTCGTGGGCCAACGCGCACAGGGCGGCGTAGCTGTACTCAACCTTCTCGGCCGGCGTCATGCGGGGATTCCGAATCGGGTTCGCGTAGTGGACGGACTGGGACACCTCGCGGCTCACCCGGCGCCGGCGCTGGATTCGTGGCAGCGACGGCAGGTGGGTGATACGCTGAAGGAACCGGTCCAACGCGCCGAAGAAGCGGCGCAGCGCATTCGAGTAGCCCTTCCGGCCGCGGGAAAGCCCCAGCGCCAGCGCGCCCAGCAACCGTATCAGGGCGAAGACGCCGATGGCGCCCACGACAACCAGCACGCCCCAACCGAGCCACTCGAGTAACTGCGACGGCTCCGGGAGATTCATGGCGGGCGGCGTGACCCGCCGCTGCCGGCTCGTTGATCTCGAATCGCGTCCGTCGCGGCGGTCCGCCTTGCCCGAGTCCGTGTCACCTTCCTGGGACCCGGCCTGTCCGTCGTCACGCGCCGGTCCATCTTCCTGTGAGGCGTCCGGCGACGTGCCCCCAGAGTCCTGGTCGGGCGCCGTCCGCTGTGCGCGCGAGTCGTCCGTGGGCGTTGCATCGCGCCCGCTGCCTCCTTCCGAGGCGTCGCCGTCGGCGGCGCTCCCGTCCGAGTCCCGCGTCGGCGCCGTCGGTCTGACGGTCGCGATCCGGGCCATCGGGGGCAGGCTCGGCAGGGGCATCCAGGCCGCGGCCACGAGCACGGCGATCAGCATGAGCGTGCCCAGCCCGATCCAGAAGGGCCCGATGCCGGCCGGGATCTTGATCCGGCGCTCGCGGAAGTACTCGCGCAGCCCGCCCAGGCTCGACAGCATCAGCAGCGACAGCGCCGCCCCCGCGTACGCCGCGATGAACAGGTGCCCGCTGCGGGCCACGAGGGAGTCGCCGTTCAACAGCACGCGTTGGCCCACGGCGAAGACGGCCATCACGGGGATCGACGTGTAGAAGATCGAGATGCCGGGATGCCGTTTGGGCAGACGCGTCGTCGCGGGGCCGGCCGGCCGCGCCGCCTTCTTCTGCGGTTTCTTCCATTGCGACGGGTCCACCGCGCTCAGGTCGTACATCGGACCGGACGCGTCGTCGCGGGCCGTCTTGGCCGCGGCCGGCGCTTTGGGCGGCTCGCGGCGGACGGCCTTCCGGAGACGCCGTGCGGTGCCCGTCAGAATCCCGATGTCGCCCGCGGTCGGGTTGCTGTCCACGCAGCACTCGTGCGTGAGCCGGTTCGTCACCCACCAGACAAACGCCACCACGCTCACGTTGAACACCGTGGCCAGGTACGGCTGGTTCATGAAGTTGCTCGCCACGGACCCAATCTCCTGCGTGGTCGCAAAGGTATACAGCCCGATGGCCGCGCCCAGGCCGAAGATGTAGAGCACCGACTCGTCCTTGCCGTCCCGAACCACGACCCGGTTCAGACTGACCACCCCCACCACGAAACAAAACGCCACCCAACGCAGGATGTTGTCGTGCATGTGGGCGTAGACGTCGCGGTTCGGGTCGCTTGCCTCGAGATAGACGATCCGCACGTCCAGCAGGAAAAAGATCACGGAATACACCATCACGAAGATCATGAAAGGCGTCAGGCCGTCGACCAGCCAGTCCGTCATGGTCCGGCGCCCGATGATCCGGCGCTCCTCGAACGCGCCGTGCCGCAGCGACTGGAAGTCCGTGGGGGCCTCTTTGCGGGGGGGCGCGCGTTCGGCGATGCCGGCCGTCAGCGACGCGAAATCCGTCGCCTGCGCCGGCTCTTCGGGGCGGTCGTCAGGCCCCGATTTTGGCGGGAGAGATCTCATGGAGCTCCCATTCGTGATGGATGTGAAAGGTGTAGATGCCCTGTTGGGCCAGCAGCCCGGCCGCCCGCTCGTAGTTGGCGTCGTTGTCGATGAGGAACACGCTTACGTTGAACCCCGACAGCTTCATCGACCCCAGCGCCAGCGCCAGGGACTCGCCCACCTCCGGCACCACCGGCAGCAGGGCCGCGTCCCGATGCAGCCGGAAACACTCGGACAGAATAAGCTGCTCGACGGTGAGCCCGTCCGTCGGCAGCACGCGGGCCAGGTTCTCGATGATGCGTTGCGCCTGGTCCGGGCTGCGGGCCGTAGGCACCTGTACCGGGCTGAGCCGCGCCGACACGTCCTCCCCGACGATGTTGGCGTTGGCGTCGCCGCGCGACACGCTCTGGCGCGACGCCACTTCGTAGCGCGCCACCTCCGCGGCGTCGCGGGCGTTGGTCAGCAGCCCCACCTGCTCGCCCGAAGTCTGGAGCAAGTACGCGATGGACGCCGCGGTCGTGATGGCCAGCTCCATCCGGGTCACGCGCTTCTCGCCCGCGTAGCCGTCCTCGTGCAGGTCGAGGATCAGCGTGCCGCCGATCACGCTCGAGGGCTCCTGGACCTTCGAGAACAACTGACCCGTGCGCGCCGACGCCTTCCAGTGGATCCGATTGAGCGGATCGCCCGGCGCGTACTCGCGCGCCCCGGCGATGCGCGTCGGGTCCTCGTAGATACGGCTCGATATCCGCACCGGACCCTGCGGACGCCGCGCCGCCACGTTGAACGTGTCGATGTAGGCCACCGTCGGCAGCACGGAGACGTAGTCCTGTTGCTTGCCCGTGCGGAAGCGCTTCTGCAGCCCGAACAGGTCGCCCGACTCCATCAGCAACGGCCCAATGCGATGATAGCCCCGCCGCGGGCACAGCAGCCTGTACTTCATCGTCACCGAACGGCCCGGCATCAGCACCGCCAGCCGCGTGTTGTCCCCCGTTCGCGTGAAGTCCGCCGGGCACAGGTCCTCGAAAAAGATCCACGGAATGGGCCACCCCCGCCGGTTCGTGACCTTCACCTCGACCTCCGTCTGCTCCCCCTGGCGCAACGTCGTCGGGTCCACCGTCCGTTCGCAATCCAGCCCCGACAGCCAGGCCAGCGACGAGAAGTACGCCAAGGCGACCAGCAACACGAAGGCGTAGAGCGCGAACGCCATGTAGGGGCTGTGCACCAGAAACGCCGTGCCCAGGGCCAGCCCGCCGATCACAAACCAGAACGCGTTCTTCATTGCGCGGCTCCGCACCTATCATGCGGCCAACCGCCCGCAATTGCAATGGCCCCGTGCCCCCCGCCCGATCAGAGCAAAACGGGGACTGTCCTCGCGAGTCCCCGAGCAGGGACTGTCCCTGTTTTGCGGCCACGGCACGAAACCCCCGGCTATCACCGGCTTCTTCCCCCGTGAACGGTTACTTGAAAAGAGCGAAGACTGATGGTACCGTTCTTACATGCCTGAGTTGTCTAGGTTCTTGGGAATTGTGATTGGTATTTTCCCACGAGACCATCCGCCTCCGCATTTCCACGCGGTCTACGCGGAGTATCAGATTACCGTGGATATTCAACGCGGGGTCATACATGGGGACTTCCCAAAACGTGCGCTACGACTTGTGTTGGAGTGGCTCGATTTGCACAAGGATGAGCTTCTTCAAGACTGGGATCTGATTCAAGCTGGGCATCCCGCGAAGAAAATCGCACCACTGGAGTAAGATCATGATACCGAGGGTAGTCGAAGCACAGTACGTACAGGGGTTTACAATTCACGTCCGTTTCTCGGACGGAACTGAAGGGGACGTGGACTTGAGTCAGGAACTTCATGGCGAAGTGTTTGAACCACTGAAGGATCCTGCAATCTTCAAGGGCTTCACGATTCACCCGGACTTCCACACACTGTCCTGGCCCAACGGCGCCGACCTTGCACCTGAATTCCTGTACGAGAAGGTGCAGATTCCAGCATGACAAATGCGTAGAAACGACTTCGAAGACCCCGCGTGTTAAACGGTTAAACAGGGACGTTAAACAGGGACTGCTAAACAGGGACTGTCACCGTTTATTTGCTGGCACGCGTGAGCAATCACTATACACGAGAGCCAAATAAACGGTGACTGTCCCTATTTAAGTCTATTTAAGTCCAGAACGCGTTCTTCATTTCGCGGCTCCGCGGCTATCATGAAACCAAACGCCGCGAATTGCAATGGCCCCACTACCCCCGCGCGATCACTCGCGCACCGTCCGCGTAGTCCCGGGTTCGGAGTTCCGGGTCCAGAGTTCCGGGTCCAGAGTTCCGGGTTCGGAGTTCAAACTTCAGTTTGTCTTGCCGCGGGAGTCGCCCTCCCCGAACGCATCAACAACGCCCCCGAGCGCAAGACAAACTGAACTTTGAACTCCGAACCCGGAGGCCGCCACCGTGGGCGAACTTGGTCTGTGTGGGAGCGCTGGGGAAGGCGGGCCTCCGTCCGAGCCGCGTTTAGCCGTACGTCTTCGCTTGTCTAGGAGGCATTCCTACCGTTCAACTCAAGAAAGGTATGGTGTCCCCGCAAGTCCAAGGTATGGTGTCCCCGGAAGTCCAAGGCATGGTGTCCCGGAAGGCCCCGGAAGTCCCGATGGTGAGCGTGGCAGAGAAGGTGCGCCATCTCATTGTGTCTCGCTTCCCCTCCGGAAAGCCCTTGTCTCCTTGCCCGCCGACGTGAGAACCTACGGCATCGGCCATCCTTCGACCACGCCCTCCACTGCGATTTCCTTCACTGTGTTCACGTCAATGCCGTGCTTCTTGGCAACTTCCTCATATGCCTTACCATCACCGACGCCCCTGTCCTGGGCCGCTACCAAGTCGTGGAATACCTGCTTCTTTCTTGACTTCGGAATATCGGTCACATGTGCTGCCGCCCGCTTGCCCAGAGCGCTGCCGGTCTTCAGAACAAGCCTATGGCGCGAATAGTCGCCCTGCTTGATAGTGTCTGCTTGTTCCCACTTGCCGTTGGGCGCCCAGTCTGCCTTGCCTGCGGTGTAGTGCCCACTTGTGTCGGTCCCGGGCAGATAGAAAAAGAATCCTATCGCATTCAGCGGCCCTAGAGCCTTCTCGCGCTGTATTACCACTTGACAGATGTTGCGCAGTTCGTGCTCCGCGAGGGGCGCTGGAACCTCTATGCGGTAAGTGAACCGCCTGATAAGTTGGGACCGACGATCACGAAAACTCACGTCTTCCCTTTTCACTACCTTGAAGTCGGGATGTTTGTCTTGGTTACGTTTGAGTGGATCGTGCGTGAGAGACTGACCGAGAAGTGCGGTCGCGTTGACCCAATAGAGCCGTGGTAAGCCAGGCACTCTTACCTCATACCACGGCTTGGCGTTCTTGATACGTACGTGAACAACCTCGAATGTGCCGGAGGGCGGCAGCTTGCGAGCGTCCCCCAGAGCTGCTAGGGGGTTGGTCGGTTCAAAGTCGGGCATGAGCGGCGTCTCTCTGGAAACACGATATGTCTGACCAGGCTGTAGCCTGTAAGGATCGATCCGATTGCTGGCCTTGTCGGCTGCCTCAGGCTTTGGCGTGTGAGGCTCCGTTCCTGTGAATGGAAGCACATCCCTGCCCTGACTTCTTTTCCACTCATCGAGCAGCGCCTGTCTCGCTGCGTCGTCTTCATCTATAGACACGTCAGTGCTGCTGACCTTCGATTTCATTGCGTTGATGATCGCTCCCGTTGAAGGAACGCGTACGTAATACATGGAACGGCCCTCAACAATGTAAACATCCTGATATGTCTTGCCGTCGATCGTAATCGTGTCTCCTGCGCAGGCACACGCGCACAGGTACAACCCCAACGCAAGAGCTGCTCTTGTCGAAGTCATTGCTCTTTCCCTTTCCGCCTTGTCAACTTCGCTTCTCCCGAGGTCCTCCATATCGACCTGTCGGCGGCCAGCACGCGGACCTTCTCCATTAGCATGCCACATCTGCTCCGCCAGGGCATCCCGTTTCGCCTCCTCCTCCTGCGTCGCCATCTTCACCATCGCAATCACACAAACCTGCAGCAACCGTGCGCTCTCATAGTCCTCCCGGAGCGTGATCAAGGTCAACCCATCCGCATTGCGGGAACTGCGCCGGGTGCGCCGCGTAGCCATCCGCCATCGCATTCGCCAAGGCCAACACGTCCGATTCTCGTGCCGGAAACTCTGCGATGATCGACTCCCTCTGGGTCACATCGCTGGATTCCCTCGTTCCTGTCGCCTATCCTCCAGAAACATCCATTGTGAGCAAGAACACCGCCATGTGCCCTGGGAAGGGCATGGCTGTAACCTGCTCACCACCGCCAAAGGCCACGTCTCCCCCCAGTCCCGCGCTACGAAGCAAGAAGCCGCTGAAGTCATCGAGTGGGCGGTCGACGATTGCACCCGAGATGACACAGGGTTCCCCTATGTTGAACTGCGTCCAGTTCCGGGCAAACTCGAAGATGTCCCGGCAGTACCGGCACCGGCCCAGGAAGGGGAAGCCGCTTGCCCTGGCAGCCGGAGAGGGCAAGTCATACCGATGGGACGGCTTGATCATAAGGTGGACGTACCTATGACCGAGGATCATTCGGTGGGGAAGCCAACTGTCAATACCGAAGAAAGGACAGGAGCTTTGGCTCACGTCATTGGATTGAAGGAGAGACATATCGGCTCTTGCAAGAGACTTTCTGCCCCCTAGCAGATCTGCCACGATAGGGGCAAGGGCAAAGGTCATCTCACCCGGAGATGCAAGCAGGGCGTATGCGCCGAGTGCCCCCGTCGCATTTCGAAAAGCCACCTCTCTCCAGTTCCTCAGAATCCCCCTACCCCCAGAGAGTGGTGGGAAGTTCTTCAGGAGAAACAACTGCTCGAGGTCGATATCCCATCGGGTATTCGGTCCCTTCTTCGGCGCCGACTCTCTTCCCTTCTTGTTCTGGATTATGCAAACCTTCTGGACCAAGCGGGTGGCGCCATCAGTAACAGCGGAGATCAGGACCATGTCACCCAGCTCTTTCGTCACATGCTCGTCAAGGTGGTCAAAGTCCACGTATGAACGGGTCCCGTGGATCTTGGCAGCGTCAATCTTGAGTGGCCCGTACGACTTTCCCTTTGTGCAGTCGACGAGTCTACTGACGAGCGCCACCTCGTCTTCATCCCCGCGGTAGCCTGATGCCAATTCGTGATACATCGTCCTCGACAGCGCGTTCTGGAAGCGAAGGAAGTCACCGTCCCCCATCGAGTCAAGAAACACTCGGAGTACCCTCTCCATGAGTCCCTGTCAGATAGAATTCGCCTTGGGATCCCAGCCGATGAGTTTGAGCTCCTGCGGGTCGTCGGCCACGTCGAGGATCTCCACCTTCATTGGACCGAATCCCGGATGTTCTGCTTCGCCTCGCTCCAGTCGGTGAAATGCGACGCGCCCTCGGCAATCCGCTTCTCTCGTGCCTGGAGGACGTCCGCGTGCCAAGACGGAGACGGAATGCTCTCCGGTGTGCGGCAGAGGTCATCCCAGATTTGCTCGAGCGCGCGCAGCTTATCCGCTG
>Ga0114930_10000977_pt1 | contig 28633 bp, 19 predicted proteins | sample AnhtaG_FD_87300 | JGI IMG/M metagenome (GOLD analysis project Ga0114930, IMG submission 87300) | Deep subsurface microbial communities from Anholt, Denmark to uncover new lineages of life (NeLLi) - Anholt_01485 metaG | ecosystem: Environmental > Aquatic > Marine > Oceanic > Sediment | place... | reverse complement strand
GCATACGATATTGGTACAAGCGTGTGTACCAAATCAATATAATAAAAAACATAAGGAATTCTAAAGATTTTTGCTAGTAGTAAGCCTATAAATCCATTTGTTATAGATAATCCAATAATAATATCTGGTCGGTTTGTTCTAAAAACTTTTAAAATTCCAAAGAAATTGCTGATTAAGGATGATATTCTTCTTAGATAGGTTACTTGGAGATGTGCCGTTCTAATAATTAAAACATTTGAATTCTCTACTGCTCGATCTATATTAGTATAATATTGTTTTTTTACAATTAGAGATTTTAGCTTTATAATTTTATCAATATCATAATCAAATACAGTTACTTTAATATTAGGATTCAACGATAATCTTTCGAAGATATGGTGCTGTGTGTGCGGTCCTCGAGTTAGCCAATCGGTTTCTTGCAATCCAAGTATATTCATAACTTAATCTAATCAAAATAATGTGTTACTTTATTAAAAAAAATGCAATTTATTTAAAAGTTAATATAGTAATCCCAATTCATCAGTAAAATTCAAATTAAAGAGAAAAGAATAGAAAGTTAAAATTAGTGAAGTCAACAAAAGCAAATTTACATTAATTTTTATTTTTAGAATAATTAAATTGAAGTAAATAGTTAAAAAATATTAAGGTTTTAATTAGATACTTATTAAAATTTATCGTAGGTAAGCGAAAAATGACACCCAGCGTACTACTTATAGGTGGACTTGGATATATTGGAAGTGTTCTATATGAGATTATAAAAGAAGCGGGTTGGAATGTTGAAATTTTAGATAATCATCTATATAAGGAACTTAAACCAACTAATTTATTTATTGAAGCTGATATAAGAGATAAGGATGCAATAAAAAAATATATTCAACAATATGATGTAATTGTCAATTTAGCGGCGATTGTAGGAGATCCTGCTTGTTTACTTGACACTAATCTTGCTATTGATATAAATTGTATTGGAACTAGACTTATTGCTGAGCTTTGCAAAAAATATAACAAAAAGATAGTTCATATTAGCACTTGCAGTATATATGGAAGCGAACCGAATGTCCTTATGAAAGAGGAAGATGAGAGTTTTCCAATTGACTTTTATGGTCAAACAAAATATACGCAAGAACGGATAGTGCGAGAAATCTGTAGCGAAGATTTTTGCGTTTTACGGTTAGGGACTGCTTATGGTTTAAGTCCAAGAATGAGATACGATTTAGTTGTAAATACTTTTGCTGCAAGAGCGGTAAAATTTAATAAAATAACTGTTTTTGGAGGGGAACAGGAACGCCCTTTTGTTCATATTAGAGACATTTCACGAGTAATTGTTCACGTGATTAAAAACAACTTAAATGGTATTTTTAATATAAGAGGAGAGAACCTAAGTTTATTAAAATTAAGTGAAATTGTAAAAGAGATTACAAATTGTCAAGTTGAAATAAACACAAATGTTTCTGATAAAAGGAGTTATATGGTTGACAGTTCGAAATTACTGAAAACGGGTTTTGAGTTTAAATACAATGTCGCTTATGCAATTAAAGAAATCGTGAATTCTCCGACAGCATTAGAGATGCACAAAGGAATATATTCAAATTTAAAGCTGGCTGAGAGGGTGAAGATAGCCACAACAATAGGTAAGAGAAATTTACGCTTAATTCCGGGAGGTGTTGCTGTTGATGATCGAGGGTGTTTGACTTTTGCCAATGATTTCAACTTTTTTGGAGTAAAACGATTTTATCAAGTGCGAAATTTTTCAACATCGACAATTCGTGCGTTCCATGGACATTTAAAAGAAGCTAAATATGTATTCGTAGCCAAAGGATCTGCGATAGTAGCAGCTGTTGAACTAGACAATATTAAATCTCCTTCTAAGAATCAAAAAGTTAATCGATTTATTCTCTCAGACAAAAACCCACAAGTTCTTTTCATCCCCCCTAAATATGCTAATGGTTTTAGACCTTTGGAAGAAGATACTCGAATTCAATTCTTTTCAACCAGTTCTTTAGAAGAAAGTAAAGGTGACGATTATCGATTCCCCGTTGACTATTGGGGAAAAGAAGTTTGGGAAGTAGAAAATCGTTAATAATATCAAAAAACAGTGGTGATTATTATAACTAATATATTAATTCTTGGCGTTAGTGGTATGTTAGGTTCGATGGTATTTGAATACTTATCAAACCACACAAACCTTAATGTATTTGGAACAGTTAGAAATCCAGATTTCTTAAAAGAAAAAGTTTTACTTTTTGACGCTTATGACATCTCGCAATTAAAAAAAAAAAAATTCCTCGAATTAAATATTGAATACATCATTAATTGTATAGGAATTACTAAACCATTCTCAAAAGACAACGATCCTGAAGGCGTTAAGCGAGCAGTAGCTATTAATTCAGAGTTTCCGTGGAAATTAGCGGAATATACAAAAAAAAACGATATTAAAGTCATTCAAATTGGTACTGACTGCGTATATTCAGGCAAGAAGGGATTATATGTCGAAAGTGATGCTCACGATCCTTTAGATGTATATGGAAAATCAAAGAGTTTGGGGGAAGTTTTTGATAGCTCGGCATTAATTATTAGATGCTCCATTATTGGCCCAGAGATAAAGGAACAGAAATCTTTTTTATTTGAGTGGTTTACTAATCAACCTCAGGGTGGTACAATTGGCGGATTTGAACACCATCAGTGGAACGGAATAACAACGCTTCAATTTGCTCAACTATGTGAGAAAATTATTTTTTCAAATAAATACGATGACTTGATTAATATCTCTTATGTACACCATTATGTGCCTAATAACCTCGTCAACAAATATGAATTAATGAATATTTTTAACGATGTTTTTGAAAAGGATTTAAACATCAATCAAATTAATAAACCAGATCAGAAAATTGATCGTTCGCTTGCATCTAAATATACATTACTAGATTCTTTTTCTGATAAGGCAGATATGAAAACTGCAATTACTAATTTGAAAGAATATATTGAGAACTTAAAAGAGAAATAATTTAGAGAAGAATTATTCCTTATCTTTCTAAATTTTTAGAGAAATTCAACGAGTTCCCGATTAAGATGTTGCAAATTTTATCCGAGATATTCTTTCCGTAATGGGTTACTGGCTCAATCTTGTGTGATAAAGCCAACTCCGCAGCGTCAAGCATCTGTTCTATGTTCATCCCTGTTAAAGAATTTACACCAAGCTCAATTAAATCGATTCTTTCAGTACTTTCTCGAATGGTCATACATGGAGTCCCAAGAATGGCACACTCTTCTACTACAGTTCCGCTATCCGTTAAGACTAGTTTTGCTTCTTTTTCCATTCCTAGAAATTCTAAAAATCCTTGAGGAGGAATGGGTATGATACCTTCGGGAAATTCAAACCCGTATTTTTCCATCATTATCTTGGTTTTAGGCATTAGTATGATTTTAATCTCAATGTTCTTTTTTTGATAGAGTTTCCCTAGGAATGTTAGAATCTTGTTTAAATTTTCTTTTATCTCTAAATTTTCCGCTCGATGGCATGTGACTAAATAAAAGGGGTTGTCTTGGTGGAATGTTGTTTGTACAGCGTGAACTACCTCAATTATAGGATTGCCAACGACCCAACACCTACGAGGATTAATTCCCTCTCTTATCAAATTTTCTCTGTGCTCAGGTAAATAACATATATTCATATCTGCTAAATGATCAATGACTACTCTATTCTTTTCTTCAGGCATTACCCAATTCTTACTACGCATACCAGCTTCTATGTGGATTAGAGGAATATTTAATTTTGATGTTGCTAATGCAAATCCTAAGCTACTGTTATTATCACCTAAAACCACAACAAAGATGGGAGCTTCCTTAATCAAAAGTTTTTCAAATTCGATCATCAACTTAGCTACTTGTGAAGCGTGGGTCCCACTTTTTATGTCAAGGTTGAAATCGGAAGGACGGACATCTAACTGCTCGTAAAAAATCTTATTCAAGTTATAATCGTAATGTTGACCACTGTCAACTATGATGTTATTAAAATGTTTATCTAACTTCTTCAAAATTTGGGAAAGACGAATAATATCTGGTCTAATTCCGATACAAGTTACAATTTTCTTCATATTATCTTAAAAGGTTTTTGATATATAATTTTAATAAGTCTTTTCAACCATTATAATTTATCTTATAATCGTTACCAAAGAAATCCCTTTATGGTCTTCCTCTTTTTCAATAAATTTAGATGAAATTTTTTGAGATAATAAATTAGTAAACAAGCGAAAATATTAAGTGTTAATTTCCTTAATATTATTCTCGAATATCCATACTCACGGTCGTAGACTTTAATAGGACATTCAAGGATTTGATGTTCAGATAATTTTGCTTGAAGAATTTGTTCAGTACAAAACGCGTAACCTAGGAATTTTGCTCCACTAAAGAGAGGGATGAGTTTTTTATCAAACGCGCGAAACCCGTTTTGGTTATTCATAACTTTAATACCAAAGAAGAAATGGAGAAATTTCTCGATTAAAACTTCGCCTAGTCTCGTAGCAATGGGTAAACGGTAGTGATAAGAGCCTAAATACCTTGAACCAATAGTATAATCTGCTTCTCCGTCAAAAATTGGTTTTATAAGACTAAATATGTCAGCAGGGCTGTGTTGTCCATCAGTATCCATACTTACGATGACATCTCCAGTTGCATATTGCATTCCCGTAATGATAGCGTTGCCGTATCCTCTATTTGCTAGATGACGAATTATTTTAAACTTTCTATATCCCTCTACTTTTCTAATTTCGTTTAAACTATTATCAGAAGAACTATCGTCTATTATGATGATTTCAATACTTTTATCATTAGGGAGATCCTCAAGTATTGACCGAATAGTTTTTTCTTCGTTAAACATAGGTAATATTATTGACAGCAAGACTGAATTTTCATTTTTTTTGAATAATTTTAAATAATTATACAAATCTTGGTAATCAGAAACAGTTGTGGGGTGTTTAACAGGATTCTTATTCAATGAAGCAGTATCTGATTTCATGCGATTTAATAGCTTCAAGATAAAACCTTGTAAACAATTTATTTTAAAGATAAAAGAAAATCCAATACAAATAAGTTATTAAAGAAAGGGGATAATACAATTTAAATTTAATTATATAACTTATGCTTAAGAAACTCGTCCTATTACATCTTTTCATAAACCTATGACTAAAACTTATAAATTTCTCTAAAAGAACTTAACGGATACTTTATTCTATCGTGGAGTTTGATTTTTATAAATAATATTATATTGAAGTACGTATCCTTTCAATGGAAATTTTAAGAAATAGGTTGTTAAGTTCGTTCAATAAAGAACACAGGGTTAACAGAATTTATGTTTCTGGTATATCGAGCATAGGAAAAGATTTTAGGACCTTTAACAACTTTTCTGTAAATCTGAATCTGTTCCGTGTTTAATCTTTTAAATATTGTTATATTCAATTTAACAAGAATATATTGAAGGATGCAAGAAAAGAGGTTCATAGTTAAATTGGTTAAAATGATATTTGAGGTTCCATATTTTCGATCATAGACTTTAATTGGGCATTCTTTTATTCTATAGCCTTTTATTGCAGCTCTAATAATCTGTTCAGTACAAAAAGCATACCCCTCGTATTTGAAATCCTTAAAAATAGGGATTACCTTCCTATTAAAGGCCCTAAAACCATTTTGATTATTCATTATTTTTTTACCGAAGAATATTTGGATCAATTTTTCTATGAGTACTTCACCTAATCTAGTTGACACAGGGAGTTTATAGAAATAGGATCCTAAATATCGTGAACCAATCGTATAATCAGCTTTGTCATCGAATATAGGTTTAATCATTGTCAAGATATCATAAGGGGAATGCTGTCCATCAGAATCCATAGTGGCCAAAACTCTTCCACGAGCGTTATTGATTCCTGTAACAATTGCTGCGCCGTATCCTTTGTTTTCTTTGTGTTTTATGATGTGAATTTCATTTTTTCCGTTTACTTTATTGATCTCTTCTATACTGTTGTCTGTAGAATGATCATCTACTACAATTATCTCAATTAATTTTCCTTTTGGTAAGCTTCCTAAAACTTTCCCTATAGTATGTTCCTCGTTATACATTGGTAAAATGATTGACAGTAAAATTTCATCATCTTGAGATTTGAATTGGTTAATATAATCGTACAATTCGCTAAATGGATCATCGAGAAGATTACTTTCTTTCACGTCTTTAAAAATGAAAGATGACTTATTTTTAGATCCTAAAGCTTTCAAAAAGGGCTCCTTAGAACTCGTTATTTGAATTTTAATTTTTTTAACAGCTGCTATCTTCTTAATTAATAATCTAAAATATAAAGTTATTTCAAGTAAAAAATCAAAACAAAGGAGGAATTCTTAAATCGATTTTAAAAAAGAGAGTTGCCATTCATATTGGTTTTCTAATCCCACTGCGATAGTTACTTTTGGTTTGAAATTTAATATTTTAGTAGCTTTGGATATATTTGAATGAGTAACATTTACATCTCCTTTTTGGTTTTCTATAAATCTAATCTTTTTCTCTGCTTTTGCTATATTATACATCTTATCAACGAGTTCGTTGACAGAGATTGGGTTGGACCTTCCAATATTGAATATTTCTCCGCTTGATTTGTCGCTCTCTCCCGCTAGGATTAACCCGTCAATGATGTCTGAAATGTAAGTAAAATCTCTTTTTTGAGTTCCATTACCATAAATTAATATTTCTTTGTTTTGTAACATCAAGGTAAAAAATTTATTCATTGCCATATCAGGTCGACTCCGAGGCCCATATACCGTGTAGAACCTTAATGAAGTAACTGGAAGAGAATTTTCCTTAAAATATAGATTTGCATAATGTTCTCCACATAATTTTGAAACGGCATATGGAGAAATGGGATTTTTAGGATGATCTTCATCTACGGGAGTGTATAGTGGATTTCCGTATACTGATGAGGAAGAAGCATTAATTACTTTTTTAATTGAAGATATCTTTGAAGCGTATTCAAATATGTTTACAGTTCCTACGATATTATTATAAGTTACTTCTGAGGCATGATCGATAGAATATCTTACACCAGCTTGAGCTGCTAGATGAAAAATATAATCTACATCATGATTAACCTGTTTAAATGTTGAATTCTCAACCAGATCTGCCTTAATTAATTTGTACTCTCGGTTTTGCTCGTAACGATTAAGTATTTTTTTTAATTGTTCCTCCTTTCCCGGGTAGTAATCGTTAAAATTATCTATTAGCACGAGAAAATTATCTTGCTGCAACAATATCTCTGTTAAATGCGAACCTATGAAGCCCGCCGCACCAGTTATCATAACACTTTTATTATGAATCATACTGTAATGAAACATAATATTTATAAGAATTTTTCTCATTACCCTAGTAAATTAAATTTTGATTTACGCTGGGAAAAAAAAAACTTTTGTTTAATGGAGTATGAATAAGTAATGATTATGTACAATTTCAAATTGAAGCTATTAAAATCAATTTTTCACGTCCGTAATCATATGTATTTCTATTTCTTCATTATTTCTATAATTTCTATTATTCTATTGCTTTTAAAGTTAATGAACCTTGATGTTATTCTCAATTTAGAAGCTAATTTGCTACTAAATAGTTCATTTCAATTTTTATGGATGGCTTCTTCAATATTTATTATATTATTTTTACCATCTTATCCCATCTTTTTTAAAATTTATAATAGCGTAAGATTCAATGCTTTAGAGAAGTTAGGCTTAACCATAGTATTTAATATGAGTTTCTATATAGTTATAGGGTATTTTGGAAATGGATTAGGTTTTATTATAGATGCCAATTATTTCTTTATGCTATTATTAGTGGTTTTTTCTTCACTTTTAACTATAATGTTGATCTTTAGAATAAGAAATATGGGTAAAAAAGCGTTCAAATTTAACGCCGCCTCTAAGGAATTATGGAAAAAATACGAGGTTTTCTCATTTAGTGCCTACCTAAAGAAGAAAATTTCTTGGAATGGGTTGTTGTTAATTATTTTTATGTTTTTATTAATAATAGCATTATTAGCAAATGTAGAAATTTTCGGTGGTACTGATCCTTGGTATCATATTCTTATTATTAAAATAATAACATCCGCTAATTCTTTACCCCTTAACGAATATTTTGGTGCGATGGGTTTTCACATAATTGGAGCGGTATTTCACTTCTTTTCGGGCATAGATTTCATTTTAATACCAAATGTCTTCTTATTTTTTACGATCCCGATAACATCTTTAATAATGTATAACATCCTGAGAAGAATCTTTTCTAACAAATCGTTAGCAATTTTTGGGATTTTTATTTTGTTAATCTCTAGTTTAGGATTTATAAACTTAACCTTTCAATATTGGCCGTCGAGCCTTGTATTTATTCAAGGATTAACTATTTTTTTCCTTCTCTATGTTCGATTAAAAAATTTTATTAGAAAAGATAGACCTACTTGGAGAACTATATTATCGAGTTTACCACTCACCTATATCTATGTCCTTTTTACATTCATTGCCTTATATCTTTCCCATTCTTTAATAGCACTAATTTTTCTAATCTCTTTTGCTTGGGTATATTTAATTTACTTGGCCAAGGATTTAATCCGCGGTTTTGATTTTGTGTTAATAGCTCTTCTAATAGTTATTTTTTTAATATTTTATGTTTCTAACGTAAGCACAGGTCATCTGAGGGTATTTGGATTTTTTTTTTCCCTCCCCTGGATTTATTTATTATTCGGTGCACTGTTAATAACTGGTATTGGGGGTATTTTAATACTATATTTACGAACTCAAATTACTTTTGAAAAGGGAAGGTTTAATTTAATCCTATTGGGTAAGAAATTTAAGTTTTACACGATTATCGAGAAGTTTTTTATCCCTCTCGTTCTAATAATAACTTTAGTTTTTAATGTTAGCTTTTTTATTGCTAATCTTTTTTGGTTTAATTTAAATTTAGTAACTATTTTTGTTGGTTTTGAAATCATCGTATTCGTCATATTTGCCAGTTGGGGGCTTGTTGTATTTCAGAATAAACGGAAGGGAAAACCATTATTTCTATGGTTAGTGGCGTTTATTATTTTGATATTATTCGGGTTTCTTTCCGATGTATTTCGAGGATCTCTTAGTTTTTTTTCCAGACTCTTTTATCTTAGCTCTCCAATTTTCGCAATTGGCTTTATTTCTTATATATATAAATTAATTAAAATGGGAAAAATAAATTTAAGGCATGTAAAGATATTTCTTATCCTCCTTACGTGTTATTCTTCTACAGTTTCATATTTAGAATTATTTTCATCTATAGATTTCTTTAGCATTAATAATAACGAATTAGCGGCAGTAGGTTGGTATCTTGATAACTCGGATAATAAAAACACGCTAGTATTAGAATTTGGGTGGAATCCTGTATATGTTTTTTATGATTATCCGTATGATGATAAAAATAGTTCACTCCCACTAACAGTAACGCAAAATTATGTTACTTTCAACAATACTCTTATTATTCCAGAAAACCACATTGATGAAAATGGAACAAATATTTTAGTTGAATTAAAAGCAAGATATAATACAGATGTGTTTATACTGCTCACTAAAAATTACTTAACCACAAGTGAAATGGAATTCTATGGAGAATTAACACAAGAGCAATATGAAAGGTATTACTCTTTAAATTATTTGAACCGGATTTTTTCAGTCAAGAGTGAAGATGGAAATAGTCTTCCATATTATTGGGTTATTTAAAGATTTCATATTTTCCAGGAAACAGATTATCGATTTTATCTTTTAAAATAGTATTTTTATTACCTTCAATTTTAAACATCTTTGGTAGTTTACCCACTTGACCAATTTTATTATCTCGAGAGATAAAAGCCCCATAAACACCCTCAATATCCTCGGCGGCATCTAATGCATTTTTAATAGATTTTTCTACATCAAATCCTTTAACTAAATTCGCTATTCTTGTTGCAGCTCCATCTGCTAATGTTGCATTTTTTGCAAATATAGTTACTGCATCTGCTTGTCCCAAGCTAATTGCATGTCCTATTGTAGCAGAGCTGGTTCCAATTCCAATAGGGCAATTTTTTTTTTCAATTAAGAACCCAACATTCAAATTGAGTTCATTAAATCCAGCATATAGCGCGATCTTCATATTTTCTTCCGAATCAATAGCGATTTCGCCACCATTTTCAACCAACGCGATTTTTGCGGGAATATAATCACTTTCATCCCCCACTTTCATAATGCTTAACATTATATCCGCAAATGCACCCGCTACTGCTGCCATCGGACCAACATCGCATAAAACTGATGTTTCGCTCATTAAATTGATGATCTCAAACTCAGTTTTTATTTTAATTGGTGAAAAAGAGGTGAGGAATTTATCATTTTTTTTTATGAATTTTTCCAAAATTAAACGATTATTATGAAGACTTTCCTTAGCTTTCACAATGGCAGTTTTTGATTCTGAAATTAAAGTGACATCTGATTCTTTTTCTGAAAAATGATATTTGTATATCTTCATTGAGAATTTAAAGAGACTTTTTATTAATTAAATATATATAAATAAGAGTTTATTAATTATTCAAAAAATTTATAATTCATATTATGAAGCGTATTAATTACGACGAAATCATCTCACAATTGAAAGCTGAGCTAAATTCTGAATGTGCAATCTCAAATATATATGGAATTATATTAGCCTCAAATATTAAAGAGTTTTCTAAAGGAAAAATTATTCCACATAAAATTCTTTCTCTTATTGGAAGTTCTAAAGATATTGCGGATGAACTAAAACTGAATAAAATAAATTCTTTTGCTTTAGAAGCTCAAGAATACAATTATTTATTTACTTTTAGTGGAGAATTAATATTAATCTCTAAATTAGGCTTAAGTATGAATTTAGCTAAATACATGCCATCTATTTCAGTTTTTCTGAAAAAATTAAGTGAAAAACATAAAACGCAAGAAGTTAAAGAGTTTTCAGTCTTTGATTTCTCAAAAGAAATTCAGAAAATTAAAGAGATTTTTCAAAATAAGAAAAACAAAGATGATAAGTATTCAATTATTAAGGATCTCGTAAAATACATCACATAGTAAAAAAAATATTTAATTAAAGTAATGTGGTTAGGTGATATATTATCTTAAGACAGGTTTACATATACATGGGGGGTAAATTACTTCATTATCGGCGTTTCGGAAAAGCCCTTAAGAAGGCAGCGTTCGAAGCATTAGTTGGAGATTTAATGCAAGATGCTTTCGCTAAAGGAGGAAAAAAAGTAGAATATCACGATTATTATAAATATAGAATATCCTATATTACAGAAATAGATCATAAATTGATGTTTTTATTTATCACAGGATTAACAGATAATTTTGAAAATATTAAAAAAGAATTGATTAAATGTAAACGGGAGTTTTTAAATCTTTTTGAGGATATTCTTCAACACAAGTTTGACGCTAAAACTTTTGAGATTTTTGACCCTACCATTGATTCAATTCATAGAAATTTAAGACCTAAAATTTCTTTAGTAGGTTTTTCAGGAGTTGGAAAAACTACAATAACACGCTTAATCAAAGCCGAAGAAATCCCAATGGAACATATTCCGACTATAACAGGAGATATTGCTACAATTAAAATAGGGAAGTTACATTTTCATTTGTGGGATTTTGCAGGACAAGAGCAGTTTAGTTATTTATGGAATAATTTCATCAAGGGAAGTGATGCTGTATTATTAATTACTAACTCTACTTTAGAAAATGTAGAAAAAAGTAAATTTTTCTTGGAGCTTATAAAAGAACAAGCCCCTCAAGCTCACACATCGGTTATTGGTAATAAGCAAGACCTAGACGATGCTATGAAGCCTGAACAAATCGAAAAAATCTTAGGTTTAAAAACATATTCTATGATTGCAAAAAACTCCGGGAACCGTGATAAAATGATAACAATTATCGCAGATATACTTGAAATGAGTGCAGAAGTTTCACCTTTATTGCGACCACTATTAGAACGAGATACATATATAGAGGAAGCTGCAAAAGCGTTAGAAGCTGCAAGATTTGAGGATGCTGCAATGTATTTTGAGAAAATTAGTGATATGTGTATAGAACTAGGAGATGATTCACTTGGTAAAGAATTTTACGAGAAATCTCAAAAAATAAAAACTATGATCCTAGAAGCTAGCACTCTCCCGGAAGCCCCAGTTGAAGAACCAAAAACTAATGAACCTCCTAAACCAAAGGAAGAACCACAAATACCTAAGAAACCTGCAATGCCTGATGCTCCTCAAGTTGAAGGTCTAGTAAAACCGAAAATCCCAGCAGCCGGTCCTCCACCCGGTCCTCCACCCGGTCCTCCACCCGGTCCTCCACCCGGTCCTCCTAAAAAAGAAGTTGCGATAGAAGAAGAGCCAAAACAGGAACTACCTGCCAAACCTATCGATCAAAAAATAATACCTAGAGCTGCTGCAAATGAGGTTACCTCTTCGCAACCCAAAGAGATCAAGCAACCAGAAATACCAGAAGTAGAAAAACCTTCTGAACCTGAGATAATGATCAAATCTGAAATTAAACAAGCAAATGTGGGCTTGAATCTAAACCCCGAAGATTTTATGGTGAAACAGCGGCCTAAAACAATAACAACTGTGCCAAAAGATGCTAAAAACAAGTTAAAAACTTCACCTTTTGCCCATGTTTTAAATCCAGTGGACTCTAATAAGTTGATTCCAGTTACACCTCCTGAATTGATAAAAACTAAGACTCCAGCAGGATTTATTCCACCAAGCAAAAGTGTCAAACCAAAAGTTCAAATAAAACCTAGCATTCCAACACCAAGATTGCCTGAAATGTCTAGGGATTCTGCACCGCCTCCGATTCCTGTTAATCCCGCAATTCTTATAAAACCTAATGAACAACTAATTGCATCAAAACCAGTAAAGGTACCAGCTTCAACTCCTCCTCCTGTAGTACCACAAAAAGTAGAGGATTCTCCAGTTCAATCGCCTTTAGCAGCCGTTGACATCCAACAAAAAACCGAATTAGAAAAATCATTAATGGATTTAAAGATTAAAAAAGCGAATACTATTAAAATCTCGTTAGACTTTGACATGAAAGAACTTACGGGTGAAATTACACCTGAAGAACTTGAAGCAAAGAAGCAGAAATTGAAAATGATTGAAGCTAATATCGAGCAGCAAATCCAGGATATAGAAAAATTATTAGGGAGATAAAAAATTTACCATTCTTCTTAAATTAAGTTTAATTCTTAAAATCCTCAAGACAAAGAAAAATATTCTTTACTCTATAAAAAGATTTTTTATCTATTTTTCCTTTAAAGAGTTAAGCTCATTCAAGAAAAAATGTTTATTAGGTGTATATTTTGACAACTGTAATCATGAAATTTGGTGGGAGCTGTTTAATAGATAATAGTGCTTTTTTGAAAATACTTGAAATTATACAAATATATAAAAATGATAAAAAAATAATAGTCGCCTCAGCTTTTAATGGGATAACAGATTTATTACTTAATACAGCTCACAGTGTCAATAATTCAAGAGTTCTTGATGATTCTATAACAATTTTAGAAAAGAAGCATTTGAATCTCATAGAACAAATCTTCGATGAGGATTCACAGCATTATACAAAAGCAAAGGTTTGGCTTGACGAAAAACTTAGCGAATTAGAAGATGCTTTTGCTGATATTAAAGAATTTGGATTAGAACCGTATTACCAAGATTATGTCCTAAGTTTTGGGGAAATTCTATCAACATATATTTTAAATCAATATATCTCAAGTAAGGGCCTAGATTCAGTATACATTCCGGCAAATAAGATAATTATAACTAACGACGAGTTTAACAACGCTTATCCCTTTTATGAATTTACAAATCAGCGGGTACAGAAATTATTGATACCGCTGCTAGAGAATCCTAAAAAAGACACAATAATCTGTATTACTGGATTCATTGGAAGAAATAAAATAGGATATACTACCACTTTAGGGCGAGGGGGTTCCGATTATTCAGCAACAATTCTAGCCCATTCGATACACGAAGTAGCACAAGATAAAAATATTAAGGTTATTTTATGGAAGGATGTAGATGGATTAATGGCGATTAATCCAAAATATATTCCAAAATCAACACTTATTAGAAATTTAGATTATCAAGAAGCTAAGCATATAGCCAATTTTGGAGTTAAAATACTTCACCCTAAATGTCTTGAAGCTATCGAGAAAAAAAATATCCCTCTTGAACTAAGAAATTTTAGCAAACCTTTGGAAAAATCTGAGTTTACCGAAATTTCAGAGCACACTGATAAAAACGAAATCAAAGGGATTTCTGCAAAAGAAGATGTTGTAATTATTACTGTTGTTTCTGGTAGTTTAGTTGATGTACCCGGAGTTTTAGCTAAAATATTCAAAGTCATGAGTAAATCTAGTATAAGTGTCTCTTTAGTAGCTCAAAGTGCTTCCGAAATTAGTACTTCATTTATTATAAATCAAAATGAATCCAAGAAAGCTGTGGAAGCTTTATACAATTCAGGGTATTTTTCTAATTTTTTTGAAATCAAATCTGAAGAAGTAGCTATTATCAATATAACAGGTTTTAAAATATTAGAAAACTTGACGAAAGTCAAGATCTTCCAAGCTCTAGAAAAAAGAAATATTCACGTAAAGGCGTTGACTCAAAGCACCGAAGAATTAAACCTTTCATTAGTTATAAATAGAAAGGATGTAATCAGCGCGATTGACATCATTCACGGTGATTTATGCGAAGATTTTGACCAATGTTAAAATCTTTTAAGTAAAACATGAAAAATGCAAAATTTAGTAATAATCAGAAAAAGTTTAATTTTAATCTACTGACTCCTTGACTCAATTATTCTACGAGTGAGTTCAGTAAAGGCATCATCTACATTAATCCCTGTTTTAGCTGAAGTTTCTACATAAATACTGCCTTCTTTTTCAGCAAAAGCGCGTGCTTCTTCTCGATCAATAACTTCTCCAACGTCTTCAAGTAAATCTAATTTATTTCCAATAAATACAAATGGGATGTTTTCATTACTAAATTGGCGGATCTCTGTAAGCCACTTCCTTGTTTCAATAAAAGTTTGCTCCCTTGTTAAATCAAAAACTAACAAAGCACCAGCAGCTCCCTTGTAAAAGGTTGATCTTATGAACTCGAATCTCTGCTGCCCACCAATATCCCATATCGATAGAGTTGCGACTTCTCCAGGTTTAAACTCCACATCTTTGGTGAGAATATCTACTCCGACTGTTAATTTGTAGTTCGCCGCAAATCGGTTTTTAATAAACCTCTGAACAAGACTCGTCTTTCCAACAGCAGCAGCACCCGTGAGTAAAACTTTTAATTTAAAACTTGACATAAAAGACCTCTACCTTGAAGATTATAATTAAATTATTACAGAATGTAATTGAATATAATTTATTATCTTTATTATTAAATTCTATTTATTTAATTCTTTTTATAATATTAATACAATTTCTGATAAAAATTTTATATATTTATCTCTTAAATACTTTTATACTCTTTTTCAATAATTATATATCTGCTATTAAAGGATTCTGTTATTTACGTTGAAATCTACAAAATTTTCTGTTTTCTTTACTTAATTTTGTAATATTTTCCATTTTAAAGTGAAGAGATGCGATAAAGAAGCTCGCTTACCGTTTTAAAATACTTTCATATTCTTTTAAACTAGGAAAATGCTCTAGATTTAGATGAGGAAAATACATCGCCTGTGCGTATTCTCTTTGAAATTCTTCTGCTACCGCAATTTCTATATAATCTATTTTTTCGAGTAATTTTCGGGCTTTATCTCTCAAATTAATATTTAATAAACAATTCTGAGCTCCAGTTCCTGCAGCATTACCAATTTGATGTATACGATCATCAGAAATATCAGGGATCATTCCAATAAATTTAGCGTTACTTTTATTTATATAGTTACCAAAAGCTCCAGCTAAAAATATTTGTTTAATTTTGTAATCCTCTTTAACTCCTTGATTTAGAGAGTTTAAAATGATACGAGTGCCAGAATAGAATGCTGCTTTCGCCATTTGTAACTCTCTTATATCGTTTTGAGAAATTGTAATATCTCTTTTAATTGAAGTTTGATCTTTTTTTACCAAGACAAATTCGAGGTTTTTGTCATTTTTTACGATTCTCTCGTTATCTATTAACTCTTTACTAAAACGACCGCTCCGGGTAATTATTTTAGATTTCAGCATTTCTGCTATAGCGTCAATTATTCCAGAGCCACAAATTCCAATTGGTTTTTTATTGTTGATTGTTGTGTAAGTGACACTTAAATCGCTATGGTTAATCTTAATAGTGTCAATAGCCCCCGCTGCAGCCCTCATCCCATTTTTCATATGAGCTCCCTCTAGAGCAGAGCCCGCGGCACAAGATCCTGTAGCGAGTACATCCGAATTTCCAATAACGATTTCACCATTTGTGCCTACATCAATAGCTAGCGTTAATTCTGATTCACTATCAATTTCTGATGATAAAATTACACCTATTGTGTCAGCACCAACAAACCCAGCAATCAACGGAAGTATGTATACATAGCCTCCACGATTGATACCAAGATTTATATCTCTGGCCCTTACATTCAGATCTCTCTTAACCGCTGGTACGTATGGGCTTAGACCAATATAAGTTGGATCTATATTTAAGAAGATATGGTGCATAACAGAATTACCCACAATTGTAGCTTCATATATTTGGGAAGGTAAAATCTTAGATTTATTGCAAGTTTCATCAATTATTTTATTTAAAGCGTCTACAACAGCAGAATTTAATTTTAGGAGCCCTTCCTTGTTGTTTTTAATGTATGTAATACGTGAAACAACATCTTCCCCGTAAGCAGTTTGTGGGTTAAGAGCTGAGGAGACCGAATAGATTTTTCCATCGTTTAAGTTTATCAAATAACCGACTAAAGTTGTAGTTCCAATGTCAAAAGCAATTCCGTAGTTATTTGTAACCTTATTACCAGCTTCACAATCAATAATATTGTTGTCTCCATACAGTGTTAATGTAATATGATGATTATCTTTTCTTAGGATTAACGGTATTTTTTTTAAAGTTTCGATTTCAAATGAAGGTTTAAATTGATTTTCATTAAATTCATTTTTAGATAAAAGAGAATATGAAATTCTTTCTAAATCAGGAATAGGATTTTCTAAACTTGGTTTATTAACTTCAATAAAAATTTTCTTAACATTTGGACTTAGGTTGACACCTTTATTTATACCTGAAGTTAAGATTTTAAAATCTTCATTTAAGATTTCTTGGGGTAAAAAAACTCTAATTTGAGGTTGTGGGTATGATTCGATAAGATTAATTTGCGTTTCAGCAATTTTACATTGGCACGCTAATCGGAAGTTTCCATGAATCTCATCTTTTGATAAAAAGTTCTTTTCAGAATCAGTAGGGGGAATTAAATATTCATATCCTTGTTGAACTAATATTTTACACTTCCCACACGATCCAAAACCCCCACATAGTGATCTTACCCGGATTCCTGAATTAACTAACAATTCGTAAAAATTTTCATTCTTCTTATAATACAATCTTCTTGAGATCGGTTCAAAATCAATAATAACTCTAGAATTATTATTCATCTTTAATTGCTCTTTTAAACATATATTAACAAATGAAATTAAGTTCTATTAGTAAGGCTAATCATTAAAATATATAAAGTTTAATTAATAAATCGGTTTAATTTATTGTAAGAAGTAAGATTAATTACACTCTGCTTATATTCTATTTTTCAATTATTAAAGAAGGATTTTAGATTAAAATGGAAGGAAAAGAAGAAATAGCTCAAGAAGCGCTTAAATACCTAAGTTTAGCTCAAAAATTCGAAGAGGAGAAGAATTTAGAAAAAGCTGTAGAAAGTTATCAGCTAGCCGCGGATTATCTTAAAAATAGTGGATATCTATTGAATAGAGTTAGCGATATCTACTCTAAAATTGAAGAGTTAAAAGAATTTGCAAAACAAGAGTTAATCTATGCTCAAGCTAGTGTAAAAAGCCAAATTGAACAAATACAAGATCAAGCGTTTTCCTTACTTGATGGAGCTCAAAAACTAGAATCAGATGGATTTTTAGAGGATGCTATTAATCAGTATATGTCAGCAATCAAGTTATTGGTTCAAGCAGGGTGGTCTGAATCCCAATTAGGGGATTTAGAATCGAAATTAACTACTATTGCAGATAAGATTGAACAACGAAAATTAGTTCAAAGACAAGAAGGTATTGAAGCTCAACAATCTACAAGTGTTCTCATTGAATCCAAACCACAGGTTTTAAGTACTATTGGAAAAAAGAAGAGCGTTGCTAAAGAAGAAGAATTAAAAGAATATAAAGGAATGAAAGAACGGGAAGAACAAATCCAAAATGACGCATTTAGTTTTATAGATAATGCCAAATTCTTTGAAAAGGATAAGAAATTTGATCAGGCAATAGAAAATTACGAAAAGGCTGTGAATTTATTAAATTCAATAGGGTGGCAGGATCAAACAGAAAACATATCTCTTATAATTCAAAAATTGAAAAAGGAGAAAGTTGAGTTTGAAAAATTTAAAGCCCAAAAGATGGTAGAGCCAGCTATTTCAGAAGAAAAAATTAAAGAAATTGAAGCTAAAAGAGTAGAGTTCAAAAGAGACGAAGAAAAAATACAATTTGATGCATTTAATTTTGTCGATATTGGAAAGAAGCTGGAGCGTGAAAAAAAATACAACCAAGCTATAAACAGTTTTGAAAAAGCAATTGAATTGTTTAAATCTATAGAATGGGATTCTTATATCCAACCAGTTAAGATTTTTATCAAAGATGTTAAACAAAAACAGGAAAATGAAAAGAAAACTGAGGAATTGAAACAAAAGAGAGATAGTGAACTAAAAAATCTACAAGATACAATTTATTTAAAGGAAAGAGAAGAGATAATACAAACAGCAAGAGAATTAGACCAGAAAAAATTAGAATACGAACAAAAAAGAAGAGAAGAAGCAAGAAGAGAAGATCAATTATTTAAAGTCTTAGGAGAAGCTGATAAGTTATTAAAAGAAAAACGCGACTTTCCTAAAGCAACTAAAAAATATACAGAAGCATTAGATCTTCTCACAAAATTAGGTGCTGGTTGGGAATCACATGCTATTACGATTAAAAATACAATTTCAAGTATAAAAAGATTACAAGTTACTCAAATTGAAAAAGATCTGGATGACCAAAAGAAATCAGAACAACGTAGAAAGTTAGATTTAGAATATCAACAGCAAACTTCTATCCAATTAGCTAAAGAAAGAGAAAGAATTAAACAAAGAGAAAGTGCTTTACATGTAAGAAGAGATGAGATTGAATATAGCGAAAAGCGAAAAGAAGCAGCTTTTAAAGCTTTAGACGCAGCAGAAGATTATATTAAGAAATCTGATTTAGATAAAGCAATAATAGCTTATCAAACGGCCGGTAATATTTTTGCAAGCATCCAATGGAATGATGAATTACATTTAATCGAAACTTCTATAAGAGAACTTGAAAATCGGAAAAGAGATCAATCAATAGCAGATCAAAAAGAAATGCAGAAATCCATAGAGAAATATAAAACAGAACAACAGTTCCAAGAACAAATGTCTAGACAACTTCAACAAGAACGGGAGAGATTGAGAAAGAGAGAGATAGTGTTAAGAGATCAAAAAGCAGAACTAGAATTCCGAGAGAAAAGAAAAGAAGAAGCTTTTAAAATATTAGACGAGGCGCAAAAACTCCTTGAAAAAGGCGATTATGAAAAAACTATAGAATTGTATCAAGAAGCAACTAATATTTTTGCAAACATTCAGTGGTATGATGAAATGGAAAGAATTGGCAATGCTATTATCGAAATTGAAAATAAAAAGCGTAACGCTGAAATTAAAAAACAGAGAGAAATTGAAAATTTAATTGTTAAGGAAAGAGAGGATAGAGAGTTTCAGGAGAAATTAATTAGTGAAATGAAAATAAAGAAAGAGAAATTAAAACAGAGAGAAGTAGGCAAAAAAAGGCGGGAAGATGAAATATCGTTTAGGGAAACTCAAAAACAAGAGGCTTTTAAAATATTAGATGAAGCTCAAAACTATCTTTCATTAGGAAAATTCAATTATGCAATTGAAAAATATCGAGAAGTCAATGGTATTTTCGCACAAATTCAATGGTTGGAAGAAATACCATTAATTAATCAAACGATTAATCAAATTGAAAATTTAAGGAAGGAGGAGGATTTAAGAAAGCAAAGGGAGTTTCATCAGACAATTAAAGAAGAAGCAGAACATATGGAATTTCTTAATAATATTAAGGTTCAACGAAAAAGAGAGGAACTCAAAATCCAGAAGATAAAAGAATCAGTACAACAGAAGAAGGAGTTAAGTGCACAAAATCTAATACTTCAGAATAACTCTTTTAAGATTATTGAAGATGCAGATGAATATCTGAAGCAAGATAATTTTGATGAAGCCTTAGGAGCATACCAGAAGGCTCTTAATGTTTTAAAAAATATAGGATGGACTGGCAGTTACATTGCTTTATTAGAAGATTCGATTAATGCTATTCAAAACAAAAAGAGAGAGCAAGAACTAAGAATTCTCCGGGAAAAAGAAAACTTAAGAAAACAGTTAGAGGAAGAAAGGAAATTCGAGCAAGGCTTAGCCAAGGACCTCCAAAAAGAAAAAGAGAGAATGATATCAAAGAAATTTAAGCTTCTTAAGATAGAAGAAATAAGACAAATGACTGAAACGCAAAAAGAAGAATCTTTTAGAATAATGGAGGATGCAGAAGAGTTATTAAAACAGGGGAATTATGAACAAGCTATTGATAAATATTATCAAGTAGAGTTAATTTTGATTCAAATCCATTTTCCAACAGATGTTATTAAAAACGCGATAAGTAAAATTAAAGAAAAGAAAAGAAAGGCAGATATAGCAAAACAACAAGACTTAGAAGCTAAACTAAGAAAAGAGGAAGAAGAAAAACATTTCCTGCAAGCAATTGCAAATAGTATGAAGGAAAAGGACGTACAAATGAGAGCGAGGCAAATCGAACTTAAAAAACAAGAGGATTTAAAAGCATACTTGGAAAAACGAAAAGAAGTCGCTTTTGAATTGTTTGATGAAGCAGATAATTTAGTAGCACAAGGAAATTACGATAACGCACTTGAATACTATAGAAGCGCTGAATTGGTATTAAGTGAGATAAACTATCCAACAAATTCTGTTAAAGAGTTAATTGTTAAAGTCAAGGAGAAAAGAAGAAGTAATGAAATACAAAAACAGAAAGAACTCGAATCAAAACTTCAAAAAGAAAGAGAAGAGTTTAAATTCCAAAAGAAAATTGCTGGAGATTTAATTAAAGAAAAGAAACGTTTAAAATTAAAGCAGATAGGAATAGAAAAGCAAGTATTAACGCAGGAGATTATTAATAGTAAAAAAAACGATGCATTTAGAATTTTAGATGATGCAGAGCGCCATATTAAAAACTTTGAATTTGAACTTTCTATAATGAGTTATAGAAAAGCCATGTTAATTCTGAATGAAATCCAATTTCCAACAGATTCAATTAACGATATGATAATCAAAGCTAATAATCTCAAAATAAAGAAAGAGAAAGAGGAAAAACATAAATTACAAAGAGAGCTAGAAGAACTCAAAGAAGAGAGAAACTTAGAAGCTATATTAAAAGAAAGGGGGAGGGTGGAGAAAGAAAAAAAAACAGCTCAGCAGATTGCAATCCAGCAGCGAGAAAGAGTTGTGCAAGATCAACTTACTTACAGAGAAGCTGCTTTTTCATTTCTTGAGGATGGAGGAAAACTTCTTAAACAAAAACCTCCCGATTATGATAAAGCCATATCTCTCTATATACAAGCTAGAAATTTATTGGCTGAAAAAATTGGATGGGAACCCGAAATCAATAATTTAAACATACTAATTAATGATTTAGTTCAAGAAAAGACTAATTATGGAGAGAAGAAAAAATTAGAAGAAGAACTCAGAACTAAAAGACAGCGTGAATATGAGCTATTTCGACAACAAATTCAAAAGCAGCAATTAGAATACGATATTAAGAAGAGAGAACAACAGAAGAAGTTGAGGAGATTATATGAAAATCAAAAATATGCTGCAATAACTAAGGAGGAAGGATTGAGTCTAATAGACGAAGGAAAGGAATCCGCAATGAAATATGATTTTGAAACAGCTTATAAAAATTTCAATCGAGCAATTCAAAAATTCAATGAAATTGGTTGGAATGAACAAACGAAATATATTCAAAAAGAAATTGAAAATACAAGACTTTTCGAACAAAATGTAAAAGAGAGTAATGCTAAAATTCAAATCCTTCACGCAGAATTAGAAACTAAAAAAAGAAAAGAAGCACGTCAATTAAAAGTGGAGGAAAGCAAATTAAAAGTAACCAGTAAAGAAGTAAGTGATTTAGCTGGAGAAGTCTCACAATTAATCAAAATTAAAAACGCGCAAGATGAGGTTAGAGAAAAACAGAAAAAAGAGAGAATTAAAACAAAATCTAAAGAATTTAGAAGAGATATGAAAGATTTAATTAATTTAAAACAAGAGCTCATGAAAGAATTGTCTGATTCAAAAAAAAAGGCTGAGAAGAGAAAAGAAGAACTCGAGTTAGCCAAAGATAAAGAAAAAGCTGACGAAATCAAGAAAATGCTTAAAGATTTATCTTAAAAGAAATAACACTACTTTAATTTAACCTATCTCGTTTTTTCAAATTAATCGTCAATTTTCCAATGTAGATCAAACTAACTATACTAATTCCAAATAAAAATATGAATATAACATTTCTATATTCAAAAACTAATCGAATTAAGAAACTTCCTGATTCTCTCTGAATTGATTTTACAACTAAGAAATAATTTTGAGCTGTAGAGGAAAAAACTCCCATTCTTTTTGGTGAGTCGTTTGGAACTAGTTGGTTAATCGTGTGAGAGACCAGATTTGGCGTTCCATATTCGTTAGGATGCGCTTTAAACAAATACATCTCTGCTTGTGCCAATCCAAGTTGATTTAATTCAAAATAATAGTAATTTGGCTTAAGTCTAATTGGTAAGCAGTATACGCTATAATTTTGATTTAGAGTAAAACCAATTTCGGTGGTATCGTTTATTAAAACGGGATCATTTAAAGATTCTAAAGCAGCATAACCTTGTATAACACCCCATCCCTGTATATTATCTTGAATTGTTCTTTGATTTAATGTTTTTAATGAACTAAATGAGATGATGTTCTTTAATTGCAAAGGAGTTAAATTTTCTTTTTTCTCTAACATCAACGCTGCTAATCCAGCTACAAATGGAGTAGCTCCTGATGTTCCTGATCTAAAAATATAATCATCTTGAAAGTCTGTATCCGCACCGTATATTCCAACCGCTGGAGCGCATACATCAGGTTTTTTGACCATTTCAAAAGTTGGACCTTTCGAGCTAAATGGATACATTGCTCCATCGTAATCTACTCCACCAACAGCAAGTACCTTTTTATCTGAAGCAGGAGCGTTAATTGTTCCGTCTCCATTAGCTTGAGAGGAACTTCCATCATTACCCGCTGCAGCTACTACTAATATCCCTTTATCAACAAGTTTTCTAACTATTTGTTGAAGATAACTTATTTCGATTAGGTTATCCACTTCCGGTTTTGCTCCAAAACTCATACTAACGATCCTGATGTCATAAGCTTCCTTATTTTGAATAACCCAATTAATAGCATTTTCAAACACGGATATATTGGTTTCCCCGCTACTGTCAAAAATTCTTAAAATTACTAGATTTACTCCTGGCGCTACACCTTGATAATCGCTACAATTACCGCCCAAAATAGACGCTACCCAAGTACCGTGCCCGTTATCATCTTGAGGGATATCTGATGTATTTGTTATCAAATCGTAATATCTTATTATTCTTTCAGACCAATTTAATTTCCCATCGTTCGTAAAAGCGCTATGGTTGCTAAAAATTCCCGTATCTATCACAACAACGGTTATATTTTTTCCTGTTAATCCATTTTCCCATACGCTATCTTGTAAACCAATATAATCCTTTGCGTTGTAAGTAGAACTAATTTTTAGCTTGCTTGAAAAAAAATTTAAACTATTATCTAAATTTGAACTTGTTTGATGTAAGTCGACTGCTTGAGGAATTTCATTATTGCTTGTAGCAAAAAATACAATTTGGGTTATTGGAAGTGCTATGATAACGAAAAAAATTACTAATAGCTTTTTCAAAAAGAAACACTAAAAGAATTTAAATTTTTATTAAGAATATCTTATAATATAATATAAATAATTTAGGGATATTTAAAATAATGACAGTAAACAAGGAAGAACTCAAAAAATCCCGAATGTACGCTCGACAGCAGTTAATAGATGGATGGGATCAAGAAATAGTTAGTGAAGGATGCATAATGATTGTAGGTGTGGGAGCTTTAGGTTGTGAGATTGCTAAAGATTTCGCCTTAATGGGAATTGGAAAAATAGTATTGGTAGATTTAGACACTATTGAAACATCTAATCTCTCGCGCCAAATGTTATTTAAACCCGGTGATGAAGGTCGCCCTAAAGCAGAAGTCGCCGCAGAAAGGTTAAAAGACATGAATCCTTTTTTAAAAGTTGATTTTTATTTTGAAAAACTCCAAAAGTTGCCAATGTCAGTGTACGAAGAATGCGATGTTGTTATTGCAGCCTTGGATAACTTCAACGCAAGATTAGATTTAAACAAGATATGCTTGAGATTAAAGAAACCTATGGTAGAAGGTGGAACAGTAGGATTTGAAGGGCACGTTCAAGTGGTTATTCCCGAAGATTCTGAACTCGAATATAAAAATAGAGAGACCGAGCTCGAAAAGATTGTAGAATCTAGAATGTGGGAATACGATAATCCAGAATATCTAGATGCTCAAAAAGAAATTGAGCAGTTAGAATATCTAATTGAAAGGTTGAAAATTGAGAAACTAGAACCCTTCAGAAAACTTGTTAGAAAACAAGTTGAAGTAGAATTCGATAAAAAATACGCTAAAGATTTATTGGATATTACTCCTTGTTATCGTTGTTTGGTTCCTATTCCCCCCGCCGATGATAAATTAGTAGCAGCGTGTACTTTAAAAGGACTTCCAAGAAATAGAAACCATTGTGTTATAAAAGCAGAAGTTACCTTCGAAAAAGAATATGGCTTTAAGCCAGATATGAACGTAGACGACGATGTAGTAAAATTAATGGAATTAGCACAAAAGGAACTAGATGAGTTACAAAAAAGAGTGTTTAATGAGAATGTCTCTCCTGAAAAATTGGAAACCCTCAGCACAGAAGAAATTAAAGAGTGGAAAGATAACATAAAAGAAACATTTGGCGCTGATTACAAGTTCGAAGAAATGGAAAATATCTTAGGAAACAAAATCGCGGCTATACAATCGGTTAGCTCTATTATTTCTAGCATTCAATCTCAAGAAGCTTTAAAGTTATTGTTTCGATTACACGGAAGAAATATTGGTCCTCCTATGGACCCTCCTTACGTTAATTATAATGGCGTATATGGCCAATTTGATCATTTAGACATAATTAAAAGGGACGATTGTCTTGCTTGTGGAGATGTTGAAGGAGAAGAGAGTATACAAATCGTTGTCCCATTTGATGCAGATATAGGATACATATTCAAAGCTATGAGAATAACGGGCCATGAATTGGAGCCTATACTATGGATGATTACTAATCCAGTGAATAAAGAAATGTTTTGGAATCCCTACATGACTGGTGAGTTTAAAGATCCAACCTTAAAATTAACTGCTCTTAAAATTAAGAGCAACGATGTTATTACTCTTACTCCACTAGGAAAAGCAAAGGTCGAATCAGAGATCAAAAAATATAATGTAATAATAACCTATATGTAACTTTTCTAAGGTTTTTCTTCTCAATTCTATCTTATTTTTTTAACGAGGCTTATAAGATCAGAGATAAAGTGTGATTCAACTCCGGCGTTTGCTCCAGCTAATAAATCCTTTTTTAAATCTCCAAAATATATCATGTCTTCACTGAGTACTTGAAAATGATCCTGAATTATTAATAATCCCTCTGGGTTAGGTTTCCATGCTCTTACATCTTCTCGTCCTATAAAGAATTCAAATTTTTCAACTACTCCTGCTAATTGTAGTGATTTGATAATAGTAGCTCTCGTGTTAAGAGAAAATACAGCTAACTTTACTGCGGAATTCACCCCAAATAATCCTTTATTGTTAATAAAATATATAATCTCCTTAATAGGCTCGTTTTTTGTTATTTTTTCGAGTTCATATTGCTGTATGATGCTAAAATTATGTTGCAGTTCGTCTTCGTCTCCACGAGCAACAATTTCGTTCAGAAGACCAGACATACTATTAAAATAACCTTTTTCTTTATACTTCTTACTATAGCGAGTATTTAATGCTTTTAACAAAGAATGCCAATCTGCCACTAATTTGACAATTGTCCCATCTAAATCAAAAACAATTAATTTCTTGCTTTTAAGGGAAGAAGCTATATTTATAGTCATAATACCGATAAAGTAAGGTTTACAAATAGTTAAGATAAGAAGATATTGAAATTAAGGTTTTGTAACAGGCTTTCAAATCGGTTTACAATCGAGAGTAATACATAGCTTTATAACCTATTTTATGAAAGGGACACTCTTTTATACATATGCCGCATCCAACAGTTTCGTAAAAATGTTTAATACATTTTTCACCATCAATTCGAGTTACCGTCCCATTATCATTAATAATAGGATCGTCGTAGATTGCGTCCACAGGGCACAGATTAACGCATCTCCTACATTTCTTACAGTATTTATCAATTTCAAAATCTTCAAGAGGATTTTCTGGAAGAGTATCAATATTGACTGCAATAATAGAAAGCCTTTGTCTTGGACCAAATTTTTTTGTGATTAAAAGTCCTTGGGTTCCAATTTGCCCTAAACCTGCTTTCACTGCCATAGCAGGGTAGAGGATCGGTCCACCAAGAGGATGACAAGCAATTGCTCTATATCCTTTAGATCGAATAAAATTCGTTAATTTATTAGTAGCCTCACCTAATTCAGCGTAGATATTTAGTGATTCAACTCCTGCGGGAGGTTCAGGAGCCGCGTCAATTGCTTCGTAGTCCATCTCCATCCCTAAAACGATTGCGCTTTCGTACAAAACCTCGATCCTTCCTACGTGGTCTTCTTCAAACATTAGATTTTCATCTATTGGAGCAAAACCTATAAGATCAATGCCTAAGTTTTTTGCTTGTTCTTCGACTTCATCCCAAAACTTTTTAGGTGCAGATTGAACTTTTTCGGGGAGTTCTTTAATTTCTCTTTTATATCCGGAAATTGCTTTACGAATAGTATTAAAGACTTTTGGAATTATTTTTTTAATTTTTTCGGATGATGACCCTTCAATATTCGTTATATCGAATTTATTCAGTTCTATTAACCGTGATTTTAACCCTTTGGACTTTTTTAACAATTCTAACACCGAAAAATTAATTAGTTGCTTTAATCCACTCAGTTTTATAAAGATTATTGTTATATTTTTTGAAGAAATAACCTTATAATTTCTTCCACGGAATAAAATTAGACAAATAAATAAATCTCTCAAAGTAACTCAGGCATAATAGATTAATAATGTATAAAACAGGTTAATCTATAAAAAATAAGGGATAAAAAAAATTAAGTATTCCTAATCCATGGCATATTTGGCAGTCCATGACTTAGCCTTTGACTCAAACTTCTTTTGAGCTCTGAAATATTGCTCGCCCGCCTCGTGGTTGAGAGGGTCTCCGGGATTAAAGAAGGGAGGCTCAACATGCATCATGCCTTTTAAGGCTTCTATGATATTAGTTAAAGTTTTTGAAGGCGTCCACCCAGATGCACCAGTGGAAGCGTCTACCTTGCCCACTAAGTCTGGATTAATCAGATCTAAACAAATATTAAGTTTTCCTGGAGGAATGCTGCTGTCGATGTTAGGGTGCCACATTAATGTGACGGCGTATGCGTATGGAGGAGCAAATGGGTAATTTTCAGGGAACTTAATTTCGAAAAGAAACTTCCCTTTGTAATAAGGCGTTCCTTCCTTCCCTATTATTGTAAGTCGGAGGTGGTCGATACTACGCCCCCATGGTTCGATAATAATATTGCCATCATCTTTATACGCTTCAAGAGCTTCAGTATAATCAGTTTCTTCTCTCATGAAATTTCACTTCTGGTTTGAATTTTTTAAATTATAATAAATATTAGATAGGGTTTTCTTTAAAAAAATTTGTGCTATTTTTGATTATTATTTTAAAAAGAACATATTGTAAAATCTTTATTAATTAATTAAAAGATTTATTTTTGTAAATTATAAATTCCCTTCATTCATACGATATCTAGAAGAAAATCGAAAAAATTATATTACTACAATAATTAAAAAGTATATCAAGTCCTACCCCCCTTAGCTCAGTTGGTCAGAGCGCGCGGCTGTAGATCAATATCGCATACTAAGGTACTAAGGTTTTTGCCTATGAAGTATTGTCAGCCGATACCGTGAGGTCCTC
>Ga0114930_10000975_pt1 | contig 28651 bp, 28 predicted proteins | sample AnhtaG_FD_87300 | JGI IMG/M metagenome (GOLD analysis project Ga0114930, IMG submission 87300) | Deep subsurface microbial communities from Anholt, Denmark to uncover new lineages of life (NeLLi) - Anholt_01485 metaG | ecosystem: Environmental > Aquatic > Marine > Oceanic > Sediment | place... | reverse complement strand
GGTCGATACGCGCAGGTCTGCAGCCGACAGCAGCGTGACTCGGCCAGTATCCGCATGGATGCCGCGGAAGCCAACGATCCCATGGCGTCCGGGTGTGGCGCCCGTCGCGAACGAGCTCCAGGCTGTCGGCGTCACGGGAGGCATGGTGGAGGCCAGTCTGCCGTAGGCGCCGTTCTTCATCAGAGCCCCGAGCGCCGGAAGATCCCCGGCGTCAACCATGGCCTCCAGGACGCTTGGCTCCGCCCCATCAATTCCGATAACGAGTAGCCGTTCGATCTTGTGCGGCATCATGTTCGCCTTGACTCCATCACTACCGAAGCTCGATCGTGAAGAAACCTGCGCGAAGACGAATTGGTCAGGAAGCGTCGGCCCATGGGCCAACGTGCGGCCAGGCCGGTACGGAAGCGGCCGCACATGTCACAGCTTGACCACATGCGCGTTCGCGCCGGTAGGCAGCGCGTTTCTGCAATCCACCACCAGCGACGCTTCGCGCGCAACCAGCTCCCAGTCGAAGCCCTCGTGATCGGTGACGATCAGGACACAATCAGCGTCGGCCAGCGTGGCTTTGGCAAGGTCAATTGATGCGAGCGCCGTTCCGTTGACACTAACGGTGGCCACATGCGGGTCAGAGAATTCCACCACCGCCCCCCGTTCCTGCAGCTCTGTGATGATGTCCAATGCCGGAGACTCGCGGGTGTCGGAAACGTTGGGTTTGTAGGCAATGCCCAGTACCAGAATGCCGGAGCCCTTGAGGCTCTTCCGGCGCTCGTTCAGAGCATCTGCCACTCGTCGCACCACGTACGCGGGCATCTGAGCGTTGATCAGGGTGGCCAGATCAATCAATCGCGACTCCATCGCAGATTCGCGGGCACGCCACGAGAGATACACCGGATCGATGGGAATACAGTGACCGCCCACGCCCGGCCCGGGATAGAAGGGCATGAAGCCGAATGGCTTCGTTTTCGCTGCTTCGATCACTTCCCAGATGTTTACGTCCCAGCGGGAGCAGATTCTCGTCAACTCGTTCACCAGGGCGATATTCACCGTCCGGAAGCTGTTCTCAAGCAGTTTCGTCATCTCAGCGGCTCGCGCCGACGAGACCGGGACAACCTCGGGCACGAGTTGGGAGTACAGCGCACAGGCTACGTCCGTGCAGTCGGGCGTGACGCCGCCTACGACGCGAGGTATGCGTGTCAGGGGGAAGTCTTCGTTGCCCGGGTCAACTCGCTCCGGCGCAAAGGCCAGGAAGTAGTCAGTCCCGACGCGCAGTCCACTTTGTGCGAGACGGGGGAGCAGGACCTCCTCGGTGGTGCCCGGATACGTGGTGCTCTCGAGCACAACGAGTTGGCCCGGGCGCAACGAGGTCGCGATAGCATCGATTGCCGCCAGCACGTGATCCAGGACCGGCGTCCCGTGCTTGTTGAGCGGAGTGGGCACACAGATTATAGCCGCGTCGGCTTCGTGCGTGCGCGCCATGTTCGTTGTGGCCTCCAGCCTCCTTCGAGGGCTTGCTGCTGCCCCGTCTACATCAGCAGAGGTGCTCCCTTCCGCCTCATCGCGGTTCACAGCATCCACCTTGGCCCCGTCGTAGTCGAATCCCAACACGTCGAACCCGGCACGCAGAGCACCGGCGGCGAGAGGCATACCCACGTACCCGAGGCCGATTACGCCCACAGTAGCGCGCCGGCTATGGATGGCCTCGAGCAGCTTATCTTTTCTCGTCTCTGCCACTGCCTGGTCAGTCAGGGGTTCCCCGGGGACGGGGCTTCGCTCTGGTGCTTTCATCATGGACGTGTCTCCGTGTCATCTCGCGTGCTGTCAGATGGATGCGGCACATGGCGCCGGGGCCCTTGCTTCCGTGATTGGGCGGCCCGCGGTCACGTCAGTCAAGCCTGGGTGCGGGGGCCCTGCGAGCCATCCACGCCTTGAGAACATCTGGACTGAGGAATCCCGCTAGCCAGCCAAGCCCGTACGGCAGATGCATTGCCGAGAATACTATCGGACCCGACAGCACCAGCCCGGGGCGTTTGTGCTTGACTGCCAAGTGCGCAGATGCGATCAGGCTGCCAAGCCCGTAGGCTGCCACCACGCCACCCCAGGCCCACAGGGCTGCCGGCCACGCCGCTCCGACTATCGGCAGCCCCACGAGGGAGACCACCAACACCGCCGGGGCGAGATGCCGCGAACGGGCAGCGCGCAGGTGGGCCGGAAACCAGCGGCCGTTGCGAAACATCTGTCGTGCCAACGCGACCAGATCCCCGCGCGCCAGATACGTGCTTCGGATTGCCGGATCGAGATGCACCTTCTTCCCCGCCCGTCGAACCCGTTCAAAAAGCTCGAGGTCGGCGTTCGACCCAAGCTCCTCGCGGTACAGGCCGATGCGCTCAAACACCTCTCGCCGGAAGCAGCCGAACGGTACCACGTCCGCCCGACCGGCCTTTGCACCAATCCGGAACCGGGAGCCGCCGACGCCGAATGGGTGTGACAGCGCCGCCTCAATGGCCGAACCAAGCAGCTCTGGCGACCCCTTCGTCTCGCAAAGACCTCCCACGACATCTGCCCCCGACGCCCGCAGGGCCTCCAGATTGCGGCGCAGGAAGTCATCCGGCAGCCGGCAGTGCCCGTCAAGGATCAGCATCGCCCTCCCACGCGCGCGTCGGATCGCCAAGTTGACCCCTGGATACTGCCATCTGTTGGGATTCTGAAGCAGGGCGACGTCGAGCGATCGGTGGTCGCCAGCCCAGCGCCTCAAGAGCTCCCATGTACCATCGCCTGATTCGCCATCGGCAATGATCAGTTCGAACTCCTCTTGGGGCAAGTCCTGACGGGACACGTCGTCCAATACTGGCCCGATGTACGCCGCCTCGTTCCGCACGGCCATGACCACGGAGAGTGTAAGCCATTCCTTTCGCGCTACCTCGGTCATGCTTCTATTCGCTCGACAGGATGACAGGTCATGACGCCCCTGCCAACGGAGCGCCTAGCGCCCATCGCCGACAGCCGCCCCGACTCCTGCGGCCTCGACAGAGGGCACAGCCGCCAGGTCTTCATACGCGACCACTAAGTTCGTCGCGGACACATTCCAGTTCCAGCGTGCTGCCACCGTCTCCCGTCCTCGTCTGCCCATTGCCACGAGCATCTGGCGATCTGCGAAGACAGCACGAAGCGCTTCGGTGATCGTTTCCGACTCGGCGTCTGGCAGCAGAATGCCGCACTCGGCCTCCTGGATGCGCTCCCCGACGCCACCGATATCCGTCGTAATGACCGGAACCGAATACATCAAGCTCTCGAAGAACTTCGTCGGGGTGTTGTGCTGCACAAAAACGGACCGTGCCGTCCATGCGGTGACTGTCACATCGACGCGAGAATAGAGCGCCGGAAGTTCCGCCGGCTCATACGCGCCAGTGTAGGTGAACCACTCTCTGTGCGCCGCGGCCAGATCTCGCACAACACCCACGTAGTCCTCCACCCCAGCGCCCGCAACGAGGTACTGGATGTCCAATCCATCGGCTCGAAGCGACCGGATTGCTGAGGTTGTCTCCTCTATGCCGAGGTTCTCCAGCACAGCGCCCATGCGGCCGACTCTGAGCGCCTGCCCGTGGTGCTCGGTGCGGTGGCAGCTCGGAGGTGCATCCGGCCCCATTTCCGGGTAGTTCGCCACCAGTACGGGCGGGCGTTTCGTGGTCCGCTGATACTTCCTGATCTGATGATCGTTGGTGACAACGACCAAGTCGCACCTCGGAACCAGTCGCCGTTCCAGGGCCCTGCCCGTCGTCATGAGCAAGCCGCGGAGGCGCCGGGCGTCCGCGAAGTACCGCGTCTCGTGAGCGTCGAAGACCAATCGGCAGCCAAGTCTTCTGCTGATGCGATGGCCGATGGGCAGCGTATCCAGATCGTGGCAGTGAACCACGTCCGGCCGATCATGCCGCAGTCTCTCCCACACGCGCCAACCATACCGGAGAAGCCCCGGGATCTGAGCTGCGCCCCTGCCGTACGTCGATGGTACGCGCACTCGCTGGATCTGGTATCCGTCGCGCGCCTCTGAGGATGCGTGGGCACAGGCTCTGTCCCACGCGTACACGGTGACCTCGTAGCCTGCACCGGCGAGCGCACGGGCCTCCTTGTCCACACGTGGGTCCGGTGCCAGCGGATTAGACAGCAGCATCGCCACGCGTGCGCCCGCCTCTGCCATTAGCTCGCACCCCCACGCGACTGCATGGGGCTCATCCGCTGCTGCAGCAACGCCACATCACGATCCATGACTTCCTCCTGCGCGGAGTGCTGTCCCACCGGCTGCGGGCCGGCTTCGGCGGAGCCCCGGCGCCTACTCGGCGACGCCGACCCCGAGCTCCACTTCGATCGCGCTGGCAGGACAGACGCACCTGCAGGCCTGACACAGCATGCAGGCCTCAACCGACGGCATCGTAGGCGGCCCGCCATCTTCGGGTCCCTCGAGCGCCCCCTCCGGACAAGTCTCTACGCACTGATAGCAGCGTTGGCAGATGTCCTCGTCGATGGTCAGCATGCCCACGACGGTCACATAATGCTTCCGGCCCAGCTAGACCACCTCCACGCCTGCTGTCCAGTTCTCGCCGAGCACACCGCGCGCCGCCTCGATAGCCTCCCGGGCCTCCTCGGCGGTAGCGATTCCTACCGACACGCAGTCGATGCCGGCGTGCTCGAAGGCGTATCGGAACGCATCCAGCGGCGGCACGACCCCGCCCGCCAGCACCTTTTTGCCAAGAAACACGATCTCGCCGGCATCTCTGAAGACCTGCAGGCAGGCCTCCTCGCTCGGGTTCATCATGAAGCCGTTCGGATTCACAGGGGCGGTCCAGAGCGGGAACTCCAGCCCCATCTCGGCGCACTTCTCGTAACAGAAGGGGAGATTGTGAGTGGCCAAACCCGGAACGGCGCCCATCTCGCGGACTGCCTCCTGAAACATCCGCAGCAAGTCGGCTTTCTCAAGAGCGCAGGCCATGTCTGTCATCATGGCATGCAGCACTACGAATCTCGGTTCTGTGGGGCTGACCAGATCGAGCTCGTCACTGAGCACTTGCCGCGCCAGCGGGACGAGATCGCCCGTGGCTCCCGCTTTGACGACCGCTGGCAAGCTGCGCACCATGTGCTTCAGCTTCCACGTGCTGGAGTCCGATCGTCCCTCGTCAGCCTTGGTCTGTCGATCCATGGCTTCGTAAAAATCGGGCACCAGCGCGAGGCAGGTGATGTCTCCGTGGGCCTCCTTGACGGACATAATCGCCTGGACTTCCCGCTCCTTTGCGTGGCAATACAGAGCAGAGAAGCCGAGCTCCACGGCGGCCTTCATGACCGTCGCAATGCTCTCTACTGAATCGAACATCGCACGATACATACGCCGCTTGGACGCGCTGATATAACACACGCCATGAAAAGGGTTGGCACCAAGTACTACTCTCGGCAAAGTCATACTGCTTCCTCCGGACATATCTGGACAGCACGTCCTGAACGTGCTGCCGCGTAGATCTGTTCGATGGTGAGGTCGGCCAGGTAGCCATCCGCGAATGTGGCACGGTGCGCGTTTTGACCGCCTATAGCCGCGGCGAATGCCTCCAGGTCACCCGCCAAGTGCTTCCCCGTCCATTGAAAGCCGCTCGCCGTGGGGAGCTCTGTTGCGGGCACGACGTTCTCTCCGGCTGCGAACTCCTCCGTGTCCTCAGCCATCACGATGCGCAGCTCGTCCTCGGTGACAGTGAGCATCCCGCGCTCCCCGCCCAGCGTGAGATCCCGGCCACCCCAATCCTGCCCCGGGATGCTCCAGGAGAAGTCCAGCACCCCGTGGGCACCGTTCTCGAATCGACAGGCAGCCGTGATGAAATCCTCCGTGCCCGTGCCGTATCGCTCCGTACCCATCGCAGCAATAGAGCTGATTGGGCCACAAAGCGACAGAACCAGGTCAACGATGTGGACTCCAAGTCGTGGCAGAAGCTCGCCTTGCTGTTGCACCTCGCGACGCTTCTGCCTGTCCGCGTCAGCCAACACCCGGCTCTCGTGCGACCGGGCATGGACGTAAGTCAATGCACCGAGGCAGCCGGAGCCCAGTATCCGACGCGCCTCCACGACGGTGGGGCTGAAGCGCAGATCGAAACCGACCTGATGAACAACTCCCGCTTGCTCCGCTCGGCGAAGCAGCCCGAGGGAGTCGCCGGCCGACGTGCAAAGCGGCTTCTCGACGAGCACATGCTTGCCGTCGTCGATGGCTTGGGTTGCGACCTCCGCGTGCCCTGCTGGCGGGGTGCAAACGATCACAGCGTCGAAGTGTTCCTTGCTTGCCGCCCGGGCGTACGAGCGATAGTGGGCGCACCCAACCTGCTTCGCCGCGATCCTACCCACGCCCCACTGGGGCTCCACAAGGCAGGCCACGTCGAATGACGGCAGGGCCTTGGCGATGACGGCCCTCGATATGCCCATCTCGCCGCCGCCCACGATTGCCAGTGCAGTCACCGACGACACGCTATGATCCCTCCATGGTGGAAGCCGTGGATCGCACGGCGCCCCCCCGGGGCGGGTCACGCAGAAGACCTTCATATACGGCGAGATACCTCTCCATAACTGCCTCGCGACTGAATCTCTCCTTGACCGTCGCCAATCCTCGAGCCGCCAGGGATCGGGCGAGATCATGATCGGACAGGATTCGTCCCATGGCCCAGGCAAGTGCATCTGGATCGTCCCGCGGGACGAGCAGTCCATTCTCCTCGTTCTGGACGATCTCCGGGATGCCTCCGACAGTCGCGGCGACGACCGGAGATTCAGCGGCCATCGCCTCGATGACGACCAGGCCGAAGGGCTCGTCGCGCGACGGCACCGCCACGAGCCTCGCCCCCGCCATGAGCCCCGGCACGTCCTCATATGGGACCTCTCCGAGAAACTGGACCCGCTCCGCGATGTCCAGGTCTTCGGCGAGTGCCCTGCAGCGCCGGAGCTCAGGGCCGTCTCCCGCCAGCACGAGCGGCGCATGGCTGCAGCTCTCGGGCAATCTGCTGAATGCGCGAACCAGAACGTCGAAGCCCTTTCTGTGGACAAACCGACCGATGCCCAACAAGTACTCCCGTGGGCGCCCAACGGCGGACCGAAAGGTCGCAGTGTCAACATCGTTCCAGACGACCGTTACCGTTTCAGGCTCCTCGATGTCAAGCTTGCGCGCCGCGACCAGCAGGTCATTGGAGTTGGACAGCAGGGCGTCACTACTGCGTATGGCGGTCCGAAAAAGCCAGCGACCCCACAGCGGAAGTCGGGCTTCCCGGAGGACGTCGTCACCATGTATGCTCAAGACCAACTTCGCGCCGCTCAGCCTTGCGAGTAGCGCGGCATACAGGGCATTGGGCCCCACGTAATGCGCGTGCACGATTTGCGGGCGGAACAGGCGCGCAAGATGGCTGAGCACAGCCCAGTTCCACACGAAGCAGGCAGGAAGCAACACGCACTTGCCAACTAGGCGGCCGACGGACGCAGCCATCGGTCTGCGCAGCCCCACGGGAAGCTGCATGGGCAGCCGAAGGACCTCCACATCGTCCATGATCTCGCGGATGCGAAGCCGTGGTGACTTCATGGGAGTGACGATGCGCACGCTCCATCCGTTGGACGTGAGCGAGTCTGCAAGGCGCCGGACGACTATCTCGTGTCCCCCGATGTTGGGCAGGTAGTCTGCCGGCATCAACACGATGCGTCGTTGCGTCGCTTCCTCGCAGCCCGACATCGTCACGTCAGCCCTGCTTCGCGTAGAATGCATCTCCCTACCTCGATTGCCCACTGCGTGTCGACTAGAACTACGATCCCGGCCGCCGATCGCCGGTGGAGGTCATGCCGAGTGTGTCGTCGGCCGGGCGCTGGGCCTCGACGCCGCCTGGCGCCCTGGCGCGCCGCCCAAGAGATCCGCGCGCGGTGGTGCGCGCAAGCGCAGGCCGCGGCTATCCGACGTCCTCGCGTACCGGAAAGGCAGCGCCCTGCTCACCCTCGCCCTTGCCCTGCCATAACGAGGGCGTCCTCAGACTACGGGCCAGCGACTCGACGGTCCCCTTGCGGCACCTCCGCCCAACGCTCATCATCAGCCGCGCACGCAGCCCAGATGAGGTGCCCGGCGCTTGCCAGCGCCTTTCGACGCACGTATGCCAGCAAGCCCTCTCCGGGTCCGCGTGATGCTCTGGACACCGGGTATCCTGCCAAACACCTGAGCCAAAACAAGCCAACCACTACCGGACCAAGGACGCGCGCGAGGGCCCGACCGTACAGGTTGTAAACCATGAGGACCGGCCCATGGATCCCAGCGGTCACTTGCACACTCTCAAAGCCCGCCGACCGGAGCAGGGATCGAATCCCAGACGGTGCGAAGTTCTGGAAGACGTCGGCATCGTGTACTGGCTCCAGGAACGAACTCGAACCGAGCAGGAGACCGCCCGGCTTGAGCACTCGGTGGCACTCGCGAACCAGGGAGGGCGGGTCTTCGACATGCTCCAGCACCTGGCAAGAGAATACGGCCTCAAAGCAGTCGCCCTGGAAGGGAAAGTGTCCCCCGGCATAGAGCGCCATTCCGCTTCGTCGGCAGGGGTCGGAAGTGCGGATCTGCACGTCCAGTCCGACCCACGTGTAACCCCGGTCAGAGATCGCCTCCTTATGCCGCCCCGCGGCACACCCGAGGTCGAGACACGCACCTTGGCCCTCCGGCAACCACTTGGCCAGGTCACCAAACCAGGCGTTGCAAGTCGGCGCGGGCAGCCCCACGCGCCTCGCGCGTCCCAGGCGAGCCCACCTCCTTCGAGGATGGTGCAGGTAGTCAAGACCGCGACGATTGGCGTGAGGCATCAGATCCGCGCAGAAGAACGCGTGCTCAGCGCATCGGGCCGCGGACACGCGGTTTGGTCTAACGTCCGACGGGTGCCCCGCACGATGGCGCACCACAGCGGCAGCAGGTGTGTCCGCGGCGCAGCCTCAGCGCTGCTAACGCTCATCACCTGCCTGAAGGTCTCTCCTCCACGCCGCCACGAGGGCCCTGAAGGTTCTGGGAGTGGCCAGATCAGCCCAAAGCGCGTACAGGCTCGTGGAGACTAGCAGCAGCGGCAGAGCTGCAGCGGCGCTCAAGTACCGACATACTACGCCGACGCCAGCCAGAGCCAACCCTCCGAGGACCACGCGTGCCAGGTTGTTGGGCGGGAACGGCCCCGGCAGGAATCGCCTGACAGCACGGTACGATGCGACGGCCATCACCGCATAGCTGCCGATCCATGAAAGGCAGATCCCCACGCCGCCCCATTCCTGCCTCGCCACCAGGACGCACACGGCAGCCTGGACTGCTGCGGAGAACCCAACAATGAGCGTGACGGTGGCTTGCCGATCCACCGCTGCCAGAAACACGGAACATGTCAGCCCAATCGCCATGACCGGCATTGCCCAGACCAGGATTGTGAGGTACAAGGCTGTTGGCGCGAACTCGCCCCCATAGATAACTGCGACCGCCGGCTTGGCCAGCGCGAACCATGTCGTAGCGACGGCAATTCCCACCCCAAGGGCCGTCGCGAGCGCCGTGGAGAACTGCGATCGCATCTCGTCGATGCCGACAGTCTTTGCCCGGCTCAAGCTTGGATATGCCGATGCGGCGATTGCCAGCGGCAAGAAATACGACCCCTCAAACAATCTCTCCGCCGCCCCGTACCGACCGACCTGCAGACGAGCTTGGTATCGTGCGAGCGCTATGATGGGCGCGCGCGTGAGGACTACGCTGAGGCCCTTACGAGCCGCGAACGGCGCGGCCTCCTTGAGAAGCCACATGACCGACCGGGCGGACGAGCGCTGAGGGTTGAGTGTCCTGGCCAAGAAGCATCCGCTGGCGCCTGCCCGCAGCAGAGATGCGAAAAGGTAACATGCGGCCCCGGCCGCGGCGTTGCCTCCCAGAGCCATGAGCCCTCCGACGCAGGCCACGAAGGCTATCCGTTCCACGACCAACACCACGGCCTCCAGCTCCATCCGCTCATATCCCCGGAAGAAAGACGCAAGAACGTCGCAAAACGAGTCGCTCGCGACAAAGCCAAGGCAGACGACCCAGAGGGTCAAGCGCGTGCGGTCCCCCACCGTTGCATAAGCTATGGCGGTCGCGACGGCCGCCACGAGAGCCGTGGACACACCGTTCACGGTCGCGACCTTGCGGAAGAAACTGCCGCCTTCGCGCCGGCGCTGGCTCACCTCTCGGACTGCGACCCCACCGGTGCCCAAGCCCATGACAATCCTCAGGATCCCGGTGACTGCGAGTGCCTGCATCAACCTCCCCAAGCCGCTTGGCCCAAGTGCGCGCCCGAGAAGGCCGGACGCCAGAAGAGCCAGTGGCGACTTTATCGCTTGTGCTATGACCAGCGCACTGGCATTCTTTTCGATTCGGGCCCGTGCGTCTTCTCCCGAGGCCTGGACTGACACTCACGCGCGCCCCTCTGTCGAGCCAGCTCCGTCAGGCACCGTCTCCCCGGCATTGCGCACTTCGCTCAGCCGCATCGATACGCCCAGTATGAGCCAGAACGTCATGGCCACTTTGGCATCACCATAGAAGTGATCGACCACACTGTGGACCGCAAATACGACAGTCGCGCACGCCGCTCCCACGACGACTGCTCGCCAGACTCCTGGGGGCATCCTTTTGGCTGCCGACCAGTGCCTGGACCACGCCACCCACAGAAGCCAGAGAAATGCTAAGCATGCGGGGATGCCGCCTTCGACCAGCAGCTCGATGTACGTGCTGTGGGGATGGGCGATCCACGCGCCGTGGGTCACGCGGGGCAACTCCCGCAGGTAGCTCTTCAGGCCCACACCGAACACTGGCGAAGTCATCAACACCTGCCACGCGTCCCGCCATACGGCCATCCGCGATCGCCGCGACGCGCCCTCCCAATCCACGTTCTGCAGACTGAGGTGCTGAAAAGCCGGAGAGGCGGCGTGCGGGAATACCGCGGTGCTCAGAACACCAACCAGCACGACCAGTGCAACGGGCGCCACGAACCACCTGCCGCCTCGTCGAGAGAAGAACACGCCCAGTGCGCAAAGCAGGGCAACGATGGCCCCGCGCGAAAGCGCCAGGGCGAAAGCGACCAGCCAAATGGGGGCCAGCCAGGCTGTCCACGTCCGTAGCCTGTCGCGGCGCGCTTCCAGCAGCAGAGGTAGACTCATAGCCAGCAGCATCGCCAGGTACGTTCCGCACCAGTTTGGATTCAGGAACAGCCCGTAAGCCCGGACGAAGTCCTGTGCCCTCATGCTGCTGATCATCCACACAGGCGTGTCCCCGCGCACCAGGACTTCCCCGAGGCGGCTTGCCAGAAACCGGGCGGTGACAGAAGGGCCGAGCAGCGATTCACTGACACCGACAATGGCCACAAAGGCGCCTGCAACGAACGTCGCAGTTAAGACCCTCCGCGCCGTCCTGCTCGTGTCCACGAAGTTCAGCGCCAGCAAATAGACGAGAATGTACGACGCGATCCGTACGAGCATTATTGCAGCCTCTCCAAGATGGTGACTCCTGCCGAACGCGAGAAGCAGTGCGGCAAGAAACACTACGAAGGGCACCAAGAGACTGCCCCCCCGCAGCGGCCTCTTCACGAGCGGAAGCTCTGCCAGCAGCCTGAGGGCAAGTGCCAGGACCAGGACATCAACGAAGGAGAATGTTACGCCGCCGGGGGAGACAAATATCTGAACCGGTATCAGAACCGCCAGCGCCGGCATTCCAACAACTCGGGGCTCTATTACTGACGCGACCAGGACCGCTGCTGCGGATGCGGCTGCGAACCCGACAACAGGTGAGAAGACAAAGCCAACAGCAGCCACGGCGGCCGCACCCAGAATCCATCCCGTCCTCGCTCGATCGCCCTGCAACACGTCGGTCGCACTAGGCAGCCTCATCACGATCCCGCGCTCCCTGACTGTTCTGACACCCAGCCGACTTTCCCTGCGCGCCCCCGAGGTAGGCTCGCCCGCCGGCCACGAACTGCTCGTGCGTCCGCGCGAGCGCGATGACTCCCGCCATGGGGCGAAGCTCGGCCAGGTCTGTGCTCACGATCGGCTTCTCGGCGGCGAGATGCTCGACTACCTTCAGTATGTACATTGTGTGCGTGGATTCGTTGAGTATGTATGGCACGATGGACACATCGATGCGCTGCACGTAGCGTGGGATGTCATCGCGCTTCCGCCAACCGAGCACTCGCACGTTGTCACAGTGCCGCAGGTCCGCCAGTCCCTGCCTTCCGATGTCTGTGACCTCGCCGACCAAGGCCACTGGCAGGTCTCGGTACTGCTCTGCCACCTTGCGGAGCAGCGGGTAATCGATCTTGCTGTGCACGCCCCCGACAAACCCGATGACGGGCTTTCGCAGCCCGCGCATGTCTGCCGGAGGACTATAGGCATTACGGGCTGCCGCGGCATACGCACGACAATCGACGGAATTGGGGACGAAGTGCACCGCTGGATGCCAAGTCTGGCGGTTCCGCGTTTGTGCGCGTGAAGAGGTGAAGACCAAGTCGTATCTCGGCAGGAACTCACGTTCTATCTCCCGGAGCGGCTCCCGCACCATACGGTGGGACCGAAACAGCGACACTTCGTCGAATACCCGCACACATCTCACTCGAGCCGGCACCCGAACGCCCAGAGGCAGATCTTGCGGCCAAAAAACGAAGAGTATGTCTGGCTCGACGCCCAGTGAGGCCAAACGGCGCCGAACGAACGCAGCTCGAAGCCGCGCCGAGCATAGCATGAGGCCTCGCACGGTGCTGTGCCGCATCCATTGTGGCCAGAGAGAGGCACCGGTCGGGATTGGAGCAGGCAGCACTATTTGCTTGATCCTCGGCTCGATCTCCTGCACAACCGGACGACCGGTGCGTGCATAGGTGCGAAAGGCCCGACGACTCGCCGGCGGCGCCGTGCCCCATTCCGAAGCGCTCGCGAAGAAGTAGACGTTGTTGCGCTTCGCCAGTTCTGTCATAACCGGACCCGAGTTGATAGCCCTGTCCCACAGACCGTCGGCAATGCACACGATGTTGAGTCCGTGGAGGCCCGGCCCATTCTCGCCTGACATCAGACGCCTATCCCCTCGGACAGCGTTCCTCGTAGGCGGCCAACTGCATCGGAACCGGCCTACCCACCGTCGAGAACCCTCACACCAGGATGCTTTCTCGTCCTGCCAACCCGGTCACGCATCCCACAAAGCAGCGAACGCCGCTCACGGCATCTGTCGCGAACTGCATTCCCCAGAGGTTGACCGCGCGCACGCCACAAGAGCTCAGATGCGCCTCCGTCAAAGCCGAGTGCGCGCGGCCATGGTCCTGGTAGTTCTAATCGCCTTTCCGGGCCATAGGGACTGCCCTTGGGCCTCACCTGCCTAAGCCGCCTGCCGACGGGTGCGAACTGCGTCGGCGACCCGCGCGATCTCGTCCTCGGTCAGACACGGATGCATTGGCAATGACAAGATCTCGGCTGCCAGCGACTCAGCAACCGGCAAGCTGCCCCTGCCCAAGCCCAGCCACTCGAAGGCCGGCTGAAGATGGATGGGCACCTGATAGTGGATCCCCCACTCGATGTCCGCTGCGTCGAGCCGGGCTTCCAGGCGAGTGCGATCGTCGCTGCGCACCACGTACAAGCGGTACACGTGCTCCGCGTCGCCGCCCACCTGTGGCAGGACGAGGCCGCTCTCCGAAAGCGCCTCGCTGTACCATGCCGCGGCCTGCCTTCGCTTTGCGTTCCATTCGTCGAGATACTCGAGCTTCACGCCCAGCACGGCTGCTTGCAGGCTGTCGAGACGGCGGCTGTAGGACAGGAAGGGATGGTTGTCCTCATCCTTCTGACCGTGATTGCGAAGCACCCGTACCTTTTCGGCCAAGTCGGGATCGTCCGTCACGAGCATGCCAGCCTCGCCGAAGGCGCCCAGGTTGCTGGCTGGATGGAAGCTGAAAGCCGCAGCGTGCCCCAGTGAGCCCACTCGACGCCCTTTATAGCGCGCGCCGTGGGCGTGAGAGGCGTCCTCGAGGACCTTCAGCATCGGCCGTTCCACTAGCTCCAGTATCGGGTCCATATCCGCCGGCTGACCATAGAGGTGCACCGGGACTATCGCCTGCGTGCGCGGGCGCAACGCCCGATGCACCTTCCCGGGATCCATGTTGTACGTGGCGGGGTCAACGTCCACGGGGACGGGCTTTGCCCCGGTGGCCGCGATCGCCAACGCGGTCGCAGCGAAGCAGTTCGGCGCCGTGATGACGTCGTCTCCCGGCCCGATGCCCCACGCTCGGAGGCACAGCTCCAGCGCCGACGCGCCACTCTCAACGCCCACCGCATGCTTCACCCCGCAATACTCGGCGAAGTCGCGCTCGAACCGCTCGACTGAGTCGCCGAGTACACGGGCATCGCCGTCGATCACGACGGCGGTCGCGCATTCGATTTGCTTTCGTATTGGGGCATGCATGCGACTCAGATCCACAAAGGGAATGCTCATCGGCAATCCGCCTCCTTTCCGGCAGCCACCCGAACGCCACGCTCAACCGCCGCCGCTGGCACCTGCCCCCCGGCAGGCCCGTCACTGCCAACATCCGCGCCCCCCTGCTCGCCGAAGCGGGCCGTTTCCCCGATCACGACGTGTCCCAATGCCCCACCAGTCCCTTAGCGGCTTCGTACTCCGCCCTCTCCCCGATATCCAGCCAGAACTCGGTCATGTGATAGGCGACCACCCGGCCACCGTGGCGTTTGACGTCTGCCACGAGGTCGGGCACGTCGTAACGCTCGCCCTGCGGGATGAGCTCGATCGTCCACGGCGCCAGGATGGCGATGCCAGCGTAGATGTCGAATTCGAGCACGGGCTTCTCGCGGAAGTCGATTACCTCTCGGTCGTTCAGCTCCAGCACGCCGAAGCGCAACGGCACCTCGCGCCGCTTCACCGCCACGGTAACGTCCGCGCCCTGCTGCTCGTGGAATTCCTGCATCGCCTGGAACGATACGTCCGTCAGCAGGTCGCCGTTCATCGCCAACACTGGGCCCTCGTAGCCATCGCGGGCCAGCCGCAAGGCGCCCGCGGTTCCGAGAGGATGTGGCTCCCGCGTATAGGATATGTTGACGTCAAAGCTCTGCCCATCGCCAAAATGCGATTCAATGAGATCTGCCTTGTAACCTGTCGCGAGGCAAATATCGGTGAACCCTTGCCTGCGCAGTCGTTCGATGATGGTCTGCAGAATTGGCTTGCCTCCGATTGGCAACATTGGCTTCGGCAGTTGCTTCGTTAACGGCCGCAGGCGCACACCTTTGCCCCCGACGAAAACCACCACACGCACAACGATCCCCTCCCCTGTAGTGCGCTGCCTAATCAGATGTTGTACTGCTCCGCTTTGTAGCTGCTAAGCTTGTCCGCGATCCAGTCGATCGTGCGGCGCAACCCCCTTTCCCCCGACGAAGATCATCACACGCACAGCGATCCCCCTCCTCTGTAGTGCGCTGGCTCGTCCTCACTTACAGAAGTCAAAGCAAGCTCGACTGCGGCTCTTCCGGCGCACGGTTCGCTCTCACCTTTCGAAGAGGGCGGCATGTCTCCCGTGAGCCCACACGCGCTGATGTGGTGCCTCCTGCACTTGCCGGCAGGAGCTTCGAAGGCAGAGCCTTGAGCATCTCCACAACCTGAGCTCGATCCTCGGGCGTAATGTTTGCTGAGCTCGGTAAGAGCAGCGTCTTTGTGGCCAAATGCTCGGCCCCGGTGAACCGCTGATCGGTGTCCCCGGCGAATGCTCTCATACTGGTAACTTGGTGCAGCGGCGTGAACAATGGGCTGGTCTGCACGCCGCGTGACTCGGCAAAGGCTATCACCCGCTCCAGGTTTGCTCCCACCGAATCCAGATCCAGTACGGCCCCAAAGATCCACCAACTGCTCTGCCCACCTTGGGGTGGCATGAGAAGGCGCGCATGCCGCATCTCTTTCAGTTCGCTCGAATAGAACTCCGCCGTCTCGCGCTTGACCCGGAGCCGTTCGTCGATGTCCTCTAGCTGTGCCACGCCCATAGCTGCCTGGATGTTCGTCAAGCGGTAGTTGTGGCCGAGCTCATCGTGCTCGTACCAGATCCCAGGGACCCGTGACTGCCGAGCCCAGTGCCTTGCACGCTGGACAAGCTCCGCGTCTCCCGACACAAGCATGCCGCCGCCACCGGTGGTAATGGTCTTGTTGCCATTGAAGCTGAAGCACCCTACGTCGCCGAACAAGCCGACGTGTTGGCCATCCCACGTTGTGCCCAGAGCCTGTGCAGCGTCCTCGACCACGGCGATGCCGCGCTGGTGCAGCATGTCCACGAGCGGGCCGATGGGCGCCGGGTGGCCGAGCAGGTGGACCACCACGGCAGCGCGGATGCGCTCCCCCGTATCCCGCACGTAGGTGACGCCATCTCTCGTTTCCGTTTCGGTGTCGAGGTATTGCTCCAAGATCGTGGGCGTCAGGCACCCGGTATCCGGATCGACATCCACGAAGCGGGGCCGAGCCCCACAGAAGATGGCAGCAGTGGCGGAAGCCACGAACGTGAGGTCAGGCACGAGCACGGCGTCGCCGGGCTGGCAACCGACGGCCCGCAGCCCCAAGTGCAGAGCGGACGTTCCGTTCACCACCGCGGCAGCGGCGGGACCGTCAACGTAGGCGGCGAACTCGTTCTCGAATCGATCCACATAGCTGCCAACGCTGCTGACCCACCCGGTGTCCAGGCAGTCTCGAATGTACTTCCACTCATTGCCGCGTATGCACGGTACAGAGAGCGGAACGTACCCGTCGCGGCTCGGTCTGGCATACTCCTTGACAGCGCTAGTAGCCAAATGACGGCCCTTCGGCACAAATACGTCCTCCTCTGGATGACAGCGCTGGATCAACGCCCGATTGCGCTCTATCGCGGCTCACATCATCTGCTCACCAGGACTTAGCAAGTGCCCCATCGGATCGCCCTGCACAGCGCGGCGTGTCCAGTGCCGAGGTCAATGGTTTTCGAGCGTGGGCGACCAGGGATCTACCAGCACGCCGTCATGGAGCAGCTGGCTTACCTCTTCGATTCCGTCCTGCAACGTGTGCGTCGCACCGAAGCCGAGGTGGTCGCGGATTGCTTTGAAGCTGACCTTGTAGCTGCGCCGGTCGTGGCCGTGCGACCCCTGCACTATTTGAGTCCCCTCTATTCCGTCGGCGACGGCCCTGGCGACGGCTATCTTCGCGTAATTGAGCCTGTCGTCGCCAACGTTGAGTGCAATAGGGCGAGCATTGGTGCCGCAGTGGTCCGACAGGGAGGCCACGACCGCGCGTGCCACATCTCGTACGTGAAGATAGGGCCGCCACGATTGAGAATGGTATATCTCGATCTTGTGCCTCAAAGCTGCCGACCTGACGAAGTCGTTGACGAGCAGATCAAACCGCATGCGCGGTGACACACCAAATACCGTTGCGAACCGCAGGATCTGTGCGGCAAGTCCCTGCTGAGCAAGCTCGCATACCGCTGCTTCTGCTGCGACCTTCGTCGCTGCATAGTGTGATAGCGGCTTTAGCTCCGTCGCCTCATCGGCCTCGTCAGACGGATCGACGAGACCGTAGTTGCTGCAGGTCGAGGCCAACACGAACTGACGGACGCCACGTTCGAGCGAAAGCGCTGCAAGCTGGCGAGTCGCCGTCAGGTTTGTCTGAGTGGCCAGCGCCGTCTCGCTTTGGCAGGCCTTGTCGCCGACGATGGCTGCCAAGTGCACAACATCAGAGACGCCGTCCAGGGCGGTCCTCACGACCGACTCGTCCCGCACATCGCCCCGCATAAACTCGAATCCGGGCTTCGAGGCGTAGGACAGCAGCGGCTGCGACCCGTGCAAGAGGGAGTCCACCACACGCACCCGTGCCCCGGACGAGATGAGCTCATCCACTAATACCGAGCCAATGAAACCTGCCCCGCCTGTCACGAGCACTTTTCCTGAGTGCGTACGCCCCACTTCGAGTCCCCCTGCATTGTCCCAAGTCAGCCAATGCCTTGTGACCATGCACCGCGACTAAGGTGCTCGTGGCCCTCAACATGGAGAGAGGGAGTCATTGGCAAATCTGGCAGACCTGGAGTCTGAGCTGTCTTGTGCGAACTCATGAGCCGGCGAGGCTCCCCTCCGTCACCGTGATCCCTGAGTGATCCGTGAATCCCAGTTTTGCCGCCACCGCCCAGGTGACAATGCTGACACCGGCACCGCACGGAAGGGCTGCCGGCAGCCGCAGCGTGGCGACCCATACGGCCAACAGCCCGAAGAGCGCGGCGACGCCGTAGCTGAGAAGGGCCGTGGTACGCTGCGAGAAACCGAAGCGATCAATGAGCTGGTTGTAGTAGTGACCGAGGTCCCCGGTGAACATGGATTGACCATGGCGCCAACGCCTGTACATTGACGTCAGCGTGTCGTGTATGGGCAGACCGAGGGCGACGATGGCGGCGCAGAAGACCGAGTAGCGCTCCGGCGAGTTGGCCAGCGGCAGCAGAAGCGCAGCGAGCGTGAAACCGAGAAAGAGGCTGCCGCTGTCGCCCATGAACGTCTTCGATGGGTAGAAGTTGAACAGCAAGAATCCGAGGCACGCGCCCACGAGCGCCGCGGCGAGCATAGCAGTGTGCCACGCGCCGGCCTGGGCGGCGATCACCATGAAGGCGAGCGCGGCAATGCCCGATACGCCGGCGGCCAGGCCATCCATCCCGTCGATGAAGTTGACTGCGTTTGTCACGCCGACGATCCAGATCACGGCCAGCCCCATGGCCACAATGGGCGGCAGGCCACCAAGCCTGACCCCCACCAGGGCGGCGCCACCAGCAACGGCGATCTCGCAGATCAGCTTCAGACGCCACGGGAATCGCTGCATGTCGTCAAGCAGTCCGACAACAGCCATGACAACGCCGCCGACGGCGATGACGGTGATGAGGGATCTGGTCGCCGGACGCCAGATGGGAAACGAAGAAAGCGCCAGAGCAGCAGCCAAGGCTACGGCCCCGACGATCGCCAGCCCGCCAAGCCGGGGCATCAGCTCACTATGGACAGCTTCGGCCCCTGGCGTCGGCTCCGCCACTACCCCAAAGCGCCGGGCCACAACGATGCTGAGCGGCGTGAGCAAGGCCGCCCCGGCGAGAGCTACGCTTGCGATCAGCGCAATCCCTGTGTACTGCAACCCCGCTACCTCCGAGACCCAAGTTGTGCTCATCACGACTTCTCTTGCCGCCCAGGACACGGTCAAGAGAGCTCCGGCCGTATTGACTTGCGCCGGCAGTGCATTGTTTCGAAAGAAGCCAGACGGCTACGCCGTCGTCTCAGCCTCCCTCTCGGGCTCATAATAGTCGTCGTAGCGATAATAGTAGTAGTACTCCCCAGGGGCGGCGACCGCCTTGTTTACGATGCTGCCGACCAGGCTCGCCCGGGCCGCTTCGAGGCGTTCCTTGCCAGTTAGCGCCAACGCTCTAGGTGTGCCTCTCTGCTCGATGACCAACAGCGTGCCGTCAAGCTGCGCCCCGAGAATGGCGGCGTCGGCCACCATCCCAACGGGGGGGGAATCGAGAATGACTACGTCCGCCAGCTCCCTGAGCTCTTTTAGGATCTCGCTAGCGCGGGAGGAGGCGAGAAGCTCGGCCGGATTGGGTGGGATGGGCCCGGCCGCGATGAACTTGATGTTGTCGAAATCCGTGTCCCTCACGACATCGGATAGCGGCACCTGCTCGACCAAGACGTCCGTCAGTCCGCGCTCGTTCTTAACGCCCAGCATTCTGTGAAGCTCAGGGCGACGCAAGTCGGTGTCTACGAGCAGCACCTTCGTTTCCTGCTGAGCCATGATGATGCCGAGGTTCAGAACGGTCGTCGATTTGCCCTCGCGCTGGCCCGGGCTGGTGATCAGCAGCGTCTTGATGGGCTTGTCCACCGCAGCGAAGCGAATGTTAGAACGAAGCAGGCGATACGCCTCGGCGATGGCCGAGCGTCCTGAAGCCTCCGTGAGCAGCCGCTGGCGCTCCTGGCGTACGAACGGCACCACGCCCATGACTGGAAGCTCGAGCACCTCTTTGGCCTCCCCGGGGTCTTTGATGGTATCATCCCGGTGCTCGGCGAGCCACGCCAGCAGCAGACTCGTGAGGGCCCCAAAGACTATGGCGAGAGCCATATTCAGCGTCTTGCGTGGTTTGACCGGCGTCTTGGGCGGAGTTGCACTTTTCCAGAGGCGAGCATCAGAGAGCTGCATGGACTCAGCCAGCCGCACTTCGTGCATCTTCGTCAGGAGCAGAGTGTACACGCTATCAGCAACTTTCTGTGCACGTGTCCGGCGCGCAAGTTCCGCCTCGTTCGTGGGCAGGCGGTCCAGGCGTGCGGCCACGTTAGCCACGCTTCGCAGCAGCGCCGCCTCTCGCTTGCGCATCCCGCGAGCTTGAGCCTCCTGCTGCACAGTCGAGATTAGGAGCGCCTGATAAACGGGGTTGACCCGCTCCTCCATCTGGCCGAGGATGGTCTCGACCTGACGTCCAAGCTCCGCCTTGCCTCGTTGGATCTGCGCGTCCACAGCGCGCACCTCAGGGGACTCCTCGGTAAAGTCCTCCAGCAGTCCGGCTCGCTTGATTTCGAGACTCACCAAGTCTTGCTGAAGGGATATCACCACCGGATTGTTCTGAACGACGCGGCTGTAGTCTTCAGTGACCGGCTGCCGTTGCAGCTCGATCCTGGTCTTGGCCCCGCGCTCTTCCGCGGCGTCAGCGTCGGCCTCGGCCCCAGCCTGGAGCGCTTCCAAATCGGCGAGGTGTTCGATCGTCGCTTGGGTCTCGGCGCTGAGGTCCGCGATTCTGTGCTCGCGCTTGAAGGCTTGGAGCTCGTCCTCCGCCTCGCGCAGCTCCTGACGCACGTGCTCAATTTGCCCTTCGAGGAAGTCATGCGCGCTGCGAGCCGCTTGGCGGCTATACGATTGGCTCTGCTCAACATAGAAGGTGGCAATGGCGTTGGCAATCTCCGCAGCAGCCTCTGGATCTTGGTCCTGCACCTTCACCTCAAGCACATCCGTATCCCGGAACGTCTCGACCTCGACCCGCCCCGCTAATTCATCCACGGTGTCGTCAAGCCTTAAGCCAACGATGGTCTTCTCCAAGACCGGGGGGCTGATGATCAAGCGCCTGTGCGTCTGCACAGAACGCGCTCGCGCAACATCCAGTGCTGCTGCCAGCAGAGGCATCTCTTCGTAGCCGCGGTACGTAGGCGCGGTCGTCTCCACAAGCAGCCAAGCTCTGGCCTCGTAGATAGGCGTCTGAAGCCACGTGCCGAGCGCCACCACCACTACGACCACCGCAAAGTACCCTATCACCATCCCCCGACGCCTATGCAGGACTGTGAGAAACTGTAGGGCATCTGGTTCGCGGCCTTCGCGCTCCAATTGCTGGTCACCCTCCTAAGTGCGGAATGGTCGACCGCCTTCGTGCTGCGAGCCTACCGCCTATTCTCAAAACTCACACTGCCTCGCCACCGGCCGCCGGTGCGCCGGCTACCCAGGATTCCGAGGACCTGTGGTAGATCGAGTTGATCGTCCGCAGGATCCAAATTCGGTGCCCTTTCCTAGTCAAAGATGTCAGTGAGGAAGCGCGCCGCGCCGACGCCGGTGTACAGCGTCCACATGGAATCTTGCAAGCTCGTCTTCGCGCCCGGCACGAAGATCAGGTCACCATGCTGGACGAGCTGGTCCTGCGACGGGTTGCGTCCGTCCTTGAGCTTGCGCAAATCTATCTTGTACCGGCTCACGCGCTCGTCCTCGCGACGCATCAGCCGGATCCTACCTGTCCTTGACTGCTTTGGAATCGGCCCCCCGGCTGCCGCAAGCGCATCGGTGACTCGGTCCCCGGGTTCAATCGGGTATGCGCCGGGCTGGCGCACCGACCCCAGTACGAGCACCCGCTCAAAGCGCTCCGGTACGATCAGCCTGTCCCCCCGCTCAAGCACCACGTCGTCCCCGGTCGTGGCGAACTGCTCCAGGCCCGTTGCCGGGGTGCGCTCCACCAGAGGCCGTAAGTCGAGAATCTCTGGCTGCTGCCCACTACGCAGCAGTTTGACGTGCGCCAGCTCCGCCTCCGGTTTGGCTCCCCCGGCCAAAGCAAAGGCCTGTGCGGCGGTGAGCCCGTCAGCGGCGTAGAACGCACCCGGCTCCTCGACTGCACCGAATACGTACACTTCGTTGTGGGTTTCGTTGATGACCACTGTGTCGCCATCGCGGAGGGGCGCATTGGCGTCTGATCCCGGCGCGGTCAGAGCCGCCTCCAGGTCAATTGTGTTGTTGTTCCGGTCAGCGCGGAGCAGTATCGCCTCGCGTCGGTTGCTGAGAGTGGTCAGGCCCTCCGCCGCGGCAATGGCGTCGAGCAAACAGGCGCCGTCCTCCATCTGATACACGCCCGGCGTCTCGACCTCACCCACCACCGCGACCGTCTTCTTCTTTTCCACGACCAGGGTATCGCCCGGCACCAGTCGCGGCTGGCGCCCATTCTCCTCATCCGACAGCAGCCTGCCCAAGTCGATTCGCACGGGCTCGCGATCTCGACCGTGCATGCAGCAGCCCCGCCTCGACGCCTGCGGCGTGAGGCCTCCCGCCAACGCAATCGCTTCGCGCACCCCGATGTCTTCGTGTTGCAGGTCAAAGGCACCGGGGTTATTGACTTCGCCAAGCACATAGATGCGCCCGGGCCGCGGCTGGACGACATTGATGGCCACGTCCACGTGCTTGTACCGCTTCGAGAGTGCTGCCTCGATCAGTGCCTCTACCTCGCCCGGCGTCTTCCCCGCGACCTCAACTTCGCTCATCAGCGGAAAGGATATCTTCCCATCTGGCCGCACCATGATGGGTTCGCGCTCCGGGTACGACACCTCCGGGCGCCCCAGCACGACGATGCTCAACACATCTTTGGGACCGAGCCGGTATTCATCCCCACCTGCTGCCGCCGTTGACCCCCACACGATCAAGGCTGCAAGCAGTCCCAAGATTACGCTGCCAATGTTTGCTCGTTGTGTCATCCTGAGAACTACCCCCAATAGCTGGTCTCGCCAGGGAAGCCGTCCAACTCCAAGCAGCCGCGCTTGGAACAAGCCCGACCCGAGTCGGCACGCTTTGGGTACGTCAGTCAATCGTTCGGGGAGCTTAATGCGGGAGGTGGCAAACGTTAGCGAGATCACGCCCGAGAGGCTTTGCGCTCTGCCGCGATTCTGCTATAATAGCACAGTCCCGATCAAACCCGACCCCAGGGATTGTTTGGGACACCGCGGCGGAGGGCCCCAGCCATCCGTCGCATTCATCTCTCGCGGCTCTCGCCTACGCCCCCACTTCCCCCTTTGCCGATCGCCACAACAATAAGGCCGCGTTCCGCAGTGGTTGCCCGCGAAGCCTGGTCCACTAGTCGCTACAGTCGGTCTCTGATTAGTGCTGCGATGCCTGGTGCTGCAAGAACGGGCCGTGCGCTGCAAGCATCTGAGCTTCTTAGTAACTGTAAATAAATCGTAAATTACTTTTACGAGAATATAATACTATCCCACCAATCCATCAGATGTCAAGCCCTTATCTGTCTCGTTGTAAGAGTTTTACAAGATGTTTCGTGCTCGTAATACTGAGTCCCCGGTGCAGACCGTAGAGAAAGGCCAATCCACGTCGGCGACCTTGCTGTTTCCACATCCGCATCCAGAGCCCTACCTCACCGCACCGACCAGCGTACAGGCCGCAAAGACGAGTAATCCGGTCGCCTTTCACCGATAGCGAGAAAAGCCGGCCTCTCCGTGGCTCCTGGTGGCCTCTCCGCCGCTGTCGGTGACAGTTCGGGCCAGGTCGCTATCCCGACGGCACTCTCTCACGGCAGCTACCATTGCTCCGTGTCACGAGGCCGCTTTCTGAGGCCAAGTTCGGCCATGGCCACGGGTAGGAGCCGCTGGACGACGCGATGACACAGGCCCGTCGCTTGGACAACGCCCTCTCAGCGCTGACGACCGGTTCTGGACCAGTGACTTTACCATCAAATACCAAGGGAACGGGGACGATGACCGAGCTCGCGCTTGCGCAATCAACTACGGTCACAGCGAAGAGGACGCGACATCCGGACCCTGGGCGGTCCGCGACTGCGCGAGCGTCCGCGTCCCCCACGGCTACGGGTACGTGGCAATCGCGTTTCCGGCGGAGAACGACGTTCGCCGCGTCACCCTCCTTTGGGCGGGCCCCAGGCGCGGGTCGAGGAACTCACGAGACGCCTGGCTGACGAAGCGCCAGACGTGCGCTCGGAGGCGGCCCAGGAGCTGGCGGTGATCGGGGAGCAGGCCCCGTAGGGTCCCAAAACAGATCTGCCGACGCTTTTCGTCAGAGCACGACGGCCACGCTGGTAGTCAGTAGTTGTATTGACACGAGACGTTAACATACGATATGCTGGGTGGTCAAGGAGGCGATTGCCATGGAACTGCATGCCAACGCAGCCTTGACCCTCAAGCAGCGACGGCAAGTGCACCGGCTGCACCGCCAGGAGGGAGTGAGCATCCGAGAGCTGGCCAGGCGATTCGGGGTGAACCCGTCCACCATCCAGCGGTGGGTGAAGCGCGACACCCCGCTGGATCACACGTCGGCTCCCATCTCCCACCATACGGTCATCACGCCGGAGTATCGGGCGGCGGTAATTGCCTATCGGAAAGCTCACTCCAAACACGGTCCCATTCGGATCGCCCAGGAGTTGCGGCACCGGTTCCCCTGGGCCAATCGGGGCACTGTGCTGCGAATCCTGCAGGACGAAGGCCTGACGCGCCCGCCGCCCAGGGACAAGAAGCCCCGCAAGCCCATTCCCGTGGGGTGGCATCGCATCCAGATGGACATTCAGCAACTGCCGGCGGTCCAAGGCGGCACCGGGTTTGAGTACAAGATCACCGCCATCCATCTGCGCACCCGCGTGAAGTATTCGGAGATCCATGCCGATCACACGTCCAAGACGGTGGCGGGGGTGCTGCAACGGGCGATGGACTATCTCCCCACTTTTTTCTCGTCTGGACCGACAACGCCCTCGAGTTCACCATGAAGTTCAGCGCCCATCCGGAGCGACAGACCCATTTCCAGCGTGTGGTGGCCGAAGAACTGGGCATGCTCCACGGCACCTGTGAGCCCCACAAGCCGTGGCAGAACGGGATTGTGGAGCGCAGCCATCGCACCGACAACGAGGAGTTGTTCCATATCCTGCGCTTCTCCGATCCGGAGCAGCGTCGGTACCAGCTGACGCTGTGGGAGCATGAGTACAACTGGCGTCGGCCCCACCAGGCCCTTGGCGGACGCACGGCCGTCCAAGTGTACCTCCAAGAGTATCCGCTCCACGCGGGAAGCCGTATGTTAAGCTAGCGTGTCAATACAAGTAGTCTCTAAGTGCCGGAAGTCGCGACAAGCGGGACGCTCCGGAAGCGTGCATCTGGGCGCACCGGGAGTGCGCGAGGGTGCGGATGGCAAGCGGAGGTTGCGGCAGGCTGGCGCTGCTTGACGCGTGTGCTACGCCGCCTCCCGGTGGTGGTCGTTGATGAGGCCGCCGAGGATCCGTTGCCTGACCACCTGGCCTTGCGGACGACACTCGACTGGACCCTCCGGCGGATGGAGCCGCAGCGACCGATGAGGCCGGCGGGAATTGTAGTAGTGGACGAACTCGTTGAGCGCCCATCGCAGATGGTCCTCGTTCAGGATGATGATGTGATCCAGGCACTACTCTGTGGATCTGTGGAATGACGAGGACCTGCGACCGCCCATCGAGGGAGGCACGGCCGTCATCGCGACCACGCTCGGCCCCCGGGGCATCGGGGCCGTGGCCCAGCCCAGGCGGCGATAGGGAGGTAACTCCACGGGGCGCGTCTACTCCTCGCGGCCGCCGAACACGATGTTGGCCGGCACGCGTCCTGTGTCGCCCGAAGTGGAGAGGCCGTCAACATCGAACACGACACTCGCCCCGCCAGCGGTGATCGTGAGGTCTCGCAGCCCCGGCATATCCGCCCGGGGGTACTCATCCGGGCTGAACTCGACCCCATCAACCGCCACATACTCCTCTCCGAACTCAATCAGGGCGCCGTCACGAGCCCGATAGCGGAACCACCCATCGTCGCCGATGGGATCACCATTGCGACGCAGGATATCGCGCTTGAAGCGTTCGTAGCTGCCGAACATCGCGCCCCAGTCGCCGTAGCTTTTGTTGCTGGCGAGGATGATGCTGTGGCAGCCGCAGATCGCGTGGGGGGAACACGTCGCGTCGGGGATGTGTATCCGCCTGTGGGCGGCGGCGTGGCACCCGGCCAAAGCGCGCTACCCGCCCACACCAACGGCCTCCTGGGCGGGCACAGTGCAGGCAAGCGGCGACAGCGGGGATGCGTCGGGATTGGCGATTATGGCGTTCTTACGCGCGCCGAAGGGCACTTCGCGCTGCAAGGGCGCGGGCGCGGTGTTCTCTTCCGAAGCGATGGATGCCCGCGCTACCACGAATCTCGTAGACAGCCCCAGGAGCGCTTTCGGGGACGTTCTTCGCCTTTGCACCGATCGCGACACAGCACGTCGCGAATGCGGGCGTGCGGGTGCCGTGGCTGAAGGAGAGCGCTCCCGCCATCGGGCAGCTATCCCTCGCCCGGTGCCCTGCTCCCACCGGTGGACTGGGATCCCGCAGGTACGCTGCCACTGCTCGGCGTTCGTGCCGCCGGCATCTCAGGACCCCCTCGCCAACTGCATCTCGTGCGAAGTGGGTGCCCACTTCGCGAACGTTCATAATGCTCTGCCTCGCCACGAGTCCTGGTCGGTGCCGCACGTCTCCCCCTCCAATCCCCGCAGAATAGCGTCACAAGCGTCACAGCGTCACGGGAGCCAGGCTTCCTCGGCAAGAGGACGAGGATCGAGAGATGCAGGCGCATGGCGGAGCACGGGTCTCCCCCCCTCATCGAGGGCACCGCTCCCTCTCCCGATATGTCTTCTCTGCATCCCGTGGGGTTTCTCTTGCTCTTCTGTGGCTCCGGGATATGTCGAGGGGGGTATGGTCCAGAGAAGCCCAAAGGAAAGCCGGCGAGGGCAACGAAGGAGGCTGACAGCGGCGGGAGCCGCACCGCTGTGACCATCCGTCACGCCAGTCGGAAGGACCTGCGACTCATCGCGTGCGCAATGGCGTGCCGTGCTCTCGGGAGGGCCATGAACGTCGTGTGCAGTTGGCCGTTCTTGGCCGCAACGAGGAATCACACCGACATCAGGCACGTCTTGAGCCTCGCGGAGCGGGTCGAGAAGGGGATCGATATTGGCATCCTCGTAATCTGACGTGAATCTCATGTGTGCCGTGTCTGGATGTGGCCAGATGGGCGGCGAGTCGTGATGCACCTCAGAGATCCCGTACGAGTGCGAACCCACACCTCGTAGGCCCCGGGGATGTGAAGCTCTACGGGCAATCCGGCCCCTCGCTATACGCGGACGTCTTTCGCGGGAGAGGAATCCCCACGCTGCTTCTTACAAAGTGCGAATCGCCAACCACCCAGTGATACAGATTCGCATACCTTCCATCCGGGTGTATCTTGAGTCCAACGCCGCCGATTCTCCCTCTGTCGCTGTGCAGTAGCGGCTTGATCATCTCGAACACGGGTGGTGAGAAGCGGTCCTCGCCGCCGACCGTGGCGACGGTGCATGAGGTGACCACGTCTGCGAGCTGGAGCAATCGAATGAACTTCGAAGGCGAAGGGAGCACGTTGACTGCAATCCGCTCGGGTTGCACGTAGTCCGTGCCGCTCCGCAGGGTCTCCAGACACGCGGTGAGGAATTTGTGTTCGTCTCGTCTGCCGCCGCCCGGCTGGGCAGCTATGACGATCCCCTCAGCGCCCGCTCGGGCCAGTTGGTTATGCACCCGCTCAATGAACAGGACCGCGACGTCTGCCTCTCGGCTTTCTGCGCTGGTAGCAGCTCTGCGTGACGTGTCCTCCATTACGACGATCGTCCGAACGTCGCCGTCCCTGGCGAGCGCCAACAGCCTCTTGAAGAACTCCTCTCGGTCGGCCTCCACCAGGTTCTCGTGCATCCAGAGCTCCCGCCCGGGCGACCACTTGAAAGCCTCTCCGGGCGGGAAACCGAACTCGCCGCAAAGGGCATCGATTGCCGTCTCCAGGTCGCGGACCCCGTCAGCGGGAACGTCGATGCCCCCGATCGCGACAAGCGGCCCCATACCCGGGCGCGATGGCTTGAGTTGCCGAGAATCGTCGGCGAAGAAGAAACGCATCTCGATCACTCACCCATTCACGCGTCTGCCTTGGCCTGGGCACGCCATCGCCGATCCTCTCCCTCCCGAGAACTCACGTCGCTGGGGATTGGCCATATTGTCGGCCTTCGAGGTGGCTGTAGAGCTCCTCTTCAAGACGCGCCTAATGCTGTCCCATCCCACCACTTCGGATGTGGTCTGCAGACGTGAGGGCTCTTGCATGCGCATTCGTCTCCCTTGTGGGCCTCGCCTTCCGCACACGGACTTGCCTGCAGATCGAGAGCTTGGCTCTGCGGCATCAACTGACTGTTTACCAGCGGCGCAATTCCTGCCAGCAGTTGCGCGGTTGCAGTGCCACGCAGGGGGAGCCCCCCTCCCGCAGGGGTGCCGCCAGATGCGCACCGCCAATCCCTGCAGAATAGCGTCACAAG